>Ga0310811_10000075_pt1 | contig 157239 bp, 152 predicted proteins | sample YCmetagenome_FD_207642 | JGI IMG/M metagenome (GOLD analysis project Ga0310811, IMG submission 207642) | Soil microbial communities from experimental microcosm in Duke University, North Carolina, United States - YC | ecosystem: Engineered > Artificial ecosystem > Soil microcosm > Unclassified... | reverse complement strand
TTACCCTATTCCCTAATCAACTATTCCCCGTCTCTAACTGTATTCTTTATACAGATCCCCTCTTTGCTTTTTGTATCGTATCAGTTTTCACTACTACGCTACATGATTTTCTATTTCTTAAAAGAACTTTGCGCTTCGCCATCACGGTTCAGCTTATATGAGATCCCTTCTGACAAGGATAACTTTTCATTATTTTATGATCCGGAAATCGCTTCCTTCTCTTTCGCTTTTTAGCGCCCTTTGTTTTGGGACTGCAAAGGTACGAACCTTTTTCGCTTCTGCAACATTTATTTTAAATTATTTTTGTGTTAATTTTAAATATCTGTTTCCTCATTTGCGGGCTGCAAAGGTATGCACATTTTTGGCTTATTCAAACGATGGGTAACTTATTTTTAAAAGTATTTGATAAGGTGTTGCAAATCAGGTGGAAAAATTTCCGCGGCAATTGTCTGAACTCGAATTTTTGGAATTAAAGAATTAAAAGGATCCTGAAATTTCGTACAATTATTAAAATTCGAGTTCAGACAACCCGCTTTAGGGACAGTAGTGGATACCGGCCATAAGTGTAATGCCTGCAGGCGTATGAACGAATGGCCCGGCCCGCAGGGCAACGCCCAGGTTATAGCAATCAGATATTGTTAATTGGTGATTGGTGAGACCAGGTAACTCATATTACAAGTTTCCTATTTATAAGCCGTACCTATTATACTAACTGCTCAACCACTAACCTCCTATCATGACCCTATTAACTATCAAACCAAAACGCCGTACTATATATAAAATATCCTTACCATCAACTATTAAGCGCTATTCATGAACTCTATCACCAACTGTTAAAACTTGTTAAATACTATATATATATAAGTGTACTGTAAAAAAGGGGCTATATATTAGCCGATAAAATAAATAATTGACTGATTTATATTATTCAACTATCTTTGCACGATGTTTAAAAAACAACAATCTATAATAGGCGGACTTTTAATTGTGTTGATACTTGCTTTCGGAAGCTGTAAAAGCAAGTTTGAAAAGTTAAAGGCGAGTAACGATAACGCTAAAAAATACAAGGAAGCCATAAGGCTTTATAATAAAAGGGATTACAGCAAGGCACTGGAATTGTTTGACGTGCTGGTGAGCCGTTACCGCGGGCAGGAACAGGCCGAGGATCTGTACTATTATTACGCTTATACCAACTACAAACTGAGGGATTATACTTCGGCGCGTTACCATTTTAAAACTTTTGCCGATACCTATCCTACCAGTTCAAGGGCTGAGGAGTGCCGCTTTATGGCCGCTTATTGCTATTACCTGGATTCGCCGATATTTTCGCTCGACCAGACCAATACGCAGAGCGCTATTGATGCCTTACAATTATTTATTAACTTATACCCTAAGAGTGAACGTGTTGCTGAAGCCAGCAAGCTGATACAGAACCTGCGCGATAAACTGGAAGAAAAATCATACGCTAACTCGAAATTATATTTAACTATTGGTGATTACCAGGCAGCTGTTATATCGTTCGGTAATTCGTTACGCGACTATCCCGATACCAAATATGCCGAAGAGATGGAGTTTTTAACTATTAAGGCACAATATTTATACGCCAAAGCAAGTTCGGAATTTTTGCAGGAAGACCGTTATACACAGGCTATTACTGACGCCGACCAGTTTAAAGAAAAATACCCGAAAAGCCAGTATCTTTCGGATGTAGACGGCTTACGGAAAGATGCAGTGCGCGGCGAAAATAACGCGAAAACGTTATTAGCGGAAGCAGCGACCAATGAAAAACTTGCACGCAAACTGGCTAAAAAAGACTCGGTAAAAACCCAGCCGCCATCAGAAAAAGGGAACGACAATCAGAAAATACCAAATTAAAAGATATGAGTACTACTAATGTAACCAAGCCTGCCGTTGCAAGCAGCACAGTAACACGCGATTTGCGCGAATTGGATACTGAAACAGGCAACATTTACGAATCGATCGTAATTATGTCGAAAAGGGCAAACCAGCTTTCAAATAATATAAAGGAAGAATTGCACGCTAAACTTTCGGAATTTGCATCATCAAACGATAACCTTGAGGAGATATTTGAGAACCGTGAGCAAATTGAAATATCTAAATATTACGAAAAACTGCCAAAACCATCATTGGTTGCAGTTCAGGAATTTTTAGATGGTAAAGTATATTACCGCAACCCGGCTAAAGAGCAATAGCCCCCCACCCCCCTGAAGGGGGAGAAAGAAATTATAAAACTCTCCTTAGCGGGGAGTTTTTTTTGTTATTTTTAAACTTTATTAATTATTCCCCCTTCAGGGGGTTAGGGGGTTTATGCTTGAAGGTAAAAAGATCATACTTGGCATTTGCGGCAGTATAGCGGCTTATAAATCGGCACTGCTGGTTAGGCTGCTGGTTAAGGCCGGCGCAGAGGTGCAGGTAGTGATGACGCCCGATGCCACCAACTTTATTACCCCGCTAACACTTTCCACCCTATCGAAAAAACCGGTACTGGTTGCTTATTTCGCGCCTGAAACGGGCGAGTGGAATAATCACGTTGAGCTTGGGCTTTGGGCCGATGCTTTTATCATTGCCCCTGCTACCGCCAATACGCTGGCGAAAATGGCTAACGGGCTTTGCGATAATTTGCTTACAGCCGTATATCTGTCAGCCAAATGCCCGGTGTACTTTGCCCCTGCTATGGACCTGGATATGTGGAAGCACCCTTCAACTGTGCAGAACATTGCCAAATTACAATCGTTTGGCAATATCCTGATCAATCCTGGCACGGGCGAACTGGCCAGCGGGTTGCATGGCGAGGGCCGCATGGCCGAGCCTGAGGAGATCATCAGCTTTCTATCAGCCGAAATAAAAAAAAAACTCCCCTTAACAGGTAAAAAAATACTGGTAACCGCAGGCCCTACTTATGAGGCCATTGACCCGGTGCGCTTTATCGGCAACCATTCATCTGGTAAAATGGGTTTTGCCATTGCAGATCAGTTCGCGCTGATGGGGGCCGATGTTACTTTGGTTACCGGGCCAACAGCACAAACTAGTAAGCAATCATCTGTTGAACGTGTGGATGTTACTACTGCTGCCGAAATGCTGCAGGCCTGCGAACTATATTATACTGACGCAACCGCTTGTGTCATGAGCGCCGCCGTTGCCGATTATACACCAGTGGATGTATCGGCACAAAAAATAAAAAAGAAAGACGCGGGCCTAAACATCGAACTAAAAAGTACCGTTGACATTTTAAAAACCCTTTGCAGCAAAAAAAGCGCCGGTCAAATATTGGTTGGTTTCGCGTTGGAAACTAATAACGAAGAAGAAAACGCTATAAAAAAGCTACAAAATAAAAATCTCGACCTGATTGTATTAAATTCGCTTAATGATACCGGGGCCGGGTTTAAGGGCGATACCAATAAAATAACTATTATCGACAGTCGCCTGCAAAAAACTGTGTATGGGCTAAAAAGCAAGAACGAGGTGGCCTTTGATATTTGCCAAAAAGTAGCCGGACTAATAAAATGAAGAAGATAGGTATTTATATCCTACTGTTTTTTTTAAGCTGCACGGCTTACGCGCAGGATCTTGATGCGCATGTGTCTGTACTTTCGCCTAAGATACAAACCACCAACAAACGTATTTTTACTGAGCTGGAAACCGCCATGAAGGATTTTTTGAACGGCCGCAAATGGTGCCCCGATCAAATTTTACCGCAGGAGCGTTTTGAATGCAACTTTGTATTGAACGTAACCAGCTGGGATGGCAACAGCGCTTTCAGCGGCGAGTTGCAGGTACAATCGTCAAGGCCGGTGTTCAACTCGTCATACAACTCTACACTTTTTATTATTAACGATAAGGATATTGATTTTAGCTACACTCAGGGACAAACAATTGATTTTTCAGATCAGAATTTCCAGAGTAATTTAAGTTCGATAATGGCATTTTACGCCTATATAATTATCGGTATGGATTATGATACCTTTTCGCGCTTAGGAGGTACGCCCTATTTTAACGCTGCCCAAAATATAGTTACGCTTGCGCAAACATCAAACAGCAAGGGCTGGAAAGCATTTGATGGTAACATTAACCGTTACTGGCTGGCCGAAAACCTAACCAATAAGGTTTATGAACCCCTGCGCGGTTTTATGTATGATTACCACCGCAACGGGCTTGATGTGATGGCTGATAATACCGGCAAAGGCGTAAAAGAGATAGCCAGCATATTATCGGTATTAACTCAAATAGACCGTGCGCGGCTGGGCTCGACATTACCTATCGTGATCTTTTCGGCCAAAAGTGATGAGTTGGTATCCATATTCAGTAAAGCTGATTCACGCGACCGGCTGGATGCCATGAACACCCTAAACCAGGCCGACCCTGCTAATGGAAATAAGTATAATACTTTGCAGAAAAGCAATTAAGGCTTTTGTAATTGGGATATAATTTCTTTACCTGAACTATTCGCTGGATCAAGCTTAACCGACATTTGATAATTAAGCAGGGCATTCTTTTTATCGCCCGACTTGTAATAAGCCTCCCCTAAGCTATCGAAAACATTGCCCGATGCGGGAAACAGCGCAGTGTTAAGTTTAAATATAAGTATAGCATCTTTTATCCTGGAATTACCCATTAAATAATATCCTAATTCGTTAAGGGTCGACTCGTTATCAAAACCGTATGTCTGCGGATATTGCGTTTTTAATTTATTATACAGATCTACCAACTGCTTGCCGTTTATCGTATCTATTTGTTTCTGATATACTTTTAATAATGATTTCGCGGGTTGCTGATAGGGTTTATCATTAAGAATATTTTGTATGGCAGTATTTATTTCATAAACGTTATCCTGTTTGTTGTTAGTTAATAGTATCACGGTTCTTTCATCAGGCATATAGCTTGCTAATAAAGCCTGGTAATGCTGCGCTGTGCCATCATGCACATGGCTTATCAAACGCCCCTGTTTCATAACTCCTTCGCCGAGCCCACACTGTTTACCGGGTGCTATTGGTGTGATAATTTCCAGGGTTGATGCAGGGCCTATCAATTTAAAGCTTTCGATGCATTGCGCCCATTTATAAAAATCATCAAGGGTGACGCATGTCCACCCGGATATAGGGTAGGCAAGCCCATCCTGCTGGTGGCTATCGTTGTATGACTTTGCTATTAATGTATCTTCATCAGTTGGGTCGACTATAGCGGAGGCCATCCCGCAGGGCTTTAACATTTTCTGCTTGACAAATTCGCTGAAAGGTATGCCGGTGATCTTTTCAATTATTCTTCGCTGCATAAATACATTGTTATTATTGTATGCATAGCTTTTGCCGGGTTAAAAGTCCAGTTTTTTAATTTCTTTTATATCGTTCCAATTATCAGCATCGTTCTTTACCGTTCTCCATTTTACATCAGGTAAACCGCTGGTATATTGCAGTAAATTTTTGATGGAAATGCTATCGGCCCATGCAGGTAGTTCGGGGAAATATTCGGATAGTTCATCATCAAGGCTAAGCTTACCCTGCTCCTTTAGCATCATAATGCCAATAGCATTAAATTCCTTAGCTATTGAGCCGATGTGGAAACGATATTGCGTAGTAAGTTTAGTTTGTGAAGAAGCATCGGTAAAACCAACCGCGCCTTTATAAACAACCTGGCCGTGATCTACAACCAGGATATTACCGTTGAAAATCCCAATGCTATTCGCCTTATGAATTAATGAATCAATTTGGAGTGCTTTGTTATTCTGTGCCGACGCGAAATCATTCAGTATTAAAATAAATAACGCAAATGCAAAAACAGGTTTGGTTAGCTTCATAACTTATTATTAGTATAGGGTAGACAAACCTGACTATAATGATGTTACAATTTGACGCAACTATTTGTACGCAAGCAGATAACCATGTGAATATTGGCTGATCAGCTACATTTCAGGTGAAGCAAATTTGGCGTTTCCCTGTAACATTTTCTTTTCACGCGCGTCTTTTTGTTAAAAAGTGTAAAATAATTTGCATATACGAAAACAATCGTACATATTTGTACGAAGAAATTCGTAATAAGAGATAAAATGGAAATCAAGCCAACAGAAAGCGAGCTGGAAATACTGCAGATAATTTGGGAAAAAGGCCAGTGTAGTGTACGCGATGTACATGATGTTTTGGAGAAAACCAAAGATGCCGGTTACACCACCACCCTAAAACTAATGCAGATAATGCACGACAAAGGATTAGTGGAACGGGATACATCGGCAAAAACGCATTTATACAAAGCGGTTATAACCCGTGAACAGGCACAAAACACAGCCGTAAATAAAATACTTTCAACCGTATTTAACGGTTCTTCGTCTCAACTGATCATGCAGGTGTTAAGCAGCCAGCCATCATCAAAAGAAGAACTGGATATGATAAAGGACTATCTGAACCAATTAGAAAACAAACAATAAGGTTATGGTAACTAACATTTTCATCAGCGCCCTGGGCCAGGCCATATTTGAATCGTGCGGGCAAGCACTGCTCATATATGTTGTACTGCAATTAGCCATACAGTTTTTCCCGTCCATCACCTCAAAATACCGGTATGATGTGTATTACCTGGGCCTGGTCATCGTCACCTGCTGGTTTTTGGCTAACCTTGCAAACATATATATGCACGATGTTGCCATGGCAAAATATACCGTGCTTACCTGTAGCAGCCCTGTAATATACGGTATAAAGTATATGCCTACCTTGTTACAGCAAGCGGAGGCCTTTATATCAAAATATTCCACTTATATAACCGGCTTATACCTTATAGGTTTAACGCTGCACTCATTCAAGCTTATTGGTGGCTTTGTGCATGTACATTATATCCGCAAGCAAAAAAACCTTACCCAAAACAGCCTGTGGAACGAAAAGGTTAGGCTGCTATCGAAAAAATTGAAAATGCTTAAAAAAGTATCGCTTTATTTTTCGGAGCACGTACAAATTCCATTAACCATCGGTTATTTCAAACCCATTATCATATTTCCTATCGCCCTTATTAATAACCTGGACAGCGAACAGGTGGAAGCTATATTAATGCACGAACTGGCACACATTAAACGCCATGATTACCTGATGAATATTTTGCAGTGCATTATGGAAACCATCCTTTGCTTTAATCCATTCGTTTGGCTTATATCAAAAACCATACGCCAGGAACGCGAATATTGCTGCGACGATATGGTAATGGAAGAAGATTATAACCATTTCACTTATTCAAAAGCGCTGTTCATCATTGCCCAGCAAAATAACCAGGATTATGCGCTGGCCATGGCATCTGCAAATCAAAAAAAATATCCTTTATTAAACAGAATTAAACGATTAAATACAATGGAAACTAACAATTCATTACCCAAATTCCACCTGCTTATTATTGTAGCGGTGGCAGCCATAGGCACATTGCTTGCCTGGGGGGTACCACAATATAGCGTGGCTAAAACTATAGCACACAAATTTACTAAAGCAGTATTGCACCCTTTTGCGCCCCAGGCTGAGCTTGCCCCACCTGTCCCACCGGCATTGATAGCTAAAGCGCATACTTCAAACGTAACCAAACACAAAGTATTAGTAAAAGTTTACCGCGATACCCTTGGGAATAATAGTTTTAACGATACCACCAAAACACATAAAACCAGTTTTAAAATTGTAATTACCGATGATAACGGTAATAAAAAGGAATATAACTCAGTAGAAGAAATGCCCGAAGCCGATAAAGCTGAGTTTTTAAAAGCAAATCCAAACTTTAGCGCGTTGACCTTTAAGTTTGATGACAGCCTGAAGTTTGCCAATATCGAAAAATTTAGGATGAGCCCTGAATTTCAAAAGCAAATGAAGGACATAAAGGTACAGGCCGAAAAAATGAAAATACATTTTAACAGCCCTGAATGGAAAAAGCAGATGCTGGCCATGAAGATAGACGCGAAGAAAATGGCTGAAAAGTTCAATAGCCCGCAATGGAAAAAGCAAATGGAAGACATGCAGGTTCAATCCAAAAAAATGGCTGAGCAAATGAAGAATAATCCTGAATGGAAGAAGCAGATGGCTGATATGGCCGAACAGTCAAAAATAATGGGCAAGAAGATGGCTGAACAGATGAACAGCCCTGAATGGAAAAAACAAATGGCCGATATACAGGTACAATCCAAAAAATGGGCCGAGCAAATGAACAGCCCTAAGTTTAAAAAGCAAATGATGGAAATGCAGGTGCAGGCTAAAAAAATGGCCGAAGAGTTTAACAACAACCCTGAGTTTAAAAAACAGATGAAGGAAATTCAGGATAAAGTGAGGGATGAAGTTGATAATGCCCGGGAAGATGCAGAAAAGGCTGAAAAGGCAGAAAAATTAGAAAAAGCTGAAAAGGCCGAAAAGCCGGAAACACCTGAAAAAGCAGAAAAGGACACCTTAAATTCTGACGGTAACCCTGAATAACGAACAATTTCGCCTGCACAATATATAATTATAATTTTCAATAGCGATAGGTTTAAACCTATCGCTATTGTTGCTTAATTCGTATTTTAGCGTTCTTATTTCACAACGCTATGCTCCAACGGCTCACTATAAGTAACTATGCTTTGATTGATGATCTCGAGATCAGTTTTGATAAGGGGTTGAACATACTTACAGGCGAAACAGGCGCTGGTAAATCCATTATACTTGGCGCATTGTCGTTGATATTGGGCCAAAGGGCCGAGAGCCGTTACTTTTTCAATCAGCAAAAAAAATGTGTGATTGAAGGATCATTCAAAATATCAGGTTTTCATTTAAAATCATTTTTTGAGGATAATGACCTGGATTACGAAACCGAAACCATTTTAAGGCGCGAAATATCGTCCGATGGGAAATCGAGGGCCTTTATAAATGATACGCCGGTAAATCTTACAATACTCAAATCATTGGGTGAAAAACTGATCGATATACATTCGCAGCATGCTACGATGGAAATAAACGACCCGGAATTTCAGTTACTGGTGGTGGATTCTGTTGCTAAGCATGATGGCTTGTTGAATGATTATCGTACAAAATTTAAGTTGTATAAAAAGTCTATCGCCCAATTAAAGCAATTGATTGATGAAGCTGATAAAGCTAAAGCTGATTTGGATTATTTCCAGTTCCAGTTTGATGAATTAGAGAACGCCAAGCTTGCGGAAGATGAACAGGAGTTGCTTGAACAGGAGCTTTACACACTGAATAACGCTGAAGAAATAAAGCGTAATTTACTGGGCGCTTACTATTTGATGAACGAGGGCGAAACATCGGCTATTATACAACTGCGCGAGGCGGGGCATCAGTTATCATCGCTTGAAAAATTCAATCCTGAAATTAGTGAATTGCACCAGCGATTGAACAGCGCAGTTATCGAACTAAAAGATATAGCCGCCGAAATTGAAACTATTGAACAGCGCACGCATACTAATGAGATAAGGGCGGAGGAAGTAAATACACGATTGAGCCTTATCTACAACCTACAAAAAAAGCACCGCGTAACTACTAATGCCGAACTGCTGCAATTACAGAATGAGCTTTCAGAAAAAATACAGCAGGCCGTTTTTGGTGATGAGGCGATAGAGAAGTTGCAAAAGCAAATAGCTGCGGATAAAACAGAATTGGAAGGCTTAGCGAAGCAGTTATCGGCCAATCGCACTAAAATAATTCCTACTATTGAAAAGCAGGTGTTGGAAACGCTGGCGGAGATGGGGATGGGGAATTCAGGTTTGAAGATCGAAAATAAAGTCAGAAAGTCCGAAAGTCCGAAAGACGGGAAGCAGGAAGATTCACCTTCGGACTTCCGGACTTCCGGACTTTCGGACTCGGGTATCGATCATATTACATTTTTGTTTTCGGCCAATAAGGGTCACGCTTTAGCTGAGATGAGCAAGGTGGCATCGGGCGGTGAGTTATCGAGGTTGATGCTGAGTATAAAATCATTGGTGGCGCAAAATACGGCCTTGCCTACCATTATTTTTGATGAGATAGACACAGGAGTAAGCGGCGAAGTGGCTAATAAAGTAGGGCAGATAATGGAAAAACTGGCCGATAATCTGCAGGTGATCACTATCACCCACCTGCCGCAAATTGCCAGCAAAGGGCAAAGCCATTATTTTGTTTATAAGGATGATGAAGGCGCGACTACCTACACCCGCATTAAACAGCTTGACGAAAAAGAACGTGTAACCGAAATAGCCAAAATGCTGAGTGGTGATAAACCGGGCGAGAGCGCGCTGCAGAATGCGCGGGAGTTGCTCTCTTTATAAGTCACACCAACTAAGCATAAACTTACGATGTTTTAAAAAAGTCGTAACTTTCTATGCCATTGAAAGCCCTAAATAGGTACCTTCTATTGAAAATGGAAGAGGTGTTATTACTCCTGAAACTGTTTCAGTAGAATTTAAACTGACTGACAAATAATTCATCGTTGGGCAGTCTTGTCATGCATGTATACGCCACGAGATTGCTTCACTCGTACCTTATCTGCAATGACAATAGATATAAATGTTTTCCTCAATATTAATTTTTAGATAATAGTTGTAAAACATAATTATCTCATTTACATTTATATAAATTACAAACCTCCTTAAAACTTAAACATCATGAAAACACTTTCATTTTTTTGCGGGCTTATTATGCTTGTTGCAGCAACGTCAACCCTTAATGCTAAAAAGGTACCGCACCACCAGGCTATGGCTACTATAACGCTTACGGCCGTGCCCATACATACGCCACTGGCTGGTTACCATATTGTGCTAACCCCAGCAAACAATCCCAGTAAACATTACACGGCAGGGTTCCCGGTAAATGGCGGTACAAATACCACTACAGTGCCCGCGGGTATTTATACCGCGTCAATAATACCAACCGGCGGCGCGGGGTCGACTCATAATTTCCATGCCCAGGATTGTGTTAATATTTTTAATACTACGGGCACACAGGCTGCCTGGAGTAATTTAGATTTTACCTGCGGACATGCATCATTCTCGATAAATTAGCAGGATAAAATATCCTGCTGCTATTAAAGCCACTTTAATTTATTTTGAAGTGGCCTTTTTTTGTCTGTTTAAAAAAAATTATGCTCGCAGGCAGCAAAGTAAAAACTGCAAACTTATTTTATAACTTTGCCACTTCATAAAAACAACCAAACATGGCTTATAACTTATTAAAAGGCAAAAAAGGAATTATTTTTGGCGCATTGGACGAAAATTCTATCGCCTGGAAAACCGCCCAGCATTGTTATGCCGAGGGTGCTGAACTGGTATTGACCAACGCCCCTATCGCGCTACGCATGGGTACTATTAATAAACTGGCCGAGGAAATAAATGCCCCGGTTATCCCTGCCGATGTTACCAGCGCCGAGGATATTACCAACCTGTTCACCAAAACCAAAGAACATTTTGGCGGGGGCGTGGATTTTATCCTGCACTCAATTGGTATGAGCATCAACGTACGTAAGAATGTGCCCTACACTGAAAATAATTATGATTTTACCTTTAAAGGCATGGACATCTCGGCGCTTAGTTTGCACCGTGTATTGCAGATAGCCATGAAAGAGAATGCTATAAACGAATGGGGTTCAGTTGTAGCCCTTACTTATATAGCTGCACAACGTGTATTCCCAAGCTATAATGATATGGCCGATAACAAGGCTTTACTGGAAAGCATCGCCCGTAACTTTGGTTATTTTTATGGGGTTGAGAAAAAGGTGCGCATCAATACCGTATCGCAGTCGCCGACACGTACTACCGCGGGTTCAGGCGTTAAGGGTTTTGACGGTTTTATCAGTTATGCTGAAAAAATGAGTCCGCTGGGCAATGCAAGCGCCGACCAGTGCGCTGATTATTGTGTAAGCTTATTCTCCGATCTTACTAAAATGGTTACCATGCAAAATCTTTTCCATGATGGTGGCTTCTCCTTTACCGGTGTATCGCAGGCGATTATTGAGCAGATGGAGAAGGAGTAATAGTGATCAGTTAATTAGTGATCTGAGATTAGAAAAATATCATCCTATAAAAAACCCCGGATATCCGGGGTTTTTCTGTTTAATTAAGATAGATACTGACTAATATCTAAATAGCTTGTTTGGATAATTACTGCGAATCAACCAAAACGATTTTAGCGGTTAATGCCGGAGGTGTTGTAATTACCTTCGACCCGTCGGCTGATTGCGCGTACAGTTCAATACCACCTTCGTAATAAATGTAGCTGTAGTTTACATTGTCAAATACATACGGTATTGGTTCATAAGAAGCACCGTTATCAAATGTAAGGGCCACCACCACACCGCCGTGGGTGTTAAAATGACTTGTTATCGGAACCTGGTTAATTACTACAGTATCGGTTTTACCGCCATCGGCCGTTCCCCAATCACTTGGCTTTATATCGGCGTAAACTGTTTGATTAGGCTGCACAGTATTATACTGCTTTGTACATGACGCGATGAATAATGTACCGCCGATTGCTAATAAGAATAAGATTTTTTTCATAATGCATAGTGTTACTTATTATATTGACCAAATTTGTTTAAAAAGGTTTAAATAAAAATTAAAAATAATTTTCTAATGATATTACGTGTGATTATTTTTAATTGATACACTTATTAAAATTAAGACCGGCTATATTGTTTTGGTTTCATCCCGTTGTGTTGGCGGAAGACCCTTGTAAAATGACTGAGGTTGGTAAAGCCCAACCTGTAACCAACAGCTGAAACGGATAGCCTCTCCTCTTTTAGCAAACGTGCAGCTTCCTTCATCCTGAACTGCTGATAATAATTAAAAATGCTGTAACCAAATATCTGCCTGAACAGGCGTTTAAGTTTAGTTGGGCTCATCCCGGCGTTTACAGCCATATCATCAATTATGGGTGGTATTTCCAGGCGCGATAGTATTTGATCCCTCAGTTTGTAAATTACTTTTACGTCGTGGTCATTCAACGGGTACAGTTGTTTTTCTTCCCGCTTATCCAGTTCTATCAATAGCCGGCAGATCAGTTCTTCCGCTTTTATCCTTAAGAAAAAAAGCTTAAAGGTGTCATTTACGGTTTCGGTCAATATTTCATTTATCACCTTTTGTACGGAAGGATAAATAAGCTGTTCAAACAGCAACGGCGGGCTGTTTGATAACAAACTTTGCAAAACCGGTGATCGTTCTGAATAATTGAGCAATTGGCTCAGGTAACCGGTGGTCACTTCAATATTTACAGTTTCCGTATTACTATGGATAGCAAAAACTTCATCAGTATTTATACGGCTGGTAGCAATTAGTACAGAGGGTATTTGCGTGGACAGCGTTTTTGCATCTGCCGCAGCCGTTTTTGGAAAAACATGCTGGAACTTAAAAAACAACGTGCTGCCGGCAGCACGTTCGCAGGGCCTTTCGACTAACAGATCTTCTTTCAGTTCATAGTCGCTAATAAGCATACGTATGTGCTCATTAAATACAAAACCGGCACAATAGCCATTACCAAATTTTCCGGGGATCTGTAGCCTGTTATTTGCTACAGTTGTTCCCAGTAAGTGGGCAAAACTGGTTAAAATATTAGGTACGCTTTGATCTTCAAGAGCTTTCATTTTGACCGTTTATGACTATTTTAAGGTCAAATATGGCTATTTTATTCTATTAACTGGGAATATTTTTGTATCCGACTAAAGAATACAATATGTTACTGAAAGATAAGCAAATAGCAATTATCGGCGGCGGGCCCGTGGGGTTAACCATGGCGCGGTTATTACAGCAAAAAGGGCTGCGCGTTAGGGTTTATGAAAGAGACAAAGGCCCACTGGCAAGGATTTGGGGAGGAACGCTCGACCTTCATAAACAAACGGGACAAATTGCCATGCAACATGCCGGTTTATTAGCGAAATATTATGCGATGGCCTTGCCCATGGGTGTGAAACTGGCTGATGAGCAGGGCAATGTATTATCCATCAAAGACCTTACAGCGGAACAAGCGCATGATAACCCCGAGATCAACCGGAATGACCTGCGGAAAATGCTGCTGGATAGCCTGGAGCCGCGTACTGTGATATGGGATAGCAAATGTACAGGGCTTGAGGCACGTAACGGCGAATGGCTGATATACCTGGAGAACAATGTTTTAGCGACAGCAGATATGATAATAATTGCAAATGGCGGCATGTCGAAAGTAAGGGGCTATGTAACCGATAGCCAGGCAGAAGAAACCGGCACCTTTATTATACAAGGCGATATACCGCAGCCTGAATTGAACTGCCCTGAATTTTATGATTGGTGTGATAGCCACCGCCTTATGGCCGCGCACCAGGGTAACTCAATTGTAGTAAACCCCAATAACGGGGGCAACCTGAGTTACGGCGTAATCTTTTGCAAACCTGCGGAATGGGACTATGGGTGTAAATTAAATTTTGACGATACGCGGAGCGTTGCCAAGTTCCTTACGGAAAGATTTGCAGGCTGGGATAAGCCTTATCATGATTTATTTGATGCCACGACATTTTTTGTGGGCCTGCCTACAAAAGTACTGCCGTTACATACAGCCTGGAAAAATGACCGCCCCTTACCTATTACATTAATTGGGGATGCCGCGCATTTAATGCCGCCATTCGCGGGCCAGGGGGTAAATACAGGGCTGATGGATGCATTAATTTTAGCCGGAAACTTAACCTGTGATGGGAAATTTGACACTATTGAAGCGGCGATAAGCGATTATGAACAGCAAATGTTTATTTACGCTATAGCAGCGCAAAAGGAATCAAGAGAAAATGAACTCGAAATGCGGCAACCAGATTTTTCGTTCAGCAGGTTCATTAATTAAACAAATAGTTATATCACCGGCTTCACAATTAAAAAGCCCTTGTAAGAAAAACTTACAAGGGCTTAATTATTCTGGACTATTATAATGTTTACTTCTGTTCTTCCTCTTCGGGTTTTTTGCTTTCTCCTTTGCGGTCGATGATCTTGATCTCACCGGATTCTTTGTCGTAATCCACTTCCATTACATCACCTTCAGCAAGTTCGCCTTTCAGTATTTCTTCGGCGATCGGGTCTTCCAAATATTTCTGGATGGCGCGTTTGAGCGGCCTTGCACCAAATTGCGAATCATATCCTTTGTCGGCGATGAACTCTTTAGCAGCAAGCGTAAGCTCGATCTTGTAGCCTAAGCTGTTCACCCTGCCGAACAGGAAGCCTAATTCAATATCAATGATCTTGAATATTTCGTCTTTACCTAATGAGTTAAACACGATCACATCATCAATACGGTTCAGGAACTCAGGAGCGAAAGCACGCCTTAAAGCGTTCTCGATAACACCGCGTGAATGTGAATCGGCCTGGTTGGTTTTGGCATTGGTGGTGAAACCTACGCCCTGGCCAAAATCTTTCAACTGGCGTGCGCCGATGTTCGATGTCATGATAATGATGGTGTTCCTGAAATCAACCTTACGGCCCAATGAATCAGTTAACTGCCCTTCATCCAGCACCTGCAACAGTATGTTAAATACGTCAGGGTGCGCTTTTTCAATTTCATCCAACAATACTACCGCGTATGGTTTGCGGCGTACCTTTTCGGTCAATTGTCCACCTTCTTCATAACCTACGTAGCCCGGAGGCGCTCCCACTAACCTTGATACCGCGAATTTTTCCATGTATTCGCTCATATCAATTTGTATCAGCGCGTCTTCGGTATCAAACATAAAACGGGCCAGCTCTTTTGCGAGCTCGGTTTTACCAACACCTGTAGGGCCCAGGAATATGAATGAACCAATCGGTTTTTTAGGATCCTTTAATCCTGCACGGGTACGTTGTATAGCACGGGTTAATTTCTTTATCGCATCTTCCTGACCGATGATCTTGCTGCCAATTGTTTCAGACATTTGCAGCAGTTTCTGGCTGTCGGCCTGGCCCACTTTTTGAACCGGGATACCGGTCATCATGGCGACTACTTCGGCAACATTATCTTCGGTTACGGTGTAACGTTTTGATTTTGTTTCAGCTTCCCAAACCGCTTTGGCCTGGTCAAGTTCTTCCAGCAAATGCTTTTCAGTATCGCGCAGTTTTGCTGCTTCTTCATACTTCTGGCTGCGAACAACTTTGTTCTTTTCAACCTTTATCAGCTCTATTTTCTGCTCAATATCCAATATATTCTGCGGAACATGGATATTGGTTAAGTGCACACGCGAGCCAGATTCATCCAAAGCATCTATCGCCTTATCAGGTAAGAACCTGTCGGTAATATACCTGGTAGTTAAGGCAACGCAGGCATTGATAGCTTCGGGCGTATAAGTAACACCGTGGTGTTCTTCGTATTTTTCTTTGATACGGTTCAGTATCTCAACAGTTTCGTCAGGAGTAGCTGGCTCAACCATCACCTTTTGGAAACGGCGATCTAAAGCACCATCCTTCTCGATGTACTGGCGGTATTCATCTAAAGTAGTCGCGCCAATGCATTGTATCTCGCCCCTGGCTAATGCTGGTTTGAACATGTTAGAGGCATCAAGCGAACCTGAAGCGCCACCGGCACCAACTATGGTGTGTATCTCATCGATGAATAAAATTACATCGGGCGATTTTTCCAGTTCGTTCATTACCGCTTTCATACGCTCCTCAAACTGGCCGCGGTATTTTGTACCTGCAACCAATGAAGCCAGATCAAGCGTTACCACACGTTTGTTGAACAACACGCGTGATACTTTACGTTGAACTATGCGCAATGCCAAGCCTTCGGCAATGGCTGATTTACCTACGCCGGGTTCACCAATTAATATAGGATTGTTCTTTTTACGGCGGGATAATATTTGCGAAACACGCTCAATTTCTTTCTCACGGCCAACGATCGGATCTAAACGACCGTCTTCGGCGGCTTTAGTTAAGTCGCGGCCAAAGTTGTCCAACACAGGTGTTTTTGATTTAATGTCAGATACTTTTTTAGGCTGACTAAAAGAGTCATCTTCTTTAAATTCATCTTCACCACCTGTTGGTGATCCGGGCATTTCATCGGTCACATCATTTTTGTGCGATTCGACCTCACCCTTAAAAATTTCATAGTTAACATTAAACTGCATCAGTATTTGCGATGCGATATTGTCCTCGTCCCTAAGGATCGACAGCAACAAATGTTCAGTACCAATTACATCACTTTTAAATATCTTAGCTTCAAGGTAAGTTATCTTCAATACTTTTTCGGCTTGTTTAGTTAATGGGATGCTACCTATATGTACATTAGTGCCAATGGTTCCTTTTACGGCGTCTTCAACAGCGCGGCGCAATTTGGCAGTATCAACGGCTAATTCTTTTAATAATTTAATTGCCACACCGTCGCCATCGCGTATCAGTCCAAGTAAAAGATGCTCGGTGCCAATATAGTCGTGCCCAAGGCGAAGCGCCTCTTCCCTGCTATATTGAATAACATCCTTAACCCGTGGCGAAAATTTAGCTTCCATATATACCTTTCTAAATTATGTACGACCCTAATTTATAAAATTGTTTCTAAAACTCAGGCCGACTTGTTTTACACTTATCAACAATATTATTGCCAACTTTTTAAACTGCCAAAAAACAGACATTGATATGATGCGCAATCTATTAAATTAGCTCATATCCAACGAATTTTATTACAAAAAACAAGCATTGGCCCAGTTAAATTACAGTAAGTCAATGTTTATATTTTTTTGAGTGATTCCGCTTCAAATAGTTTAACAAGGTTACGCACTAAATTCCCCAAATGCGACAAATGTGGAGGAACTTCGACACCTCTATGACAATACGGCATAAATGGTTAATACGTTGTCTGCTTTCATCATTAGTATATACGTAAAAACTAAGGTAAATGATTTGATGAATTGTAAATAAATCAATATTGGAAGCGGTTGGTCATAATTCGTTTACTTAGCCGGCTCTTCTGCTGCGCGGAAAAGGGTATAAGAAAAATACATAAGATTTTCGTTACCTTTTTATTAATTAAAACCTGGGGTTGTAGTTTTCGATTGTTATACCTTATCTTTAATTGAATTATAACATTCAGATACTTTCATCTTAACTATTACAACATGGAAACTAAACTTTTTACAAAATTCACTGCCGAATTTTTTGGCACACTTGTACTTGTTTTAATGGGTTGTGGCAGCGCGGTAATTGCCGGGGCAAATGGCACAAGCGGAGTTGGTTTATTAGGCATTGCTTTTGCCTTCGGCCTCTCAGTGGTGGCAATGGCTTATGCTATAGGGCATATCTCGGGCTGTCATATTAACCCGGCCATTTCAATAGGCATGGTTGTGGCTGGCCGCATGAAGGCAGGCGAGGCAGCCATATATATTGTAGCACAAATATTGGGCGCCATTGCAGGCGCAAGCCTTTTGTTTGTTATTGCATCGGGTAAAGACGGTTATATGGCTGTGGCAAACGGCCTGGGACAGAATGGCTACGGCGTGGGATCGCCGGGCGGCTATAACTTAACATCGGGCTTTGTGGCCGAAACCGTATTTACCTTTATATTCCTGTTCGTAATATTTGGCGCTACTTCATCAAAAAATATATACGGAGGTTTCGCAGGCCTATCAATAGGCTTAAGTTTGGTGCTGATACATATTGTAGGCATACCCATTACAGGCGTATCGGTAAACCCCGCGCGTAGCATTGGGCCTGCTTTGTTGGTTGGCGGTACAGCTATTAGTCAGCTTTGGTTGTTTATTGTCGCCCCGATTTTAGGCAGCATATTGAGCGCTGTGGTATGGCGATATGTGCTGGATAAACAGTAAATCCTCACCCTGAATCCCTCCAAAGGAGAGAGACTTTGAAAAAAAGTTTCAGCCACAGAAATTTCAGTATAGTAACTTGTTGATAATTAAACACAGGGTGTTCCATGGTTTGGAACACTCTGTAAATACTATATGGTTAATAAACAGACGATTAAGTGTTCAGGGCTGTTCGGGTGCGTTCAGGGGTGTTCCGGTGCTGTTTAGGTTTGTTTAGGTAGTGTTTTGGTGTTGTTTCGGGGATGTTCGGGTATGTCAAACTTGAGTGAAACAGCCGTTATCCTTTAAAACGGAACGCTGTTTTAAGGTAAATATGTGGGCCAACATCGGATAAACCTGGTAGAAATCGCTAAAATCCTTTAGGTATTCCATCAATTTTCGCTCATATTTGCCCTTGCTAAAATCACGCAAATCAATAATTCAGTCAATCAGTAATTAATCTACATGGCAGACGAAAAGATCATATTTTCAATGGCCGGGGTAAGTAAGGTATATCCCCCGCAAAAAACAGTCTTAAAAAATATTTACCTGTCGTTTTTCTATGGCGCCAAGATCGGCGTTATAGGTTTGAACGGCTCGGGTAAATCATCATTATTAAAAATTATTGCCGGTATTGATAAGACCAATATAGGCGAGGTGGTGTTCTCGCCCGGCTATACCGTTGGTTACTTAAGCCAGGAGCCGGAGCTCGACCCAAATAAAACAGTTCGTGAGGTGGTAGAAGAAGGCGTAAGCGAAATTACCGCTCTGCTGAAGGAATACGAAGATATCAACGAGAAATTCGGGCTGGAAGAATATTACAGCGATGCCGATAAAATGGACAAGCTGATGGCGCGCCAGGGTGAGTTGCAGGATAAGATCGACGCGGTTAATGCCTGGGAACTGGATACCAAACTGGAGCGTGCCATGGATGCTTTGCGTTGCCCTGAGCCTGATACGCTTATTTCGGTACTATCAGGTGGTGAGCGCAGGCGTGTGGCGCTTTGCCGTTTGCTGTTGAAGGAGCCTGATGTGTTATTGCTGGATGAGCCTACTAACCACTTGGATGCGGAATCGATCGACTGGCTGGAGCAGCATTTGAAACAATATAAAGGTACCGTTATAGCTGTGACGCACGATCGTTACTTCCTTGATAACGTTGCCGGCTGGATACTGGAACTTGACCGTGGGGAGGGTATACCATGGAAAGGCAATTATTCGTCATGGCTTGATCAAAAAGCCAAACGCCTGGCGCAGGAAGAGAAATCAGAAAGCAAGCGCCAGAAAACTTTAGAGCGCGAATTGGAATGGGTGCGCATGGGACCCAAGGGCCGTCATGCAAAATCAAAGGCGCGTTTATCAAATTACGACAAATTAGCATCGGAAGAAACAAAGGATAAGGAAGAAAAACTGGAGTTGTTCATTCCGCCCGGCCCGCGTTTGGGTAATATTGTGATCGAGGCGAATGGTGTGAGCAAATCGTATGGCGATAAGCTATTGTTTGATAATTTAAGCTTCTCGCTGCCGCCTGCTGGCATCGTCGGTATCATCGGACCGAATGGCGCGGGTAAAACCACGTTATTCCGTTTAATTACCGGGCAGGATAAACCGGATTCGGGTACTTTCCGCGTTGGTGAGACCGTGGCTTTAGGTTACGTCGACCAGATGCACGATGATCTTGACCCTAATAAATCCGTTTGGGAAAACGTGACCGGCGGGCTGGAAACCATTATGGTGGGCAACCGTCCGCTGAATTCACGGGCATATGTATCGCGGTTTAACTTTAATGGCGCAGATCAGCAGAAAAAAGTAGGTGTGCTTTCAGGTGGTGAACGGAATAGGGTGCATTTATCTATTACTTTAAAAAAAGGTTCTAACGTATTGCTGCTGGATGAGCCAACCAATGATATTGATGTAAATACGCTACGTGCTTTGGAAGAAGCGTTGGAAAACTTTGGCGGCTGTGCGGTGGTGATCAGTCACGACAGGTGGTTCCTCGACCGTATTTGTACGCATATTTTGGCGTTTGAGGGAAATTCACAGGTTTATTTCTTTGAGGGGAATTATACCGATTACGAAGAAAACCGCAAGAAACGTTTGGGTGATGCTACGCCACATAGGATAAAGTATAAGAAGTTGACAGTATAAGTCTCTGCTTTAGACTTCGATTAACTCATATTTTTTTAAACAAGCAATGCCGCCCAAATTTGAGCGGCATTTTTTTATAATTTTAACGCTGCCTTCCAAACATCCGTTATTGCAGGCGCATCCTTGTCGTCGTTTATTGGCAGCTTATACATAGCCTCCAAGGTATGTAACACGTTATAATGAGTTATATGCTCGTTGTATTTACCTAATTTTAGATGTGCACCATAAAAAATTGTTGGGATATGGTTTTCAGCATTACGGCTATCGTCCTCATCAAATGTTACTATGAGCAAACTGTCGTGCGTTTTGGCCCATTCGGCATATTTTTCCAGGTTATCCTTTAACCACTTATCACCCCTACGTATTGCTGCGGCATCGCCCGGAAAGCTGATATTGTGCATATCATAATCCATATCTGGAACCACAAAAGCAACGGTGGGCAGTTTTTTAAAGTCGGTTGGAAATTCTGTCATTGGCAGGCTGACTTCTGCCGGTATATTATTAACCCCGGTTCCCTGCCAGTTTACCCAGGGCACATGCTTACGCGCGTATAACGTTAAACCTGTTAAATGGCTTGTTTTATTTCTGCAACCCAAAAAACCTATTGAGGGCATGGATTGGGCGAACCCTTCAAACGTAAAGCCATTATTTATCAATGCAGCGCCAAGGTTCGCTGTATGATATGGAGTTACGCTTTCCAGGCATCCGTCCCCTTTCACGCCTTGCGTACTACCCGAAAATAAAGCCAGATAATTTGCCTGGCTGGGATGGGTTATCCCGTGCGAATCAGTAAATAAAACCCCATTTTCCGAAAGGGAAGTAATATATGGCGCATTTGGCGATCCGATAAGCGCGTTATAGTCGTGGTTCTCTTCCATAACTATTATTACATGCTTGTACTGTGGTATGGAGGTTGGGTCTTTAAACGAAAGGCATGCGATTGCAACAAGAGCGATTATTGATGATAGTGGTTTCATGGTTTAATATAATAATACAGGCGTTCAATACAACTGAACGCCTATACAAAAAGAAAATTATCAGTTTTGTTACTTTGGTGGTCCTTGTGTCCCCACAGGCACCGGGTATAAGTTTATTCTACAATCTCTAATAACTAGTCACTGATCTCTAAAAAAACTACCAAACCTTAACCCGTGCGCTATCCGGCCTGTACATTTTGTTATTGGGCTGAACATTGAACGCCTTGTAAAAGCTGGGCATATTGCTCATCGGGCCGTTGGTGCGGTATTCAGGCGGTGAGTGCGGGTTGGTTTGGATGGACATACGCATCGCCTCGTCGCTCTTCTTGGTGCGCCATACCTGCGCCAGCGACAGGAAGAACCTTTGATCGGGCGTAAATCCGTCTATTTTGGTATCGCTTTTGCCTTCAGGCGTCTTTTTAAACGCTTCGTAAGCGATAGCCATACCACCGTTATCGGCAAGGTTTTCACCCTGGGTAAGCGCGCCGTTTACATGCAGGCCATTTAAAACGGTGTACTGGCTGTATTGGTGGATCAGCACGGCTACACGTTGTTTAAACTTGGCGGCATCTTCGGGTGTCCACCAATCTCTTAAATTCCCGTCTTTATCGTACTGGCGGCCCTGGTCGTCAAAACCGTGTGTCATTTCGTGGCCTATTACTACACCTATGGCACCATAGTTAATGGCATCATCGGCATCCTTATCAAAAAATGGGAATTGTAGTATACCTGCCGGGAAAACTATTTCATTATTTGCGGCATCATTATAAGCATCAACCGTTGATGGTGTCATGAACCACTCACTCCTATCAACTTCCTTATTTATTTTTTTCAGTTTTACATTATACTCATGCCTGGCTATCGACTGCAGGTTTTGGTAGTAATTATTTTTGGTTATTTCTACATCATCATAATTTTTCCATTTATCAGGGTAACCGATCTTCACCGTGAACTTAGCCAGTTTCGCCAACGCTTTTTCCTTAGTTGCCTGGCTCATCCAGTCCAGCTTTTCAATACGCTCTTTATATACAGATTTCAAGTTGTCAACCAGCGCCAGCATCCGCGTTTTGGCATCAGGCGGGAAATATTTAGCCACATAAAGCTGGCCCAACAATTCGCCCAGACCGCCATCAATTACATCAACCATATTTTTCCAGCGTTCTTTTTGCTGCTGCTGCCCGCTTAATATCTTATCGCGGAACTCAAAATTAGCATCTCTGAAATTTTTGCTTAATGATGATGATGCATTATCAAGCGCGGTAAAATCAAGCTCATCCTTCCACGTTTGTATGGGTTGTGTTTTTAATAAATTATTAAGTGCAGTATAGTATTTTGGCTGCCCCACTATTACGGTATCAGTGTTTATGTTCATTAGCTTAAATACATGCTTAAGATCAACATCAGGCATTTTTTGCTGAAACTGCTCTACCGTAAATTTATTATAGTTCTTTATTGGATTACGCAATTCAACAGGGGTTGAATGCGATTGCGCTACGGCTGTTTCCAGTTTTAAAATACCTTCTGCCTTTTTTGCAGCAGTAGCGGCATCTATACCGGTTAACATAAATATTTTGGCAATGTATTTTACATACTCCGCACGTATTTTTACAGTAGCCGAGTCGTTATTAAAATAATAGTCCCTATCCGGTAACCCTAAACCTACCTGTGCAAATTGGGCCATGTTCTTCTTACTGTTCTTATCATCAGGCGCTACATAAAATCCGAATAAAAATCCGTCGCCATCATTAAAAGTTTCCGCTGCAACATCAACCAGTTGCTTATAATCGGTAACAGCATTTATTTTTGCCAGCAGTGGTTTCACAGGGTCGTAACCCAATTTGTCCATAGATGCAGTATCCAGCCCGCTTAAATATAAATCACCAACTTTTTGCTCCTTACTGCCTTTAGGGTTATCCTGTTTCGATACTTCTTCCAAAATACTATGCAGTTCGGTACGGTTATCGACAGCCATTTGGTACATGCCGCCCGCACCGGTTTCCGATGCCGGTATTTTGGTGTTCTTTAACCATGTGCCGTTGGCGTATAAAAAAAGGTTATCGGCGGGGTTCACCGTGGTATCCATGCCACTTTTATCAAAAAAAACGGTGCGCTTTGGCGCTTCGGACAAATTACTTTTCGGGGCATTGTTACAGGCTGACAGCATTAGTGCCGGTATGGCCAATACTATCCATTGGTTTGTTTTCATGTTATAATTCGGGGTCTGGTTTAAAATAAAGAAGCAAATTACATATAATTTTCTTTATAGCATCCCCTAAACGAGGGAAATTAGATGAACTGCCTGTTAACAATAAAGCAAATGTTAACAAATAAATCATATCATGTTAACGTTTATATGGAAGCTTATCGCTTATTTTTATAAACCTGAAAATCAGGTTGTAACAAATTAATCTAAATCAATTTTTATGACCTGGAGAAAATTTAGCGGCGAGATCATCCAGTCGCCCATTATCGAGGAAGTTGAAAAAGCCATTGAAAGGGAAACCCTGTTAGGTAACAAGCTCAAAGTTTGCATCGGAACAGATTCGCAGGTAAAGGGCACAGTTACTGATTTTGCCACCGTAATTGTTTTTTTGCGCGAAGCACGCGGGGGGTTTATGTTCATCCAGCAGGAACGCACTTCACAAAAAATGAGCATCAAAGAACGGATGCTTACCGAGGTGCAAAAATCAATCGACATAGCCTACAAACTTTGCGATTTGCTCGACCTGTATGATGTTGACCTGGAGGTACATGCCGACATTAACACCAACCCAATGTTTAAATCGAACCAGGCCTTACACGAGGCTATGGGTTATATTTTAAGCATGGGCTTTGTATTTAAGGCAAAACCCGAGGCGTTCGCCAGTTCATACTGCGCCAACAAAATAGTGCAATAATTAATTTTGAGGCCGATGTTTTTTTATCTTGCAGAAAAAACATCGCGTTATGAAAAAGTTATTACTGTTATTAATGCTTTGCGCCCCTTTCATTTGCCGGTCGCAGGTAGATACCACTGCCACCCTTACCAAAGTTGGTGATGTAGCCCCTACCTTCACCTTTAACCTCGACAAAAATAAAACGGCAAACCTGGCCGATTATAAAGGCAAAATAGTGGTGCTTGATTTCTGGGCCACCTGGTGCCCGCCATGCCGCGCGGAATTACCCCGCATACAAAAAGAGATATGGGAGAAATATAAGAACAACCCTAAATTTGCCTTAATTGCGCTTGACCGCGAGGAGAACTGGAACAAAACACTGCCATTTAAGGAGCAGAACCACTACACCTTTTTAATGACCCCCGACCTGAAGCGCAACGCCTATGGCTTATATGCCAGGCAATATATACCGCGTTTGGTTGTTGTGGGCGAGGATGGCCGCATCATTTATCAATCCATTGGTTATATAGAAAAGGATTTTAATGAATTGCTGGCTTTGCTTGCCGAAAAATTGAAACGATAACCTTCAGTGCTGTGGTTTTCTGCACGGCATGTTCGGCGGTTACGCCTTTGCGGGTTAACTCACCCGGTCTTTGCTACGCTCGACCAACCCTTCTTCGCCTTCGGCGGAAAAAGGGTTGTAGAAGTTATGATTTATTTTATTTCAAACTGCTCAGCTAAGAGGCGGTATGATTCAAGCCTATCATTAAAATCTTCGGCGATAGTTACAGCTATGATCTCATCTATTTTATAATCATCGGCCATCCATTTTAATTTGAGCTTTATTTCGCCCGGCGTACCGGTAATTACACGCTGGCGGTTATATTTTATGCGGTCCTGCTCGGCGGGCGTGTATTCGATGTCCTTAATGTCATCAAAACCTACCGGGCCGGGACTGGTGCCTTTTTCAAACTGGTTAAAGCGATAATCCATCAACGCCTGGTGCTGAAATATTTTTTCCTTGTCTTCAGAACAGAACACAAAGGTAGCCATGTTGGTCTGTGGTTCGGGCATGTCGTCGGATGGTTTGAAGCGATCGCGGTAGGCTGCCACCGCTTGCGGGCCGCCGATGGGATTTATAAAGTGCGCGAATGATAGGCCCATACCAAAATGAGCGGCAAACAACCCGCTTTCGCCGCTGCTGCTTAACAGCCACATATCGGGCACGGTTTGTACCTGCGGAATGGCACGAACTTTAGATTGCGGGGTGCCGGGTGCGCCGGTATCGTGAAAATAGTTGATCAGGTCGTATAACTGGGTGATGAAATCCTGCTCGCTGAACTGGTTGGATGGATTAAGCATTGAAGCTGTAAGTCTGTCGGTGCCCGGCGCGCGGCCCATCCCTAAGTCCACACGACCGGGAAACAATGCCTCCAACATGCAGAAATTCTCCGCAACTTTCAACGCGCTGTGGTTAGGCATCATCACTCCGCCGGAACCAATACGAATATTTTTGGTTTGACTGCCAAGATAAGCCAAAAGTACTTCGGGCGTTGAGCCGGCCAGCATGCCTGTATTGTGGTGTTCCGATACCCAAAAGCGGTGATAGCCCAGTTCATCGGTATATTTTGCGAGTGCTATAGTTTCCTGTACGGCCTGTTCGGCGGTTACGCCTTTGCGGATAGGGGATTGATCGAGTACGCTTAGCTTTATTTTGTTTGCATCCATAAATGCAAAGTTAGATAAGCGTGTGTTGAGTGGGTGTAAAGATTTGGGGGCGCGTTAATGAATATGCTCCGGTTAACTCACCCGGTCTTTGCTACGCTCGACCACCCTCTCTTCGCCTGCGGCGGAAAGAGGGTAGGGAGTAAATAGATGATATGGACTAAACCTTTGCTGAAACGCATGGTCATAATTATAAGAAACTCTTAAAAATTACGACAATGAAAAAGATAAATGAAATTGCAGCTTTCTCGGTTTTAACCGGTGCTGTAGCAACTTTTGTAGCTGCTTTCGCAGTGATATTTACTGTTATACTTTAAGCATTAAAATGGTAAAGGAACACAACCTCGCCAACGTAGGCGGGTTTCTTTTCACCCTCAATTTCCATGGTCACGCCAATGGTGGCTTTGGTTACCCCGCGCAAGTTCAATATTGCCGATAGTTTGGCTATAAGCCTAACCCGGCTGTTAACCAACACGGGTTGGGCGAATTTCATGCTTTCAATGCCATAATTTATTTCCATTTTCAGGTTCTGCACATCGGCTATCTGGTGCCAGAAATGCGGCAGCAGCGAAACCGTTAAATAACCGTGCGCTATAGTGCCTCCAAACGGGCCTTCGGTTTTCGCACGTTCCGGGTCGGTGTGTATCCACTGGTGGTCGAGCGTGGCGTCGGCAAATTGGTTGATCTGTTCCTGGGTAATGGTGTGCCAGTCGGAAGTGCCAAGTTCGTTACCTAAATAAGATTCAAATTCGGCGTGGTTATGGATGATTATCATGGTGTATAAAGGTTGTGCCTGGATTCTTTTGCAAAACGTAAAAATACATTTCTTTACGAATTGCAAAACCTAATCCCTTATAAACTTTTAAAGCACGCTCATTTGTACTCAATACATGAAGGTAAGGGATGTCGCCTTCGGCCTGTATGCGGTGCGCCTGGTTAAGCAATAAATGTCGGGCGTAGCCTCTACCTAAATAGTCGGGATGTGTGCAAACGGCGCTGATCTCGGCATAGTTAAAGGCATGCATGCGCTGGCCGGCCATAGCTACTAATTCTTCTCCATCAAAAATGCCACGGTAGTGCCCGAATTCAATAGTACGCTCCAAAAACGGGCCGGGATTGGTTAGTTTAGTAAGCGACAACATTTGCGGGATGTGCTCATCTGTTAATTCAACAATTTCAACCGATGGGTTATTTTCAGCAGGCTTATCAAATATCATTTGCGGTACCCGCATAGCGCGTAGTACACTCCAGTCTTTTGAGAATTGCTGCTCAACATCCTTTATAAATACCGCCGGGCGGTCGTACGGCAACAGCTCATATAATTGCTGAAAGTCATTGTCAGAATTATCTCTCAAGCCAACAAAGGGTGCTACATTATCGGCAAAATGTTTGGCTTGCTCGGTGCCGTTTGCGAGGTGTTTGTTGTTTGATATGAGGGCGTTAAAGGCAGGGTTATCGAGCGGGTGTTGCATGGGGCAAACTTAGGGAATTTGCGGGGATGGGGTGTTGGGGGAATGTAAAAACATGGATTTGTTTAATAACAACAAAAACAAGATCTTATTTTAGTTTAGCTTAATAGTAGTTTAGAATATTTATTACATTCACCTAAACTTAAACACATCAAATGGATATTCGGTATTTTATTGATCAGGCAAAAATAATGTTAGCCAAAGATTATAGTGATGAAACAATCGCTTATTACCTGAAGCAGGACGGGGCTGATGATAATAAAACCCAGGAATTAATAGAAACTGCCAGGAAAGAATATATAGAAGAAAGGACTGCAAAATACACCGTTTTAAATAAAAGGAATTATTATATATGGCTCTCACTTACTATATTTTCTTTTATACTTTTTTTATTTATTCTCCCCTTTTTTAATTTTTCCATAGACCATAAGTTTTTGTTATCATTTACAGGAGCAGCTTTATGTTGGCTTTGTATGTTTTATACCTTTAGCTACCGTAAAACATGGAATGAAAGATACGTTAGACAAATAGGCAAGCCGGTGATATATTATAGGTTTTTATTTGCTTTTTTTTGGCCCGGAGTAATAATTTATTATCTGATTTCTTTCGCATTTTCAACCGTACAGGACCATGTTTTAAAAGACACCCAACAAACAGTTATTGGTGAGGTTGTTTCGGGCGATAAAGTTAACATAAAGAACCTTAGAGGTGAGGGAATTGAAATGGCGAGATTAGTTATAAAATTTGATACCAGGGAAGGGAAAACATATATAGTAACTAAAGATGTCTCATCATATGAGTTTGGGGAGTTTTACAAAGGGGAAAAAATTCATATGATTTATTCAAAGTTAAATCCTAATAACATCGCTCTTTTAACTAATGACAGTAATATTAAAGATTTTGAAAATTCAGCACAGCGGGACTTTACTGTGCCTGATCTGTTGCATTTAATAACTGTTAAAGAATCAGATATGACGAATGAACTAAATAAGATTAGCTATGGATGGGAGGCTAAGAACAATAGTGACATTTGGGTTAATGAAAAGCGACAATGTATTATCGCACTCAAGCAAAATGAATTACAATTAATTAGCAGCAAATCTGATTATAATTACTATTGCACCGATTATTTAAAAACCAATGGGTTCAAACTAATGAATAAAGAAGATTCAACTGATGTATTTCACACAGGTGAAAAGATATTTGAAAATAATAAGTTCATAGTGTCGGTTCAATTGCAGGTTGAAAATAATGGAGAGGATAGTCATTCTGTAATAAAAGTCAAAAGAAAATCTTAATCCCAATTGTCACACTCCGCTCTTCTCCCCCGCCTTTGTTGGTGTTGTCACCAACAAATACGATGCTATCCATTGTAATGATCCAATAATCCAAATTGATCATCGCCTGTATAATAAAATTTAGCCGATGAGTATTTGTACTCTTCAGGCAATTCGGCTAAATGCCATTTTTCTTGTAGAGGGTTATTATGAATATAATCCAACTTCTGCATAAAAACAGCCGGTGTCCATAAATCAACACTAAGCGAATTTCTTTCCCAAAATTGATATTGCCTGTCTTTGGCGTTTACTTCAAAAGCTTTCAGTAGCGGATTACCAGTATCTTTTAGTTTAAATTTAAATTGTTGTGCTGTAAACTTTAGCAGGCGCAATTGTACATTCTTATGGCCGTCCTGTATTTGCCATATTAAATGAATGTGGTTGGGCATTATGACAAAGGCATATACTTTTATACTTCCGGCTTTTTTTAAATGCAGCAGGCTGTTTATAAGAATGTCTTTAAAGTCATCATCCTTTAATAAGGGTTTCCATTGTAATATAGTTGCGGTGAAAAATTGCGGGTGATTGTCGAAGTTGATTTCGGCCATGTGACAAAGTAGGTTTTGTTAGTGAAAGTAGTATTCGTTGTGACAACACAACAAAGACGGTGGAATTGAGGGTGGTTATCGAAGTTGATTTCGGCCATGAATTAAAAGTAAGATTTGTTGGTTACAACACCAACAAAGGCGATTGGTTATAACGTGAACGCATCGGCAAAAACAAAACAAAATCGATGCAAGCAAATTTCTCCAAAATCTATTTGCTAATCACGCAAAAAGCCCTATCTTTGCAGTCCCGAAAATGCGGGGTATAATAAACGTTTAATTAATTTAATTTAAAGCAAGTGAATACGTTAAGTTACAAAACTGTCTCAGCCAACAAAAAAACCGTTAACAAACAATGGGTTGTTGTTGACGCACAAGGCGAGATTTTGGGGCGCTTGTCTACGAAGATCGCCATGATCATCCGTGGAAAAAACAAGCCTGGTTTCACCCCGAACGTAGACTGTGGTGATAATGTAATAGTTATCAACGCAGACAAGGTAAAGTTGACCGGAAACAAATTCAGCGACAAAACCTATGTGTCATACACAGGTTATCCTGGCGGTCAGCGTTTCATTTCTCCTAAGGAGTTAATGGCAAAGCATCCAACACGCGTAATTGAAAAAGCCGTGCGTGGTATGTTACCTAAAAGTCGTTTGGGCAAAGCATTGTTTGGCAATTTGCATGTATATGCAGGCGCTGAGCATCCTCATGCAGCACAAAACCCTACAACCATTTAACTTTTAATTTTAAAGGAGAAAAAAGAAAATGCCAACAACTAACACTTCAGGCAGAAGAAAAACAGCAGTTGCGCGCATCTATTTAACAGATGGCAACGGCGCTATTACCGTTAACGGTAAAGATTACAAAGAATACTTCCCTACTTTGCCTTTACAATACATCGTTACCCAAAGCACCCAGGTTTCTGGTTCAGAAGGTAAATATGATGTTAAAGTAAATGTTGCAGGTGGCGGTGTAAAAGGACAGGCAGAAGCCGTTCGTTTAGCTATTGCTAAAGCTATTGTTGAACTTGATGCTGAAAAGAAACCGGCATTACGTGCTAAAGGTATCATGACCCGCGACGACCGTATGGTTGAGCGTAAAAAACCAGGACGCAAGAAAGCACGTAAGAGATTCCAATTCAGTAAACGTTAATCATTCAAGGAGGACAACAAAATGGCAAGAACAACATACGACGAGTTACTGGACGCAGGTGTACACTTTGGTCACCTTACCCGCAAATGGGACCCGAAAATGTCACAGTACATTTTCATGGAACGTAATGGTATCCATATCATCGACTTAAATAAAACCTTAACTAAGGTTGAAGAAGCTGCTGCAGCTATAAAACAAATTGTAAAATCAGGCCGTAAGGTATTATTCGTAGCAACAAAGAAACAAGCGAAAGATATTGTGGCTGAATATGCAAAAGGTGTAAACATGCCGTTCATTACCGAAAGGTGGTTAGGTGGTATGTTAACCAACTTCGCGACTGTACGTAAGTCGATCAAAAAAATGTCGAACATCGACAAATTGACCAAAGACGGTACTTACAGCAACCTTTCGAAAAAAGAAAGGCTGATGATACAGCGTGAGCGCGTTAAATTAGAAACTTTATTAGGTGGTATCGCGGATCTTAACCGTTTACCGGCTGCATTGTTCCTGATCGACGTTAAGAAAGAGCACATCGCGGTTTCAGAAGCATTAAAGCTGAATATCCCAACCTTTGCAATGGTTGATACCAACTCTGATCCTTCGAACATCGACTTCCCGATCCCAGCGAATGACGACGCTACCAAATCAATTTCATTAATCACCGGTATCATCATCAAAGCAATTGAAGAAGGTTTGGATGAGCGCAAACGCGAAAAAGAAGACGAAGCTGAAAAAGAAGCAGCAGCAGCGAAAGCTAAAGCGGATGCTCCTGAAGCAGTAACGCCAGACCGTTCGGCTAACGAAGGTGGCAAAAGAAACCGCAAGGCAACAACTGCCGAAGTAGCAGAAGCTGCTACTGAAACAGGCACCGAGCCGGCTGAGAACGAATAATAACATTAGTTTAAAGTTGAAGGTTAAAAGTGTTAAGGTTTTCTTACTACTTTCGACTTTCAACTTTTTACTTTCAACTTTAAAATAAAAAACATGTCTACAGTACAAATATCTGCATCTGATGTGAACAAACTGCGCCAGCAAACAGGCGCGGGCATGATGGATTGCAAAAAAGCTTTAACTGAAACCAATGGCGATTTTGAAGCTGCTATTGATTTTTTAAGAAAAAAAGGCGCTAAAGTTGCCGCCAGCCGCCAGGACAGAGAATCAAACGAAGGTGTTGTTATAGCACGTACCAGCGAAGATGGCAAACGTGGTGTAATTATCGAATTGAACTGCGAAACCGACTTCGTGGCCAAAAATGCTGAATTTGTTGCTTTTGCTAATGAAATTGCAAACGCTGCAGTTGAAGCTAATCCAAAATCACTGGAAGAACTGAACCAGTTAACAATTGACGTTGAAAACTCACGTGTAAAAATTGCTGATGCTACAGTTGAAAAAACTGGTAAAATTGGCGAGAAGATCGGCGTATCCAAATACGAAGTTGTTGAAGGCGATAAAGTTGTTGCCTATATACATGGTAACTTCCGTTTAGGCGTATTGGTTGCGTTAAGCGCCAATGTAGCCGGAGCTGATGAAGCAGGTAAAGATGTTGCTATGCAAATTGCAGCTATGAACCCTGTTGCATTAGATAAAGACGGTGTTGATGCTACTACTATTGAGCGTGAGTTAGAGATAGCTAAAGAGCAGATCCGCGCTGAAGGCAAACCTGAAGAAATGGTTGAAAAGATCGCCGCAGGTAAGCTAAATAAATTTTATAAAGATTCAACTTTACTGAACCAGGAGTTTGTAAAGGACCCATCGAAAAACGTTGCCCAGTTTTTGAGCACCGTTGAAAAGGGACTTACGGTTACCGCCTTTAAGCGGGTAGCTTTAGGAGCTTAAATATTTTAATCCCCCCGATGTAAAATCGGGGGGATTTTTTTTGCGATATTAATTTGTAGAGACACAATACTTTGCGTCTCTTGCAGTGTTATTAAAAAGACGCAAAGTATTGCGTCTCTACATAAAAAATTAATATGATAACTGCCTACCATAACCTTCACCTCATCTCCGATGGTTTTATAACCAGGGGCAAAGCCATTTTAATTAATGGCGACAAGATCACTGATATTGTTGATGACAATGTCATCCCGCAAAGCGCCAAAAAAATAGATTTAAATGGCGCTAATGTAGCGCCGGGCCTGATTGACCTTCAAATTTACGGCAGCGGTGGAAAACTATTCGCCGGCACACCGGTAGTTGAAGCACTCGCCCAAATGGAAGATGATCTGCTGGCACAAGGCACAGTTGGTTTTTTGGCAACCATCGGCACCAATAGCGATGAAATAGTTGAGCAAGGCATTGAATCAGCCAAAATATACCGCGATAAATGCAAAGGCAATTTCCTTGGCCTGCATTTGGAAGGCCCGTTTTTAAACCCTGTACGCAAAGGCGCACATCCTGAAAAATTCATAAAGAAGGCCACCCTTGAGTTAGTTAGCAAATGGATAGCAAGTGCCGATGGCATTATTAAAATGATGACTATCGCCCCTGAATTGCAGGATGCCGATGTATTAGCTTATTTGAACGACCACGGCGTTATTTTGTCATCAGGCCATAGCAATGCTACTTATTTACAAGGAAAATCATTCTTAAATAACCCGGTGAAAGCGGTAACGCATTTATATAATGCTATGCCACCAATGCATCACCGCGAACCAGGCTATATACCCGCTATTTTCGAAGAAAGGCCCTTTACCAGTATAGTGGCCGACGGCATCCACGTTGATTTTGCCATGATACGTTTGGCTAAGCGCGAATTGGGCGACAAATTATTCTTTATTACCGATGCGGTTACTGCAACAAATGAAGGTGCTTACAAGCATAAATTCACCGGCGACCGCTATGTAATGCCTGATGGTACGTTATCAGGTTCGTGCCTTACTATGCTGAAGGCCGTTCAGAATGGTGTTGAACAAGTTGGGATCGGCCTTGGGGAAGCTGTTAACATGGCTTCCTTATATCCAGCGCAATTGGCGTCGCTGGAGAAAAAAGGTAGAATAGCCGCTGGTTTTGATGCCGACCTGATCGTATTTAATGATGCCTTTGAAGTACAGGGTACTGTGTTTAAAGGAGAATTAATGAACACGAATTTCACGAATTAAGTCGAATGGCTCAAATTAAGGATTCGTGTAATTCGAAATAATTCGGGCCAATTAGTGCCTAATTATTTATAATATTTTAACAGTAATTTTATTTCTATATTTTTGACAAACTCACCTCGATGAAATACAAAAGAATCCTCCTCAAACTAAGCGGCGAATCATTAATGGGCGACCAGCAATACGGCATTGATAACACGCAGGTATTGCAATATGCGAAAGACATTAAAAACGTTCACGACCAGGGCATTGAGATAGCAGTTGTTGTAGGTGGAGGAAATATTTTCAGGGGGTTGAGTGCCGAAAAATCAGGCATGGAACGCGCCCAGGCTGATTATATGGGTATGCTGGCCACTGTTATCAATTGTATGGCCATGCAGAACGCGCTGGAAAGCATTGGTGTTGAAACCCGTTTACAATCAGCCATAAAAATGGAACAGATCTGCGAGCCTTATATCCGCCGCCGTGCTATGCATCATTTAGAAGAAGGCAAAATTGTAATATTTGGCGCGGGTACCGGTAACCCTTATTTTACTACCGATACTGCCGCATCCCTGCGCGCTATTGAAATAAAAGCTGATGTGGTATTGAAAGGCACCCGTGTTGATGGTATCTACACTGCCGACCCTGAAAAAGACCCATCTGCAACACGCTATGATGAGATCACTTTCCAGGAAGTTTATGATAAAGGATTAAATGTAATGGACATGACCGCCATCACCCTTTGCCAGGAAAATAACCTGCCGATCATCGTTTTTGATATGAACAAGGAAGGTAATTTTATGAAGATAGCTAAGGGCGAAGCGATAGGGACACTTGTGAAGTAAAAAACTTCAACAATCATACTTTTTATTATTTTTGTCAAAAATCTATACCAATGAGCGAACTCATTAAAAAACAGGTGACCGATGCAAAGGCTTTGATGGATAAAGCCATCGACCATTGCGAAGGTGAATTGCAAAAAATACGCGCAGGCAAGGCGAATCCGGCTATGCTTGATGATATTACCGTTGATTACTACGGTACACCAACTCCATTGAGCCAGGTAGGTAACGTAAATACGCCCGATGCCCGTACCATTGTAGTACAGCCCTGGGAAAAATCATTACTGGCACCCATTGAAAAAGCTATTAAAGAAGCTAATTTAGGCCTGAACCCGCAGAACGACGGTGTTATCATCCGCATAAATGTACCACCGCTTACCGAAGAGCGCCGCCGCGACCTGGTAAAAAAGGTAAAAGCTGAAGCCGAAACCGGTAAAATTGCCATCCGTAACATACGTAAGGATGCTAATGAAAAAATAAGAAAACTAAAATCAGAAGGTGTATCGGAAGATGAGATGAAAACCGGTGAGGGTGAGATACAGAAGTTGACTGACAGCTACATAGTGAAGGTAGACCAACACGCCGAGGCTAAGGAAAAAGATGTAATGACGGTATAAATTACCAACGCAATGTCAAATTAAAGGGAATGAGCTACTTAGCCATTCCCTTTTTTTATTTTTGTGGGAATTATGAAAATACTCTTATCATATCTCAAAAAACATAAATGGGTGGTTGTATTGGCATTAATATTAGCCGCCTTTAATATTTGTTTTTCACTGCTCGACCCTTTCGTTACCAAAAATGTTGTCGACAAATACATGGTGCCTGCCGACCATATACAGCATACCTATGAATACAGGGTGCATGGGGCGTTAATATGGATAGGTCTGGCCATCGGCGCGGCAATGGTATCGCGTATAGCAAAAAACTTCCAGGATTATTATACCAATATTATCACCCAAAAAGTGGGGGCCGAAATGTATGCCGATGGCTTAAAACATTCGCTCGAACTGCCTTACCAGGTTTTTGAAGACCAGCGCAGTGGCGAAACATTAGGCATATTACAAAAAGTGCGTATCGATTGCCAAACATTTATCACATCCTTTATCGGAATACTCTTCACCAGTTTAATAGGCATGATAATGGTGAGTGTAATGTCGCTTTTAATAAGTTACAAGGTAACGTTGGTGTACTTTTCGGCCATACCTGTAATTGCAATTGTAAGTTCGCTACTTAGTCGCAGGATAAAAACCATACAAAAGAAGATTCTTTCGCAAACAACCGCACTTGCCGGTTCAACTACCGAATCATTAAGGAATATTGAATTAATAAAGAGTTTGGGCCTGGTAAAACAGGAGGTTGAACGCCTTAATAATACCACTTACAAAATATTAGACCTGGAACTGAAAAAAGTAAAATATGTACGCAGCATGAGCTTTATACAGGGAACCGTTGTGAACCTTGTGCGCAGCGTTATGATAGTGGTATTGTTGATGCTGATATTTAAAAATGAGCTTACGCCCGGCAGCTATTTTATGTTCCTGTTCTATTCTTTTTTCATCTTCAGCCCATTGCAAGAACTTGGCGCCGTGATACAAAACTGGCGTGATGCTCAGGTTTCGCTTGCCAATTTTGAAGGGATATTAAACGCACCTATCGACATAAAACCCGAAAAACCCGTGATGGTTGAAAAGGTAGAAACGCTCACTTTTGATAACGTAACCTTTAAGCACCTCACCGCCAATCGCAACGCGCTCAACCACATCAGTTTTGAAACCAACACCGGCGAAACCATTGCCTTCGTCGGGCCATCCGGATCAGGAAAAACTACGCTGGTTAAGCTGTTGGTGGGATTGTATCAACCTTTGGAGGGTGATATTTTATATAACAATGTTTTAAGCAAGGAAATTGACCTTGACCAGCTCCGCGAACGTATAGGTTTTGTAACCCAGGATACACAGTTATTCAGTGGTACCATACGCGAGAACCTACTGTTTGTCCGCCCCGATGCCACTGATGAGGAATGTATGGAAGTGCTGCAAAAAGCTGCCTGCCAAACCTTACTTGCAAGGGCAGATAAGGGCCTTGACACCATTATAGGTGAAGGCGGCGTAAAAGTATCGGGCGGCGAGAAACAACGCCTCTCGATAGCCCGCGCGCTGTTACGCAGGCCCGATATACTGGTGTTTGATGAAGCTACATCGTCACTTGATTCGTTAACTGAAGAAGAGATAACTGAAACCATAAAAGATGTATCGGTATTCGGCGACCATATTACTATTTTGATAGCTCACCGTTTATCAACCATTATGCATGCAGACAGGATATATGTGCTGGAAAAAGGGCATATCATTGAATCAGGCAAGCATCATGACCTGCTTAACCAAAAAGGGTTATACTATGCCATGTGGAGGCAGCAGATAGGTGAAAAATTAGAGGTTGAGATGTAAAGGCTGCTAAGATAACAAACCGGCTTCCCTCAATAACATAGTTTTTTCTAAATTTGCAGTACATCTAACACAAACAATGCCCGACGGAGACCCGCAATCCCTAAAGAAAGATTCATTTGCAGCCTTGCGTTACAAGGATTTCCGCGCTTATATAGGTATGCGTTTCTTTTTTACGTTCGCGTATCAAATGCAAACCGTTGTTATTGGGTTTTACATTTACGAATTGACTAAAAGTGCATTTGCATTAGGCATGCTTGGCCTCTGCGAGGCCATACCTGCAGTAGGTATTGCGCTCTATGGCGGTTATATCGCCGATAAATCTGAAAAGCGGAAAATGCTGCTGCTTATTTATATGGGCGTTTTACTTTCATCATTAGTGATGTTCGTTGTAACGCTTAGTAGTATGCGCGCCTATATCCATGCTGATTGGATAGTCCCTATAATTTACTGCATGATATTTTGCAACGGCGTATCGCGTGCATTCTTAGGGCCGGCAACATTTACGGTATATGCCAACAGCATACCTAAAGAGGTTTACCCTAATGGCAGTACCTGGAGCAGTTCAAGCTGGCAAATAGCCTCAATACTTGGCCCTGCAGCCGGTGGTTTAATATATGGTTTTGCCGATAAGTATACAGGCACAACAGGCATTACAGCTACTTTTATTGTTATCCTGTTTTTTATACTTGTATCGTTAGTTATAGTGTATTTCCTGAAAAAATACCCTGCCGTTTATAAGCCGAAGGAAAATATATGGAAAAGTCTGGAACAAGGGATCAGCTTTGTTTTTAAAAATAAAATGATGCTGGGTGCCATGAGCCTCGACCTATTCTCGGTATTTTTTGGTGGGTTCGTGGCCCTACTACCCGTTTTCGCCAATGAAATATTAAAGGTTGGCGCTGAAGGCCTGGGGATAATGCGAGCCACAAGTTCGGCCGGTGCAGTGTTAACCATGTTGGCCATGTCACGCTTTTCGCCAATGGGCAGACCCTGGCGCAACTTGTTGATAGCGGTTACCGGGTTTGGCCTGTCTATCATTTGCTTTGGCTTTTCAAAAAGCTTTTATCTGTCATTGTTCTTCCTGTTTACCGAAGGGGCTTTTGACAGTGTGAGCGTCATCATCCGCAGCACCATTATGCAATTACTCACCCCCGATGAAATGCGCGGGCGCGTATCGGCTGTAAATTCCATGTTCATAGGTTCATCAAATGAAATTGGCGATTTTGAGTCAGGTACTATGGCAAGCTTGTTGGGTACGGTGCCGGCGGTTGTTGTGGGTGGATGCATCACTTTAACAGTGGTTACGGTTACTTATTTTAAAACAAAAAGCCTGCTGCCATTGGGTTTAGAAGATATTAATCGCGAAGATACCTCAATGTAAGGTATCAGGATATTTTATCCCAGCTCAACCCTTGCCCCTTCTCCTGCAAAGAATGATGTAGTACCTGGTGTTCAGGCAGTGCCAGGTACGGATCGGCCTTAAATATATCTTCAACAATATGGCGTATTTGTATCAATAATTCCTGATCGGTGGCGAGGTTGGCTATTTTCAGGTCGAGCACGCCGCTTTGTTGAGTTCCTTCAATATTACCCGGCCCACGAAGTTGCAGGTCTGTTTCGGCGATCTCGAAACCATTATTAGTTTTCACCATGGTATTCAGCCTTATCCTGCCATCATAACTCAACTTTTGGTTACTCATCAATATGCAGAATGATTGCTCGGCCCCACGACCCACTCGCCCGCGTAACTGATGCAGTTGCGAAAGGCCAAAACGCTCAGCGTTTTCTATGATCATTACCGAAGCATTGGGCACATTTACGCCAACCTCAATTACAGTAGTAGAAACCATTATCTGGGTAATGCCTTTTATAAAGCGATCCATTTCGAACTGCTTTTCGGCCGGCTTTAATTTGCCGTGTACAATACTTATGCGATAATCGGGTAAGGGGAACTCGTGCGCCATTACGTTAATACCATCTTCCAAATTCTTTAGGTCGAGCTTTTCGCTTTCCTTTATCAGCGGATAAACCACATACACCTGCCTTCCTTTTGCGATCTCCTGCTTCATAAAGCCGAACATTCGCAGACGTTGGTTCTCAAAAAAATGCACCGTTTGTATGGGTTTCCGTCCCGCTGGTAACTCATCAATTACCGATATATCCAGGTCACCATATAGTGTCATGGCTAATGTACGTGGGATGGGCGTAGCCGTCATTACCAATACATGTGGTGGAATGATGTTTTTCCGCCATAGTTTGGCGCGTTGCTCCACGCCAAAGCGGTGCTGTTCATCAATCACCACAAAGCCCAGGTTTTTATATTGTACTTTATCTTCAATAAGTGCGTGGGTACCTATTAATATCTTCAGCTCACCGCTTTCCAGTCGTTGGTGTAATACCTTCCGTGCTTTTTGAGGAGTTGAGCCGGTGAGCAGGGCAACTTCAATAAAATCATCACCCACCAGGCTTTTAATAGTGGCGTAATGCTGTGTCGCCAAGATTTCAGTAGGGGCCATAATGCAAGTCTGGAAACCATTATCAATAGCTATCAGCATGCTCATTAAAGCCACTACGGTTTTACCGCTGCCTACATCGCCTTGCAGTAAGCGGTTCATTTGCACGCCGCGCTGGGTGTCCTGCCTTATCTCTTTTAGTACTTTTTTTTGCGCGTTTGTAAGGTCGAAGGGTAATTTATTTCGATAGAATTCATTGAACAGATTGCCTACTGTACCAAATATATTGCCTTTGAACTTTTGCGTATGCAAGGTTTTATTACGCAGCAATTTCAATTGCAGCAGAAACAATTCTTCAAACTTAAGGCGATGTTGTGCTTCATTTAAAGCTGCGGCATCTTCGGGGAAATGAATATTACGATAAGCGTTAGCCCGCGAGGTTAGCCTCAGCCTGTTAATAATATATTGGGGTAAATTTTCGTGTATGTCCTTTGCATGTTGTTCCAGTAGCGTGGCCGTAAGCTTTTGCAAACCTTTGCTATCCAAACCGAACTGTTTCATTTTTTCGGTTGAATTATAGGCAGGCTGTAAGGTTGAATTACCCTTATTTTGCGAGGACGCAGTTGAATATACCTCTATTTCAGGATGGGCCATTTGCGCCTTACCATTAAAAAATGTGGGTTTGCCAAATATAATATAAGCCTTACCAGGCATCAGCGCTTTATCTATCCAGCGGATGCCCTGAAACCAAACCAGTTCTATTACACCTGTATCATCCTGTGCCTGTATTACCAGGCGTTTGGTATGCCTTTCGCCTAATATTTCTTTCTTGGTTATACGCGCTATTACCTGTACATGGGGTAATTCAGGCTCGATGTCGCGCACCTTATAGAACCGGGTACGATCGATGTACTTGTAAGGAAAATGTCGTAAAAGATCTTCGAAAATGGCTATACCCAGTTCTTTTTTTAAAACATCCGCACGACTAAGGCCTACGCCCTTCAAATACTCAATGGGTGTTTGGAACGGGTTCAAATTAAACTTCTCGATTATCTACTTTAAATATCAGGATTTTAACGCGGTAACCGAAATCTCCACATTCACGTTTTTAGGCAGACCGGCTACAGCTACGGTTTCACGCGCGGGAAAATTATCAGTAAAATACGATCCATAAACCTCATTAACCTGGGCAAAGCTGCCCATATCTTTCAAAAATATAGTGGTTTTTACAATGTGACTAAAATTAATACCGGCCTCAGTTAATATGGCTTTAATGTTTTCCATAACCAGCGTAGTTTCGGATTTAATATCATCAAGTACCAATTCGCCTGTTGCGGGATTTATTGCAACCTGGCCTGAAACAAATACAAAATCGCCGGCTGCAATAGCTTGGTTATACGGGCCTATTGGTGCAGGAGCATTAGCAGTATTAATTATAGTTTTCATTAAATATATTTTAAAAGACAATAAGTTTGAAGGATAACAATGCGGTGGTTCAGCTTACCTAACCTTATTTTTTCAGTATGAACCAGTCAATCAACTTCCAGATAATACCCAGCAAAAACACGGTTATGGCAATGGCATTTATTAAGTGCATCACCTTTAGGTTAAAGCTGGTTGGCCGATTAGGATCCTTTTTTCTGAAAAAGTACATATACAAATTTACATTATTTATTGATTGAGAGAATTATTGAATTACTGATTTTTAATGCGCTTGCCGGGTTGAGACACAACCGATGGAAAATATAAACGCAAAAAAGGCCTCCCGTTATTGGGAAGCCTTTTGTTTAATATTGTTTTAGAACAGATATTAATTAATGGAATTCAACACGACGGTTAGCAACGCGGCCTTCCTCAGTTGAGTTGTCAGCTATTGGATGAGTTTCACCGTAAGCTTTAATTTTTAAATGCCTTGCTTCAACACCTGAGTTAACTAAGTAAGTTTTTACTGAGTTAGCACGGTCGCGTGATAAACGCATGTTGTGAGCAGCAGTACCTTCAGATGAAGCATAACCAGCTAAAGTGATGGTTTTACCGGCAGACCTAAGATCAGCTGAAGTAGCATCTAACACAGGGTATGAAGAAGTCCTCAATACTGAAGAGTCAAATTCAAACTGGATGTTAGAGTATGCTTTAGCATTCATTTTAGCTGAGTCGGTTTTTACAGTATCCTTAGGGAATACGATAACACAACCAGAACCGTCAACTACGCTACCAGCAGGAGTGTTAGGGCATTTGTCGAATTGGTCAGCAACACCGTCACCGTCTGAATCTTTTTTAAGGTCAGCAACTGCGGTTTCAACGTTAGTTACACGGCCTTTCAAAGCTTCAACTTCCTGGCGTAAAGCTGCATCATACAATTCGTCATACATCATAGCAATTGGGTTCACCCAATCCACGTTCTTTTTCGAGCTCGGGCCGAAAGTATATTCTAAACCGGCATAGCTGTATGAGTAATGATCAAAAAATGGATAAGTATTAGAACCGCTGAAGTTATAACCCTGGATGAAGTTAACATTGTAGCCAACATTCAACGCTAACGCGTCAGATAATTTAAATTTGATACCTACGCCAATTGGGGCTACCAGTTCTTTTGATGTACTGCCGTCATTAGAAGGAGTAAACGCACCGCCTGCAGCAGCTTGTGTAGTTGGTTTATAGAAAGCTAAACCCGCACCAGCTGATCCGTAAAAATCAACAGAGTTATTACGGTGACCAAAACTTACGCTACCAAAGTCAAGTATACCGCTTAAAGTAACTTGATTATTTTTGGTAGAGAAACCATACTGGCCATATTTAGTACCGTTTTTATAACCATCATCATTACCTTCAACTTTTCCGCCGTTATAGTTTAATTCCAAACCGAAAAAGTGTGATAATTGATCTCTAACTGAAATACCATAACCTAATTGAGGTTGAGTGTGGGTTACAGCGTTGTGACCAAAATTAACAACAGAGTTATTAACACCTACGTTAATGCCAACACTCCAATGATTGTACTGTCCAATTCCACCAAATACCTTGGCAGATGACGTTTCAGAAGACATCTTAGTAGAATCTGTTGACATTTGTGCGTTAGCTGCTCCAATTGCCATCAAAGCTACAGCTGATAGTGCTACTGTTTTCTTTAATGTAGAATAATTCATAGTTTTAAGATTAAACAATTTAATTGTGATTTTTTTTCAAAATTAGTAATTATGTTTGAAACGAATACCAAATTTTGTTCCAAAAATGTAATACTATTACAAATAAACTGAAAAAATTGTTTAAATAAAATTAATAAATATATAAATAATGAAATATCTAACTATAAATGAGCATCTTTTTATAAATAATAGAAAAAATTTCGTTTCACGAATAAAACCATCATCCATAGCTATATTTAATTCAAATGACGAATTCCCGCGTAGTGGCGATCAGACATTTGTTTTTAAGCAAAATGCCGATTTTTTTTATCTTACAGGTATAGACCAGGAGCAAAGTATATTGGTTTTATTTCCTGATTGTCCTAATTCGGCATACAAAGAAGTACTATTTTTAAGACAAACCAACGAGCACATTGCCGTATGGGAGGGACACAAATACACAAAAGAGGAAGCAAGAAAAGCTTCGGGTATTGAAAGTGTATATTGGTTGAGTGAATATAACGCCGTTTTGCACAGCATTATTAATTATGCCGATAATATATATATAAATACCAACGAGAATGACCGCTTCAGCTTTGAAGTGCCTTATCGTGATTTGCGTATACTTGATGACCTGCGTGCAAAATATCCGTTGCACCATTATGAACGCTCGGCTCCTATTATGCGCGACCTGCGGGTTGTAAAGTCGGATACAGAAATTGAACTAACCAAAATAGCTTGCGGTATTACCCGCGATGCCTTTATTCGCACCTTAAAGTTTGTAAAGCCCGGCGTTACTGAATATGAAATTGAAGCTGAAGTTACCCACGAATTTTTAAGGCAGCGGGCAACAGGACATGCATATACTCCTATTATAGCTTCGGGCAAAAACGCCATTGTACTACATTATATTGAAAACAACCAGGTTTGTAATGATGGTGATATAATATTGTTTGACTTTGGCGCAGAGTATGCCAACTATAATGCCGACATGAGCCGTTCTATACCTGTAAACGGACGCTTTACCAAACGCCAACGCGATGTTTATGATGCGGTGCTCCGTGTAATGCGCGAAGCAACCAAATTAATTGTAGCCGGTGCCGTATGGAACGATTACCATGATGAGGTTGGAAAAATTATGACCGGTGAACTGATAGGCCTCGGCTTGCTTGATAAACATGATGTAGAAAAGCAGGACCCTAAAATGCCTGCTTATAAAAAGTATTTCATGCACGGGACCTCACATCACCTGGGCCTTGATGTACATGATTTCGCCAGCCGCTACAAACCATTTGAAGTTGGCAACATATTAACCTGCGAACCCGGAATTTACATACCGCAAGAAAGTTTGGGTATACGTATCGAGAATAATATACTGATAACTAAGAGTGGCAACACCGACTTGATGGCTGATATACCGGTGGAGGCTGATGAGATAGAAAGTATTATGAATGCTTAGTAAGTAGTTTATTAGGTTGATTAAGTTAAGTGGTTAATACTTACCTGATCAACCATTTACCATTTCGACAAAAGCGTATAAATTAAAATTGCCTGCAGCTAATGCTTTTGTGATTTTCGCCTGCAATGTTTTCTTATCCAGATTGCCCATACGTTTTTGCTGAATGAGTTTGTAAGCTTTATCGGCCAATAAATGTTCTCGGCGAGCATTGTTTGTGTGTTGGGCGGACTTAATGAAGTTCACTATTTCACTGATACCAGTACCTTGTGAAGCTGTGGTTTTAAATACAGGTATCCCTTCTCCATTTTGCTTACTTATTTTTTTCAGGTTATTGGCAAAGACATCGGCGCCATCACGATCAGCCTTATTTACTATAAAGGCATCTGCAATTTCCATTAGTCCCGATTTTATGTTTTGTATCTCATCGCCACTTTCGGGTACCAAAACAACCATGGTAACATCGGCAAGCCCGGCAATTTCAACTTCGGACTGGCCAACGCCAACGGTTTCAATAAAAATATAATCGAATCCGGCCGCGCGTAAAACATCACTCATTTCAATGGTTTTGGCTGATACCCCGCCCAACGATCCACGCGTAGCCAGCGAACGGATAAACACCCCCGGGTGATTAAAATGCGCCGACATACGGATGCGGTCGCCCAGCAACGAACCAAAATTAAACGGCGAAGTGGGGTCGATGGCCAAAACAGCTATTTTCAACCCATCGTTAATTAAATTACCAATCAGTGCATTTACCAGCGTACTTTTACCTGCCCCTGGCGGGCCCGTTATGCCAATAATAGGCGGGCTTTTTTCAAACTGCAACGATTTTAATAACTCATCAGCGCCCGGCAGCTCGTTTTCAACAATAGTAAGCGCCCGCGCAACTGTTTTAAAGTCGCCACTATTTAAGGCTGATAAAATGTGCGGAATAGTTCCCAATGTATAATTTATTATATGCCGATGGCTAAAATTAGCACAAGATATTTAATTTGCGCCGAAATAAATTTTCATCCCGGATTTGGGGCACCACAAATCCAGGTTTATAATTACGTTTAATAAATTTATACTGTGGCCAAATCATCCATACTGCTTACGTTCGATTCCATGAAATACCCAAACTCGGGCTTCTATTCCTTCGGGAAAAGCCTGGGCGATGCCATAGTGGAACAGAATAAAGGCCGTTATAAACTGAATTATTATGTACACAAACGCTCTGATTATGTATTCAGCAAGGAAGTGGGCCTGGTTTACCTGTCGAAATTGCATAAATTGTTCTTCCTTCGTCCCAGCCGTTTTGCACTAGTGCATTTCACCGATCAATATTGCCGGTTAAAGCCACAAAAAGTTACCGGGAAGAAGATACTCACCATACACGATATTAACCCAGTGCATGAATTGCGCAAACCTGCACACAAAATTGAAAGACATCTGAAAAAATTGCGGGGCTATATCAACACCTGCGATAAAATTGTTACCATATCGCATTTTGTGGCTAACGATATCCTTAAATATTTCCCCGAAGCGAAAGATAAATTAAGCGTAATCTATAATGGCGCCGATAAACTACAAGTAGCCGATAACCACATCCCCGCTTACCAGCCCCAACGCACTTTTCTTTTTACCATTGGTTATATCGCGGCTAAAAAGAATTTTCACGTTTTGCCTGCTTTATTAGTGGGAAATGAACATGAACTAATTATATCGGGTGTAGAAACCCCATATAAAGCCAAAATAATGGACGAGGCGGAAAAATTTGGTGTAACCGACCGCGTTAAAATTACCGGTACTATAAGCGAAGACGATAAAACCTGGTATTATAAAAACTGTACTGCTTTTGTTTTCCCCTCAATAGCTGAAGGTTTTGGACTGCCTGTTATAGAAGCCATGCACTTTGGTAAGCCGGTATTCCTGTCAACCCATACTTCGCTGCCCGAGATAGGCGGCGATGCCGCCTTTTATTTTCCAACCTTCGGCCCTGCTGATATGCAGGCTGCCTTTGCCCGTGGTATGGCCGAATTTGATGAAAAAAATATGGCCGAAAAAGTTATTGCACATGCCATGAAATTTGATTGGCAGCAAACCGCAAGGGAATATCTGGCCCTATACGATGAATGCCTAAAATAGCCTATCCTTAATAGTTGTAAGAATTATTTTTTATTTACAGTTAACAAAACATAACTGGCAGGATACTTGCATTAATCAAATAAAAACAATCTATTATGGAAACCATTGAAAAATCAGTTGAAGTATTGAATGATCTGATCGAGATCAATAACGACCGCATAGCGGGTTTTGAAAAAGCAGGCAAGGATTTGGGAGAAGGCGACACCGACCTGAAAACAATTTTTAACAATATGGTTGAGGAAAGCCGTAGAAATGTACAGGAATTAACACAGGCTGTAGGCCAAATTGGTGGCGAGGCCGAGCAGGGCACCAGCAGTTCGGGCGCCATACATCGTGCCTGGATTGATGTAAAAGCCACTTTTGGCGGTAATGGCCGCGAAAGTATTTTAGCAGAATGCGAACGCGGAGAGGATGCCATTAAGAAGGCATACAAAGATGCGCTAACAACTGAAAATGGGTTACCACCCGAAGTTGATCGTATTGTAGCCCGCCAGCAGGAAGGGATTATCGCGGCACACGATAAAATTAAATTCCTGCGTGACCATCAGGCCTAATTACCTGGCAAATTTTTTATTAACAAAGCCATCCGGATTGCCTGGGTGGCTTTTTTAATGCGCCAATGTCAAAATCCTCAGGCCAAGGCATTTTCTGCTTTTTTAATCGTACCTTTGCAGCCATTTTAGTTTATCTATATCAATACAAATTTTCGTGATCATATTAATTTTCTTTCTGGCCCATTGGTTCTTGTCGCTGTTCTTTCAAACATTTTTCCTGCACAGGTACGTATCGCATAAGATGTTTACTACCAACAAGTTTTATGAAAGGGTTTTTTATTTGCTGACTTTCATTTTCCAGGGTTCATCATTTTTAAACCCGCGCGCTTACGCTATTATGCACCGTGAACATCATGCCTTTAGCGACACCGAAAAAGACCCGCATTCACCACACTTTTTTAAGGATGTTTTCCAAATGATGATGTACACCGCGACCAGCTACAGCCAGTATGAAAAACGCTTAAAAGAACCCGACGCACAGTTCGGCGGGCATTATCCCGAATGGCGTTTTATCGATCGTATTGGCTCCAAAATGATCGTCCGCATCCTGTTCGGTGTATTATATACTGCCTTTTATGTAGCTTTCGCTACCCACTGGTGGATGTTCCTTTTGTTGCCTATCCACTTTTTAATGGGACCGATACAAGGCGCCATTGTAAACTGGTGCGGCCATAAGTACGGTTATTCCAATTTCGACAATAAGGACAAATCAAAAAATACAACGCCGTTCGACTTTTTGTTGCTGGGCGAATTGTTCCAGAATAATCACCACAAACGCCCCAACAGTGCAAACTTTGGTGCCCGCTGGTTCGAGTTCGACCCGGTTTATCCCGTTATGAAATTGATGCATTGGGTACGGATCATCAAGCTGCGCCCCGCCACTTTGAATAATTAAAATCAGTTAACCTGAAATTCACTTTCGACTTTGTACTTTTGACCATTGACCTTCAAAAAAATGATAGTATCTAAATTAGCACAAAACCTGCACGGTTCCGAGATCATTAAAATTGCCGGCGAAATAAACGAATTAAAGCGCCAGGGACAAAACATCGCCAACCTGACTATCGGCGATTTCGACTCAAACATCTATCCAATCCCAACCGAATTAAAACAGGGTATTGTTGAAGCTTACAACGATAATCAAACTAACTATCCCCCTGCTGATGGTGTGCTTAGCTTGCGCGAAAGTGTATCGGCATTTTTAAAAAGCAGGTATAATTTAGATTATGGCGCAAGCCAGATCCTTGTATCAGGCGGCTCGCGCCCATTGATATATTCTACGTTTTTAGCAGTGGTCGATCCGGGCGATAAGGTGGTTTTCCCTACCCCATCATGGAACAATAACCACTATAGCGACCTAACGAGCGCCGGGGCAGTGTTTATACCGACCCGCCCTGAGCATAATTTTATGCCGACTGCAGCCGAAATTGCTCCGCACATAAAAGGCGCGGCATTACTCGCGTTATGTTCGCCATTGAACCCAACAGGTACTATGTTCGGCAAAAAAGACCTGGAAGAAATTTGCGACCTGGTAATTGCCGAAAACAAAAGCCGCGCGGCAGGCGAAAAACCGTTATATTTATTGTACGACCAGATATATTCACAACTTACCTTCGGCGCGCATGAACATTATAACCCGGTTAGCCTGCGCCCTGAATTGAAAGATTACACCATATTTATTGATGGCGCATCAAAATGCTTCGCCTCAACAGGCGTACGTGTAGGCTGGGGTTTCGGCCCGGCGCATGTTATCAACAACATGAAGGCCATAGTAGGCCACATGGGTGCATGGTCGCCAAAGGCGGAGCAGGTGGCAATGGCCAAATTTTTAACCAACGACACTTATGTTAATGGTTATTTAGCCAAACTGAAAGGTAACATCCAAGCCAGTTTAAATACCCTGCATGAAGGGTTTCAGCAATTAAAGGCCGAAGGTTTCAACGTTGATTCAATTGAGCCGATGGGCGCCATCTACCTAACCATAAAAGTAGACTACACCGGCAAAACCACTCCCGACGGTACCGTGTTAAAAAATTCTGCTGATATTAATTTCTACCTCATAAAAGAAGCAAAGGCAGCATTTGTACCGTTCTCGGCATTTGGAACTGACGAAGATGTAAACTGGTTCCGCGCATCAGTAGGCGCTATTACGCACGAGGACATCAAGGCATTGATACCAAGGGTGAAGGAAGCGTTGAGTAAGCTGAAATAGCCTGAACCAGGATTAAACAGATTTGTACGATTTACAGGATAATTAACCTGCACGATATTAACTTCCGAAGTTTTGAAAACTTCGGAAGTTTGTTTTTTAGACCCATCTCTATTGCACCACTATCCCCCCATTTATTATTTTCAACGCAGCAATAAACTCCGCTTTATTTCCCGGTGATATCACCACGCTATCAAACTTATTATAAAATATCTCCAGTCTGTCAAGCGATAATGCGGGTGCACTTAATATGCTTGTTGTGGGTACAATTTTGGTTATCTTATCAATGTCGATCTGAATGTTAATGATGATCCCGCTTTTAACGATCAGTTTATTGCCATCAATAACATAATAAGTAGTAGCAAACATGTGCCCTATAAATACCACCACTATCGCAATTATTAATACGCCCTGCCAGGCACCTTGGATAAACATCAAGACTAATATACCAGCCAGTATCATGCCCACGGGTACAATTAATCCCAAGCTTATCGCTGAACGAAAAGTTTGTTTCATTTCATTATTATAGATCAAATATAATAGTTATGCTAACTTATTTTGATATGACTTAATGTACTATTAAGCCGCCTTCATAATATACTTCACCAAACTCCGCTTCGCTACCGGCAACAAGGTTTGTTCCAGCGGAAAAGTAATATCACTATGTACATAATAAACTGCCGGGTTTGGCAAATGCGTCCGGTTCTTTATTAAGTTTAGTTTGATAGCTTCGGGCGTATTGGTGATACTTTGCTCAAACGTATCTATGAATTGAATATTGATACCCCGGTATTTATCATCTTTGCTTTCGAAAATAGTTATCTGGTATTCATATACCCAATTGGTGCGGTCATTGCCGTTGCGTAATGAAAAATAACCATTGTAAGGCACCAGCGGCACCAACCCGACCGGGTCGATATTCAACCTGCTTTCTACAAAATCATATATCTCTTTACCGGTTTGTATAGCTGGATCCATTTTTTTTATAGCATAGCTGATGATGCGCTCTATTTCAAGCATGGAGTTATCATCTTGTACTATCTTTTCATAGGTAAGCTTTAGGGCTTCAATATCAGCCTGGCTTAAACGTTGCGGAAAAGCCTGCTGCAAAACGGTTTTGTTTTGTTTAAAGGCGCGCAGGTTATTATAATGGAACACGAGGTCGGTAAGGTTGGGGTAAAGTTTGCTTTTATCAAAATGGCGGTTTATCTCCTGCAAATAATCCAGCAGGATATATTTTTTATACTCAAAATCAATCGATCCCTCAATAAACCAGTTTAAGCCTAATGATTTCAAAACGAACCTCCCTTATAATAGTTTAAATTAAAAATAAAAAAGCAATTTTGCAATATGCCTTACGGAACCCTGTATTTGATCCCTGTCCCACTTGCCGAAAACGCGGCAGCCAAATCATTCACCCCTTATTTAACTGATACCATAAACAGTATTAAGGAATATATAGTAGAGAATGAAAAAACCGCCCGCAAATTTTTAAAAGAAGCCGGGTTGAAAACCCCGCAAAATGAACTGACCATCCACGACTACGGCAAACATAACCGTTCCGATGGCACAGCCGACTTTTTTAAAGGGTTGCAAGCCGGTAATGACGTAGGCCTGATGAGCGAGGCCGGCTGCCCCGGCATAGCCGATCCCGGCGCTGAAATAGTGGAAAAAGCGCACCGCATGGGCATTAAAGTAGTACCATTAGTTGGGCCAAGCTCTATTTTATTGGCGCTGATGGGCTCCGGGTTTAACGGACAAAGCTTTACTTTCCACGGGTACCTGCCCATTGACAAACTGGAACGCAGCAAACGTATAAAAGAATTGGAGAGCCTGGCCGTTAAAAACAACCAAACCCAGCTGTTTATCGAAACGCCTTTCCGGAATAACCCAATGCTGGAAGAAATATTGAAAACCTGCAACTCCGGCACCAAGCTTTGTATAGCTGCCGACCTTACTGCCGAAACTGAGCTGTTACAAACCAAAACTATTGAGCAATGGCGCAAAAAAGTACCCGACTTGCATAAACGCCCAACTATTTTCCTGCTGTTCCGTTAATATTTTATGCCATTAACCGCCCAACATACCCAGGTACTTATTTCAGGGGCAGGCCCTTCAGGACTAATGATGGCGGCCCAGCTGCTTCGTTATGGCATACAACCCATTATTATCGACAGCAAAGAAGGGCCTACCATGCAATCAAAAGCACTGGTAGTACAGGCGCGTTCGCTGGAAATATACCGGCAAATGGGTATAATCGATACTGTTATCAATAACGGCAACCCCGTAAAAGGTGCTGAATTTAATATAGACGGCAAGAAAAAAGCCACTTTTAAACTAACCGATATTGGTAACGGGCAAACGCCCTACCCTTTCCTCTTCCTTTACCAGCAAAGTAAAAATGAACGCGTTTTGCTTGATTATTTAACGCTGAACTGCTGCCCTGTTTACTGGAACACAACACTAACCAAAGTAACCCAGGATCCAAATGGTGTTACTACTGAAGTGGCAAGCGGCGATGAAACAATCACCATAACCTGCGACTGGCTCATAGGCGCCGACGGCGCACATAGCGTGGTGCGTAAACAGTCGCAAATTGCTTTTAATGGTGATACTTATCAGCATAATTTCTATTTGTCGGATGCGATATTGGATAACGATAGTTTGGATGAAGACTTTATCCAGCTTTTTTTAATCAACAATGGTTTTGCAGGCTTTTTCCCCATGATGGAGGCCAAGAATTACCGCATTATCGGTAACCTGCCCGATCAATTCGACCAAAAGAACGACCTGCAGGTTAACGATATAATGCCTTTCCTGAACGAAACCGTACATAACAAAATAAATATCACCCAAAATAACTGGTTCATCATTTATCGCCTGCACCACCGCATGGCCGAAAAGTTCAGGGCAAACCGTTGTTTTCTGATTGGCGATGCCGCGCATATCCATTCGCCCGTTGGCGGACAGGGTATGAATACCGGTTTGCAGGATGCCTATAATCTCGCCTGGAAGCTGGCAGGAGTTATTAATAAACATATCAGTGAAAAATTACTGGATAGTTATGCCGCCGAACGCATGCCTGTAGCCAAAACACTGCTTCGTACCACCGACCGGGTTTTTAACATCGTAATGTCGCGTAATTGGTTTATTAACCTGTTCAAAAAATGGGCATTACCCAAAATGTTGAATTTTGTATGGTCGCAAGAGACTTCACGCGAAGCATTCTTTAAAACCATATCCCAAACCGGTATCAATTATCGCGACAGCAATATCAATCTTCACCTCAGCAAGTCCACCCAAATAAAAGCCGGAGACCGACTGCCTTACATCAAAATATTCGACGAAAAGCAGCTTACTGAAACCGACTTGCACGAATGGTGCAGCAAACCAGGTTTTACGCTGATCATATTAGGCAAGTTTGATGAACTGTTCCTGTTCACCGTAGCCAAATGGATCACCAGTAAATACGCGGGTATCCTCAACTTCTTTTACCTGCCCCCTTCAGGCAAAAATCTTGAAGTTTTCGAAACATTCGAAACCAACCCGCATCAGCAAAAAGCAATAATCGTAAGGCCAGATATGCATATCGGCTATATTAATGATGTGGCTGATATTGGTATGATGGAAAGTTATTTGCAGAACATTGTGGGAACTATACCCCTTTAGATCTCTCCGGAAAGGGAGACTTTAAAATGTGTGTCTTGAGCCGTTCCCTTTGGGTTGGGTGGGGTGGGATCTACCCATGTATCCTCTCCTGCTTGCCGTAATTATGTATCACAACGGCTTCATGTTCAAGGTATTCTTTCCAGCGTTTATCTACATCAATGCCATCGGCATATTTTTTAGCCAGGCGGATGAACGTGGCATAATGCGTGGCCTCGCTTACCATTAGCTCATAATAAAATTCAGCTAACGAAGTATCGCCTATATTTTCTGATAGTACTTTAAACCGCTCGCAGCTCCTTGCCTCTATCATTGCCGAGAACAGCAAACGATCAACAAGTTGATCGGTACGGTTGCCCCCTTTCTTCATAAATTTCTGCAACTCACCCACGTAATCATCCTTACGCTCACGGCCCAGCACAAAGCCACGTTGAATAATAATATCATGCACGCGTTTAAAGTGCTCCAGCTCTTCCTGCGCCAGGGCTATCATTTCCTGCACTAAGTCGCTTAAATTCGGGTTTTGGACCACAAGTGTTATGGCATTACTGGCAGCCTTTTGCTCACAAAAGGCATGATCGGTTAAAATTTCTTCAATGTTGCTTTCCACTACGTTCTTTACCCAGGTAGGGTCGGTAGGTAATTGCAGTTTAAGGATAGTTTTTTCGCTCACGATGCAAAAATAGGGTTATTCACTGGTTTTATACATATTGATTTGTATAGTACCATCCAATTTCAACTTTCAAAAACAATACCGATTGCTATAGGTACTATTAATATATAAACTACAATCTCTATGAAGAATCACGATCATTCAGCGCTTATCCAAAAGTTATTGGATTGCGCACTTGCCTGTGAACATTGTGCCACTGCCTGCTTGCAGGAAGATGATGTTGCCATGATGGCCAATTGTATAAAACTCGACCGCGATTGCGCTGATGTATGTATACAGTCTGCCCGTTTATTACAGCGGAATTCAGACATTGCACACCAGTTTTTGGTTTTGTGTGAAGAGATTTGCCGTATGTGCGGCGATGAATGCGGAAAACACCAGCACGACCATTGCCAGCAATGCGCCGAAGCATGCCGTATTTGTGCAGAAGCATGCCATGCACATCACGAGCCAATTACACAAGATTAAAGGGGCTATTTTATCTTTCCGTAAAGGTTTTTACTCTCGATAAATTCTAATACAGAATCGGGTACAAAATAACGTACGTCCTTTTTTTCGGCCAATGACTTGCGAATAAAGGTAGCTGATAACTCCATCAAAGGCGTCATAGTGATTGTCACTGACGGATGCGAAGCATATTCAGCGTTTTCATAACCCGGTCGGGGGTAAACGTATATGCGATAATCGCGCAGAATCAGTTTAAAGTTTTTCCATTTGGGCAACGATACCAAATTATCTGAACCCATAATGAGCGCGAAATCATGCTGCGGATATTTTTCTTTCAGATGGGTCAGTGTATCAATAGTGTAAGATGGCTGCGGGAGCTTCAATTCGACATCACTAACCGATAAATTTTTTGCATTGTCGGTAGCGAGTTTGGCCATTTCCAGCCTGTCATAAGTATTGATCAGGTCGCCGTATTTTTTAAGCGGGTTTTGGGGCGATACTACCAGCCAAACTTTGTCGAGGTCGGTATAGTTGGCCATGTAGTTGGCTATGATTAAATGGCCTACATGTATGGGATTAAATGAGCCGAATAGTAATCCTATTTTCATTTAGGAGCAAATGACAGATCCGTTAATATTTCGTAAGTAAATTAAGAAATTTTTATTAAATCACAAAATTCTTTACCAAAATTTCAGCCTCCTCGCAGGCAGTGGTTAAATCATTGTTTTTTAGGATAACATCAAACTGCGGCGCATAATTTAACTCCTTTTCGGCTTTGGCAAAGCGCTCCTTTAGTTTGTCCTCACTATCAGTACCACGACCACTCAAACGTGCTTTCAAAACTTCTAATGAAGGCGGCTGAACAAACACGGCCAAAGCCTGTCCATCATATTTACGCTTAAGGTGCAGGCCACCTTCCACATCAATATCGAATATCACCGATTTACCTTTTTTCCATATCCGTTCTATCTCCGAACGCAGGGTGCCATAAAACGTTCCGGCATAAACTTCTTCAAACTCAACAAATTCCTTATGGGCAATGCGGTGTAAAAAACTCTCTTTGCTGATAAAATAATAATCTTTACCGTCCTGCTCATCCCCGCGCGGTTCGCGTGTAGTGGCCGATATGGAAAATTCCAGTTCAGGCATTTTTTTGAGCAGGTGATGCACAATGGTAGTTTTACCCGCCCCTGATGGCGCCGAAAATATAATGAGTTTGCCTTGTGGGTCCATTGGTTTATTTGTTCATTATTGCAATAGTTCGGTAATCCATTCGCAAATATTAATGAACTAATGAACCAGTGAACTAATGATTATAACACGTTAAGTAATTGTTCTTTAATTTTTTCCAGCTCCTCTTTCATCCCTACTACAAGCTTTTGCATATTGGCGTCGTTGGCTTTCGAACCTAAGGTATTCACCTCGCGGCCGATCTCCTGTGCTATAAAACCGAGTTTTTTACCATTGGCATCTGCGTTCTTTAATGTTTCAATAAAATATTCGCAGTGTGTTTTAAGCCTTATTTTTTCTTCGGTAATGTCGAGCTTATCGATATAATAGATCAACTCCTGCTCAAAGCGGTTCTGGTCGATGGCTTCGCGGTTGGTCGCTTCCTGCAAAAATGTATTTAAACGCTCCCGGATAACAGGCACGCGTTTAGGCTCTTCTACTTCAACGAGCGTTAAATTCTTTAATATAATATCAATGCGGTATTTCAGATCCTGTTCAAGCACATTTCCTTCATCGGCCCTAAACTTTTGGAAAGCTGCTACTGCCTGATTAAAAGTCTTTTCAACTACCTTCCATTCTTCTTCTGATAGCGTTTCCTCATCGTACTTCACCACCTCGGGTAAGCCAAGCGCCAATTGCATTAGGTTTGTAGCAGGCTCGCCCAAGTCATTACTTACGGCTTTTAACTGCTCATAATAATTCTTCAGCAACGCGGTATCGATACCTGCTGCTTTAACTATCCCGGCCTGCTGTTCAATGGTAATAGAAAGGTTTACTTTCCCGCGTTCTATCTGCTTATTACACTCATTACGTAGTTGGAACTCCTTATCCGAAAATATACGGGGCAGGCGTAACGAAAGCTCCAAAAATTTGCTGTTCAGGGATTTTATCTCAACGGTATATTTTGTGCTTCCCGAGTCGAAAGCAGCAATTCCATACCCTGTCATGGATTTTATCATGTGCAAAGATAATTATTTTACTGATTTAACCGTTTTACAACCAATCGTCACATCAGCCACGGCTAATTACTATTTTTGTTTTAAATGAATTTTAAACATATCGTTATATCCTTGCTTTTCTGCCTGCCCCTGTTTACTTATGCGCAACAGCAGGAAATGAGCATAAATGGTATCTTCTTCAGGCAAAATACATCCGACAGGATAGCGCAGGCAACTATTACCGACACCCGCAGCCAGGTAATAATGATGAGCGACGAGTTAGGCGGCTTCACCATTAAAGCTGCAAAAGGCGATACACTTATTTTCAACAAAAGCGGATATACTCCATTTAAACAGGTAGTAACCGGCCCGGGCGACCTTGTAATTTACCTGCACCCTGTAGTAGTGCTGCCCCAGGTTACCATTAAAGGCGAAAGCAAAAAGCAGGAGTTAAACGATGTAACCAACGAATACCGCAGCAAGGGACTATATTTTGATGGTAAACCACCATGGTATGAATTTATCGCCTCGCCGTTAACGGCTTTTTATGAACTATTTGGCCAGGATGCCAAAAACGAGCGCCATTTTATCCGCTTTTCAAAAATGGAGATGGAAGCCATTGCTGTAAGCAACCGTTACAACAAGCCATTGGTTAAACGTGTTACCCAATTATCCGATGCTGATGTAGATAAATTTATGCAGCAATACACGCCCTCGTATGAAGACATACAACAATGGAACGATTATGACCTGATAACCCACATTAAAAAATACCTGGTTTATTTTAATAAACATAAGGATGGGATACCTGTGCAAAAGCTTTATTAAACCCTAACCCTTTGAAGTGTAAAACCAGGAATATTGGCTTAAAATTTGGATACTGTCTCATTTAAGCAAATGAGACACTTTGATACACCCGCTTAAAGGTCTTCCAAAAAAGCCCAAAATCACTCAAAATAAGCGGTTTTTGGACCGATAAAGCCCCGAAAACATCACTTTTAGGCCTCAAAAACACCCAAAAAACGTCGTTTTTCGCCCAAAAAATCATAAAAACAAGGCTTTTTTGGGCTATTTAAACCAAAAAAATACTGCTTTTTTAGCTGTTTTCTGCAAAAAGTGTCTCAAAGTGAGACAGGCACATGGTTATATACCCAACGCTTCGCAAGCCTTTTCAGCAGCCAACTTTTCAGCGTTCTTTTTGCTAAACTCTTTGCCCATACCGGCAACTTCGCCATCAACGCTGGCTTGTACGGTGAATAGTTTGGTATTTTCACCTTCCAGGTTATCAATCAGGTCAAAGCTAATATCCTTGCCGTGGCGTTGGCACCATTCTATCAGTTTGCTCTTAAAATTGGTTTCAGTTTGTTCCAGCTTATGGATGTCGATATGTGATTTGATAATGTGGTTTATCAAAAAATGTTTGGTGAAATCGTAGCCTTTATCTAAATAAACCGCGCCAATCAGCGCTTCAAAAGCATCACCCAGCAGCGAACCCTGCCTTTGTGCATTCAGCGCGCGGTTATCAAACTCTATCAGCTTATCAAATCCCAACTTGCGGGCAAGCTGGTTAAGGTTAACGCGGCTTACAATTTTCGAGCGCAGTTCAGTCAAAAAGCCCTCATCTTCATAAGGGTATAGTTTGAACAAAACTTCGGCTACAACACTGCCCAGTACTGCATCGCCCAAAAACTCGAGGCGCTCATTACTGTTTTTTACGCCTTTGCGTATGTTTTGCGCTACGGATTTATGGCGAAATGCCAGTTTATACAAAGCCAAATTGCCCGGAACAAAGCCGAGCAAATTCTTTAAAACTTTTACGTATTTTCTATTAGGCGATAAGTAGAGTTTGTAAAAACGGCTGATAGGCATTTAGTACAATTAATCTTCTAATTTTCTAAAAATTACTGAAGCATTGTGCCCTCCAAAGCCAAAGCCGTTGCTTTGCGCTGTTTTTACCTCCCGTTTCTGGGCGGTATTAAACGTAAAGTTTATCCGCGGGTCAAACGCGGGGTCATCGGTAAAGTGGTTAATAGTTGGTGGTATAATGCCATTTTGCATAGCAAGTATGGTGGCAATAGCCTCAACCGCACCGGCTGCACCTAACAGGTGCCCCGTCATTGATTTGGTTGCGCTAATGTTTATTTCATAAGCACGATCGCCAAAAACAGCTTCAATAGCTTTTATTTCCTGCGGGTCGCCTATTGGCGTTGATGTACCGTGTACATTAACGTAATCAATTTCCGATGCATCAATACCAGCATCGCGCAAAGCTTCGCGCATTACCAATGCCGCGCCAAGCCCTTCGGGGTGTGGTGCTGTCATATGGTAAGCATCGGCGCTCATGCCGCCGCCTATCATTTCACAGTATATTTTTGCGCCGCGCGCTTTGGCATGCTCAAGCTCTTCCAAAATAATAGTGCCTGCGCCTTCACCTGCCACAAAACCATCGCGGTCAAGATCGAAGGGGCGCGATGCCGTTGCCGGATCATCATTACGGGTAGATAACGCGTGCATGGCATTAAACCCGCCGATACCAGCCTCATTTATAATAGCTTCTGATCCGCCGGTAACAAACATATTGGCCTTGCCCATACGTATATAGTTAAAAGCATCAATAAGCGCGTTATTTGACGAGGCACAAGCCGAAACTGTTGTAAAGTTAGGCCCGTGTAAACCGTATTTAATGCTGATATGCCCGGGGGCAATATCGGCTATCATTTTAGGGATAAAGAAAGGGTTGATATGCGGGGTCCCATCGCCCCTGGCCAATGCCGAAACTTCGTCCAAAAAGGTTTTTAAACCGCCAATGCCTGAGCCCCAGATCACCCCGATACGAGTAGTATCAAGCTTACTGAAATCAAGTCCGGCGTCCTGAACGGCTTCTTCGGTTGAATATAGGGCGTATTGAACGAAAGGATCGAGTTTGCGGGCCTCCTTCCGGCCCAAAAAGGCTTCTGCGTCAAAGTTCTTTACTTCACACGCAAATTTAGTTTTGAACTTGCTGGTATCAAAACTCCTGATCATGGCTGCGCCACTTACTCCATTGATCAACCCATTCCAATATTCTGAAACGCTGTTGCCAATTGGAGTAAGTGCCCCAAGCCCGGTTACTACTACTCTTTTTAACTCCATTTAATGGCTTTAGGAGTATTATTTAACGTTTTTTTCAAGATAAGCAACGGCCTGACCTACAGTACCGATCGTTTCAGCCTGATCGTCAGGGATAGCCACGTTAAATTCCTTTTCAAACTCCATGATCAGTTCCACGGTGTCTAAAGAATCGGCACCAAGGTCATTGGTGAAGCTGGCTTCCGGTGTTACTTCATTTTCGTCAACACCCAGTTTTTCCACGATTATAGCTTTTACTCTTGAAGCGATATCAGACATAGTCTTATAGTTTAATGATTAATAATTTCAGTGCAAAGAAAAATAAATTCTGTTAAATATCAAATCTAAAACTTTTTACACATTTCACTAACAAAATTTTACGTGCAAAGGTTTCAATTCGTATTTTTACCGGCGCAAATGTAATGATTTTGAACAGAAAAATATTAAAGTTTGAGATCGATCTTGATTTTGTAGTCATCGCTGTTACAACATCGCTAAAAGATTATCGTATTTGTTACCTGGTAAACAAGTATCTGAACTTCAATTTATTAAAAACAAACGATCTTGAGGTTGAGATCAATCCCGGTGCGGGCCCGGCTTATTTCTCAAGATATGCCTATAACTGGGAAGCCAGCGACACCGATTTTTATTTTATAGCCAACAAAGGCTCGGATGGTTACCTGGTGCCCGAAATGCGAAAAACAGATTATTTTTTACTGATACGTAATTACATTGATGATAACGATCTTGATGGCCTGGTATCGTCATTAAACCGTATACCCGAAATTGTGGCGGCGGTAAAGATTGATCCAAAAAAAATAAAATCACGCGAAAATCTGCTATTTTAGCGCAAATTTTTAATGTGTCCGTTTTACACTATTGTAAGGCAAAAGCCAGTTTAAACTGTTAATTATTATGAAATTATACTACAATCGTACCAAGATAGTTGCCACCATGGGCCCGGCATCGGCGCCAAAAGATACCCTTTTGGCCATGATAAAGGCCGGCGTTAATGTTTGTCGCCTTAATTTTTCGCATGGAAAAGCCGAAGACCACAAAAAAGTTATCGACACTATCCGCGAAATAAACGAACAATACAAAACCAATGTTGGTATCCTGGCCGATCTGCAGGGCCCAAAGATCCGCATAGGGCTGGTGAAAGATGGCGGTATACACCTGGTTAACGGCACACGTATTAATATAACCACACACGAATGTATAGGCGATGATAACCAGATATACATTACCTACCCTACCTTTCCGCAGGACGTACAGGCCAACGAAATAATTTTACTGGACGATGGAAAAATACAAATGCGGGTTATTGAAACCAACAGGGAAGACACCGTAGTTTGCGAAATTGTACACGGTGGTATCCTTACTTCGCGTAAAGGTGTAAACCTGCCAAACACTAAAGTATCTATCCCCAGTTTAACGGATGAAGACCTGGCTAACCTTGAATTTGTTTTACAGTTTGATGTGGAATGGATAGGCCTTTCCTTCGTTCGTAACGCACAGGATATTATTGAACTTAAAAATATTATCAGTCAGCGTGGAAAATCGGCACGTGTAATAGCCAAGATCGAAAAACCCGAGGCTATTGAAAATATTGACGCCATTATTGCCGCTACCGATGGCGTTATGGTTGCCCGTGGCGACCTGGGCGTTGAGATGCCGATGGAAGAAGTTCCATTACTGCAAAAAATGATAGCCCGCAAATGCCGCGCGGCCTCAAAACCGGTAATTGTGGCTACTCAGATGCTGGAATCAATGATCACCACCCCGCGCCCAACCCGTGCCGAGGTGAATGATGTTGCAAACTCTGTATTAGACGGCGCCGATGCAGTGATGCTTAGCGGCGAAACATCAGTTGGCGAGTTCCCGGTTATAGTTATTGAAACAATGGCTAAAATTGTGCGCAATGTTGAAGAACTGGGTTATCCATACAATTCAGACAAGGAAGCACCGCAGCCGGGAGATATTCATAACACATTAAGCGATGCGCTGTGCGGCTCGGCAGTGTATTTGGCCGAACATACCAACGCTGTGGGTATTGTTTCCATGACCTTCTCGGGCTATACCGCTTTTGAAATATCAAGCTATCGCCCTAAGGCCAGCACCTATATATTCACATCGAATAAACAACTATTAAATGCCCTTAGCCTTGTTTGGGGTGTGCGTGCTTTTTATTATGATCAATTGGAAAGTACCGACAGAACTATAAACGATGTAAACAACATGCTTAAAGCCGGCAACCTGATACAAGTTGGCGAAGTAGTAATAAATACGGCTTCAACCCCTATTACCAAACAAGGCAAAACCAATATGCTTAGGGTAAGCGTCATTGAATAATATTGAATGATTGAGTGAATATTGCTTCGCATAAAAAAGAGCGATGGGTTAAACTCCATCGCTCTTTTTGCTTAATAATATCTGTCCTACAAGTGCTAAAACTTCTATGCATATAATAAGGACAGCTGTGTACGGCAATTATAAATAATAGCTGTTATCCTTCTGGATATAAAACAATTGGACGGCTTTAAATATTATATCTTATTTAAACAGTTTAAACCAATTCATGAAGCGGTCTTCCTTTATTAAATGCATAGTATGCATTATATTTTTGCTGGCATTTACTCCATTAGTATCCAGGGGATATTCAGTATTTGCACATGAAGCCATTATTGATGCCAGTTGGGAGAAATCTGTGCTGCCATTATTAAAAACAAAATACCCTAATGCAAGCGCTGATGAAATAAAGGATGCACGGTCATATGCCTATGGCGGTTCATTAATTGCCGACATGGGATATTTCCCATTCGGGAACCCCTATTTTACCGATCTTGTTCACTATGTACGCAGCGGTGATTTTGTAGAGAACTTGTTAACCGAAGCGCAAAATTTAAACGAGTACGCATTTGCCGTAGGGGCCTTATCGCATTATATGACCGATAAATATGGCCATTCATTAGGTACTAACCTGGCCGTCCCGATTGTTTACCCCAAGATGGGCCTTAAGTTTGGCCACGTTGTAACTTACGATGAAGATAATGAGTCGCACAAAAGGATGGAATTTGCCTTTGATGTGTTACAAGTAGCAAAGGGCAACTATTTGCCCGAGTCATATCATAACTTTATTGGATTTAATGTGGCCAGGCCGGTTTTGGAAAGGGCTTTTCTTAAAACATATGGCGAAGACATTAATAAGGTTTTTGCCAATCTTTCCTTAACTATTTCCACATTCCGGTGGTCGGTAAAAACACTATTGCCCGCCCTTACACGTACAGCGTGGTCTATTAAAAAAACGGACATTCTTAAATCCCACCCTACTTATACCAGCAGGCAGTTTCATTACAGGATGAAAAGAAGAGAATATTACCAGGAGTTTGGCAAAGAACGCGAAAAACCAAAACTTGATGAGCGTATATTTGCTTTCATTATACAAATACTTCCAAAAATAGGCCCCCTAAAGCCATTAAAATTTAAAGATCCCGGCCCCGAAGGGGAAAAGTTTTTTATTCGAAGCTTCGACACTACTTTAGTTTATTATGGTATCGCCTTAAAAAAATTGCAATATAAAAACCATATAGATTTAGCCGATATTGATTTTGACACCGGTAAAATTACTACACCCGGTGAATATGGGCTGGCTGATAAAACTTATAGCGACATGATAATTAAATTACAGGAAGAAAAATTTAAATACGTTTCTACTCCTTTAAAAGAAAATATCTTGTCCTTTTATGGCAAAGGCGACACCACTACAAAATCAAATGAGAATAAGAAGGATAAAATCGACTGGAAAAAAACTTACCTCGCCCTTCAGCAGTTAAGAACCGTAGGGCCAATAGCCCTTGACAGCCTGAAATTCCCGGCAGATTCCACTGCAATAAGTGTATTTAAAGCTCACCGTTAACATTTTTAGTGTTTACGCCGTTAAGAAAAGTTATTCCTCTTTTCTTACCTTGGCCCCGGTATATTGCTGTAATTTCGAAATTATTTCTGTATCAAACCGCTTTGCTATCCTTCTCTCATCTCCATATCCCAGGGCTGATTCCAATAGCCATTTACTTTTCCCGGTATTAACGGCGCGTATAGCAAGGCCGGCGCGCGAGCTATCGCCTGTCATTACCAGGTTATCTATCAAAACCACATAATACATTTCTTCGGGCTGATCTTTAAAATAGAAATATTTGTTTTCAAGATAAGATGCCGGCCGAGGTTTTAGTGTGTTATACTGCTCCCACTTTTGAGGCATTTTATATTCGGGATATTTAGCAAATAAGGTATCAATTGCCCTTTCCAGCGTATCTTTAGAGGTATGGAAGCTATACGTACCCCCTATCTGGCCCATGGTATCGCAGCCCGCCAGCAGAATTGTTATACTGCATAGCATAATAAATGCGTTAATGTATTTCCGGTTTATCATGGCAGTTTATTATTTATAATATCGTAAGTTAAATAAAATTAAACTTTTCCCATCAGATACATGGTTTTTTAACCTTGCACAAAACATAGTAAAAATAACACAAAAACTCATATAAAATCTGTTAATTTAAGTTTTCCACAGGGTTAAATTGCTATGAACTAATAAATTAAAAGGATTGGCAGTGATTATGACATGCTTCCTCACAGGGTGTGGAAAACTCAAAATTGGCTGGTGTTATATAGAATAATAGATTTGATTAAAAACCCCTAAAAAGTTTTTACATACATTTTAACTATAACACATTAAATAAAATGGGCAACAAATCTGCAAAAAAAACAACCGGTCCTGGCGGTAAAGGGCTAAAGGTTGACAGGTACTTCACCAAAGAGGGAGTAAATGTATTTGACCTGTTCAAATACGAGAAACGTTCATCAGTTATCCGCAACCCATCGGGCGACGCGGTATTCGAGATGAATGATGTTGAGGTACCGGCTTCGTGGTCGCAGGTGGCCACAGATATACTTGCCCAAAAATACTTCCGCAAAGCCATGGTGCCACAGGCCGATGGCACAACCGGATCAGAAAAAAGCATTAAACAGGTTGCCCACCGTATGGCTAACTGCTGGAAAGACTGGGGTTCACGTTACGGTTATTTCGCATCGCCCAAAGATGCCGATATATTTTATGATGAAATAGTATACACCATTACCGGCCAGCTTGCTGCCCCCAACTCGCCACAATGGTTCAATACAGGCCTCCATACTTCTTATGGCATCACCGGCAAGCCACAGGGCCATTATTTTGTTGATCCGGTTACCGAAGTTTTAAGCAAATCAACCTCGGCTTATGAACGCCCGCAGCCACATGCCTGTTTTATATTATCGGTTGAAGACGATTTAGTGAACGAAGGCGGCATCATGGACCTTTGGGTACGTGAAGCACGTATATTTAAATATGGTTCGGGGGTTGGCACTAACTTCTCGAAAATTCGCGGCGAAAGCGAAAAACTTTCAGGCGGTGGTTATTCATCAGGCTTAATGTCGTTCCTTAAAATAGGCGACAGAGCTGCAGGCGCTATCAAGTCAGGTGGAACTACCCGCCGCGCAGCCAAAATGGTTTGCCTGGATTTGGATCACCCCGAAATTGAAGGCTTTGTAAACTGGAAAGTTGAAGAAGAAAAGAAAGTTGCTGCTTTAATAGCTGCCGGTTATTCATCGGATTATGAGGGTGAAGCCTACCGCACCGTATCGGGGCAGAACTCAAATAACTCTGTACGCATACCAAACGAGTTTTTCCATGCATTAAACGAAGGAAAGAATTGGGACCTGATTGGCCGTATGAATGGCAAAGTTGTAAAATCAATATCATCACAAAAACTTTGGGACGATATCGCTTTCGCGGCATGGGCCTGCGCCGACCCGGGTGTACAATATGACAGCACGATAAATGAATGGCATACCTGCCCCGCAGGTGGCCGCATTAACGCCTCGAACCCATGTTCGGAGTATATGTTCCTTGATAATACGGCCTGCAACCTGGCTTCTATCAACCTTGCACATTATTTCGACCCAAAAACACGTGTGTTTGATGTAAAAGGCTTTGAACATTCATGCCGTATCTGGACCATCGTACTGGAAATTTCGGTATTGATGGCACAGTTCCCTTCAAAAGAAGTTGCTCAATTATCATATGATTACCGCACCTTAGGTTTAGGCTATGCCAACCTAGGTTCAGCCCTGATGGTGAACGGTATCCCTTACGATAGTGACAAAGGGCGCGCAATAGGCGGCGCAATTACCGCTATTATGACCGGTACCGCCTATGCAACCTCAGCCGAAATGGCCCGCGAATTAGGCCCTTTCAGCGAATACAGCAAGAACAAAGACAACATGCTGCGTGTAATGCGCAACCACCGCTATGCGGCTTATAATTCGCCTGATAATTATGAAGGATTAGAAATTCTTCCTCCGGGCATCGACCAAAAACAATGCCCTGATTACCTGCTTTCAGCCGCCTGCAACGCATGGGATAAAGCAGTAGATATGGGCGAGCAGTTCGGTTACCGCAACGCGCAAACCACTGTTATAGCGCCAACAGGTACCATAGGTTTGGTTATGGATTGCGACACTACCGGCATCGAGCCTGATTTCGCCTTGGTTAAATTCAAAAAATTATCGGGTGGTGGTTATTTCAAGATCATTAACCAGGCCGTTCCTGAGGCTTTAGCAAACTTAGGTTACAAAGAACACGAGGTTACCGCTATTGTTAACTACGCAAAAGGTGCAGCTACATTAAAGGGCGCACCACATATTAACGTTGATACTTTAAAAGCAAAAGGCTTTACTAACGATGAGCTGGAAAAATTGGACAAAGGTTTGGTTTCAGCATTCGAGATCAGCTTTGCGTTCAACATCTGGAGCCTTGGCGAAGAATGCTTAAAACGCTTAGGCTTTACAGCCGAGCAATACAATGCTTCGGATTTTAACGTACTGCGTGGCCTTGGCTTTAGCCGCAAGCAAATTGCCGAAGCTAACGAATACATCTGCGGCACCATGACCATTGAAGGCGCCCCTTATTTAAAACAAGAACACTACCCGATATTCGATTGCGCCAACAAATGCGGTGCAAAAGGCGAGCGTTACATCCACGCGCATGGCCACATCAAAATGATGGCTGCTGCACAGCCTTTCCTTTCAGGTGCTATATCAAAAACCATCAACCTGCCAAATGAGGCTAAGGTTGATGAGATAAAAGATTGCTATGACCTGTCATGGAGATTAGGTTTAAAAGCCAATGCGCTTTACCGCGATGGTTGTAAATTATCTCAGCCATTATCAACTAAATCTGATGTTAAGGAAGAAGCCGAAGAAAAGCTGGATACTGTTGAAGAAGTTTTGGGCGAAGCAGCTAACGTTAGATTAAGCGACCTAACCCCTGAACAGGTTTTAGAAGCAGCGATGGCTATTATGGAACGCTCGCAGGATACCAATTTCATGCGTCAGCTTTCGCGCGTGGTACAGAAAAAGAGCCTGCCATACAAACGCCGCGGTTTCACTCAAAAGGCGACTATCGACGGCCAGACTGTTTTCGTTCGCACAGGTGAATATGAAGACGGCACTTTAGGCGAAATATTTGTGGATATGCACAAAGAGGGCGCTACCTTCCGTTCATTAATGAACTGCTTTGCCATTGCCGTTTCGGTAGGTTTGCAATACGGCGTTCCGCTGGAAGAATATGTAGAGAAATTTACCTTCACCCGCTTTGAACCGGCCGGTATGGTAATGGGCCACCCGAACATTAAGAGTTCAACTTCTATCATCGACTTTATCTTCCGCCTGTTGGGTTACGAATACCAGGACCGTACCGACCTTGTACACGTTATCACCGAGCAAAAAGGCGTTACCGGCAACCCGCAAATGGAAGATACTGATGTTAACACCGACGAAACCAACGTTTATACCCCGGTGAGTAAACCAGTTGCAGCAAATAGTGGCAGCCCTCAAAAGCAATACTCTGTAGATCTGAGCATGGGTGTGCAAAGCGATGCGCCAAGCTGTAATGTGTGCGGGCATACCACAGTACGTTCAGGCACTTGCTACAAGTGTTTGAACTGCGGTAACTCGATGGGTTGCAGTTAATCTGAATATTCCCTTGGACTAATATCCAGGACTCAACCGCCTGGATATAATGTTCAGTTTTATATGTTAATTAATGTGAGCCCTGCTCCGGAAGTTCCGGGACGGGGCTTTTTAGTGTTAATTCCCAAAGCCAATAAATATCCCGGCATCCATAAAAAAGCTGTTCAATTTGGGGACGTTTGTGAAAGTAGTGCTGTGGAAGGTAGACGTTGAAGGAGTATCATAATCCCCGTTATCATCAGAAGTATAATAACCGTATTCCCATCTACCGTGGCCAAAAGGATCAATATTCGCTGAAAAGAAAAAACCGGGATTAAATGACATGCCCGTGCTTTTGCCTATACGAAAATGCAGGGCGTTTATATAATTCCAGCTTGATAGCCCGACGTAGAAAACATTATACTTAAAATGCAGGTCCTGCCCCTGCTGGTCGGCAGTTTTTGTATAACCCACTGGCGGCGTGTTATCGTAAAATCCATAAGTACTACCCAATTCAAAGTTCAACCATGATGATACAGCAGATCTACGTGCTGTAAGCCTGCGACCAAAAAACAATCCGCCGTAACCATAGGGGTTGCCGAATGATACATGCCCGCCAAAGTCGCATTTCTTTAAAAAAAATGTCAAATTAATTTCGCCCGAAGGTTGGTTATTTATTTTACGGTTGTAATTGGCTTGTGTCCAGCTATCAAATCCCGGGTTGCTCATAAATAATTGATGCATACCACCCGCTATGGTATAAAAATCATAAGGCGCGCCATTGAAGCTAAGCTGCGCAATTGTTGCCTTAACCGAAAGCAACATTAATAATATTATAATAAGCTTTTTCATAACGGTTTAGTTTGGTATGACAAAGCTATACACAGTATTAAATACCTGATAATAAGTGCCGTAATATTGAAGTTACATAAAGCGCGAACAGGGTAAAATGATAGTTACAAACTTTCTTACCTTTGCAGCCATGTTTGATGTAATACTAAAGAAAGGCAAGGAAAAAGCGGTACTGCAGCGCCATCCTTGGGTATTTTCAGGTGCGATAGAGCGCGTAAAGGGCAGCCCGGATAACGGCGATATTGTTCGATTATTAAATACCAAGGGCGAATTTATGGCCTACGGTTTTTTTAACGACCAATCGCGCGTTGCGTTGCGTTTGTTGGAGTGGGATGAAAATATTGCTATTGATGATGCCTGGTTCAGAAATAAAGTAGCCGTTGCCGTTGCGGGGCGTACAGACCTATTGGCTGATGGCAATACCAACACCTGCCGCCTCATCTTTAGCGAATCGGATTACCTGCCGGGATTGATAGTAGATAAATACGCTAACCATTTGGCGGTGCAAATACTTACTTCGGGTATTGAAAAGGTGATGCCGGTTATTATTGATGAATTGCAGAACTTACTTAAGCCTGAAAGTATTTTTGACAAAAGCGATGCTTCATCGCGTGAACATGAGGGTTTGCAAACTATAAACGCGGCTTTAACGCTAAATAGTCCTCCTGAGAATGTGGAAGTAAAGGAGAACGGTATTATTTATAACATTAATATCGCCGAAGGCCAAAAGTCGGGTTTCTATTGCGACCAGCGCGATAACCGTAGAATACTGGCCAGCTATGCCAAAGGCAAAAAGGTGCTCGACTGCTTTAGCTATACTGGTGGCTTTACGCTTAATAGCCTGCACAATGACGCGGCATCGGTTACGAGTGTTGATAGCTCAGCATTGGCTATTGAAACGCTGAAAGAAAACATCAAACTAAATAAACTTGATGCTAAAAAACATATTGCCATACAATCCGATGTAAACAAGCAATTGCGGGCGTTTAGGGAACAGGATGAAAAGTTCAATATTATCGTGCTTGATCCTCCCAAATACGCTCCATCACGTTCAGCATTAGACAGGGCCTCCCGTGCTTATAAAGACTTAAACCGGTTAGCTATGATGTTACTGAACAATGGCGGCCTGCTGGCCACATTCTCATGCTCCGGCGCTATGGATATGGAAACTTTTAAACAGGTGCTGGCCTGGGCCGCGCTCGATGCAGGAAAGCAGGTACAATTCATCTACCAGTTTTGCCAGCCCGAAGACCATCCTGTTAGGGCCTCATTTCCTGAGGGGGAATATTTGAAGGGGTTGTTGTGCAGAGTTGGCCCCCTCTAAACGGCAAAGCCCTCATGAGCTCAATTAAAAAGAAAAATTAATTGCGAATAGTCTCCCCCGGTAGGGGAGACTTTTAAAATATTTTAAAGCCTCCCTACCGGGAGGGTTTGGGTGGGGCTGCTTAGTCAAACGTCACGCTTCCGTAGCTGTCATTAATAGCTATGTTCCTTCCGCTATCGCCGCCTTTGCCTATAAAGCCTTTATAGCTGCGGGTCATGTGTACGCCTTTATCATTATCGCCGGGGTTTTTGCCGGTTATGGTAACGGCATGGTTACCGTAATTAAAATCGCCGTAATGTACCGTTACTGCAAAATCAGCGCTTTCATCGCCACTCAGGCCCAGGTTAACTCCCGAATAAGATGCATTGATCGATAAGTTGTGTACTGTACGGGCCAGGTCGCCAATTTGTACACCATCGCCATAGCGCGTGTTAATACTGCCTGTTTCGCGCAGCTTACCTATCTTTATGCCACTGTAACTTAAGTTAGCCGATATGTTATTAGCTAATCCTAGTTTTAGGCTGCCATACGATAGCTCAATAGCTGCGTTACCAACTGCTTCAATATCGGCATTTCCGTATTTTAATTGTATAGTAGCCTGATTGCTTAATGTTTTGGCCGCCAGGTTTCCGTATGCGCTGTTAATAGTTACTTTACCTTCCATATTGGGCAATGTTATACCGCCATACCTGTTGCTAACTGTCAGTTCATTTCTTGACGGCATGTAAACTATATAGTCGATCTGTAACTGATGATCACCTCCGTTACCTTTAAATAACGACATCCACGTGTTTTTCACCGCGTTGATATTGGTTTTGAAGGCTACTGTGTTACCGTCTTTGCTGTCGCTTATATTTACATTATCCAGCATTTTCTGCGCCGCTTCGTTATTATTGGCGCTTACCCGTATCTGCACATCTACCTTAACCTCATTACGCGCCCAGGTATTTACTACAATGTTACCGTAGCGGTTATCAAGTACTACCTGGTCGTTACCATCAACAGAATAGGTTTTGGAATAGGTTTTCGTAAGCGAATTACCATCCTGTATATTATCGCTGTAATCTGCATCATCGCTTTCTTTAAAAGCCATGTTTATTTGCGGAGCTACCTCTTTTACGCTTGCATTCAAGCTTTTCATAGCCACCTTCAACTGTATGTTGGCAGTAGTACTTATATTTTTAATATTTGCCGTAAGCTTACGCATTTCGGCTTTCAGCCCTGCAATTGGCTTTATAGCAGCGTTAAGCTGCACCTGGGCAGGGTTATTAAGGCTAACTGTTGTGGTTACCGGGGCAACAATATCAACCGTTGGTTCTACATTTACATCAGTTGATATTACTGGTGCAGCCACCGAATCCGTAATGGACTTTACTACATCTTGTGCAAAGCTCATGTTACCGGCAGCCAAAAGGGCCATGCAAATGGCAATAGCCGGTTTAAATATCCTTGGTTTCATTATATGGTTCTTTTTTAGCCTGGTTATATTGTTCAATCGCATTTAATTGCTGGTTCAACACCTCTGTTTGTATTTTCAGATTTTTTATCATGGCGTGTAAAACAGCCTCCTGATTAGGACTGGTAGCCAAATCATTATTCAGTTTTTTATAGGTCGAATCCATTTGCGCTATTTCCTCGCTAAACTCCTGGTATAGTTCAGGGTTAGTTTTAGCTACCGCCTTTAATTCGCTACGTTTGGTTTCAACCAGCGATGCATAGTGCATTTGCTGTTTGGCGTATTCAGGATTAATAGCCGCCAGGTCGATCTTATTACTTTGTGTACTCTTAAAAAATATAATAAAGCTTATACCCATCACCACAATTACCGATGCTGCTACGCGCAACACAAAACCCAGCGAAAATGTTTTTGCCTCGCGCTTTTTTGATGCCTCGGGCGGTAATTGCTTCTCAATACGGCTCCACAGATCGGCGCCGGGTTCAAATTCGTCAAATCCCTCTTTGTTTGCTTTTATAAATTCCTCTAATCGCTTGCTCATTGTTCTATCCCTTTCATTTTTAAAATATCTGCCAATTTTCTTTTCGCCCTCAAAAACTGTGTCCTTGAAGTGTTTTCCGAAATATTTAGTACCTGCCCTATCTCCTCGTGGTCGTATCCTTCTAACAGGTACAATGATAATACCACCCGATAACCGTCGGGCAATTCTTTCATAGCTTCTTTAATTATAGCCACTTTGTATACTATCTCTTCATCATCATCCGCCTCATCTTCAGCAATGTTATCTAATTGCCCGCCATCAATATCAACCAGTTCCATTTTGCGCTTGCGCAACAGGTTTATACTGCGGTGCACCACAATTTGTTTAAGCCATAACCCGAAAGTGGTTTCCTGCCTAAAATCCTTCACCCTGTTAAAAGCATCCAAAAATGCTTCCTGCAATACATCCTCGGCTTCGGCAATATTACCCACTATCCTAAAGGCAATGTTCAGCATTGCTTTTGAATATAAACGGTAAAGCTCGTAGCAGGCTTTTTTACTACCCTGCTTGCACTCAACCACCAGGTCATAATGCTTATCAATGTATACGGCTTCCAAATTTTACAGCTTTCAGATAATAAGACACACCGTTTTTAATAACGTTGCATGAAGTTATGATTATTTCGAATCTCGGATGTTCGATTTCGAATTTATCAGTTTGTCTGAAATCGAATTTTTAAATTTTGGGGGATTGGCAGAATTTTAATTCGATAAATTCTACCAATTCCATAAAGAGGATATTATAATGCCATAAACTCATCTACCGCCTTCACTGCATTCTCATGCCTTTCCTCGCCAGTACCCGAAATTAACACATACCTCGCATCTAATGCTTGTAATTCTTTATACCATACCTGCATAAAATGTTCGCGCATATGGGGGAAATCACGCAGGGGGTCTTCTTCCCAGGGCAGGTCAATATCTAATAATAAATAAAGATCATAAGGGTGTTTGGGCAGTTCGTCTAATACTTCCTGCGGCGAACGACCGAAGGTATAGTCGCTCCATATTTTCACGGTAATAAAAGTGGTATCGCATATCAGTAGTTTATTGGCCTGTGGCAATAGTTCAGCCTCCAACGCCAACTGGCCGTAAAACATATTTATTTCATCCTGCCAGGTACAGGGCTCTGTTAGTTTGGCGCAATAATCGCGGGCAAATTCGGGTACCCAAACGGTGTTGTAATGCTTTGCCAGGTGTTTTGACATGGTTGATTTCCCTGTTGATTCAGGCCCGACAACGGCTATTTTGGGTATATGCATTATTTAACTTTTGATGATAACCAGTTTGCGCGGAAATCCTGCTGGTCTTTTGTTAGTTGCTTACCTGCCTTTTCATACGTAACCACTTCAAGGTAAGGAAATTCTTCAAGGGTTATAGTTGTTTGGTGCATCCCTGTGCGGCTCCTGTAATCCACGATTATTTTATCACCTGGTTTTTTGGTGTCAACAATGGCATTAAAAGCTTGTTCGTCCTTTATTTCCTGTCCGTCAGCTTTTAAAATTACATCACCGGCATCAAGCCCGGCCTTGTAAACCGGCGAACCCATTAGCGTACTAGTTTGTATTGCCAGTCCATCACTTGCTACCCCAGCCATGCCCGAACGCCCGCGACGCCTATCCTGCCCTATCGTCCCGGCCCAGGCTTTGCCGGCATTTGCCTTTTGTAATATTAAGCCTGCCTTAGCCAACAATGCTTCATAATCATTTTTATCAATACCATATATGTATTTCGCAAAAAAGCTATCGGCAAATTTGGGGTTGGTTAGCTTGCCCAATATTTTTTGCAGATCGGGAATGGTGTAAGGTTTTTGCACTTTGCCAACTGCCAGCCAAACAGCCCTCATATAATCATCGAGGGTAAGGTTAAACTCGCTGCGCAAACGCAGGTCGAGCGCAAGGGCAGTGGCGCCGCCGTAATAATAATAGGTGGTAAACATATTCCGCATATTATTAGGGTCGATAGATACCCCTGCATCAGCAAATACCGAATAACGACTCATTTGAGTTTCGGGATATTTGGCCGCTGCGGGCGTTTCCAATACCGAATTAACCAGCCCGGTCATAGTTTTGGTATAATCATCAACCGAATGGAAACCTGCACGCACCAATACCAGTTCGCCATAGTATTGGGTAAAGCCTTCGGCAAACCAAAGCTCGCTGCTCATGTTGGCATGGGTAAAGTTGAATGGCTCCAATGATTTGGGGCGGATGCGTTTCACATTCCAGCTATGAAAGTATTCATGCGAGAAAGTACTCAGCTCATCAAGCTCATTACCGGCTATCTGTTTATCGGTTTCAACAATACAAGTGGAGTTACGGTGTTCCATACCGTCGCCTGCATTGGTTGGGTACACGTCATCCAAAAACGTGTACTCGCCAAAATCGTAAGAAGGCAATTCGCCAAATACAGCTTTTTCTTCCAGCACAACTTTTTGCACCATCTTTCCAAAATTGTCTATGGTTGCCTGGTTATCGTCTGAATGCGCGGTAACATTTATTGTTTCAACCTTACCGTCGGTATTGGTTACCTTCCAGCTGGTTTCTTTAAAGTTCGATAACTCTGTGGGGCTATCCATCAAATATTGCAGGTTGGGCGCATTATAAACGTTCGCGCCTTCGTTTTTAAGCTGGGTGGCTACCTTCCAGCCGTATTTATCAATGCCGTTAAATTCTATGCTGATTGGCCTTGCATCAAGGCCAACTGTCCATAAAATAACAGCAGGCATATTCAGGTGTGCATGGCTTTCATCAACACTGGCGTAGGTGCCATCCGTCCAATTAGCAAAAAGCGTGTAACTTATTTTTACAGTTTCGGGGTGGACATCCAGTGTATAAACATCGCCTTCCGTTTGTTTTAGATCAAGTTCCTTGCCATCAATATCGGTAGCTTTAATGTTATAAATATTTTTACCAAACTCATGTGTAGCATAGCGCCCTGCAGATGAACGGCTCATCCTGAATTGCAAAGAGCCCCCGGGCGCCTGCGGAATGGTCAGCACGATCTCGGCTTCGTGGTGCGCTGCATTTGGGAATGAAATTGAGTAAAATATTGGCCGCTGGGCCGGCTGGGCGAATGAGCATACAGCAAAAAAAACAACCAATGAGGTTAGTAATAGCTTTTTCATGAGGAGTATTAAAAAGCTAAATGTAGTATAAAAACAGGAAAAACATGATTATCTATCTTGTTACGTAAGGGGAGCCATATAAAAAGACGGAACGGTTACAGTTCTTCGGCAATAAACAAAAAGGGCTGCTCAAATTGCAGGCTAAAAAAGCCGTCGTGCGTGGTTTTATAACGGTGATGCTCCAAAACTTCTAACCCGCTGGAATGAAACTGGTGCGGGCCCGATAAAAGTTCAACTACTTCTCCGGCGGGTTTCCATTTGCTAAAGCCTGAATTAACAGCATAAATTTTCTGGTTGCCGTTAAATATTACCATGTTTATCTTATCGGTAAAAAACAGGTATTCTTTAAGCTGCAGGTCGTCGGTTATAATATTTACAGCTGGGTAGCCGTGTGTAACCAGGTATTTAAGGGCGGCCTCAGCGGGTGTATCTGAGCCTGAAGGCATTTGCTTTATATCAGATTGTATATCGTTATTAACCTGGTTTGATATGATCCAATCTATTTTAATGCCGTAGGCGTTTATGCGTTCGGCGGTTAGTTCGGTAACTATAACGGTGGGGCTCCACTCCAGTAATTGCCCAAGTAATTCATCCGAAAAGGTATCAAGCCCTAATACAAGCAATGCGGGTTCCTGTTTTTCGCGTACAATATGATGTGACGACATATAATTAAGGGCTTGTATTACAATTAGCTATACAACCCTAAAATTAATGAAATAGTTTGGAACGGCGGTTATTTTTACCGGCAAATAAATAAGTACATATCAGGAGGATTATCATGCGAATAAATTGCGCAACGCTACTTTTTCGCGTTCTTTTGAACGGATAAAGAAGGTTATCATCCAGTTAAACAGGAGTGAAACCAGGCTTATCATTATTATCAGCACCGAGTTGCCAACGTAACTAAACATCAGCACCATAATTATTGATAAAATATTAAGGCTGCCTAATAATATGGTAGTTTGAATATGGCTGAAACCAAGTGTTAAAATGCGGTGGTGCACATGGTTGCGATCGGCCTTAAAGGGCGAGTCGCCTTTGGCTATGCGGATAACAAATACGCGCAGGGTATCAAATATCGGCCCTATTAAAATAGCGAATGCCAGTGCCGGTGCCGAAAATATTTCGGGCAGATTGGCGCCTGTAAATTTATTCAGTTCAATAAACTTTAGTGCCATAACAGCCGAGATTAAGCCTATAAGTAATGAGCCGGTATCGCCCATAAATATTTTAGCAGGCGAAAGATTATAGCGTAAAAACCCTATGGTAGCACCTACCATAGCCAATGCAACTGCGGCAAGCTCATAGTGTTTCATATAAATAAATAACCCCGCGAAAGCACTGTTTACTATAATGCCGGTTGCTGATGCAAGCCCGTCGATCCCATCGATCAAATTAAAGGCATTTACTATAAGCATAATAATAAGCGTTGAAAGTATTACGCTTAATATATAAGGCAGATCATATATCCCGAATACGCCATACATGCTGGTCAGGCGTATATCGCCCAAAACCACCAATATGGCAGCTACTACAAACTGCATGGCAAACTTGGTGATAGAGTTTACCCCTGTAAGGTCGTCCTTCATCCCCATTGCAAACAGGATAATACATGCAGTTAATAAATAGTTAATAGGCAATGAATTATCGGCAAAGCCAAATAGTAATGAAGTTATGGTAAAGCTTACGAAAATTGCAACGCCTCCAAGGCGTGGTATGCCATGATCATGGTGCTTTCTGAAGCTGCCCAGGTCATCATACAAATGGCGTTCACGGGCAACATGCAGTATTGATGGAAGTGCAAGTACTGTGATTAATATTGAAAATGCAGTAACGAATATAAAGTATACAACGGGGTATGTATGTAAATAATCTTGCATATAAAAATTTAATCTAATAGTTTAATTTAGTATCTATCACAATAAACGTACCTCTCTATCGTTAACATTTCCAACATTAGCTAAAATATTGCCCTATTTTACGCAGGGGCTTTAAAATTAATGCCATTATCGGGTGTAAAACTCCGTTGCTGCGCATGGCTTTTAAGTCAAATCTCCACGCTTTTACCCTATTTATGGGGCTTTTATTACTCAATCCTCCACACTGCATTTTAATCATTACTTTATCCAGGTGTACCGCATTTGCATTATTGCGGTGTATAAACCTCAGCATCAGCTCATAATCAGCGGCAGTTCCGTAGTCCAAACTGTAATAACCATATCGTTCAAATAACTCGCTTTTGCAATAAAAAGTAGGGTGCGGTGGCATCCATCCCCAATTGTAAAGCCCTTTTTGATACGCCCTTGTACGCCATTTCCGCCTAATAGTTTCATCTGGGTTAATATAATCAAGGTCGCCATAAAGTATATCAATATCAGAGCTGGCAAATGCAGCAGCTACTGATGACAATATATCATCCGAGGCAAAAAAATCATCAGCATTAAGTGTTCCTGTAACATTGCCGCTTGCCATACGTATACCCTTGTTCATGGCGTCATATATGCCATGGTCGGGTTCAGTTATCAAAATATTAATGTTATCCTTGTAGCGGTTTATAATTTGGAGTGTGCCATCAGTTGAGCCACCATCGATAATAATGTATTCAAGGTTAGTGTAGTTTTGTGCAATTACCGATTCAATGCAGCGGCTAATAGTGCTTTCTGCATTATAAGTTACGGTTATTAATGATATTTTTATATCGCGCACTTACTAAAAATACTCCTTGTTATCAGCGCAAAATATGTATTTTTGGTATCATGGCCTAATTTTATATAAACAGATTTTTATGATATGCGTATTTTAGTTATTGGTTTTTTGGCATTTAGCCTGCTTTCTGCACTCGCATCGTGCTCATATAAACAAGACCAATTACTTTTTGAACAAAGGAACAGGCTTGACAGCGCCACGCAAAAAAGTGCTGCTGCTGACATAAACAATTACCGCATAAAAGCGCAGGATGTTTTGCAGATAAGGAACCTGCAGAATATAAGTTACATTAGTGATAATGCATCGCCCGAAAGCAGTGCTGGTGGCGGAACTGGCGGCTCAGGCGCTGGGGGGAGCGGCGGCGGTGGCTCGCAGGGGCAAACATTCCAGGTTGAGGAAGACGGAACTGTAACACTACCAGTTATAGGCCATGTGCCGGTTGCAGGATTAACAAGGCAGGAAGCCACCAGGAAAATTGAAGGCTTATACAGTAACTCGTTGCTTAAAAACCCGATAATCGACTTAAAAATTGTTAACCTTAAGGTAACCATTTTAGGCGAGATCAAGACCCAGGGTAATTTCCCGTTGGTAAAAGACAGAACCACATTAATTGAAATGATTGGACAGGCCGGTGGCCTTACCGATAAGGCAAATGCTAAAAACATCGAAATTATACGGGGCAGCCAAAGCCACCCCGAAGTTACCCGGGTTGACCTGAGCAACATAAATTCTTTGTCAAATCCCTCAACCCTGCTTCAGAACGACGATATTATTTACATAGCACAAAGTAAGCGGGCTGCACGCGCTGATAATTTGCAAAACGTTTCAACCTTATTACAGCCGGCCTTAATTTTACTGAATACACTGTTAATTATTATTACGCTTGCACGCCACTAATGGAAGAAACCAGTAAAGTACAGCATAAGCTCCCTAACCAGGAGATAGACTATTTTAAGATAGCCAAAATACTGCTAAGCCGCTGGTACTGGATAGTTGGCGCAGTGGCAATTTGTATGCTTATATCATACTGCTATTTATGGTATACGCCCAAAACGTATGCAACGTCGGGCACCATGAAGTTTGAGGAAAAGAAATCCGAAATATCCGACCTGGTAAGTGTAATCAATAATTCAGATAAAGGCCCTTCAAAAATACAAAGCGAAATATTTGTAATTCAAAGCAGCAGCCTTGTGCTCAGCGCTATAAAAGATCTTGATTACCGTATTAGCTTTTACCTGGGTGGCCGCATACGTACAACCGAATTATATCCGCGTAAACCGCTTAACATCCAGCTGCTAAAATTTGATAGCCTCAATTACTTTCACGAGATGGTGAGCTATCAGCATTTAAATGGCAACAACTTTAAGCTTAGTTATACTTATGGCGGTAAAACCTTCCAACAAACATATACTTACAACACCCCGGTAACACTCGGAAATACATCTTTTACTATTAAACAGCCAACTGATGTATCGAGCAATGCACTGTATGTTTTTAAATTTAATACAGCGCCCGACCTTTTAGGCAGGGTACGAGGTGGCCTGCATACCAGCGAGGTGATAAAAAATTCAAACATTATATCCCTGCAGGAAACGGACTCAAACCCGCAGTTTGCCGCTGATGTGCTTAACGCGATAATGAAAGAGTACTTAAGGTATGACCGCGACCAGAAAACACTTTCGGCCACGCAAATGATCCACTTTATACAAAACCAACTCGATACTATTTCGGTTGAAGTTCGCGGATCGGAAAACCTGATCGAAAAAAACAAAAAAAATTCAAAGGTAATTGATGTTACCTCAGCTGCCGCCGATGCACTGGCCACAAGCAAGGAGTTAGAGTCGCAACGTTCATTGCTAAAAATACAATTAATAGCAATTGACCAGCTAAAACAGCAAATTACTGATGAAAAAGAGAACGTAAGCCTGAATTTTAATATGGAAGGCGTGATCGATCCGCTATTAGGCGGTCTTATACAAACCATTAATAATCTTATACTTAAAAAGGATGACTTGTTAAAGTCCTATATACCAAGTTCGCAGCCTATACAGGATGTTAATCAGCAAATTTTGCAGGTAAAAAACGCGGCTTTGGACAACATTAATAATTCGCGCGTACGCATTGAAAAAAACATGAATTACATTGACAGCCAGGTGGCGCTTGTAAATCAGAAAATAGGTGCGTTGCCCGAAACTGAGCGTGTAATGGTTGGGCTGAAGCGTGATTTTGATGTTAACGACAAGGTTTACTCTTTTTTATCTGAGAAAAAGCTCGAAGCACAGATCAGCCGTTCGGCAATATTGCCCGGGGCAAGTATTGTTGAAGAAGCGCAGCCAAGCTTTGCGCCGGTATCGCCCAATGTAAGCGATATACACCACACCGCGTTTATTATAGGGCTGGCTATTGGCCTGGGTTCAATTATACTTATACGTATATTAAACCCGTATATATATGATAAGGAAACCGTTGAAAGCCTTACAACAGTACCTATTTTGGGTATTATTATGAAGTTCCCTGAACAAATTGATGAATACAGCACCCAAATATTAGCTATCATAAAACCCCGGTCGATTTTTGCTGAATCTGTCCGTTCGGTGCGTACCAACCTAAGTTTCCTGGCTTCTGAAAAATCGAGCAAAATAATTTGTATTACATCCGAAGTTGCCGGCGAAGGAAAATCATTTGTGGCCGTTAACTTAACAAGTACACTATCGCTTATTGATAAAAAGGTGATATTGATAGCAGCCGACTTAAGGCGCTCAAATATTCACAAAACTTTTAATGTACCTAACGATAAAGGTTTAAGTAACTATTTGGCGCACCAATGCACTGCCGACGACATTATATTAAATACCGGCCAGGAAAAGATGGACTTTATAGTATCGGGCCCTGTACCACCTAATCCGTCTGAACTATTACATAGCGACCGGATGAAGGAACTGATCGAAGACTTAAAAACAAGGTATGATATTATCATGATCGATACTGCCCCGATAGGCCTGGTATCGGATGCTATACCTTTAATAAGGATGAGCGACATCAACATTTTCGTGATCAGGTCGGGCAAATCAAAATTCTATGCCGCTACCGTGCCGCAGCGTATTGCCCAGGAATATCACCTTGATAATACTGTGATAATTCTTAATGCCTTTGCTGAAGACTTGCTGCACTCACGTTATTATACTACCAAATTTACCGGCGAACAGCATGGTTCAAGGTATTATTACTATACCGATTATACCAGCTATGATAATTCCGGTTATTATGTCGACTCAGATAAAAGTAAATGGTGGAAACTAAGTCGTTGGTTAAAATAAAAAGTTGCTGCGGGAGCAAAGCATGGCTTTAACAATAAATACCGATAACTATAACTGGTACCCGGTTTATACAAACCCTCGTGCCGAAAAAAAAGCTTACCAGGCACTCACAAACAAGGGGATAAACGCCTATTTACCCCTGCACCGACAACTTAAACGCTGGAGCGACCGTAAAAAATGGGTGGAGGAACCATTCATACCATCATATCTGTTTGTATGCATAAAACAAAGCGACCAGGCAGAAGTACTGATGACAAAAGGCATAGCCCGTTTTATTTATTTTTCAGGCAAAATAGCGTCGATGCCCCAGCGACAGATAGCCGACCTTAAATTGCTTATGGCCAGCCCTTATGAATTAGAAATAACTGAAGATGATTTGCAGCCCGGCGAAAAGATAATAATTAAAGCCGGCCCGCTTAAAGGCATAACAGGCGAGATCATTTCATACCGTTCGCAAAAACAATTAATGTTACGCCTTGAAAGTTTGGGGTGCTCCATCATAGTACACGTTGCAGCATCCTTAATTGATAGGTTTTAATTAAAATTATATACTACTTACATGGCATTTTTGGTTTAATTTAATGCCATTATTTATTGCCTCATCAGCATATTTTAAAAAAGCTGGTAAACAATGAGTTATACACAAAAATGTGACTCACGGGGCGAAGCCATGAACATCCCCTATTATAATGTGCAGAATTGCCGGAATTGTTACATCGCGGTCAGAAGCCGATGATGTGAAAGAGAAAGTGAAAATTATGTGCCATGCTTTACAGCATGGTGGGCCTGATGATGAAGGTATTTTTTTAAATGAAAATAAAAATGTGGTATTTGGCCATCGCCGCTTATCAATAATCGACCTAAGCAGCAACGGGCATCAGCCCATGGCCGATGTGCATCAAAAAGCCTGGATAACTTTTAATGGCGAGATATATAATTATCGCGAATTAAAAGTCGAATTGCTGGCTGCAGGCGCGCAATTCCATTCCAATACCGATACCGAAGTTATAATACAAGCCTATTTGCATTGGGGAACAAATGCTTTTGCAAAATTACGCGGCATGTTTGCCTTTGGTTTGTATGATGTTGAAAAAGGCCTCACTTACCTGGTGCGTGATACAACCGGTGTAAAGCCTCTGTATTATTACATCAAAAACTGGCAATTGAGTTTTGCATCGGAGGTAAAAGCACTTCAAATTGCAGGTATTGCTAACGAAACCGATCCTGAATGGCAAATCAGGTTTTTAGCTTATGGGCACATCCCTGAGCCTTATACTACCCTAAAAAATGTATTGAGCCTGGCTAAAGGCCATTACCTGTGCTGGGATAATAGTAAAAACATTTGCACTATTAAACCCTATAGCATCCCGTTAAGTACAAATTCTATCACTAATGAACAGGATGCGAAAATTGAAATACAGCAAGCCTTAAAGGCAGCTGTTAACAGACAGCTTATAGCGGATGCTACTATCGGTGTGTTTTTAAGCGGAGGTATCGACTCAAGCCTGCTTACCTTATTAGCTAACGAGCAAAAAAAATCACAGCTCAATACTATCTCTATCTTTTTTAACGAGAAAGCTTATGACGAAAGCGCTTATCAAAGCATGATCGTTAAACAGATACAAGGCGATAAGTTTACACACCTGATAAAGCAGCAGGATTTTGAAACATGCTTCCCGCAGATAATTGAATGTATGGATATGCCTACTACAGATGGCATAAACACATGGTTTATAAGTAAATATGCACACGATGACGGGTTAAAGGCCGTACTTTCAGGGGTAGGTGGCGATGAGCTTTTTGGCGGGTACCCCTCATTTAACCGCATACAATATCTTAAGTACTTAAAAAAAATACCATCTTCGGTATTTGCAATGATGGCCCCTTTTGTGGCCGATCATTATAAAAAGATAGAATACCTGGCACATGACCAGCCCGCCGCCGATTATCTTTTCCTGAGAGGATTATTTGACCCGACAACCATAGCCAAGATATTAGATATTGATATCAAACAGGTTAATAATACCTTGTTTGATCATGCTATCGCTTCGCCCACCATGAGTTATGATAAAGAATATGCCTCATGGATGGAGAATAATTTATACATGCAAAACCAGTTGCTCAGGGATACTGATGTAATGAGTATGAGCCATGGCTTAGAGGTTAGGGTACCATTCCTTGATGAAGATTTTCAGGGTTTAACATCACAAATAACACCCGATATACGGTTTGGGAACAATCCTGCTAAAAAATTGTTAATAGATAGTTTTAAAGACATTTTACCGGCGGATATATGGAACAGGCCCAAAATGGGGTTTACTTTTCCGCTGCAACAATGGATGCAAAAACATACGTCAATGAGCGATCCTAACTTATATCACGGTACCGAGGCACAGCATATCATTAAGCAATTTAAAAACAATAAGGTGCACTGGTCAAAATGCTTTGCACTTTATCAGCTGCAAGCACATGAGTAAAAAAGTTATACTTTTTACTTTACAAACCTTTAGTACAACGGGCGGCATCCAAAAAATGACCCGCACCATGGGGCATGCTATTCATCAAATTGCCGAAGCTAATAACTGGGATTTTTCCATGTATTCGGCGTATGATGCCGATACTGATCTGATGCCACAATACCTGCCTGCAGAAAATTTCAAAGGCTTTGAAGGCAATCGCGAAGCGTTTACGCTAAAAGCCATAAATAAAGGCGTTAGGTCGGATGTAGTGATCCTGAGCCATATAAATTTAGCTGTGGTGGGCCTGCTCATAAAAAGATTAAACCCAAAATGTAAAATATGGCTCGTAGCACACGGCATTGAAGTTTGGCGCCCGTTGAGCCTTTGGCAAGGCTCATTATTAAAACGTTGTGACAGAGTGATATGCGTAAGTAATTTTACCAGGCAACAAATGATAAAGCTGCATAAAACCGATGCCGATACTTGCGTGGTTTTAAACAACGCGATTGATCCGTTCATGCATTTGCCCACAACGTTTACAAAGCCACAGCATTTATTAAACAAGTATAACTTAACTGTAAACAGCCCTGTAATATTTACGCTTACACGCCTGGCTGCAACCGAACAATATAAGGGGCACGAGCAGGTAATAAATATTATTGGTAAGCTAAAAATGAAATTCCCCGGCATTAAATACATCCTTTCGGGTAAATATGACGCCGATGAAGGTATCCGCATAAAAGAATTAATAGCCAATAACAACGTGGAGCAGCAGGTAATATTAACCGGCTTTTTAGATGAAAAGGAACTTCCCGATCATTTTTTATTGGCCGACCTGTTTGTGCTGCCCAGTAAAAAAGAAGGTTTCGGGATAGTATTTATCGAGGCACTTGCTTGCGGCCTGCCTGTTATTTGCGGCAATGCCGATGGTAGCCTTGATGCCATACGCAATGGCGAGTTAGGAATAGCAATAAATGTTGAAGACCTTGATCAGTTGGAACAAGCCATTGATAAAAGCCTTAAAAAACCTTTGACTGCCGAAAAGCGCCAAAACCTGCAACAGCAATGTTTGCAGCATTTTAATGAAAAAGACTACACAGCTAGCTTACAAAAACTATTTGATGTTTAACTTTATATTACTGAATGCCTAAAGCTATAAAGGTTGAGGGCCTTTCAAAAGCTTACCAGTTAGGCGATTTTGGCACAGGTACTATCTCAAGGGACATTGAGCGTTTTGTAGCCCGCGTGCGTGGCAAAGAGGACCCGTTTTTACGCATAGGCGAAATAAATGACCGTACCACAAAAGGCGCAAGTGATATTGTTTGGAGCCTGAAGGATATGGACTTTGAAATTGAACAAGGCGATGCCGTTGGTATAATCGGCCGTAACGGTGCCGGAAAAAGTACATTGTTAAAAATACTAAGCCGCATAACCTCGCCTACTACCGGTACTGTTAAAGTAAAGGGACGCGTAGCAAGTTTGCTCGAAGTTGGCACAGGGTTCCATCCTGAATTAACCGGTCGCGAGAACATCTATCTTAACGGCGCTATATTAGGCATGCGCAAAAAAGAGATAAAGCGCAAGTTTGATGAGATAGTTGACTTTTCGGGAGTTGAGCGTTATATTGATACACCTGTAAAAAGATATTCATCGGGCATGTATGTGCGCCTGGCCTTTGCGGTTGCCGCACACCTTGAATCCGAGATATTAATTGTAGACGAAGTGTTAGCCGTGGGCGATGCCGAATTCCAGAAAAAGTGCCTCGGCAAAATGGGCGATGTAAGCAAAGGCGAAGGACGGACAGTTCTGTTTGTGAGCCATAATATGGAAGCCGTTGAAATGTTGTGCAATAAAACAATGTACCTGCTGCGCGGCATGACCGAAAACTATGGCAACACAGCCGGTATCATTACTCAATATTTAAATAACACTGATGAAAGGCTTACTGCTTATACCGAGAATGTATCTTTAGGTCCAGATATGTTTATTGATCTAGGTATTGCCAATGAACAAATTACTTCGGGTGAAGATCTAAATTTTAGTCTTAAAATATTTTCGAGATCAGGTTGCCAGTTATCTGATCTTTCTGTATTAATATATAATGAAAAGGATATACGGGTATCCATTATCGACCTGCGCAACGAGCTTAAAGAAATAAATGGCGCAATTAACACCTACGAAGTTAAAGGCACCATTTTAGGCGTAAATTTATTGCCGGGTTTTTACAACATAAAACTTTATGTTAAGTCGGATAATTTTGATGCCAATTCAAATAACCTGATACAATTCCTGGTTAAAGAAAAATACAATTCTGATGTGATCCCCTATCCCACAAATGTACGCGGGTACGTGAGCCTTGATTACCAGGTTGAAGCTATAAATATTTTATAATTAATTCATATTGAAAAGCGGCAGCAATAAAACATGAAAAACTTACTGCGAAGGTTTGCAAACCGGTTGGGCCCTAATTACAAATATAAAAAGGTATCATATGCCCAGTATGGTGAGGACCTGATCATCTTTTCAATTTTTCGCGAACATCTGAATATTGAGAAACCAAGCTATATTGATATTGGCGCGCACCATCCTTTCCATTTAAGTAACAGTGCTTTGTTTTACAAATTCGGCTGTAAAGGTGTTAATATTGAGGCCAACCCCGACCTTATAGAAAATTTCTATAAATACCGCCCTAACGATAAAAACCTGAACATTGGCATCAGCCCTGAGAAAAATGATACGCTCCCGTTCTATATTATGGAGCAGCCCGAAATGAACACATTTGTAAAAGAGCAGGCTGAATCATTGGACAGCAGAGGGTTCCCGATAAAAAAAATAGTAGATATACAATGCTACACCCTGGAATATATTATTGAAAACTATTGTGGAGGTGTTTTCCCTGATTTCCTTTCCTTGGATGTAGAAGGACTGGATGAATATATATTTGAGCATTACGATTTTTCAAAAGCGCGACCTAAAATTATTTGTGTGGAAAATTTAAATACGGATAATGATGGGCGTTTGTACAAAATTGAAAAAATAAGAAATATATTAAGCGCTAATAACTACGTTTTAATAGCCGATACCTTCCTGAACGACATATTTGTTGATAAAGCACTCATTAACTACACCCCTGCCCGTTCATTCGATCATAATACCACCACTATTAATTAAATGGTTGGAATAAATGTACAATGCCGCTTAGGTAACCAGCTTTTTCAATATGCTTTTATAAAGGCGCTGGCTGAAAGGTTCGATACTTCATTCTACCTTAATGAAAAAATAGAACCGCTTATAACCGCCGATTATTTCGATCTGGAAGGTTATAGCCCTACGCGGAACATGATTAATAAGTTCCTGCTTAAAATACAAAGCGGCAACCTGATAAAAAAACTGCGTGCAACAGATGTTGATACCTATTCTGAAGCAACCTGCAACTCGTTAACTAACCATACCATATATAATGGCTATTTTCAATCAGAGTTGTTTTTTAAGGATATTGCCGCTAAAATACCGGCTTATATCCGTGTTAAGAAAGAGCATATAGCCAAATTTCAAAATGAATACAATAATATCTTTACAAATAACCGCACCATTGCCGTACATATCAGGCGTGGTGATTATTTGAATTTAGATAACTGGTGGGCTGAAAATTTTGGCAGCAATAACCTGAGTTTGCCTACTTCCTATTATTTAAAATGTTTGGAACAGGTACCTGATCATAAAAACTGCAAAATTATTTTTGTGAGTGATGATATTGATTTTGTCCGGACGGAATTTGCGCATATCTCAAATTCTGAGTTTTCGCAAAGCGATATGATAACCGATTTCCAGATCATTATGAATGCCGATGTTTGTATACTCTCCAATAGTTCATTTGCATGGTGGGCAGCTTTTCTTAACCCTAAAAAAAATAAGCTTGTTTATTGCCCCCAATACTGGCTAGGATTTAAAGTAAAGAAAGAATATCCCGAAAACATTATCCCTGCCGGCTGGAACCAAGTAACTGTTGAACCTGCTATTGAAGCAAAAATAGCTGAATGATAAATTTTATAAAACGGCTTTATTTAATGTTATTCACCAACAGCCCTTATAAGGTTGTTCCATTCCATAAATTATTTAGCCCTAAGGTAGGTGAGCCGGTGGGCATTAAGGAAACGTTGAATGCCGTATTAATTAAGGAAAGGGGCGACTTGATATTTTATCCGCCTTTGCCAAAAAGCTATAACAATGTACTTACTGAGCAAATCATTGAAATTAATACAAAATACAACACCGGTACTATCTATAAAGAAGAAACACGTTATTTATATAGTGTTGACTCCGCCCATACCATCGGCTTCCTGGGGTTGATATATGATAAAAAAAGCAGGAGCTTTATCGACGAATCGGCTAAACTATGGGTTGAAAACCTGGGAACATCAAATTACATTAATTTTTATTCCCCCCCACCGGCTAAATATTTGCCAGGTGTTACCTTATCATGTGTAACAATAGGGGCAGATGGCGGCTTTTATCATTTTTTTCACGAAGTATTGCCTAAGCTATTTTTTTGTAAAGAAGTATTACCTCATATCGATCATTTTTTAATGAATGGTGATGCGGTTGAATGGAAGGAAAAATGGTTGCGCCATATTGGCCTTGATTTAGAAAAGGTAATATGGATAAATAATAATAGCCATTATCATTGCAAACAGTTATTATTTACTAATCGCTTAATAAACGACTACCATATAAGCAACTGGAGTTTAAATGCCATAAGGTCATTAGTTAAAGTAAATTCTGGCTTTACTAATCCGGTTGGAAAAAATCAGGAAGCGATTTGGATAACCCGTAAAAATGTTACTGCACGAACTATCCTTTGGGAAGATGAATTATTAACCCAGTTTCCTGCCATCAAGAAAGTCGATATTCGTAATTTCTCGGTTGATGAAACCATACAGCTTTTTAAAAATGCCACACACATTATTGGCGCACATGGTGCAGGCTTAAGCAACCTGCTTTTCTGCCGGCCCGGTACCAAAGTTTTAGAATTGTATCCTGACATACAAAAGTATCATCCTTGTTATTTTAGAATATCATCTTTGTGCGGATTGGATCACTATGTTGCCGAGGTAAGCTTTAGTGAAACTTCAGGCATGGAAGATTGCGCAGTAATGCTTAAAGATTTTTTAAGTGACAATAACCTGTGATCAGGGAATATGAAACAACATAGCATTTCATTATTGGTACCTTGTTTTAACGCCGGGAAATATATTGAATCATTTATTGATCATATCGCTACCTTAAATTTTGCTGAAGTAATATTTTATAATGATGGCAGCACCGATAATACGCTGGAGTTATTGGAAAGTTCCGGTCAGACATTTATCAGCTCACCTGTAAACAACGGTTCGGGGTTTGCGCGTAATAAACTAGCGAATAACGCTACCTGTGAGTATATCCATTTTCATGATATTGATGATAAGTTCAATCCTGGATTTATTAACCTCATCAGTGAACAATTGTCCCAATCACCCGATGTAATAGTTGGCAACGCCGATTGGATAATTGAAGCCACAGGTGCAATAGAGATACAATGGCGATACAATGCCGATGAAGCAAATGCCGATCCGCTGGCTTACTTTATAGCTCACCCATTGGGTATTATTAATACCGTATATAAAAGGGAATCATTTTTAGCGGCTGGGGGCTTTAATGAGAAAATAAAATGCTGGGAAGACAGCGACCTTCATGTAACCTTAGCGGGCAAGGGGAATAAATTTGCTTTTACCGACAGCGTATTGGCTTACTCTATGCGGCACGGTAATGGCGTTAGCAGTAACCAAAATTGGTGCTGGCAATGCCGGTTTAAATTTTTACAGGGGTATTTGGCACAATTTCCCGCAAAATACACGCCTGTTATACTGGAAGAAATTGCCCGGTGCGCACAGGCTTTTTATGATACGGGCTTAAGGGATGATTTTAATAAATGTGTAAGCATTTGCAAACAATACGGATTGTTATTGCCTATCTCAAAAAACCCATTTATCAATACTTTAAAAAAGCTTTCCGCGCCACCCCGATTGGCCTATGATCTTGTATTGGGCTATAAAAAATTAAAAGGTAATGGATAAAGGTATATTGTACATAGCAACCGGTTTACCTTATATTAATGAGGCTATAATTGCTGCCGCCTCGTGCAAAAAGCATAACAATTATCCTATTGCTTTGGTAACTGATGCTGAAAGCTATGATCTTCCGGCAGGTTTGTTTGATATTGTAATAATTAAACCCGCGAGGTTTAGCTACCGCGATAAGTTGCTGCTCAAATACAGCCCTTTTGAACAAACTATCTTTTTAGATACTGATACCTATGTAGCCGAACCGCTTGACGACCTGTTCGGCATTTTAGAATACCGCGAATTTGCCATACATCAGGCTGATGAGGGTTATGAATTTAAAATGCCTGGCTTTAGCAATGCCATGCCTGAATTTAACACAGGCGTTATTGCCTATAAGCTTACCCCCGCAGTAAAGCAGCTATTTGACGATTGGGACGCGGCCTTTGATACCAACACGCATATCAAAACCGACCAATACCACTTGCGTAAAACATTATATAGTTCTGATGTACGTTTTGCAGTGTTTTCATCGGCTTATAATTTTATTATTTATTACCCGAATTTTGTAATTCAAAGCGTAAAAGTAGTGCATGGCCGCCCGGCAGAATTGTTGCCTGTAATTGCAGCCGATCTGAACCGTATCCGTCATGAAAATTCATGGCGGCGAATGTTTTTCCCGTACAGTAACGACTTCGCTCTTATTTATCAAAACCTTAAGAATGAAGATATTTATAAGCTCCTTCGTTTCCATAGCCGCGCAATGTTGGGGAACTGGTATCGCGGTATCATAAAAAAATTTAAAGGCAACAAAAAAGAACCCGGAACGTGAATATTTTAGGCATAGGTGGCTTACTGGGCCACGACGGCAATGCCGCACTTATAAGCAGCAATAAAATAATTGCGGCATCGCAGGAAGAACGCTTTACACGTATTAAACATGATGCTCTTTTTCCCCGCAATGCTATTGACGATTGCCTGGCGACAGGCAATTTAACTTACAACGACATTGATGTAGTAATACTTGCCGAAAAGCCATTACAAGTATATATCAACACGCAACTTGGCCGTACCACCTCCCCGTTTCTCGATCGCATAAGCAATAGTAAACTGGTAAAAAAACTAACCTTATCGGTTTATGAGAAGGAGATCATCAAGTTATTCCCTAACGCGCAAATAAAATATTCATGGCACCATCTTTCACATGCAATAGCCGCTTATTATTCCAGCGATTTTAATGAAGCCGCCTTTTTATGTATTGACGGTAAGGCAGAATTTTCCAGTGCCTCAATAGGCTTTATCAATACGCAGCAAGCGGTAATAACTCATGAGCTGCCTTATGCCAATGGCTTAGGGATGTTTTATACGCTTATTACATCGTTCCTTGGTTTTCCGTCTTTTGGCTCTGAGTATAAGGTAATGGGCCTTGCCCCCTATGGCGACCCAACCTTTGTTGATAAATTAAGATTGCTTTACCATGAAGAAGCGAACGGCGCTATCAGGCTGTTAAAGAATTCATCGTTCCACCCGCACGACCTCGCAAAATTGTTCCCCTGGGTTAGCGCAATTTTAGAAATCCCCGCCCGCTTACCGGGTGATGAACTATCGCCTGTACATACCAATCTGGCGGCAAGCCTACAGGTTATATTTGAAGAAGTGGTACTTAAAATGGCTGTTTTTGTAAAGAAACGCTTTAATACTAACAACTTGTTGTTTTGCGGTGGATGCGCCCAAAACTGTGTGGCCGCAGGCAAACTTCGCGATAGCAAAATATTTAAAAGCATTTATAATTCGCCTGTTGGCGGCGATATGGGTTCGGGCCTGGGGGCCGCTTTAGCTTATGTACACCAAAGCAGCGAAGGGAATAAAGAACTATTTGATTTTAACGGTTTTTACTTAGGCAGCAAACCAGGCGATGTACCTAATGCCGCCGCCAATGCCTACAAAATCACCCCACCTAATAATAACATAATGACCTATATGGCCGATGAGTTGGCTAAGGGAAAGATAATCGGCTGGGTACATAATGGCATGGAGCTGGGCGCACGGGCTTTGGGAGCGAGGTCAATAATTGCAAATCCCCTCGTAGCAAACATACAGTCGGATATGAATTTAAAGATCAAGTTCCGCGAATCATTTCGTCCCTTCGCTCCTGCCATATTAGCGGAGGACGTAAACAACTGGTTTGATATTGACCAGCCATCGGACTATATGCAATACACAGCATTTTTGAAAAAAGAATTGCGTTATGATGTTCCGGCTAAATTCAATTCATTTAAGGAATGGCTCAATTATCCGCGCTGCGAAATACCAAGTGTGGTGCATGTGGATTATTCGGCACGATTGCAAACAGTATCGGAAAAGGAACATCCTGAATTTTATGTTTTATTAAAGGAATTTAAACGCCTCACCGGCATCCCCATACTTATAAACACCAGCTTTAATGTAAACGGCCAGCCCATAGTACGTACCGCGAATGAAGCCTGGGAGTGTTTTATCAATACAGATATTGACCTGCTGGTAGTTAATAACAGCATTTATAAAAATCCGTTCGATAAAACCAAAGAACAAAAATTACAATGGCTGCAGCAATTCGAAAGTTTTTCAAAGTAATTATTTTCTCTACTTTGAAGATAACACTACCTGGTTCAAAAGATAAATGGGTAAAAGTAGACAAGCAAAACAACCTTGACATCCGCTAATTCAACACCTTCCGGTTTTGAGCTCTCGGTAATCATCCCCACCTATAACCCCGATAGCTATAATTTAAGCCAAACCATCAATGGCCTCCGCAACCAAACGCTTGGCCTTAGCAAATGGGAACTTATTATTATAGATAATAATTCAACTAATGGCGTTCCGGATACCCTCGATATTACATGGCACCCAAACAGCAGTATTATTAAAGAGTTAAAGCAAGGGTTGACTTATAGCCGAATAGCAGGTGTCAACCAATCAAAAGGCAATATTGTGGTAATGGTGGATGATGATAATATTCTCTCAGCGGGTTACCTGGAAAATATGGTTGCCCATTTTAAAGCGAACCCACAATTAGGTTCGATCGGCGGTAAAATAACCGGCTTATTCAACAACTATACACCCGAAAGTTGGACCACTGAGTTCTGGAATATGCTGGCCCTGCGCGATTATGGAAATGAAGCTATCATATCCGAACCTAAATTATTATCTGAGTACCCAACCTTTTCACCGGTTGGGGCAGGTATGGGGGTAAGGCGGGAACTATTTTCAGCTTATATAAATGAAATTTCCAAAAACACCCATCAAATTACCGACCGGTCAGGCGGTAGTTTAAGTTCGGGAGGCGATAACGAGATAAATATACAAGTACTTAAACAGGGATTTTCCGTGGCCTATTTCCCCGATCTTTCGTTACAGCACATCATCCCGGTATCAAGACTAACCAAAGATTATTTGTCGAGGTTAAATTATGAATCGTCCATTTCATGGATCCGGCTTTTGTTAAAGTACGGCATTTGCCCGTGGCCGGTTATAAAACCCTACACCGTACTGCTGCGCAAAATAAAGGCATGGATAAACTACAAAGCGTGGAACAGCGGCGCTAATTATATTAAATGGAAGGGCGCCTGCGGCATATTTGAGGCACTGGCGGGCAAACAATGAGCAACCGCAATAATCTTATAGACCTGTTACGCTTTTTAGCCGCGGTATGGGTTTGCCTGTTTCATATTAACGACATGATCGTTTTTCATAGCAACTGGTATTTTAATATAGTTTACAATGGCTTTTTAGGCGTACCCGTTTTTTTTGTTATCAGCGGATATTGTATTTATTATGCTGCGCATCATGCAAAAACTGCTTCAGGCTTTATTATCCGGCGCTTGTTCAGGATATATCCGGCTTATTGGCTCAGCCTTATTGTCACCATAAGTTGTTTAATAGTTCGCAAACTTATTCATGGCGATAACCCCGTCCACTTACCCAAAACACCAGGTAGCTTTCTTGAGACTGTATCACTATTAAGCAGCCCGTTCTCGGCGGTAACAAACATTAATTATGTAAGCTGGACATTGACCTACGAAATATTTTTTTACCTATTGGTTTTTATCGGGCTGCTTATGCCTGCATTGTACAGGCTTCTTTGGATAATTCTTATTTCAATAGCAGTATTCTTTTTGCCCCAGCACGATAACTGGCCGCTTTTCTTTATACAGTACTGGCCGTATTTCTGTTTAGGTATGATCATTTTCCGCATGTTACATTGCATGAATGAATATTTCTGGCTAAATATTGTATTACTGGTATTAACCATTGCTGGCTTCTTTTTTATTACTACGCCTGCCCCTAAAATAATAACCGGGGCCATTACCGGGGCGCTTATAATCATCAACCATTTTAAACCCCTTAAAAGTAATAGGGTGTCGCGTTTAGGCGATTATTCTTATGCCATATATTTAATACATATCCCGGTTTGTCTTTATTTACTTGGCGATATTAAAGAAACAAAGCTGTTGGAAAACAACCTGTGGCTATCTATTTTGTGGGATATGACCTTGGTTGCTATTGCCATATTTTTATCAAAACTGGTTTATAAATACGTGGAATTACCATTCATACAAAAAGGCAAGAACGTAGCCAATAAATATCAAAATATCTTTACTTAAACCATGTCGTTCATAGGCAACTTAGGGTACACTATTTATTACAAGCCAAAGGGTTGGTTAAAAAGGATAATAAAGAACGGCCTGCTTAATTCTTTGACAATTGAGCGAGGGCGGAAAGCCATGGTTAGGGCCTCGTCTGATCTGCGAATAGCCGAACCTGCTGCCGGTGTTGCCGAAGTATATTTTTTGACAGGGGAAAAATTCTGGCCACTGACCGCTTTTTGTATGTATTCACTTTCGAAACAAGGCGAGAATAAGTTAAGGGCTGTTTTTGTTGATGATGGTTCGCTTGATGAGGCGCTCATCAATACCATGCGGCTCCAATTTCCCGGCTGTATTATTAAAACTTCGGCCCAAATTGAGGCTGATATTAAAACATGGCTGCCCGCGTCGAAATATCCTGTTATCAATAAAAAAAGGGCGGTTTATCCACACATAAAAAAGCTGACCGATATACATGCCGGTTCGAAAGGCTGGAAATTAGTATTGGATTCGGACATGCTGTTTTTTAAATATCCGGCTGAAATGCTTAAGTGGCTGGATAAACCCCAGCAACCTTTTTTTTTGTATGACCCTATTTACTCTTACCATTACTCTATAAAACTAATGGAGCAATTTGCGGGCAATACCATCATACCCAATTTAAATGTAGGCGCCATCGGTTTAAAAAGCGAAACGATAGACTGGGATAAGCTGGAAGCCTGGATAGCTCAACTGGAAGAAAAAGAAGGCACCAACTATTTGCTTGAGCAGGCACTAAGCGCCATGCTGGTAGCCGGCGATAAACCAATAATTGCCGATAAAAAAGATTATATAGTAATGCCCGAAAAGAACGAAGTTGAACAGCCATTAGCCACGCTTCATCATTATGTGGCCGGCTCAAAAGAATGGTATTATAAAAAAGCATGGCAGCAGGTGATATGACAGAGCCATTGGTTTCGATAATTATACCGGCCTATAATTCTGAAAAATATATTGCTGATACCTTGCGATCGGTTATTACACAAACTTACGCGAATATTGAAGTTATTGTGGTTGATGATGCCTCGACAGATGCAACGTTGCAGGTAGTTGAGGGGATGAACATAAAAAGGCCTATATCTATTATAAAAAAAGAAAAAAATTCAGGTGCGGCAGCAAGCCGTAATATGGGGTATAAGCAATCAGAAGGAAGCCTGGTAAAATTTTTAGATGCGGACGATCTTATTGGTCCCGAGATGATAGCCAACCAGGTGGCATTGGTTGAAAATGATAGTTGTATAGTTTCAGCTCAGTGGGGAAGGTTCAAAATCAATGACATTAGTACATTTAAGTTAAATCCTGAAGAATGCTGGCAAACCATGCCGTCCCTTGAATGGATATGCAGTTCATGGAAAAATACACAACCAATGACCAATCCCGGCATTTTTTTAATACCAAAAAAACTCATTGAAAAAGCCGGACTATGGGATGAAAACTTGTCATTACTTGACGATACTGAATATTTTACAAGAACCATATTGTGTGCCGAAAAAGTTATTTTCAGTAGTACCTCCACTTTATATTATCGTTCAGGCATAAATGGCCTATCAACTTTAAACACTCGCAAAGGGATTGAATCGGCATACATGGCTACAGAAAAAGCCGCTAATGCGCTTATAAATAAACAGGATGATGACCGCACGCGGCTGTTGTGTGCCAATTTATGGCAAAGTTTTGTGCATTGGATATATCCAGCACAAGACGACCTGATCACCAAAGCAGAACAGAAAATAAAGAATTACGGAGGCTCGTCTCTAAAATTTAAATCTGGCGGCTATAGTAAAATACTACAAAGTGTTGTGGGCTGGAGATTAATGAAAAAAATAAAATTCTGGTACCGATGATAAAAGCCACACTCCAGGCATGTATTGATGATTATCAAAATACCGGGAGTTACAATGATGAAATTTACACCCTATTTACACTGAAAACTGATGAATATGATTATTTAAGGTCGCATCGTGATCATATTGAAAAAAACAAGTTAGGATATGGCGACCGGGCGTTTCATTATATGTGGTATCTATTAGTTACACATATAAAAAATAATGGCTTACCCATGCAGGCGCTTGAAATAGGTGTATTTAAAGGACAGGTGGTGTCATTGTTAATACTGATTGCAAAAAACATAAATGCTGATATTGCGGTAACAGGGATAACACCATTAGCTGGAAAAAAAATGCCTAATAAATTTCTATCCTTTTTTTTAAACCGTTTCTCCGGCAAATTCAGGGAAGATATTAAAAGCGGTAATTTTTATGAAGAAACCGCTTTCCTTGACATAATTAAAGGTTTATTTGAAGACTTTGAATTAGATTACTCAAAATTAAATTTATTAAAAGGTTATTCAACGGATCAGGCTATTATCGATAAAATGCAGGGGCAAAAATATTCTATGATTTATATTGATGGCGATCATTCTTATAACACCGTTGTACATGATATAAAAATATATTCACCTCTTGTTAATACCGGCGGCTTTTTAGTAATGGACGACGCTTCCTGTAATTTGCCCGGAACTAAATTTTGGAAAGGGCATAAATCAGTTTCTGATGCTTGCGAAAGCATTGAAGATCATGGGTTTAAAAATGTATTGAATATCGGCCATAACAGGGTGTATCAAAAAAAATAATGACAAAAGTTAAAGTCTTTTTGCCAACCTATCGCCGTAATAATACTTTAAAAAGAAGTGTAAATAGTTTACTTGATCAATCATATACTAACTGGCTATGTGAAGTACATAATGACGATCCGTTGGATACTTTTCCCATCGAATACATAAATTCTTTAAATGACGACAGGTTTAAATTGGTAACTCATTCTCAAAATTTAGGGCCCGTTGCCACTTTTAATAAAATGTTTGATGCCACTGAATGTGAATATATCTGTTTGTTAGAAGACGATAATTGGTGGGAGAAAAACTTTTTAGAAACTATGTGTGCTGAAATGCACAAACATCCTGAGTGTGGGATAGGTTTTTCAAACATATATTTATGGCAGGAAAAACTGAATGACCAATGGGAAAAATTACCGTTAACGCTTTGGCCCGATGAGAAGGAAAAGTATAAACTAATTACTTTTCCGCAACCAAGACATATATTCCATTACCATCATTCCAGTTGCAGCATTATAATAAGAAACTCGGCAACAATAGCTAACTATATAGTGCCTGGCAACACCAGGTTTGATTTTATTGAACCTGTTCGTGAGAGGGCATTTCCGCATCCGTTATTATTTATCAATTTGCCATTAGCAAATTTCGCATTAACCAATACCACCAGCAGGCCAAAAACCATAACAGGTATTTATGAACATTACCTGCTATTAATTGATAGCTTTTTTAAATGTATTGAACCTGGTGATGAATATATAAAATACTTATGGGATGATGCGAGAAAAAGCAACCTGTTATCATATAACAAGCTTTTATATACTGGCTTAATTTGCAAGGCAAGCCGCAAATTACTTAAACATGCAACCATAAAAGAATGGGTTGTTTTTTTACTGTATAATATAAAACATCCTACCGTTTTTATGAACTGCGTTAAAGCCAAAAAAAGCTACGCAGTGCTTTGGGAATATTTGTTAACGAATACGCAAGACCAGTTCCTTATTTCAAACCATAAACAGGAAATTATTTAATAAATGAAGGGAATTATCTTTTCAAAAAAAATATGACCAAAAATTTTGAAAATAGCAATTACCGCTGATCCCCTGATCCCTGTTCCGCCACTATTATATGGTGGCATTGAGCGTATTATTGATATGCTGATACGCGGCCTTATAAAACAGGGCCATGATGTAACGCTGTTTGCACATAAAGATTCGAAAGTTAATTGCAGGCTGGTTCCGTACAAAGCCGAAGGCAGCAGCGCCAGAGATATACTGCTCAATACCTATATTATTAATAAAACCCTGCTTGCAAATAAGTTTGATATAGTACACAGTTTTGGCCGCCTGGCTTATATGCTGCCGCAAATGCCGTTACATATACCCAAGCTAATGAGTTACCAGCGCGAACCTACCATAAGCCAGGTATCAAAAGCAATAAAATTATCGGCAAAGGGCACCCTTGCCTTTACGGGATGCAGCAATTACATAACCGATAAGATAAAGCTATATGCCGAAGCACATACCGTATATAATGGGGTTGATACTGACAAATATATTTCGGCGGATACTGTTGCGCCCGATGCGCCGCTTGTATTTTTAGGGAGGATAGAACCTATAAAAGGTACACATACCGCCATTGAGATTGCGCACAGGACAGGAAAAAAATTGGTTATCGCGGGCAATATCCCCGAAAGTGAACATGGTTATTTTGATAAGGAGATAAAGCCTTTTCTTGATGAACGTATCACTTATATAGGGCCGGTTAATGATAGCCAAAAGAATGAATTGCTCCGCAATGCACTCGCCTTATTAATGCCAATACAATGGAATGAACCTTTTGGTATTGTTATGATAGAGGCCATGGCCTGCGGTACACCGGTTATCGGTTTCAATAAAGGTGCAGTGCCCGAGGTTATTGAAAATGGTGTGACCGGTTTTGGCAGCGATACCCTTGAACAACTAATTGAAGATGTTGCGCGGGTCCATACGCTTAACCGCACACGCATACGTGAAATAACTGAAACACGCTTTTCGGCCGACGTGATCGTAGGGCAATATCTTGACATTTATTATAAAATGATAAATGGGCCTGATATGCGCATAGCGTTATCGAGCCCTACCATAGCGCCGCATGTAAGGCAAAGTGTGATGGCTTATTATGAAGCTGGTTACCTGCAACAGTTTTACACCTCGTTTATCGAACATCCCAGCGATTCTGTTTCGGCGTTCCTTAGCAGTTTTAAACGCTTGAAAACCGAAATAAGAAGGCGATCGTTCCATGACCTGCCCATTGAAAAAATTAATACCAGGCCCGTACAGGAATTGGTAAGAACCTTAGCTGCCCGCAAAATGAGCCGTAAAATAGCCGACCAGATATGGGAATGGTCGGAACTTGGATTTGACAGGTGGGTTGCGCGAAGACTTAAAAGCAGTAATGTTAATGTAGTACATACTTATGAACATGCAGCGCTGGTTACCCTGCAAAAAGCACAGGCGCTAAATTTATTCAGCGTTTATGAGCAACCCAGCCAGCATCATGCTTTTTTCAGTGTTATAGTTAAGGAACAAATTGAATTATATCCCGAATTAAAAGGCGTATCGGCAGAATTGCTGCTTAATGAAAAAGCGCAGAGAAGGAACAAACGCAGAGATGAAGAATTAAAGCTGGCATCGCTGATTTTATGCAACTCAACATTTACCAAACGCACGTTGGTTAGCGGCGGTATCAACCCTGAACAAATAACGGTCATCCCTTTAGCTTTTCCCCCGCCAAAACCAAAGGAAACTTATAAAACCAATGGCCCGGTGGTGTTTCTATACGCGGGCAACCAGTCATTGCGTAAGGCATCGCATATATTATACCAGGCCTGGCGCGAATGCAATTTTAGCGAAGACGAAGCTAGTTTATGGCTCATTGGCAAAATGCTATTGCCACCGCAATTACGCGAGAACCTGCCGGGTAGCGTACTAATAAAAGAAAACATACCGCATAACGAAATGATGCGGCTTTATAGCCAGGCTGATGTTTTTGTGTTGCCGACTTTAGCTGATGGTTTTGGTATGGTAATTACCGAAGCTATGTCGCAGGGGATACCGGTAATAGCATCGGAGAATAGTTGCGGGCCGGATGTTATCAGCCATGAAGAGAATGGCTGGATCATACCGGCAGGAGATATAACCGCGCTGGCTAACCAAATGAGGTGGTGTGTGACAAACAGGGATAAGATAGCGCCAGTGGGCCGCGCCGCATGTGACAAAGCTGCGAGCTGGCAGTGGCCGCAATACCGGAAAAAATTAGGCGAAATAGTTTTTGATAGTTGGCAAAAATACAAGGAAATAAACGGGCCTGTTTAATAACCCCCGGCCATATATCTGCAGATCCACGCCTGGTGAAAGAAGCACAGGCTTTATCGCGGGCCGGTATGCAGGTTCATTTGATCTTTACTCAATATGTTGACTATTTGATCGGGCATGATAAAATGATATTGGATGCCAATCCTGGTTGGACGGCCGATCATCTGAACTGGAGTGGTGATTCGTTTTTTTCAAAGCTAATTCGTGCTGCAGGTGGTTTAATGCGTTTCACGCGGAATAATAACACCAAAATAAACAGGAATTTTTTGTGGCAGTTAAAAAAGGCCTATGCCTACCCTGCCGATATTTATATTGCACATAATCCGGGGGCTTTAGCCATAGCGGTGATGGCAGCAAAAAAGAACAAAGCAAAATGTGGCTTTGATGCCGAAGATTTTCACCGCAACGAAAGAAGTGATGATGAGAATGATGAAGACGTTAAATTAAAAACGGCTATTGAAAATGCCACCGTGCATCAGTTTGATTACATGACGGCCGCCAGCCCTCAAATTGCTGAAAAGTACGAGGGGTTATTCAACCGGAGCGTTACACCCGTTTTAAACGTTTTCCCAAAAACACATATTGATGTCATTATTAATAATGTCAACAGTCCATTGCAATTATTCTGGTTCTCGCAAACCATCGGGCGCAACCGGGGCCTGGAAATGGTGATAGATGCCATAAACATTAGCGGGATAGTAATGGATCTGTATTTATTAGGAAAGGTTAATGTAAACTATAAAGACCAATTATTGGCTTTAAATAATAATTACCAGCATCCTAACGCTATTATACATTTTCATGCCCCGGTACCCGGTGATGAGTTATTTAATATAACCGCTTTGTATGACATTGGCTTCGCATCAGAAATGTATGAACCTTATAATAGAAACATTTGTCTTACTAATAAAATATTCACCTATATGCAATGCGGGTTAGCGGTAGCAGCCAGTGATACGATAGCGCAAACCCGGTTTATGGAGCAATACCCAGAAACAGGTAAAGTATATGCCAATGCAGATCAGCTGGCGAATATTTTAACCGCTTACCATAACAACAGGGAGTTGCTTTATCAAACCAAAAAAGCAAGCTATGCGATTGGGCAAACAAAACTAAACTGGGAAATTGAAAGCGAAAAATTAATACAAGTGGTACAACAAACATTAGCAAACCAATAATGGACGAAATAGCGGTTGACCACAAAAAATGGTTTAAGGGCATTGACAGCCTCCGCTTTATTTTGGCGCTGATAGTGCTGCTTTCGCATTTTAAAGATCCGTTCGCAACGCGGCTTATCGCATCGCCTTCACATACCGTAAGGGTATTGGGCTATTTTTTAGACCAGGCATTTGACGGCACAGCCGCAGTTATTGCTTTTTTTATTATTTCGGGTTTTGTTATTCATTACCCTAATAAAAGTGGCATAAAAAGTATTAAAAAATTCTGGATAAGGCGTTTTGTGAGGATATTCCTTCCACTATTCATTATCTATCTTGCAGGCATAAAATTTGGGCACCCCGACAAGGCGGTGGTATGGAGCCTTATTTGTGAACTGGTATATTATGCTATTTACCCGTTCATGGTAAAAATAAAATTAAGCTGGTACCATAAATTTTTAATTGCTTATGCCATAGCCGCTGTATTTATAATTATTGGCGGGCATAATGATTTTGCCTCTCTTTTTAAACAGGCCGATAGCAAATACCACGGCTATTATTGGCAATTAGGTAGTTTTTTAACCTGGATAGTGGGACTGCCTGTTTGGTTGTTAGGCGTATTACTGGCCGAACATATTGATAAATTACAGTCCATCAGCTTTAATAAAGTTTTGCTGTACCGCATTATTGTAATTGTTTTGAGCTGCTTTTGTACATTGGCTAAAGTGTACCTGTTCACCAGTTACATTGTTTCCATGAATTTGTTGGCCCTGCTCATTTACAAATGGTTGCAAGCCGAAACCGTTTATTTCAAAACCCGCCAACCAAATGCGTTGCTCGAAAAAATGGGTAAGTTTTCTTATTCGTTGTATTTATGCCACCCAATTATATACCTGGTATTAGGGTTTTGGTTGAGCAATACATTTATTACGTACCCCATTTTGATTATCGCAACTATTTTTATCTCGTGGCTGTTTTACCTGGCGGTGGAAAGGCCGGCACATTTATTAGCTATCAGGATAGCTAAAAAGGTTGATTGATCTGATCTTCGTTTGAAACGCGTACTTATTATTTCACCCTATTTCCCGCCATGCAACGCTGCCGATATGCAGCGTGTACGCATGAGTTTGCCCTGGTTTAAGCAATTTGGCTGGGAGGCCGAAGTGGTTACCGTTGACCCGCAATATGCCGATGTAGCCAAAGATGCGTTGCTATCTGAAAGTGTGCCCGCCGGTATAAAAGTGTATTATGTTAAGGCCTTCAATAAAAAAATAACGTCAAAACTGGGCTTGGGTAGTATTGCACTGCGAGCGTTATATTACTATCGTAAAGAAGTAAACCGGTTACTTCGCGAAAACAAGTTCAACCTTATTTATTTTTCAACCACCCAATTTCCGGTTTGTATTTTGGGCCCTTATTGGAAGAAGAAATTTAAAGTACCTTTTGTAATAGATATGCAGGATCCATGGTTCTCGCATTATTACCAGGATAAGCCGAAACAGCAGCGCCCGCCAAAATATTGGTTTGCATACCGCCTAAATGGACATATGGAACCTATCGCTATGCGAAAGGTTGATGGGCTGATCAGTGTATCGCCCGATTATATTGATGAGCTAAGATCGCGCTATGCGGAAGTAAAAAATATTCCGGCGAAAACCATAACTTTTGGCGCCATGGCCGATGATTTCAGGATAGCTGCTAATCATGAAGAAAGCTTTGCCCAAATGTTGACCCCCGGCTTTAAAAATATAGTTTATATAGGCCGTGGTGGCGCTGACATGCATGGTGCCATTACCCCATTGTTTAAAGCACTTAAAAATGGCTTAATAAACGCCCCCCAACTTTTTACGGATCTTAAGATATATTTTGTTGGCACCAGCTATGCCCCGGCCGGGCAGGGTATGCCCTCAATAATGCCATTGGCCATACAACTGGGCGTTGAGGGCCATATTGTTGAAATAACCGACCGCATAAGTTATTTTCATACGTTATCAGTATTAAATAAAGCCGACGCCTTATTTATCCCCGGTTCGGATGACCCGAGGTACACAGCATCAAAAATATTTCCTTACCTGTTAACCGGTAAGCCTACACTGGCCGTACTTAATTCAAAAAGCCCCGCCCATGCTGTTTTGCATGAATATGGGGCAAAATATGTTTATAAGTATGATACTGATGGTGCTATTACCGATAATGTCCATCAATTTTTACTGAATGTTGTTAACAATGCTTTTATAAAACAGGAATATAATGCCGCCGCTGTAAAAAAGTATTCGGCCGAAAACCTTACACATGAACAATGCGAATTGTTTAACGAAGTGATTAAAAATAATATCTAACTAATGCACAGTATTGATTTGATATGAGGCTGGCAATAATAAATACCCATCCCATACAATATTATGCACCGGTGTTTAAACTATTGCATCAGCAGCCAAATATCAGCATTAAGGTTTTTTATACTTATGGCGAAAATTCGACCAATAAATATGATCCCGGCTTTAACAGGAATATCAATTGGGATATACCACTGCTGGACGGCTATCCCTATGAGTTTATAAAAAACACAGCTAAAGATACAGGTACACATACCTTTAAGGGAATTATTAACCCCGACCTTATTGACAAAATAAACGCTTATAAACCTAACGCCATATTGATATACGGATGGGCACATCAGAGCCATTTAAAAGCGATCTGTCATTTTAAAAATAAGATACCCGTTTATTTCCGCGGTGATTCAACCTTGTTGGATAAAAAAACCGGGGTAAAAAATTTTATAAAATATCTTTTTTTGAAATGGGTTTACAGGCATGTTGATTATGCTTTATACACCGGCACAAACAATATGGCGTATTTTAAAAAATACGGGCTTAATGAACAGCAGTTAAAGTTTGTCCCCCATTCTATAGATAATGACAGGTTTACCATTAGTAAGGAAGAAGATGCTGCTACACTAAGGGGCGAATTAAATATACCAGTGAATGATATACTGATATTGTTTGCCGGGAAATTTGAAAGCAAAAAAGACCCATTGCTGCTGCTTAGCGCATTTTTTGAAATTAATAAACCCGGTGTACATTTACTGTTTGTTGGCAATGGGGTATTGGAAAACCAGTTAAAAGAAAAAGCTGCCGGTAAAACTAATGTGCATTTTATGGATTTTCAAAATCAAACTTACATGCCCGCAGTTTACCAGGCTGCCGACCTCTTTTGCCTGCCGTCTAAGGGCCCCGCGGAAACATGGGGATTAGTAGTAAATGAAGCAATGGCATGTAAAAAGGCAGTTTTAGTATCGGATAAAGTAGGGTGCGCTTTTGACCTGGTGAAACCCGGCTATAACGGAATGATATTTAAAGCCGGCGATGTGGATGCGCTTACTGATGCTTTAATATATTTGACCAATAAAAAATTATTGACCGGGATGGGCGAACACTCACTCGAGATTATTGAAGACTGGGCTATAAGTGTCCAGGTAAAAAACATTGTACATAGTTTAAATGGAAAATAAATCCGTTCAGCGGTACCTGATACTTTTTATACCCTGGATGGTTTCCCTGGTATTTCAAAGCGATGCTATAATGTCGTACTTTATAGCGTGGGCGGGGTCTATTTTCATTTTCTACATCAGCCTCAGTGGCATATTAAAAAAACTTCCCGACGACCGTGCAGTATCTGAGCAATTAATGCGGCCCATATTTTTGGTACAGGTAATTTTCGCGGGCTATATGTGCCTAACATCCATTTTTTATTTTTTTAGCGTACTGGGTTATGATGATTTTCATAAAACCATTAGCGGTTACCTGGCCGATCAAAACCAATTGCAGCTTACAGCACAATGCCAGCGTTATTATTGTTTAGCCCATGCCTCGCTTGTATCGGGCATGCTGATATTCATGAAATATCCGGTAAAGAAAAAATATTCTATCGAGATCGGGAAACTGGCCAATTTATTAATGATAGCGGCATTGTTAAGCTTCCCGATCTCAGAAATGTTTTTAAGGGTGCCGGGGCTTATACAATTTTATTTTCAATTCAATACCTTAAGTTTTATTGCCGGTACACTTGCACTGGCATTTGCCATACCGCTTAAAATACCCCGTAACATTGTAATATGTCTTTTTATATACGCATCAAACTTTTACCAGGCATTTATTTCGGGTTATAAGGAACCTATCATCCTGAGCGTGTTGGTGTTGGGGATATTCCTGTATCCAAATTATAAAAAAATGGTGGCTATAATATTTGTTCCCGCGTTGCTTATTTTATTTATACTGCTGCCTACTTTTAATACTGTATTCCGCGCCAATGCATGGGCAGGCGGTGCAGATACTGATGAAGCTACTCAGGCGGCCCTTGACGCTGCACTCAGCAGCGACAATCCCGAACAGAAGGAAACAAACTGGGAATTTCTTACCCTGCGCCTGAGCGAGATAGACATGTTCACAAAATTTGTGGCATCGACGCCAAAAAATATTGATTATTATAAGCAAACAATGCTCATACAATCAGCAGAAGCCATAATACCGCGTATATTTTGGCGGAGTAAACCAAATACCGAAGACATGATAATGGAACGCGTGTATAATGCGGGGGTCATTAACAGGAATTCAAGTGTTTCGGCCAAACCGGCGTTTGTTGCTGATGCTTACCTGTGCTGCGGTGCCTTTGGTGTTTTTATATTCCTTTTTATTTATGGCGCCCTGGCACAAGTGATCTCCATGAAAGCCGAGTCATTATTTGGCGGTTACATTATGGGTACGGCACTTATATTTAGTGGTTTGTTTCAAATTATGTGGCGTGGAAGCAGTTTCGAATTCCTGGTCAATACCCTTTTCTGGAGTTATATGACCATGCTTGTAATTAACAAAATTTTAGTTATGTATAATATTTTAAAACCCGTTGAAGATACTTCAAATTAACGCGTCGTATAAACCGGCCTTTATTTATGGCGGCCCTACCATGTCGGTATCTATACTTGCCGAGCAATTGGCTAAGGCCGGTGTGTGGGTAAATGTTGTTACAACCACGGCCAATGGCGTTAATGAATTACCGGTTGAACTAAACACACCGGTGATTGTTGACGGCGTTAAGACAATTTACTTTAAACGGATAACTAAGGATCACACCCATTTATCACCATCATTGCTGGCATATGTTTGGCGAAATGCGAAGGAATATGATGCAATACATATCCATGCGTGGTGGAACCTGGTTTCAGTACTTTCGTGTTTGGTTGCCATAATGCGTAAGGTACCGGTAGTGGTATCACCCAGGGGTACGCTGAGCAATTATTCGTTCAATAATAAAAACAGCGGTTCAAAAAATATTATCCATGCCGTTTTAGGGCGACCGTTGCTCAGAAAATGTTACATCCACACAACATCCGATAATGAATCTTCGGCAGTTAACAGTATTATAAGATCCAAAGGCAGTTTTAATATTCCTAATTTTATAGCATTGGGAGCAAATGCCCCTCAACTTGAGAATGGCCAGGACGAATACCTTAGACTGCTATATTTATCGCGTATAGAAGAAAAAAAGGGACTCGATATTTTATTGGACGCGCTTAAAACAGTAACCGTTCCATACAAATTAACTATTGCCGGTGATGGAAACCCCGATTATGTTAACCACCTGAAAGGCATTGCCGAAAAAAATAACATCAGCGATAAAATAAGCTGGATAGGTTTTCAGCAGGAAAATAAATTTGATGTACTCAGGGAACATGACCTTTTTATTTTGCCCTCGCACGATGAGAATTTTGGCAATGTAGTAATAGAAAGCCTTAGCGTGGGGACACCTGTACTGATAAGCGAAAACGTTGGGTTGGCCGATTATGTTAAAGAAACCGGGATGGGCTGGATATGCCAGACAAATGCAGCATCGGTAAGTAATGCCATAAACGCCATAGCCGATCATAAGGATATGCTTGAAGCCATAAGGGAGTATGCGCCCGGTAAAATTGAAAAGGATTTTGATGAGAGTAAACTAGTGCAGCAATATATTGATATGTATGATAAAATAATGATCTCATGAGTGGATATACTGACTACGGTTTCCCGGATAGCAATCCCAGCCACACTTTTTCATATTTACATCAGCCGATGTTAGACTTGTTGAGTAAGGACAAAAACCACTGCATTTTAGACCTTGGTTGCGGTAACGGCCATTTGGTAAATTATCTTAACACGCAAGGCTATAACGTGTATGGGACGGATGCATCGGAAGATGGCATTGCTATTGCCAAAGCGGAAAATCCCGGCAGGTTTTTTTTGCAGGACCTATCAACCGGGAAACTGCCTGTTGAGCTGCAAAATATAAAATTTGATACCGTAATATCCACCGAAGTAATTGAGCATTTATATGATCCGAAGGGCTTTGTTGATTTTTGTAAACAGGTGCTGGGCGATAAAGGGGAAGTAATTATCTCCACCCCTTATCATGGCTATTTAAAAAACATCATGCTGAGTGTATTTAATAAGTGGGACAGGCACCACAGCCCCGGCTGGCATGGCGGGCATATAAAATTCTGGTCGAAGAAGACGTTAAGCCAGTTGCTGACCGATTCGGGGTTTAAGGTGACTGATTTTAAGGGCTGCGGCCGGTTCCCTTACTTTTGGAAATCAATGATGATAAAAGCTGAACTAAATTGAACGGCCAATTTTCCTTAATTATTTTAACTTATAACGAGGAATTGCATCTTCCGCGCCTGCTGCGATCAGTAGCAGAGCTTGACGCGCCTATCTTTATTCTTGATTCGGGCAGTACGGATAATACCTTAAACATTGCTGCTGAATATAACGCTGTTGTTTTAAACCATGCTTTTGAGAACCACCCGAAACAATGGGATTTCGCCCTAAAAAATTTCGATATAAAAACACCATGGGTTATTTGTTTGGATGCCGACCAGGTAGTGACGCCCGAACTAAAAGCTAAACTGTTAAATTTTAAAGACGAGGACTATAAAGATATTGACGGCATTTATTTTAACCGCAAGAATTATTTTAAGGGCCGATGGATAAAACATGGCGGATATTCACCTTTCTACCTGCTTAAAATGATACGTTTTGGTGTGGGGTATTCTGACCTGAACGAGAATATGGACCATCGTTTTATTGTACCGGGCAAAACCGTGGTTTGGAAGGATGGCTATATTGTGGAAGAAAACCTGAAAGAGAACAATATTAAATTCTGGATAGATAAACATAACCGTTACAGCGACCTTGTGGCCGCCGAAGAAGTGGAACGGATGCTTAACCTGCGTACACAAACCCTAAAACCAAACTTTTGGGGCTCGCCTGATGAACGTACGGCGCGGTTTAAACAGCTGTGGTGGCAACTGCCCCGCTATACAAGGCCAATACTGTATTTTATATACCGCATGTTCTTCCAATTAGGGATACTTGACGGGCGGGAAGGTGTGATATTCCATTTTTTGCAGGCATACTGGTTCAGGCTGATTGTTGATGTTAAAATTGATGAAATATTAAAGTACCAGCATCCAGAAAAATATGCCGGGAAAGAGCCTGTATCACCACTTGGTTTTGTATTCAAATTCCTGGGATTGTTTCTTTTATTTTACTTTTTTAATCTTTTATTTTTTGGTTTAACCAGTCCCGGCAAACATTACAGCCCGTTTTTAGATCATTATCTGAATTATGTACAGGGATTACGATGGCTGCTACTAAATGTAAGTACCGGCTTATTAAATATGCTGGGCTTTACAGCCATTTGTAACGACTATGAACTACTGGTAGCCGGGCATAGTACTATACAAGTAGTGTATTCGTGTTTGGGGTTGGGGGTTATTAGTTTTTTTGCTGCGTTTGTGCTGGCTTTTCCAAAACCAGTGAAACGGAAGATGATCTTCCTGGTGACAGGTATTCTCGTAATAGAGTTTTTAAATGTCATACGGTTTATGGTGCTGGTTTTATACTGGACGCCAAAAGATTCAAAAATAATCGACCATCATACCATCTTTAATGTAATTATCTATATCATTATCGCTATCAGTTTATATTTTTGGGTGAAACATCCCGAGGGCGAAAACAAAAGGCATGCAGCAAACTGATCTTTCAATATATAACAATCACCCATTTCACCCCGGCGGCAATGCTGTTAAAAGATTGTTATGGTTGTATGTGAACGCTTTCATATTTAAAACCAGCCTGCTGCCAATCAGCGGGTTTAAAGTATTTCTGCTAAGGCTTTTCGGCGCTAAAATTGGTAGAAACGTAACCATAAAGCCCTGCGTTAACATTAAATATCCCTGGTTTTTAACCGTTGGCGATGAAACCTGGATAGGCGAAAATGTTTGGATAGATAGTTTAGTGATGATCACTATCGGCTCAAATGTTTGCCTTTCGCAAGGCGCGGTTTTGCTCACAGGCAGCCATAACTATAAAAAAACCACTTTCGACCTGATAACAGGCAGCGTGGTGCTGGAAGATGGCGTATGGATAGGTGCGCTGGCTGTAGTTAACCAGGGCATTACCATTGGCAGCCATGCTGTACTCACCACGGGCTCTGTAGCCACAAAAAACCTGGAAGCTTACTCCATTTACCAGGGCAACCCCGCTGTAAAAATACGCCCGCGTATTGTGGGCTAATCTATTCCCCTATTTTAATGAAAAAGCTCCCCCTGCATCGCGTTTTATTGATAATTATCACAGTTGTTGTTGTAGCGATGAGTGTGATGATATTTATTTACCCGCCATCTATTTTTCCTGACGCCGCGCATGGTTTCCAGGTAATGCGGTCGATGGAGATGGGGAGCGGTTTTAACAGGCTGGTAACACCAAGCCAGGATGACATCACACAAAACACCTCGCTGTTTTTAACGTGGTGGAGTCCCGGGCAATACCTTTTACCTTATTTTATAAAATCGGCATTGGGGCTGAATACCGGCCACGCCACAGCTTTAACAGTTTTTTTACTGGAACTGTGCGGACTTGCAGGCTTTTATACCTTCTTCAAAAAAACAGGCTTCACCGCTATCATATCGGCGTTAAGCCTTGTGTTTATTGCCTGCCAACAGGCATTTATCACACCTTATATTTTTTACAATGGCGGCGAAATTTTATTGTTCGGATTTGAGGGTTGGTTTTTGTATGGTTGTGTCAGCATAAAAAAAACAGGGTGGCAATTATTGGTGTTTGTACTGCTGTCGGGTTGGCTGGGCTTTTTATGTAAATCGTCGTTTATATGGATGTACGGTGCCGGGCTGTTAGGTATATGGCTGCGCTTATCGGCTATAAATAATAAAATTAACATACCTAATTCGTTTAAAAATGGTGTATGGCTGGCTATTCCGGCGGTTATATCGCTGGCTTGTATTTATATATTCTTCCTTTCCAAAGGCGAAAACCCGGCGGCAGTTTCATCGGGTCTTAAGTTCAATTGGCAAACTTTTAGCTTCCCGCTGGGATCGCCAATTATCTCGGGATTTTCGGTTGATGAAATAATGCATGGGCTGCTATTCCCTACCTTTACCCCTTTTTTAACGCCGGGGCATACTATTGTTGTGTTGGTATTAATAGCGATCATCAGCGTGGCTTTGATAGCCGTCATTATCCGCTATGTGCCTAAAAACGACTACCGTTTGTTTTTAATGGTGTTGTATGCAGTATCGATATTCTTTTTCAGCTGGGCTTATTTAAGGCAGATGGATATATCGTATGAAGGCAGGCATTTTCGTATTGTGGGCATACTCATAGTGCCGGGGATGATCTACCTCGTCAGCAAAATAAAGCCTGTGTATCAAATAATGTTTGGGGTATTGTGCGTTGCTTTGGCTTTTACCAATTATGCTTTTTTTGCAAAGGCATATACCTTCAATAAGAATATTAGCGCGAGGGGTACATCGGGTATGGCGCAGGAGTTTATTGATCAGCCGTCGTTAAATTATATTATGAACCTGGACAGGCAAAACAAGCAGGCCATATTTATTTTTGTAAGCGCCGACCTGCCGTTGGAGATAGCCAATAACAGGGTGATAAATATTGACCCACTGTCACCGGGCGATGAGATCGATCCGGAAGATTATACTTATAGCGGCCATGCTGGCCCGTTGTATATACTGCTGCCTGTAAATTATGCCGGTAAGCAGGCGGAAATGTTTATGAAATTTTTCCCTGGTTATAGGGCCTTTACGCAACAGAAGCTGAGCCCAGGGTATATTTTATATTCGGCTAAGTAATTAAGCTTCTTTATTTATCTCCGTCCACAGCAAATCCTTCAGCTCGTTTATTCCTTTTTGAGCTACTGACGAGATAAATACCGAAGGCACACCTTTCGGCAATTCCTTCTTCATTTCCTGCATCAGCTCATCGTCCAGCATGTCTGATTTGGTTATGGCCAGCACACGTGGTTTGTGTGCCAGTTCGGGGTTGTATTCATTCAACTCGTGAATGAGTATTTCGTATTCTTCTTTAATTGTGCGGGTAGTATCGGCAGGCACCATGAACAGTAGTACCGAATTACGTTCAATATGCCTTAAAAATCTAAATCCTAATCCTTTACCTTGCGATGCGCCTTCAATAATACCCGGTATATCCGCCATAACAAACGAACGGTTATTACGGTAAGCGACTATACCTAAATTAGGCACCAGCGTGGTGAAAGCATAGTCTGCTATCTCGGGTTTCGCAGCCGATACTACGGAAAGCAAAGTTGATTTACCCGCGTTAGGGAAGCCCACCAAACCAACATCAGCCAGTAGTTTTAGCTCCAGTATGTTCCATTGTTCCTGGCCATCTTCGCCTGGTTGTGCGAAACGCGGGGTTTGAAAGGTAGCAGTTTTAAAATGCCAGTTGCCTAATCCACCCCTGCCGCCGTCAGTAAGTATGCGGGTTTCGCCATCCTGGGTTATCTCGAATAGTATCTCGTCTGTTTCCGCATTTTTAGCGATGGTACCCAATGGTACTTCCAATATTTCATCGCGACCGGTCTTACCACTTTTTTGTGAGCTTCCTCCCGATTCACCGTCCCCGGCAATTACATGCTTGCGAAATTTAAGATGAAGCAATGTCCATAACTGCGCATTACCTTTTACAATCACATGCCCGCCACGACCTCCATCACCGCCATCAGGGCCGCCCATAGCGGTATGTTTATCACGGTGCAAATGCGCAGAGCCCGACCCTCCATGACCTGAACGGCAGCATATCTTTACGTAATCAACAAAATTGGAACCTTGAGACATGGTATTTATTTTAGACGGAAAGTCCGAAAGTCAGTAAAGTCCGAAAGTTAAGCATTGCTGACTAAAACTTTCGGACTTTACTGACTTTCTGTCTTTGCGGACTATTAATAAGCATCAACAACGGTACCGATTGCATCGAATATTTCACCGATAGAACCTATACCATTAATGCTTTTAAATTTGTTTTGGTTTTTATAGAATTCAGCAACGGGTGCTGTTTTATCATTGTATTCTTTTATACGCTTGCGGATCACTTCTGGATTAGCATCATCAGGACGACCCGAATCTTTACCGCGTTGTAATAAACGACGTTCTAACTCATCATCGTCAACTTCAAGCGCTACCATACCGCTTATTGGTGAAGCTTTGCTGTCTAATAATTTATCGAGTGCTTCTGCCTGGGCAACCGTGCGGGGGAACCCATCAAATATGAACCCTTTTACGTTTGGGTTTGAATCCAATTTATTACTGATCATGCCAATAACCACCTCATCAGGAACCAGTTTGCCTTCTTTCATCAAATGATCTGCTTCCAAACCTAATTTTGTTCCCTGCGAAATTTCGCCACGCAACAAGTCGCCGGTTGAAAGATGGATCAGGCCATATTTTTCAATAAGTTTTTGTGATTGGGTACCCTTACCTGCTCCGGGCGGGCCGAACAATACTAAATTTAGCATGCTTATATCAAATTAAAAGCCTTCCAGTACAATTACAGAAAGGCTTATAGTTTTAAGTAAATGGTCCTTAGTTTTAGGTCGATTTTAAACTTTCGACTTAGGACTTTCAACTTTAATAGTGTGTGCACTTGTAGGGATTCGAACCCCAAACCTTCTCATCCGTAGTGAGATGCTCTATCCAATTGAGCTACAAATGCGATATTCACCGCTTTTTTAACGGACTGCAAAAATAGGATTTTTCTTTTAATCCGCTACAAAAAGTTAAAATTACTTTACAATTTCTGCGATGGCGTTAAAATCCGGCTGGCTGTTAGCATCTTCCAATACCTCGGCGTAAATGATATTTTGCTCTTCATCCACTACAAAAGCTGCTCGTTTTGCAACCCCTTTCATGCCATAAAAAACATCATATATCGCACCATAGGCTGTCGATGTTTCTTTGTTAAAATCTGAAAGCAACTGGAACTGGTAATTATTTTCAGCTTTAAACTTAGCCAAAGCAAAGGGAGAATCGACTGAAATACCCAGTATTACCGCGTTAAGGCCATCGTAATATCCAAAGTTATCGCGCATGGTGCATAGCTGCGCGGTACAACCGCCGGTAAACGCCAGCGGGAAAAAATGAATAATCACCTTCCTGCCTTTATAATCAGCAAGCGCAACTGTTTTTAGTTCAGACGATGATAAAGTAAATTGTGGTGCGGGTTGACCGATTGTTAATGCCATGAGTTTTTTTCTGCAAAGAAATATATAAACCGATAATATTGCGATAATATATTTTAACGAGAATGTAATTTTAGCAGTAATATGACCGTACTGTCAATAAAATCAGGCTTTTATACCTTATTTTTATAATTTTACTTAAACCATTTAAAAATGAAACGCTTCGTATACCTGTCGCTCGTTTTAATAACCTTATTCAGTTTTAGCGCCTGCCATAAAAATTCTACCAGCCCAAATGTTCAGGCTATGATAGTTGGTAAATGGAACCTGAAAAAGCAAAACTATGTGCAATACGCAAATGATGTAAAACAGGTTGATACCATTTGCATAGCAGCAGATACCTTGTCGGCTTATGTACAATTCAATGCTGATAAATCGTTCAAGAGCGAAGGCATATTCTTTTCTACCAATCCTCACAATATATTCGACAGCCAGGTAGATGTTACCGGCAGTTACACTGTTTCAAATTCGGCGTTTACTGTGTCGAAGACCATGGCTGGCCTGATGTTCTTTCCGGCAGTTTTTACCACCGATAATTATCAACCCGCTGCAACAATCACTAATTCGCTGCATACCTCAAAGCTTAGCGCTATAACTTCAACCACGCTTAGTATACATACCGAAGATAGTTATACTTCTACGGTAAATTCGGTTTCAACCAATATCAAAATGGTGAACGATTTTTATTATATTAAATAGCTATAGGTGTATTATTAGTTTTTCCTGCTAAACATAATGGCTTATGTAAGGTTATAAGCTGATATATTAGCCCAATGAAAGCCATAGTAATTACCCAACCCGGTGCGCCGGAAGTTTTGCAGCTAACAGAACGCCCCAAGCCAACATGCGGGCCCGGTGAAGTATTGATAAAAGTAGCAGCAGCAGGCATAAACCGGCCTGATGTGGCACAGCGCAAAGGTAATTACCCGCCCCCGGCGCACGCCCCGCAGGATATACCCGGGCTTGAAATTGCAGGCACAATTGCCGAAGTTGGCGCCAATGTTACCCGCTGGATGGCAGGCGATAAAGTTTGCGCACTGGTTATTGGTGGTGGCTATGCCGAATATTGTAATGTACCTGCCGGGCAATGTTTACCCGTTCCGGAAAATTTGTCGTTTGTTGAAGCTGCCTCTTTACCTGAAACATTCTTTACTGTTTGGAGCAATGTGTTTGACAGGGGCCATTTAAAAAAGGGGGAAAGTTTACTGGTTCATGGAGGCTCAAGCGGTATTGGGGTAGCGGCTATACAAATGGCAAAAGCTTTGGGCAGTACAGTATATGTAACTGCGGGTTCGGATGAAAAATGCAGGTTTTGCGAAAAATTGGGCGCGATTAAAGCTATTAATTATAAAACTGAAGTATTTAAAGATGTAATTCAGCAGGTTACCAATGGTAAAGGTGTTGATGTGATATTGGATATGATAGGTGGGGATTATTTCATACCGAATTTGCAGACACTGGCGGACGAAGGGCGCCTGGTGATGATCAATGTAATGAGGGGTAAGGATGTTAACACCGACCTTTCACTCATCATGCGTAAGCGTTTAACCATAACCGGTTCGATGCTGCGTTCGCGGGATGTTGTTTTTAAAGCCGCCATAGCCCATAATTTGGAGCAGCATATATGGCCATTGCTTGCATCGGACAAAATAAAACCCGTTATATATAAGGTGTTCGGGGCAAGTGAAGCCGCTGAGGCGCACCGGTTAATGGAGAGCAGCGAGCATATTGGGAAAATAGTTTTAGAGTTTTAATATATAGTTGACATATTGATAATATACTGGTAAAAAAAATCATCGGCAACTATTTAAATATTTGCCAATAAATCTTAACTTTGCGCCTCTGAAATAGCATCTTACCTCCGGGTGAAATATTATTTCATATTAATTTTTTAAATACCAGGTTATATATGCCAAAAAACATTGGAAAAATATCGAGGATCATCGGTCCGGTGGTTGACGTAAGTTTTACTGATAACGCACATCTTCCTAAAATTTTTGATGCGTTAGAAATTACAAAAGATAACGGCCAAAAAATTATTTTGGAAGTTCAGCAGCATTTAGGTGAAGACCGTGTACGTGCCATTGCGATGGACTCGACAGACGGTTTATTACGCGGAATGCCTGTACTGGATACCGAATCGGCCATCAGGATGCCTGTTGGTGATGATATTAAAGGACGTGTATTTAACGTGGTTGGTGATGCTATTGATGGTATTGCCCAGTTAGATAAATCAAACGGCCGCCCTATCCACAACCTGCCTCCAAAATTCGAGGACCTTTCAACCGAAACTGAAGTACTGTTTACCGGTATCAAGGTTATCGACTTGTTAGAGCCTTATGTAAAAGGTGGTAAGATCGGGTTGTTTGGTGGTGCCGGTGTGGGTAAAACCGTATTGATCCAGGAACTGATCAACAACATCGCGAAAGCATATTCTGGTTTATCAGTATTTGCCGGTGTAGGTGAACGTACCCGTGAAGGTAACGACTTATTGCGCGAGATGCTTGAATCGGGCATTATAAAATATGGCGATGGCTTTATGCACTCCATGGAAGAAGGCGGCTGGGATTTAAGCAAAGTTGATAACGATGCTTTAAAAGAATCAAAAGCAACCTTCGTTTTCGGCCAGATGAACGAGCCTCCCGGTGCACGTGCACGTGTGGCGCTATCAGGCTTAACCCTTGCTGAATATTTCCGCGACGGTGATGCTGAAGGCAAAGGCCGTGATATATTATTCTTTATTGATAACATCTTCCGCTTTACACAAGCAGGTTCCGAAGTATCGGCTTTATTAGGCCGTATGCCATCGGCGGTAGGTTACCAGCCAACACTGGCAACTGAGATGGGTACCATGCAGGAGCGTATCACTTCAACCAAACGTGGTTCAATTACTTCAGTACAGGCAGTATATGTACCTGCAGATGACTTGACCGACCCTGCGCCGGCCACGACTTTTGCCCACTTAGATGCTACTACCGTACTTTCGCGTAAAATTGCCGAGCTTGGTATATACCCTGCGGTGGATCCATTGGATTCAACCTCGCGTATCCTTAGCGCAGCTATTTTGGGTGATGAGCATTACAACACCGCTCAACGCGTTAAAGAAACTTTACAACGTTATAAAGAATTGCAGGACATCATCGCGATCCTTGGTATGGACGAGTTATCTGAAGAAGATAAACTGGTTGTATCGCGCGCGCGCCGTGTTCAGCGTTTCTTATCTCAGCCATTCCACGTTGCCGAGCAGTTTACCGGTTTAAAAGGCGTGTTGGTTGATATTAAAGATACCATTAAAGGCTTTAACATGATTATGGATGGCGAAGTTGATGAATACCCTGAAGGTGCATTTAACCTTGTAGGCAGCATTGAAGACGCCATTGAAAAAGGTAAAAAATTATTAGCGGAAGCGAATAACTAGAAACAAGACACAAGAATCAAGAGGCAGGACTAAATCCACTCTTGGTTCTTGCTTCTTGACTCTTGATTCTGAAAATATATGACATTAGAAATTCTTACACCTGATAAAAAAGTTTACGAAGGCGAGGCTACCTCGGTAACATTGCCGGGTACGCTTGGGCAATTCGAGATATTGAATAACCATGCGCCTATCATTTCAACTTTGGAAGATGGCAAACTTATCATCCGCAATTCGGGTAAAGAAGAAGTATTTCTTATCCAGGGCGGTGTGGTTGAATGCCTTCACAACGTAGTTACTGTGTTGGCCGAGGGAATTCAGCAGAAATAAAAATAAATTAACTTTTTTGAGAGCCTTCCGGATTCCCGGGAGGCTTTTTTTGTTTTAGTCCTTTATATTTATTGAACCGGTCTAGATAATTCTAAAGATATAGATACTTCTATTTTCAGGGTAAGATAATTCAATTTATTTCACAGTTTTTCACAGCAATCAGGCATTTCACGCAGAAAACAGCCATTTTATTATGCACGCATAATTTTCATACCGTATACCGTTTTAAACTTTGGTATATTTATTATAAAATTATATATTTAAATAATTGTTTATTTAAATATATAATTTTATAATATAAGTAAATTTCAATATATTATACTAAATGAAAAAAATATTTTTATTCGCGATAGCTATATCTACCTTACAAATACCGGCAGGCTGTTAATTCATACAGCCATATTAGCCGGTAAAACCAAAAGAAATTTATACAGAAATATGAGCTCACACGGCACTATTGAAGGAGTGGAATTGAATAAGTACAGCAAAACTTTTACCCAGGACGAAACTCAGCCTGCAGCAAAAGCTATGCTTTACGGCATAGGCCTTACTGATGATGACATGCAAAAACCACAGGTGGGCGTGGCAAGCATGGGTTATGACGGCAACACTTGTAACATGCACCTTAACGACCTTGCCAAATTAGTTAAGCAAGGGATTTGGGACGATGGCATGGTTGGCTTAATTTTTCATACTATAGGTGTAAGCGATGGCATGAGTAATGGAACCGAAGGTATGCGCTACTCATTAGTTAGCCGTGATGTAATAGCTGATTCAATTGAAGCTGTTACAGGCGCTCAATATTATGATGGATTGATCACCCTGCCGGGTTGTGATAAAAATATGCCGGGATCAATTATGGCGATGGGGCGTTTAAATCGCCCGTCGATAATGGTATATGGCGGTACGATCAAACCAGGCCATTGGAAAGGTGAGGATCTGAATATTGTATCGGCATTTGAGGCTTTAGGTAAAAAGCTGGCCGGAACAATTGCCGATGAAGATTTTATAGGCGTTATAAAAAATGCCTGTCCGGCGGCGGGAGCTTGTGGTGGTATATATACCGCTAACACCATGGCCGCTGCGATTGAGGCGTTAGGCATGAGCCTTCCTTATTCGTCATCAAACCCGGCGGAAAGCCAGGCGAAAAAGGATGAGTGTATTGCAGCAGGAAAGGCCATACGTATATTATTAGAAAGAGATATAAAACCATCGGACATTATGACCCGAGAGGCATTTGAGAATGCCATGGTGGTAATAATGGTATTGGGTGGATCGACCAACGCTGTATTGCATTTAATAGCGATGGCGAAAAGCGTAGGTGTAAGTTTAACCCAGGACGATTTCCAGGCGGTAAGTAACCGCATACCTGTTTTGGCCGATATGAAGCCAAGCGGTAAATACATGATGGAAGACCTGCACAATATTGGCGGCGTGCCCGCTGTGATGAAATACTGCTGGGATCAGGGCTGGCTGCATAGCCACTGCTTAACAGTAACGGGTAAAACCATTGCTGAAAACTTGGCCGATGTACCATCACTGGATTTTGAATCGCAAAAAATTATTTTCCCGGTTGAGAACCCTATTAAACAAACCGGGCACTTACAGATACTATACGGAAACCTTGCCGAAGGCGGCAGTGTGGCCAAAATAACAGGTAAGGAAGGCACCAGCTTTGAAGGCCCTGCAAGGGTATTCGACGGTGAGTTTGAGCTGATTCACGGTATACAAAGCGGTCGCGTTAAAAAAGGCGATGTGGTGGTTATCCGCAATGTTGGACCGAAAGGCGCGCCGGGCATGCCGGAGATGCTGAAACCAACTTCGGCCATATTTGGCGCGGGATTGGGAAGTTCAGTAGCTTTAATTACCGATGGCAGGTTCTCGGGCGGAACGCATGGGTTCGTCGTCGGTCACATAACGCCGGAAGCTTATGACGGCGGGGGTATTGCCTTTGTGAAGGATGAAGACAGAATATTTATTGATGCCATAAACCGCACCATAAATGTGATGATAAGCGATGAAGAATTTGCTGCGCGTAAAGCCGCCTGGGTAAAACCGGCGCTGAAGGTTAAAAATGGTTTATTATACAAATACGCCAAAACAGTAAGTTCAGCAGCGGAAGGCTGTGTAACGGATGAGATATAAAGCCCCCTAACCCCCTGAAGGGGGAATAATTAGGAATGGCTAAAAAAAGGAATAAAACATTAACACTATAAAAAAACTCCCCCTTTAGGGGGTTGGGGGGCACTATGGAAGTTGCAAATGAAACACTAACAGCACCTGCAAAAGCAGAAAAGTCGATCGAGCTAACAGGTTCGGCGGCATTGCTGGAAGCATTGATAGTTGAGGGTGTGGATACCATTTTTGGATATCCGGGCGGGGCTATTATGCCAATTTATGACGCGCTGGTTGATTACGGCGATAAACTGAACCACATATTGGTGCGCCATGAGCAGGGCGGCATTCATGCAGGTCAGGGTTATGCACGTACATCGGGTAAAGTGGGCGTGGTATTCGCTACCAGCGGCCCCGGGGCAACTAATTTGGTTACCGGTTTAGCTGATGCACAAATTGACAGCACGCCTTTAGTATGTATCACCGGTCAGGTGTTCGCGCACCTGTTGGGCACCGATGCCTTCCAGGAAACTGACGTGATCAACATTACCACACCTGTTACAAAATGGAACTACCAGGTAACTGATGCTACTGAGATTCCGGAAGTGATCGCCAAGGCATTCTACATAGCCAAAAGCGGCAGACCGGGCCCTGTTTTGATCGACATAACCAAAAACGCACAGATACAGAAGTTCGACTTTAAGGGTTATACTAAATGTGATCATATCCGCAGTTACAGGCCGAAACCGATTGTTCGTCCCCAATATATACAGCAAGCCGCAGAGCTAATAAACCGTGCTGAAAGGCCATTTATCCTTTTCGGTCAGGGTGTTATTTTAGGTGAAGCTGAAAAAGAATTTAAGGCATTTGTTGAAAAAAGCGGAATACCTGCTGCATGGACAGTTTTGGGTGCAGGTGCTATCCCAACAGACCACCCGTTAAATGTGGGTATGCTGGGTATGCACGGCAATTACGGGCCAAATGTACTGACTAACAGCTGCGATGTATTGATCGCAATAGGTATGCGTTTTGACGACCGTGTAACTGGTCGTTTAGATAAATACGCAAAACAGGCACAGGTTATCCATTTGGATATTGACCCGGCTGAAATAGACAAAAATGTGAAATCAACCGTACCGGTTTGGGGTGATTGTAAGGAGACTTTACCATTGCTTACCGAGTTGGTTGAACACAAGGAACATAAAGAATGGTTACAACAATTCCACGATCATACAAAACAGGAAGTTGAGCAGGTAATTGAGAAAGAGCTTAACCCAACAACCGATGAAATGACGATGGGTGAAGTAATAAAACAACTGAATGAACTAACCAAAGGCGACGCGGTAATTGTGACAGACGTAGGTCAGCACCAAATGGTGGCCTGCCGCTACGCGAAGCTCAATAAAACACGCAGTAATGTTACCAGCGGTGGTTTAGGAACCATGGGCTTTGCATTACCCGCAGCCATAGGCGCTAAATTTGGCGCACAGGAGCGTGATGTGATCGCCATTATAGGCGATGGTGGTTTCCAGATGACCTTGCAGGAACTGGGTACTGTTATGCAAACCGGTATCAACATTAAGATCGTCATCCTTAACAACCATTTCCTGGGAATGGTTCGCCAGTGGCAGGAATTGTTCAATGAGCGCCGTTATTCGTTTGTTGATATCCAAAGCCCTGATTTTGTACGTCTGGCATCAGCTTACGGCATCGAAGGGAAACGCGTTGATGAGCGGAAGGACCTGGTATCAGCATTAAAAGAAATGATGGATCATAATGGCTCGTACTTACTGGAAGTTACCGTAACCAAGGAAAACAATGTGTTCCCGATGGTACCACAAGGATGTAGTGTAAGCGAGATCAGGTTAAAATAAAAACCTCACCTAAATCCTCTCCAAAGGAGAGGACTTAAAAAAAGAGAATCATGAGCAATCAAGACATAGAAAAACAGGAGTTTAACATCACGGTTTATACGGAGAACCAGATAGGTCTTTTAAATCGGATAGCTATTATATTTACGCGACGAAAGATCAATATTGATAGTTTGAATACGTCGCCATCAGAAATTGATAGCATCCATCGTTTTAATATTGTGATCACTGAGTCGGAAGATGTGGTGCGCAAAGTATGCCGTCAGATCGAAAAACAAGTAGAAGTCCTGAAAGTGTACTACCATACCAATGAAGATGTGATATGGCAGGAAATGGCACTGTACAAAGTATCGACCGATGTTATAGCCGAGCAGGTAAGCGTTGAGCGTTTATTGCGCGAAAATGGCGCGCGTGTTGTAGTTTTGCGTAAAGACTATACCGTGTTTGAAACAACCGGTCACCGCGAAGAAACCGACGCACTGATAAACATTTTGCAACCTTATGGCCTGATAGAATTTGTACGCAGTGCAAGGGTAGCTATTATTAAAGATAGTGACGGCTTTAACTCCAAACTGCGCGAATTTGAACGTTTGGAACCGGGTGAGGATGTAATAGAGAATGAATATTTGAACCAGGGGCAGAAAGTGTTCAGTATGTAAGCCCCCAGCCCCCTGAAGGGGGAGTATAATAATTTAACTGATAAAATTTAGATACAAAAAACAACTGCATCGGTGAAATCAAAACAGCATCGGTGAAATCACAAAAAAAGAAAAACAATGGCAAAATTAAATTTCGGCGGAACTGAAGAAAACGTAGTAACCCGCGAGGAGTTCCCTTTATCAAAAGCTCAGGATGTATTAAAAGATGAAGTTGTAGCGGTAATAGGCTATGGCGTTCAGGGTCCGGGCCAGGCATTAAACCAAAAAGACAATGGCATTAACGTAATCGTTGGTCAGCGCAAAGGCACCAAAACCTGGGATAAAGCTGTAGCTGATGGCTTTGTGCCGGGCGAAACCCTTTTTGAGATTGAAGAAGCCCTTGAAAAAGGAACCGTTATTTGCTATTTATTAAGCGACGCTGCACAGATAGCTTTATGGCCAACCGTTAAAAAACATTTAACCCCGGGTAAAGCATTATATTTCTCTCACGGGTTCGGTATTACTTTTAACGAGCAGACCGGCATTGTTCCTCCTGCTGATGTTGACGTATTTTTGGTTGCGCCAAAAGGTTCAGGTACTTCTTTGCGCCGTATGTTTTTGCAGGGTCGCGGCTTAAATTCAAGCTATGCTATCTTCCAGGATGCTACCGGTAAAGCTTTTGAGCGTGTTATCGCTTTAGGTATCGCGGTAGGTAGCGGGTATTTATTTGAAACAAACTTCAAAAAAGAAGTTTACAGCGACTTAACCGGCGAGCGTGGTACCTTGATGGGTTGTATCCAGGGTATCTTCGCTGCACAGTACGATGTATTGCGTGCCAATGGCCACTCACCATCTGAAGCGTTTAACGAAACTGTTGAAGAACTGACCCAATCGTTAATGCCATTGGTTGCTGAAAACGGCATGGACTGGATGTATGCTAACTGTTCAACCACTGCACAACGCGGTGCTTTGGATTGGTGGAAAAAATTCCGTGATGCTACTAAACCTGTTTTTGAAGAATTATACAAAAGCGTTGCAACCGGAAAAGAATCACAACGTTCTATCGATTCAAACAGCCAGCCTGATTACCGCGAAAAACTTGATGCCGAATTGGCAGAACTTCGCAACAGCGAATTATGGCAGGCAGGTAAAACTGTACGCAGCTTACGCCCTGAGAACCAGGTTGTAGAAGCGTAGTTTTATAGCGATGGGTCTAAAATCCATCGCTATAAGAAAAATAAATGAAAATTGTCATTGCGAGGTACGAAGCAATCGCAAAGAAGCAAAGCAAACATGCAAAGTTCGCGATTGCTTCGTACCTCGCAATGACATTATGAATAAACGTTATGGGACAAACATTATTTGATAAAATCTGGGATGCGCACGTCGTCAGTAGCAACGAGGGGTTTCCTGATATTTTATACATCGACACACATTTCATTCACGAAGTAACCAGTCCGCAGGCATTTGATGGCTTGCGTCAAAGAGGGTTACCGGTTTTCAGGCCAAAACAAACGGTTGCTACGGCCGACCACAACGTCCCTACCTGGGACCAGCACTTGCCCATTAAAGAAGAACTTTCGCGCTACCAGGTTGATATGCTCACCAAAAACTGCAAGGAATTTGGTATTGAGCTGTATGGCCTAGGCCACCCTTACCAGGGTATTGTGCACGTTATAGGCCCCGAGCTGGGTATTACCCGTCCGGGCGGCACTTATGTTTGCGGCGATAGTCATACTTCAACGCACGGCGCTTTCGGTGCTATTGCGTTCGGTATTGGCACTTCGCAGGTGGAGCAGGTAATGGCTACGCAGTGTTTACTGCAATCGCGCCCGAAAAGGATGAAGATAGAAGTAAACGGCAAGCTGCAAAAAGGCGTTGGCGCTAAGGATATTATCCTGTATATTATCTCGCAAATTTCTGCAGCCGGTGGTACAGGTTACGCGGTTGAATATGCCGGCGATACTATTCGTTCACTAAGCATGGAAAGCCGTATGACCATCTGTAACATGAGCATCGAAATGGGTGCGCGTTGCGGACTGATCGCACCTGATGAAACGACTATCAACTATGTTAAAGGCCGTGAATTCGCCCCCAAAGGTGAAGAGTGGGATAAAGCAGTAGCTTACTGGAAAACTTTGTATTCTGATGAAGATGCAGACTTTGATTCAGTATTAAGCTTTAAAGCCGAAGATATTGAGCCGATGATCACCTACGGAACAAATCCGGGAATGGGTATTGGCGTTACGCAGCATGTGCCTGAAACTTCATCGTTTGAAGCTAAAGAACAGGGTTCGTACAAAAAAGCCCTTGATTACATGGGTTTGCATGATGATGAGCAATTGTTAGGTAAACGCATTGATTACGTATTCATCGGGAGTTGTACCAATTCACGCATTGAGGATTTGCGCCAGGTAGCCGAGTTTGTTAAAGGCAAGCAAAAGGCCGAAAATGTTACGGTTTGGGTAGTACCCGGATCAAAACAGGTGCAGGAACAAGCCATCCGTGAAGGATTGGACAAAGTGTTTGAGGCAGCGGGTTTCCCGCTCCGCGAGCCGGGATGCAGTGCCTGTTTGGGGATGAACGAGGATAAGATCCCCGCAGGTAAATACTGCGTATCCACCTCGAACAGGAACTTTGAAGGCAGGCAAGGGCCAAATTCAAGAACATTTTTGGCAAGCCCGTTGACTGCTGCCGCTTCGGCAATAACCGGTAGAGTGACGGATATAAGGGAGTTTTTGAAAGAGGAAGAATTGGTTAGTTAGAAAAAGGGTGTCACACTGAGGCACTCGAAGTGTGAGCGTAGAGGCCTTTTGCCCACATGCTTCGAGTGCCTCAGCATGACACCCCTAATAAAAAAATACAAATTGATACTTGAAGTGGCCATATTAAACGTAATACCCGGTCAGGAGGATGATTTTTTAAAGGCATTTTCCAAAGCACAGGATATTATAGCAAGTATGGGGGGTTATTTATCGCACCAGCTAAAAAGATGTATTGAGCATACTAATCAGTTCATTTTATTGGTAGAATGGGAGAAATTAACCGACCATACGGAGGGCTTCAGGCGATCAGCAGCATACCAGGAATGGAAAGGGTTATTACATCACTTTTACAGCCCTTTTCCTACTGTTGAACATTATGAATAGATAATATTTATGTCATTGCGAGGTACGAAGCAATCGCAAGAAGCAAAGCAAACATACAGAGTTCGCGATTGCTTCGTACCTCGCAATGACAAAAAAGATAATACTATGGCAACTAAAATATTTAAACACATACAAACCAGCGTGGTGCCGCTGCCGATAGAGAATATCGATACGGACCAGATCATACCCGCGAGGTTTTTGAAGGCCACTACGCGAGAGGGTTTTGGTAATAATTTATTCCGCGACTGGCGGTTTGATGAGGAGGATAACCCGAAACAGGATTTTATCCTCAACAACCCGAATTACAGCGGAAAGATATTGGTTGCGGGCAAAAACTTCGGTTGCGGCAGTAGCCGTGAGCATGCCGCCTGGGCCATTGCCGATTATGGTTTTGATGCCGTGGTAAGCAGCTTTTTCGCCGATATTTTTAAAGGTAACGCGCTTAATAACGGCCTTTTGCCGGTACAGGTGAGCGATGACTTTTTAAAGAAGATATTCGACGCGGTGTTTGCTGATGAGCATGCTAAAGTAGAAATAGATCTGGCTGAACAGGTTATCACAATATCATCAACCGGCGAGCAGGAAAGCTTTGAGGTGAACCCTTATAAGAAAGCCTGCCTGATAAATGGGTATGATGATATTGATTATATATTGAGTAAGAAGGATTTGATCGAGGAATTTGAGGATTCCAAATAAAAATAATCTGTCATTGCGAGGTACGAAGCAATCGCAAGTAAGCAAGGCGAATATATAAAGTTCGCGATTGCTTCGTACCTCGCAATGACAATAAGAGCAACAAATGGGACTAACAAAACACATATTAGTAATACCCGGCGATGGCATCGGACCAGAGGTAACAACCTGGGGTAAGGCTGTGCTGGAGAAGATCGGCAAAGATGGCGGTCATACGTTTACGTTTGATGAGGCTTTGATGGGTCATGCGGCGATTGAGGTTACCGGCAACCCTTTGCCAGATGAAACGCTTGAAAAAGCAAAAGCCAGCGATGCCATTTTGTTTGGCGCGATAGGCCATATCAAATATGATAATGACCCATCGGCAAAGGTTCGACCTGAGCAGGGCTTATTGAAGATACGCAAGGAGCTTGGTTTGTACGCGAACCTACGCCCTATTATGCTTTTTGATGAATTATTGGATGCTTCGAGCCTTAAGCCTGAAGTTTTAAAAGGCACGGATATTTTGTTTTTCCGTGAGTTGACTGGCGACGTTTATTTCGGCGAAAAAAAACGCAGCGAGGACAGGAACACTGCTTCCGACCTGATGATCTATTCGCGCTACGAAGTGGAACGCATTGCTATAAAAGCTTATGAAGCGGCTATGCTGCGCGGCAAGAAATTATGCTCGGTTGATAAGGCTAATGTTTTGGAAGCATCGCGTTTGTGGCGCGAGGTGGTGCAGGACATCGCCAAAAAATACCCTGAAGTTGAAACTGAGCACATGTTCATCGACAACGCTGCTATGCAATTGGTTAAAAATCCGAAGAAATTCGATGTAGTATTAACCGCTAACCTTTTCGGTGATATTTTAACTGATGAGGCTTCACAGATTGCAGGTTCGATGGGTATGCTGGCATCGGCATCTGTTGGTGACGGTACAGGTTTCTTTGAACCGATCCACGGTTCGGCACATGATATTGCCGGGCAGGATAAGGCTAATCCGCTGGCATCAATACTATCGGTGGCGCTAATGCTGGAAATTAGTTTCGGCTTGAAGGATGAGGCTAAGAAGATAACTGATGCGATTGACAAAGTATTGAAGGAAGGTTACCGAACCGGCGACATCGCGGATAGCAAAACTGATAAGAGCAAGATATTGGGTACTAAGGCGATGGGGCAGAAAGTGCTGGAGTATATTTAGCCCCCCGACCCCCTGAAGGGGGAGTAATAACAAATCGGTGTAATCTGAGTAATATGAAATGGAATGCTGAACTGTATGATGATAAACACTCTTTCGTATTTGAATACGGGGAGAATGTGTTGGAATTACTGGATGTAAAAAAAGGCGAGCGTATCCTTGATCTGGGTTGCGGCACGGGCCACTTGACACAGCAGATACATGAGCGCGGCGCGGTGGTTACAGGTATTGATGCTTCGCCGGATATGATATGGCAGGCTAAGGAAACTTATCACGATGTGGATTTTGAGGTGGCCGATGGTGCCAATTTCCATTTCGATAAGCCATTTGATGCCATCTTTTCGAATGCGACACTGCATTGGATATTGGATGCTAATGCTGTAATAAAATGTGTTTATGATAGCCTTAAACCCGGCGGCAGGTTTGTTGCTGAAATGGGTGGTAAAGGCAATATGGGTAAAATCGTCGCGGCAACGCAAAAGGTGTTAAATGCCCACGGTTATAATCGTCAGGCAGAATTGAAGCAATGGTATTTTCCATCGCTAAGTGAGTATACTACAAAGCTTGAATCGCAGGGCTTCCGGGTTACTTTCGCTGCGCATTTCGACAGGCCCACCTTGTTGCAGGATGGCCGCCAGGGCGTAGCTAAATGGCTGAACATGTTTGGCCCTGTGTTTTTTGAAGGCATCGCGCAAGCTGAAAAAGAACAGATACTGAATGAAATTACCGACATACTTGAACCCGACTACCATAAAGACGGCCAATGGTATGCTGATTATAAAAGATTAAGGTTTATAGCAGTGAAATAAGTATCAAGTAGCTAGTATCAAGACAAAACAAAAAGCTTGATATGGCAATGCCGATACTAAGAAATCTTGATACTTGATACTAATTACTTGATACTAAAATAAAAAAACTATGTTACACGATCCGAACCGCGTTTATGTTTTTGATACCACGCTTCGCGATGGCGAGCAGGTGCCGGGCTGCCAGTTGACAACCCCTGAAAAAATTGAAATTGCCCGCGAGCTGGAGGCTTTGGGCGTAGATATTATTGAAGCTGGTTTTCCGATCTCGAGTCCGGGCGATTTTCAAAGTGTGGTTGAGATATCGAAAGCAGTAAAAGAGCCGACTGTTTGCGCGCTTACCCGTGCCAATAAGGGCGATATTGATGCTGCTGCCGGGGCATTGAAATATGCTAAACGGCCGCGTATACATACGGGTATCGGTTCATCGGATATGCATATCAAAAACAAATTCAACAGCACTCGTGAGGAGATATTGGTACGCTCAGTTGACGCGGTGAAGTATGCCAAAAAGTTTGTTGAGGATATTGAGTTTTATGCCGAAGATGCCGGCAGGGCCGATATTGTATACCTTGCTCAAATGGTTGAGGCTGTTATTGCTGCCGGTGCGACCGTGGTAAATATCCCCGATACTAACGGCTATTGTTTACCTGAACAATATGGACAGAAGATAAAATTCCTGAAAGAAAATGTAAAGAATATTGATAAGGCCATTATCTCGGTGCATTGCCATAATGACCTTGGGCTCGCCACTGCCAACTCGGTTGCTGGTTTACAAAACGGGGCGCGCCAAATTGAAGGTACTATAAACGGCATTGGTGAACGCGCAGGCAATACCTCGATTGAAGAAGTGGTGATGATATTAAAAACGCACCAAAGTATCGGGCTGCATACCAATATCAACGCCAAAAACATTTACGAGATAAGCCGCATGGTAAGTTCGCAAATGCGTATGCCGGTGCAGCCTAATAAAGCTATTGTGGGCAGTAACGCCTTTGCACATAGCTCAGGCATACATCAGGACGGATTTTTGAAGAACCGCGAGAATTATGAGATCATCCGCCCGGAAGATGTGGGTTTCCCGAACGCGAGTATTGTACTTACCGCGCGTAGCGGCAGGCATGCCCTGAAGTTCCACCTGGAGCGTTTGGGCTTTAGTTTAGATAAAGCTGAACTTGACGAAGCATATACAAGATTTTTAACACTGGCTGATAATAAGCTGGATATAAACGATGAAGACCTGACCGGCCTGGTATCGTTTAAAATGGTAAGGGACTAATGATGGACACAGTAACTAAACCACAGCTGGATTTTGAGGCGGCTTCGCAACGATTAAATGGCGTAGTAAGGCGCACCCCACTGGAATACAACGCAAGGCTTTCGGAAAGATACGGTTGTGAAATATGGCTAAAGCGTGAAGACCTGCAGGTGGTGCGTTCGTACAAATTGCGTGGTGCTTATAACATGATAAGCCAGTTGAGTGATGAGCAATTGAGTCGCGGTGTAGTTTGTGCCAGCGCGGGTAACCATGCACAGGGTGTGGCTTTTTCGTGCAAAAAACTGGGGACACGCGGCGTAATTTTTATGCCCGAGATCACCCCGAAACAAAAAGTAAAGCAAACTGAAATGTTTGGCAATGGCAATGTGGAAATTGTACTTATAGGTGATACTTTTGACGATTGCCTGCATGAGGCCCTGATCTATACCGAGGCTCATGAAATGACTTTCATCCCTCCTTTTGATGATTATAAAGTTATTGAGGGCCAGGGAACGGTCGGCGTTGAAATATTGAATGATTTACCCGGGACAGAGGTAGTGCTGATGCCTGTTGGTGGCGGCGGTTTCGCGGCCGGTGTAGGCAGTTACCTGAAACAGCAGAATCCTGACATTTATTTAATTGGCGTTGAACCCGAAGGCGCACCCTCGATGGTTGGCGCGTTTGAAAATCATGGTCCGGTAACACTCGACCATATAGACCGTTTTGTCGATGGCGCGGCGGTTAAGCGTGTGGGCTCGCTTACTTATGAGCTATGCAGCCAGGTGCTTAATGAAATGTTGCTGGTACCGGAAGGTAAAGTTTGCACTACCATACTTAAACTTTATAATGAGGATGCTATTGTGGTTGAACCGGCAGGTGCTTTATCGGTAGCGGTACTGGATATGTGCAAAGAGCAGATCAAAGGTAAGAAAGTGGTTTGCGTTATCAGCGGTGGGAACAATGATATTGAGCGCATGCAGGAGATAAAGGAAAAATCGCTGTTGTATGAAGGCATGAAGCATTATTTTATCGTTCGCTTTCCTCAACGCCCGGGTGCGTTGAAGCTATTTGTGAATAATGTTCTGGCGCCGGGTGATGACATTACGCGGTTTGAATTCATTAAGAAAAATTCGAAAGAGAACGGCCCTGCGCTGGTAGGTATCGAACTAAAAAATGCCGAGGATTATCCCGCATTGTTGCAACGCATGGAGGAGCATAGGTTTGATGTTATTGAGTTGAACAGGGACCAGACCTTGTTTGAGTATTTGGTGTAGCCCCCCAACCCCCTGAAGGGGGGAGTTTTTGAAGATCATTTTATTTAGTTAAGCTGGAAGCTTAAGCCATTTTGTACCACGAGTTACGCTGCGCTAAACTCGCGGCAGCAGGAAGCTTAAGCGGCAGCAGGGTGCAGCAATAATTTATTTTTTTTGTAGATAATTTCAAAGAACGACGGCCTTTGGAACTTCCTTTCACAGGGCGTACGTTAAGAGACGCAAGGTATTGCGTTTCTACGGTGAAGGCCGGATAATTCAAATTTCGGGAATTAGATTGGAGAAAGTGGTGACACTGTTTTGTCAGTAGATGATAACCAGCGGGTTAATATTCCAGCCACCTGTTTATCTTCAGGCTTATTTTATCGCCCTCTTTATATTTCCTTATTATGTAGCTATGGGCACGGAGCAGCAGGCCGTCTTTTTCGATCAGTATATCTTCATAAAAACCTTTGAACAGCACTTGTTTTACTAACCAGTCGCCTGTTTTGGCAGGTGTTATTTCGAGCCACTCAGGGTAGATAGCGGCGGTTGTTTTTTTGGCTTTTAGGCCAATGCCGCAAATTGTGGTTTTATCTTTAGCAACTACATTACAGGTAGTCAACAGGCTGGCAGTGTACAGGTATTTTGGATTTTGGTATAGGGTGACCGGATCGCCTGATTCGAGAATTTTTCCGTTACGCATTACAATAAGTTCATCGGCCATAGAGAGTATTTCTGATGGGTCATGCGATACCATGATAACCGTCAGGCCGGTTTCTTTTACTATCTGGCGAATGTCCTGCTGTAGGTCTTCACCAAACGAGGTATCAACCTGGTTAAACGGTTCATCAAGCAATAACACTTCGGGGCGGGTAATGATGGCACGGGCAAGGGCCACACGTTGCTTTTCGCCCCCGCTTAAATCAAACACACGGCTGCCTGCCAAATGCGACATGTTGAGCAAACTTAATGCACGGGCAGTTTTTTCTTCTTTTGCTTGTAGATTGGTATTAGGCAACAACACTGCGACGTTGTCCCATACTTTGGCAAAAAGGTTCAGGTCGTCGGTGTGTTGGGTTACCATTTTCATGGCATCATGGCCGGGTATCAGTTTTTCAGCAGGTCCCCAAATACGTTGACCTTTAAAATGCACCTCGCCTTCATCGGGATCGAGCAAACCATACAGCAGTCGTAACAGCGTGCTTTTGCCGCTGCCGCTTTCGCCTATTATGGCAGTGATCTTTCCTTGTTGTATAGTTAAGCTTGTTGTTGAAACGCCTGAAACGCGTTCGCCGGGGTATAGTTTGCTAATTGCTTTTGCCTGTAGAAAATGCGTAGATGCCATTGGATGCAAAGATACGCAAAACCACGAAAGGCCGTGTTTTGCACAGCCTTTCGTGGTTTAAAGTTTTTACACCAGGTATTACCAGCCTAAGGAAACACCGAACGAGAAGTTTTTCAAGCCTGCTTGTGCCGGGCTATTCTCGAACATATCATTAAAGTAATACTTGGCGAATATACCCCATGCGCCATAACCCAAGCGTACAAATGCGCCGTAACGGAAGGTGGCAAAGTGGTAATTATCATCAAACTTTTGCTTGCCATTTTCTTCACTAATCTGCTTCACACGGCCGTTGAGCAGGAACCCTGCATCGGGACCAAAAACAAAGTGTGCGCTGTTACCGTCGGCATCAGCCTTGGTGCGGAAGTCAAACGACAATGGAATACGCAGGTAGCTTGCTGAGAAACGATTCTTGCTGTAATCAATATTATCCTGGCGGTATGTTAGCACAGGCTGATTTGGCAAAATGGTAATATTATCGCGCAGACGGAACAATGTCCAGTCGAAACCGCCCGACAGGTAAATTTTGAAAGTGCTGTTGAAGCGGTAGCCGAACTGTATTACATCGAACCCATTATTGCTCGATTTCCATGAGCGGTAACGCAGGAACTGGTTTTGCGGCGACAGGGTAAAGCTGCCATTATCAATTATAGTAGTTAAACCCAGGTCGAGGCGGGAGAATGTTAGCCCAAAGCTAAAGCCTGGCGCTTTGTTATGCTCGTGAATTGTGGTATCCTGCGGTTTATTAATGTTAACGGAACTGGCATCATCGCCGTATCCTAATTTAATACTATGGCCTTTTTTGTGTTTTATGGTATCGGCGGCGGCTTTAGTGCTATCGGTATTGCTTTGAGCGAACGCACCGGTAACAGCCGCGCAAAATATTGCGGTAAAAATTAAGCGTTTCATGTATTTGTATAATTACGTTGTGTGAAATTAGTTTTCCTTTTTTATTTTAATTATCCCCAGGTTAACCCCTGTGATAGTCGACTCATCGCCATCGGTGTTGGAGAATTCAATTACTTTATCTTTTCTTTTGTCTACTGCAGCGATCACTATATTCAGCATATCGCCGAAAGTATGTATGCGGTGCTTTTTAACGGGTGGAGTATCTGTTGGTTTTTCTTTATCAGGTACAACCGCAACCAATGTGGCCGGTTTATCGGTTTTTACAACCGGCGTAGCGACTATCATGCTTGCTGTATCGATAACGACATGTTTAACCATATCATTTTTAGTTGTAGTTGCCGAGGCTAATACCTGTTGCCGAGGCTGTACAATAATTGGTTGCTGAGTTATTACGCCATATTTTGCAGACTTGTTTTCGATATTGCTTTTTACAAGATGTTTTGGTTTGATGACAGTATTTGCTGCAATTGCCGATTGCTGTATGATAGTGTTATGCGGCTTTACCGCAATTACTGCCGGAGCTGTTTTTGCAGGGTGATTAACCGCTACCCTATTTTTAACGCGCGGTTTAACCACCGTTACCTTTTGGGTAAAAAATACTATCCCTGCAGCTATCAGCACAATTATACTTGCCGCGATGCCTAAAAGCGGCAATACTTTTTTGCGGTTGTTATTGCCCAGGCCATCATTAATGCCCTGCCATACAGCCTTTGAGGGTTCAACCTCAAAATCATTCAGCTTTGAGCTGAATATGTTGTCAAATTCTTTATCCTGCATTTCCATAACTTTTATTGCTGGTTTTTAAAACTTGTTCCTTTAATATCGTCCGCGCCCTTGATAGCTGCGACTTTGAGGCGCCTTCGGTTATGTTCATTATTTCGCCAATTTCTTTGTGCGAATAACCTTCAATAGCATAAAGGTTAAACACCATCCGGTAACCCGGTGCAAGCTGCTGTATCAGCGCTATTAAGTCCTTAGCATCCAAATTAGCCATCGCCATTGGGTTTACAGATGGTTCATCCACTTCATCCATATCAACCGCCTGCATCATTTTATGGTGTTTGCGGTAATATTCAATCGAGCTATGCACCATGATCCGCCTCACCCAACCCTCGAACGATCCTTCTCCCCTGTAATCATTCATTTTTTGAAACACCCTGATGAAGCCATTTTGCAGCATGTCTTCGGCTTCCATCCTGTCGGTAGCGTAGCGCATGCAAACCCCAAGCATTTTAGCGGCAAACTGTTTGTAAAGCATTTCCTGCGCTTTGCGCTCGCCTGCTTTGCATTTGTTTACCAGTGTATCTATCGTGTACTTGTGTTCCAAAAACATCATTTAAAGGTAAGATGAAATGTTGGCCCAAATGGTTGCACGGAGATGTAAATTATTTTATTTGCTGCTATATTTAACTTATGATCTCAAACAACCCTTTTCCTTTACTAACGACCGACCGCCTGATATTAAGACCGCTTGATATGGACGACGCTAATGCCCTGTTTCAGTTGCGCACCAACGCTGATGTTAACCGGTATCTGATACGACCTGTATCGAAATCTATCGATGAAGTTTATGCTTACATTGAGAAGATACAGGGGTTGTTGGCCAATAATATAAGTTTTTATTGGGTGCTTTGCCTTAAAACTGATAATAAACTGATCGGCACGATTTGCCTTTGGAATTTTTCAGAGGAGAAAGATGTTGCAGATATAGGCTATGAGCTAATGCCGGAATTCCAGGGTAAGGGATTGATGCAGGAAGCTGCCGAAAAGGTGATAAATTATGGTTTTGATGTAGTCGGATTAAAAATGATGCTTGGAGTTACAGATCCGGGCAATGAAAGATCAGCAATTTTGTTAAAACGGAATAGTTTTAAGGAAGATACTGAATATAAATATGTGAGTAAGGAAGATGCGGGGAGGGATGTGGTTTATTTTTTGGTGCCATGAAATAATTTAAATTTGATTATGAAAATCACTATTGAAATTGATGATGATTTAATGGCCAAAGCTCAACAGTTAAATCAAGGATCGACTAAAAAAGCAATAATTGAAAAGGCGCTGAAATTGTTCGTAGCTATTGAAACTCAAAAGAGATTGGGAGATTTATACGGAAAGATCGAAATGGATGACATTGCCTTTCAATAAGCAAGCTATTTTTTCATCCTGAAATACTTATAAATCTTTACCGCTGACATTATAATCAGTGAGAAAAGGATTATTCCAACTACCCCAAATATCCAGCTGATACTATCCTTCAGCACTGCTAAAAATACAATGGCGAATAAAAATATGGTAGCTACTTCGTTCCAGATGCGGAGTTGGGTCGATGTCCATTTGTAAATGCCATTTGCCATTTGTTTCATTTTGCGTTGGCAGATAAAATGGTAAATCAGTAAGCCAAGTACAAACAGCAGTTTAATATTTAGCCAGGCTTCTCCCCATAGGTTATCCATTGTGGCCATGGTTATTCCAGCGGCAACAGTTAATATCATGGATGGTGTGGCGATGATGTACCATAGCCTTTTTTCCATAATCACAAATTGGTCGGATAGTATTTTACGGTCGGGCTCGGGTTTGTCCTGCGCCTCGGTGTGGTAGATAAAAAGGCGCACAATGTAGAATAGCCCCGCCATCCAGCAGACTACGAATATGATATGTATGGCTAAGATATATTGATACATGCCCCCTAACCCCCTAAAGGGGGAATTTTTGAAAAATCAAATTATAAATATATAAGCCCCCATGCCTATATGCTCCCCCTTCAGGGGGCTGGGGGGTAATCTTTTATTATATCCACCGCGTACTTCACATTATCAAACGGAATGTCGGGCATAATGCCGTGGCCAAGGTTGAAGATGAAGCCGTTCTCGTCTTTCATACGATCGAACAGGCGGTAGATGCGTTCTTTTATTACTTTTTTATCGGCATACAAAATATGCGGATCAAGGTTGCCTTGTACTGCTATACCCTTTGGCAGGCGCTGTTTAATATCCAGCAGGTCAACGTTCCAGTCGATAGAGATAACATCGGGCTTAGCTTCGGCCATTAATGGCGCGAAAACCGAGCTGCCTTTACAAAACGATATTACGGGGATATCCTTGCGGTTAAGTTTGCTGATTATCTCAGCAATATAGCGATGCGAAAACTCTTTGTAATCGTCCCATGCCAAAGCCTGTGCCCAGCTGTCGAATATCTGTACCGCGTTCACGCCAGCGGCAATTTGCAGATTTAAATAATCAGCAGTAACTGTAGCTATTTTTGATAGTAACTGATGGGCCATTTCGGGCTCGTTGTGCAGCATTAGCTTGGTCAGCTTAAAATCGCGTGATGAACCACCTTCCACCAAATAACTCATCACGGTAAATGGCGCACCGGCAAACCCTATCAGCGGGATGCTACCGTTCAAACGCTGCTGAATTACTTTAATAGCATCGGCCACGTATTGCAGCTTATGCACTACTTGTGTGTCCAGTTTGTCAATATCAGCTTGGGTGCGTACCGGATTGGCAAAACGCGGGCCTACGCCCTGAGTAAAACTGAGGTCGCCGCCCATGGCTTCGGCAGTAACTAAAATATCGGAAAATAATATGGCACCATCGATTCCTAACAGGTCGACGGGCAGCATGGTAACATCGGCAGCAAGCTCGGGGGTTTTGCACATTTCCAAAAAAGAATATTTGTTCTTTATGTCCCAATATTCTTTCATGAACCGGCCTGCCTGGCGCATCATCCATACCGGCGGACGGTTTGTTTTTTCCGAAAACGCTGCTTTTATTAATAACGAATCTCTCATATAATTTTTGTAGAGACGCAATACCTTGCGTCTCATGTGTATGCTTTAGAGACGCAAAGTATTGCGTCTCTAAATTATTTTTTGTGTTGTTTTAATTCTTGTTCCAATTTGGCTATTACGTCCTTCATTTTGGATTTTATCTCGCCTTCGCGTTTTTTGGCCAGTTGAATATATGCTTCGGCCTTATCATAATTAGCCTGCCTTATGCTGATGTTGGCTACATGTACCAATGCCGCTACATGATCATTCGCAGTACGCAAGGGGTATTGGGCGGCCAGTTCATAATGCTTTTCAGCTTCGTCATAATCCTGCTTTTGCAGGCAGACGCCACCCATTATAAATTCATAAAAGCCGCGCCTTTTTTTGCTTAACCACGAAGGATGGGTTATCTGGCTTAACAGCATTTCGGTTTTTCCATAATCCTTTTTGTGGAAACTTTTTGCAGCAAGTATTACGGTGCCTTCTTTAAAATAGCCCCATATCAGCATTACAATAAAAAGTAAAACTACCGCCATAAGTTCGTAAACCCGGTGGTAGCTGAAAAATAAGCCCATGGCTAAAAAAATGCCTGTAAGTACTATGCGGGCGTTATTTGTAAACATGTATTAGTGCTGGTTATCGGTAAATTTATAGCCTACACCGCGTATAGAGTGAAAATAAACCGGGTTTTTAGGATCGGGTTCAAAGTACTTACGGAAGGTAAGGATAAAGTTATCGATAGTACGGGTTGACGGATATACGTCATAGTTCCATACAGTTTCGAGTATCTGCTCGCGCGATACGGCGTCATTACGGCGCTCGATGAGCAGCTTTAACAGCATGGTTTCCTTTTTAGTTAAGGGAGTAATAGAGCCGTCGCCATTCACCAGTTCGAACGAGTTGAAATGAATAGTTTTATCGCCGATTTTATAGCTATTGAACTCTTTCAGGTCATCGCCTTTGAGGCTGCGTTTTACCAGGTTGTTTACCCTTAAAATTAATTCTTCCAGGTTAAAGGGTTTGGTAAGGTAATCGTCGGCACCTTTTTTAAGGCCTGAGATCTTGTCCTCGTTGGTATTTTTTGCGGTAAGGAACATGATAGGCACCTCGGTATTTTCAAGCCTGATGGTTTCGGCAACTACAAAGCCGTCTATCTCGGGCATCATTACGTCTAATATCACTAAGTTAAAACGTTCTTCTTTAAACAACTGCAAGGCCTTTTTACCGTTTTTGGCAGTTGATACTTTATAGCCTTCCAATTCAAGGTTTAGCTTGATGGCTTCCAAGAGGTGCTCCTCATCTTCGGCTAATAATATTCTTTTTCTGTTTGGCATGGTTGAACTCATATTGTGAAATGAATAAATTAAGTAAAATTACCACACTATTAACTTAATAATCACATAGATTGGTAAAATTCGTAGTCCTGTTTGTGAATTTCGTATTTATTACCCGAATACTACCTCAAAAATGCTTCCTGCCGGGCGGTTATCTTTTACTTTTATGGTTGCCTGGTGCTTGTCCAACACTTCCTTCACAATAAACAAACCCAAACCGGTGCCTTTTGTGTTGCGGGTTTCCTCGCTACCTACGCGATAAAAACGGTCGAAAATACGTGTTTTTTCCGCATCGGCTATGCCTATGCCATGATCGGCCACCTGCAGGTGTATCTTATCATCCTTTGAGAACAGTTTTACCAATACCGTATCGCAGGGGCTTGAGTATTTTATGGCGTTTTCAACCAAATTGGTCACTACCGAGGTTAGCGCGAACTTGTCGCCTGTGACCTCAATTTTGGGTTCAATTTCAGCATCGATTATTTGTTGGTTGCAATCGCACTTGGTGACCTGCAAACGATTAACTATACTATCAACCAAAACAGATAAATTGAACTTTGCCTTGGGGAAGGTGTATGAACGGTTATCAATTTTTGATGCCAGTAGCATATTTTCCACCATATCGTCAAGGCGTTCGATATCCAGTAATGATTTGTCGATAAAATCGATAGTCTGCTCACGGGTAAGCTGGCGTTTTTGAATAGTTTGCAATAATATTTTAATGGAGGCCAATGGTGACTTTAATTCGTGGGTTACTGATAACAGGAAGTTTTTCTTCTGTTCCTGCAATGTCTTTTCACGATTAAGGGCATTGTGCAAACTGTATGCACCAAACGCGAATACCAGTATAAACATGGTGCCTTCGCTCATTATCATACCTATGCGGTTGGGCTGCAGGCTTACCAGCTGATAGCCCCACCAAAATAACTCAGCAATGGCATAAATAACTACCGCATAAAAAATAACTAACGAACGTTTCATAAGCCCCCTCTAAATCTCCCCCGGTAGGTAGACTTTTTGTTTTTTTGTTTAATAATTATTTGCCCTTTTCCGATCCCTCTCTACCGTGGAGGGTTGGGTGTGGCTTAAATACCAGGTCAAGACTTTCAAATATAGCACGTTTTGTTTTTTCCAGGTCGATTTTTGTATGGGCGGATGATATAAATCCTACCTCATAACCCGACGGCCCTAAGTAAATGCCCCGGTTAATCAACTCACGGTGCATTTTTTTGAATTTTTCCATGCTTGCCGGATCAATGTCTTCGGCTTTGCTGATCGTTGCTTTATCGGTAAACGCGAACCAAAATATCGAGCCAATACTGAATACTTTGAACTTATAATTTTTCGCGGTAGCATAGCGTTGAATAGATTCTACAAATTCTTCGGTTTTATTGTGAAGATCGCGATAGAAGCCCATGCGCAGCAATTCGGTTAACTGAGCTATGCCCGCCGCCATAGCCACCGGGTTGCCTGACAGTGTGCCAGCCTGGTAAACAGAACCATCAGGCGATATACTGCCCATGATTTCGGCAGATGCGCCGTAACAGCCGACCGGCAAACCACCGCCGATTATTTTGCCATAAGTGATAATATCAGGCTTGATATGATAATGGCCTGCAGCGCCTTCAAAACCAACGCGGAAACCGGAAATCACCTCATCAAATATCAGGAGCGTTCCATTTTTGGTACATATATCGCGCAGTGATTGTAAAAACTCTTTGGTTTGAAGCAGTAAGCCGTTATTGGCAGGTATTGGTTCGATGATAACCGCGGCGATTTGATCTTTAAATTCTTCAAAAGCTTTGTTTAATGCTTCGGGATCATTCAGCGATACAACGATGGTTTCATCAGCAAACGATTTGGGTACGCCGGCAGATGAAGTTTCGCCAAAAGTTACTAAACCTGAACCTGCCTTTACCAGCAGCGAATCGGAATGGCCGTGGTAGCAGCCTTCGAACTTTAATATTTTGTCGCGCTTGGTATAGCCGCGTGCCAGCCTTATGGCCGACATTACCGCCTCGGTGCCTGAGCTTACAAAGCGCAGTTTTTCAATAAATTTATTGTTCTTAAGGATAAGTTCAGCCAGTTCATTTTCCAAAGCGGTAGGTGCGCCGAACGACATACCGTTCTGCATTACCTCAATCACTTTTTCCTTCACTTTGGCGTTGTTGTGGCCCAGGATGAGCGGCCCCCATGAGCAGCAGAAATCGATAAACTCATTCCCATCTGCATCCCAAATATGGCTGCCATCGCCTTTTTCAATAAAAAGCGGCGTTCCATAAACCGACTTAAATGCCCGCACAGGCGAGTTTACCCCACCGGGGAAATAGGTCTTTGCCTTTGCATATAGTTCGGCAGACCTCTCCCTGCTGATATCGGGTTTACCCGTTGTACTCACCGGCTCCTCATCGCCCGAAAACATTTTTTTTATTGAATCTAACATCTTTCTTAAGTTAAAATTCAAAATTCAAAAGCCTGGTCAATTTTTTGACTTTTAACTTTTGAATTTTGACTTATCTACAGCCATTTATTCTCCAACACTTCCTTAGCATGATATGTTAATATCGCGCTCGCTCCTGCCCTGCGGATGCTTGTTAGCACCTCGGTTATGGCGCGCTGTTCGTTTAGCCAGCCTTTTTGTATGGCAGCTTTCACCATGGCATATTCGCCGCTTACATTATACGCCGCAACGGGCAGTTCAGTATCATCCTTTACTAATTTGATCACATCCAGGTAAGCCAAAGCCGGTTTCACCATTAAGAAATCGGCTCCCTCTGCCTCATCCAGGCGTGCCTCGATCAACGCCTCGCGTTGGTTGGCGGGGTTCATCTGGTAGGTTTTTTTATCGCCGAATTTTGGTGCTGAATTTAAGGCATCCCTGAACGGTCCGTAAAATGCGCTGGCATATTTTGCTGAGTACGACATGATGGATACATTGGTAAAACCATTATCATCCAGCACATCACGGATATAGCCTACCCTGCCGTCCATCATATCTGATGGCGCGATAATATCAGCGCCGCTTTGCGCGTGTGCGAGTGCCATTTTGCCTAACACTTCCAGTGTTTCATCGTTTAGTATCTGACCATTCTCCACAATACCATCGTGACCATCGCTGCTGTATGGGTCCATGGCTACGTCGGTAACTACACAAGCCTCGGGAAAGTTTGTTTTTACGGCACGGATGGCACGCAGGTACAGGCTTTCGTCGCGGTAGCTTTCGGTAGCGTACTTATCTTTTAGTGCTTCGTCGATATTTGGGAAAAGGTCGAATGAGCTTAAGCCCAGTTTAAGGCAGCTTTCGATCTCGCGCAGCAAATTATCGATGGAATACCGGAAAATGCCCGGCATTGAAGCTACTTCGCTTTTTTGATTTTCACCCTCGATAATAAACAGCGGGAATATCAGATTAGCCGCGCTAACATGCGTTTCCTGCACCATCTGGCGTATCACTTCGCTTTTGCGATTTCTTCTTGGTCTACTTAACATACAGCCCCCTCTAAATCTCCCCCGGTAGGGAAGACTTTTAAAGTCTTAATTTATATATAAAGCCCTCCCTACCGGGGAGGGTTTGGGTGGGGGCTAAAGCCCAAACACCGCCTCAGCCAGCCCGACCTCATCGGGTGAGTATGGCAGCGTGTATTTCACACCCATTTCGTCAAATTTTTTGCCGGTTGATTTGCCGATGGCTACTACTTTTTGGTAGGGATCAAGCAAATTATCTGCAAAGTAGGCATCGACATTTGAAGGGCTGGTAAATACCAGTACTTCTGCGCCTGTAGCTTCTATATCTTCTTCCAATACCGTTTCATACACCGGCAGGTCGATAACTTTTGTATCGGCAGACATGCCTTGCTGTATGCTCCGCAACGAACCTTCTGCGCCGGGGAATAATACGGTTTGCCCTTTTGTCAGCTCAGCAAATTCAGCGGCTACCTCGGTGGTATCGTTACTTTCGCCTACGTACTCTGTAAAATAACCTTTACGGCGCAACATTTCTTCTGATCCGCTACCCATAACACCAAATTTTACTTCTTTTGGCAGGGCAGGATTTAGTTGAAAGAAATACTCAACCGCGTTTTTGCTGGAGAAAAATATCCAGTCGACATGCTTTAATATATAGGAATCGAACCGGGTAATAACAGGCACAGTACGTATCAGCGAACGCGCTTCTACTTTTATTTTATGTTTTTCGAGCGCTTTGCGGAAAAAACTTTGCTCCGATAGTTCACGGGTGATGAACACGCTTAATGGCATTTTACGATCAGGCGCAAATTTGGCTACTATCTTTTCGGCAAGTCCTTCGGTAGTTTCCGCTTCCACAAAATAGCGGTCGGGAAACTCGTCATCATCATTAGCTTTCGAGGTAAATACCTGGAACATGCCATCCTCGCGGCGGCAATAGCAGCCCAAAGGTAAATGGCAGCCCCCACCGAACTGTTTTAACACGTTACGTTCAACGGCTATTTCCTCTGCTACTTCGGGATGGTTTAATTCTTGTAAAATCTCGTATACGATCACATCATTTGAACGTATTTGTATAGCTAAAACGCCTTGTGCAGGAGCGGGTATCAGTTCATTTGGGGTAAGCGTTTCCACATGCAGGTCATCCAAATTCAAACTTAAACGGCTTACGCCGGCTTTAGCAATCATGATGGCATCGTAGTTTTCTTTACGCAGTTTTTGGATGCGTGTGGGCACGTTGCCGCGCAGGTCGCTCACTTGCAGATCAGGACGATGGGCCAGTAACTGTGCCTTGCGCCTGTTGGATGATGTACCCACTTTGGCGCCGAATTTCAGCGATAATTTTTGATGTACATCAACACAATCCTTCAATATCAACAACAACTCCGAGGGGTCTTCACGTTCCGAAACCGCGGCGATCATTAAGCCGGGCGGGTTTTCGGTAGGCAAATCTTTGTGCGAATGTACGGCGATGTCGATTTTGCCCGATAACAGTTCTTCTTCCAGTTCTTTAGTGAAAAAGCCTTTGCCTTCCAGTTTATCAAAGCTGAGGTTCAGGATGCGATCGCCCTGGGTTTTTATTATTTTCAGGTCGGCATGAATGCCTACAGCTGCCAGGCTATCCTTAACAAAATTTGCCTGCCATAGAGCAAGTTCGCTGCCGCGGGTACCGATAATTAAATTTCGTTCCAAATGGGGTATAGTAATTTTCACGCAAATTTAACTTTTTGCGCTTATGAATATAGTATTAATTAAGGATATGAAAGTGAGGTGACTTTGACGGGGAGTTGAATTCAAAAGTAAAAATTAAAAATTCAAAAAATATCTGCTCTGCTGCCGCGAGTTTAGCGTAGCGTAACTCGTGGTGTAGCATGGTGTAAGCTTCCAGCTTACACGAAATTAATTATTTATTTGTGACGGTACTTGTATTAGTGGGTTAGCTTTTTATCGTAAGCTGGAAGCTTACTCATGCCGTACCACGAGTTACGCTGCGCTAAACTCGCGGCAGCACTAGCAGCACTAGTTAAAGGTTAAAAGTTTCCTGCTTATACTAAAAAATTATTATTTTTCAACCATGAGTCGTAATTATAAATTCCACAATGCTGAAGGCCTGTATTTTGTAACCTTTTCAGTAATTAGATGGATTGATGTTTTTACAAGACGAGAATACAAAGACATTTTAATTGATAGCATCAACTATTGTATAAAAAATAAAGGGCTTGAAGTTTATGCATGGGTAATCATGAGCAACCACGTGCACATGATCATTAGCACAAAAGATAAACCCATGCAGGATATTTTGAGAGATATGAAGCGACATACTTCAAAAGCTATTATTAAGGCTATAGATGAAAATATACAGGAAAGCAAACGCGAGTGGATGCTATGGTTTTTTGAACGGGAAGGTAAAGGCAATCCTAACAATGAGCAATATCAATTTTGGCAACAGGGTAATCACCCGATTGAATTGTGGAGCAATGAAGTGATTGACCAAAAGCTTGACTATTTACATAATAACCCGGTTGTTGCAGGTTGGGTTGATATGCCGGAACATTATTTATATAGCAGTGCGAGGGATTATGCTGGCGATAAGGGGTTGATAGATATTGTTTTGTTGTATTGATTTGCGCTTCGTTTGTTGAGTAAGCTGAAAGCTTACTCATGCTGCACCACGAGTTACGCTGCGCTAAACTCGCGGCAGCAAGCTTAATGCTGGCTGTTTATCAGTATATCTTTAGCCATGATCATGGGGACACTGATATATTTCTTTTCCATGTAGTTGATCACCTTTTCCAATATTTCGCGGCTTTGGTCGTCGAGGCCTTGTACTTCATCGGCAAAAACGGTGTTGATAGCGTTGTTGCGGATCTCCTTTATTTTTTCGGGCACCTTGCTCATGGCCAATTCAATACGGCGTTGTTTTAGAGCGGTATTAAACTCGGTTATATTTTGGTTGATAATGGCTTCCGCATGCACCAGTTCTTCGTAGCGTTCCTGCAGGTTCTTTTTGGCAACCTCGTTCAATGAGTGTACCTCGATGAAGTTTACCGGGAAATTGGTAAGCACATCTGGATGGGTATCGTTTGGTACGGCAAGGTCGACGATGGTTTTTTTATCGGTTTCGCCGTTAAGTAATGACTTGTAAATTTCGGAGGTGATAATGGGCTCGACCGATGAAGTACAGGTAATGATGGCATCAAACCCTTTATCATAATCTTTCAGGGCGCCTAACGTATATGCTTCGCCGTTAAGATCGGCGGCAAGCGCTTCGGCTTTGGCAAGTGTGCGGTTAAACACCGCAAAGTTACTGAACTTGTGTTTTTGCAGGTATTTTGAGATGTTAAAATTAGTTTCGCCAGCGCCGATAATCAGTATGCGGGCGTTGGTGCATAGCTTAAGGTCGCGCAGTTTGCGGTAAGCCAGCGATACTACCGAAATAGGATTTTTGGAAATATTGGTATCGGTGTAAACCTCTTTGGCTGTTTTTACCACGCAGTTCATTACCATGCGTAAAAAGTCGCCGGTAAGGCCGGCCTCGCGGCAGTTTTCGTAGGCTTTGCGTAGTTGAGGTAAAATTTCCTTTTCGCCCACGATAAGGCTTTCCAGTGAGCATGAAATACGGAGCAAATGATTCAGCGCTTCCTGGTCTTCATAAATTGAAGCGCCTTTTAGGAATATGCCCATATAATGACTGCAAACACCAATTTGCAATGCATCAATAAAACGTTCGGTGTAGGCGGCATCAACAACCTGGTCAGTAACCAAAACAAATTCAACGCGGTTACAGGTTGCAAGATAAAATATCTCGGAAATTTCGAATTGCGATTTTACCTGTTGCAGCTTATCAGTAATGTTTTCCTGGCAAATCACCAAACGTCCCAATTCCTTCAGCTCAATCTGTTTGTGTGTAAAAGCGATTACCTTTAAGTACTTCAAAGCAATATTTTAAATTTGACCCAACAAAAGTAACAGGATTAATGAGAGTGTATGTCAACACTTTGTCAAACAGAGGTATTTAGAATGTTTATAAATTAAGGGCTAAGTAGCCTAAAACACAGCTAAATAAACTTAGTTGGCGTATTATTCGTATGTCAAAATATGTCGACAACTAAAAAGTTAAGCCTTATGCTGCTGGTTATAGGTTACGTAGCGGCGGGCATTAACCATTTCAGGATACCTGCATTTTATACCGGCATCATACCCAGTTACCTGCCTTGCCCCAATGCTTTGAATACATTAGCGGGGATATGCGAGATAGTATTTGGCCTGATGCTGATATTTAAACCCACCCGTAAAATTGCAGCCTGGGCTATTGTGTTGATGCTGATCGCTTTTTTACCGGTGCATATCGATATGCTTAGCGGGCATACGGAAGTGAACGGCGCACGGGTTATGCCTATACTTGCATGGGGCAGATTATTATTACAGCCAGTACTGATAGGATGGGCGTGGTGGCATACTCATGAGAGTTCATAGTTAATAGTTCATGGATCATTGTAAATAATAGTTGTAACAAAATTCGTTAACTATGTTCCAATATTTATATTTAGAAGTTTTATGGTTGAGATGATCTCAAAAAAAAATCCTATGACCTATCAACTATAAACTGTAAATCAAGCAAATGATAAAAAAAGAAAACTACAACATTCCCGGTGCTAAGGGCCGCGGCATGTTGATGGATATAACTTATGATACCGCTCACAAGAACGGCCCGCTGGTGATATTCGCGCATGGATTTAAGGGGTTTAAGGATTGGGGGGCGCATAACCTGGTAGCTGAATACTTCGCGCAGCATGGCTTCCGTTATTTAAAGTTCAATTTCTCGCATAACGGCACCACTGCTGATAAACCCACCGACTTTGCCGACCTGATAGCTTTTGCTGATAATACGTTCTCGATGGAGCTGGAAGACCTGCACGATGTAATTGATTTTGTGTGCAACGGCTCGTCAATGCCAAGTGTAAAGGGTGTTTATTTGATAGGCCATAGCATGGGCGGTGGTATCAGCATTATACAAACCGCCGAGGATAAACGGGTAAAGAAACTTGTGACGTTCGCATCTATATCAGCTTTTGGCAATTTGTGGCCGAAGGAAGCCGAGGAACAATGGAAACTACAAGGCATTATGTATATGCCCAATAAGCGCACCGGGCAGGAAATGCCTTTGAAATCAACCTTGCTTGACGACCTAAGAAATAACCCTGCAAGGCTTGACATCTTAACCAAAGCGGCCGAAATAAAACAGCCCTGGCTTATTGTACATGGCGATGAGGATGCAACAGTGCCACTAAGCCATGCCAAAGAGCTGGCGAAAACCAACAAACATGCTGAAATTAAAGTGATAAAAGGCGGTGACCATACATTTGGTGCCTCACAACCTTATCCTGAAACCATACTGCCCAAAGCCTTGCATGAATTTTGCGACTTTGCCATCAAATTTTTAAAAGATTAATTTTTACTACCTTGTTTGTTTTTAAATAAGGTTGATATACTTTACATGCGTTTAATTGGAGCTATAAAAAAGGGAGGAAAATTTCAAAACCCTATACCTACCGACGAAGCCGGATTTTCAAAGATGATCCCGATTTTAAGGGATTATATGAATAATAAAGCCGAAACCACACCAATAAAAACATTGGGGCCTTTTAAAACCGATGTCAGTGTTTATCATATGCCGCCTAAAAACGGCTTGAGGGTAACCTTGGTAGGGCATTCGAGCTTATTGATAGAGATAGATGGCAAACGCATTTTAACCGATCCGGTTTGGAGCGACAGGGTATCGTTTCTGTCATTTATGGGACCGAAGCGCTTCTTTCAGCCGCCATTGGCGCTTGAGGATTTACCTAAGCTTGATGCGGTGCTCCTATCGCATGACCATTACGACCACCTGGATAAGAACACTATCAATTTTTTTAAAGGGAAGAACATCCCGTTTTACTGTTCATTGGGCGTAGGTAAATATTTGAAAAGATGGGGGCCGGATGCCGACTTTATTACCGAAATGGATTGGGGTGACAGCGTAATGATAGGCGATGATTTTGTGCTTACTACAACGCCTGCGAGACATTTTTCGGGCCGGGGCATCTTTAACCGGAATGAAACATTATGGTCGGCATTCGTGCTAAAGGGGCCGAGACATAAGATATTTTTTGGCGCTGATTCGGGTTGGTTCCCCGGCTTTAAGGATATTGGCGACGCTTACGGACCTTTCGACCTTACCATGCTGGAAATAGGCGCTTATGGCAAAAACTGGCCCGACATACACATGGGGCCTGATAACGCCAGCAATGCGCATATAGCCCTGCGTGGCAAGATCATGATGCCTATTCATTGGGGCACATTTAACCTGGCATTGCATGACTGGTATGAGCCGATAGAACGGTTGGTGGAATACGGCAAGACGAAAAAGATTGACTTATTTATTCCTGAACCGGGTAAGCCTACTGAGGTTGACGGAGCGTATAATTCGGAATGGTGGAAACCTTTTATGAGCTAAAAAATAACGTCATTTCGAGGAATGAGCGGGTTGTGCGAGCGAATGACGAAGCAATCTCTTTTGACAGGTTGCCGACTTAGCATAAAGAGATTGCTTCGTACCTCGCAATTACGCGCGGATTAGCTTATACCACATCCTTCAAATGTTTGTAATTCGCTTTAACGGTATCTAATACTTCTTCCATACGGCCATTGAGGATGAGTTTGGTCATGGAAAGGGCCATGCCTTTTACCTGCTCAAATTCCACTTTCGGCGGCATGGCGAGGGCGTTGGGGTCGGTCATGATGTTTACCAGGGCGGCACCTTTGTAAAGAAAAGCTTCGCGGAGTGCCTGTTTCAGATCATCAGGGTCGGTTACCGTTATTCCTTTCATACCCATTGCCTGTGCTATCATGGCAAAATCAGGATTGTGCATATCCGTTTGCCAATCGGGCAGGCCGGCTACTTCCATTTCCAGCTTTACCATTCCTAACGAGCGGTTGTTAAATACAATAACTTTTATGGGCAGCTTATATTGGGTGATGGTAGCCAGATCGCCCAAAAGCATTGACAAGCCACCATCGCCGCAAAAAGCTATGACCTGCCTGCCGGGGCAAGCCAGCGCTGCACCAATGGCATGTGGCATGGCATTGGCCATTGACCCATGATTGAATGAACCCAGCATTTTACGCAGGCCAGTGGCATTGATATACCTTGCGCCCCAAACACATGACATACCTGTGTCAACCGTGAATATGGCATCCTTATCGGCTAAATGATCAATAGTAGCGGCAACAAATTCCGGGTGGATATTGCCTTTTTCGCCTGTGTTATCGACATAGGTTTGCTGCTTTTCTTTTACCCCTTCATAAACCTTTAACTGTGCTTTCAGAAAGCTGTCATCAGTTTTTTGTTTTAGCATTGGCAGCAAAGAGATAAGCGTATCTTTTATGGACCCATGCAGTCCCAGGGTTACTTTTGCCCTGCGGCCTATGCGCTCGGGTTTTATGTCAACCTGTACTATTTCGCAGTCGGCAGGCATAAATTGCGGATAAGGAAAATCGGTGCCGAGCAGTACCAGCAGGTCACTTTCGTGCATGCTGTGGAATGCCGCCGGCAGGCCGAGTAAACCCGTCATACCTATTTCATTGGGGTTATCGTATTGTATCTCCATTTTTCCACGGAAGGAATAACCAACCGGGGCATTAAGCTTTTGCGATAGTTCAACTACTTCATCATGAGCATCGGCTGCGCCTATGCCACAAAAAATGGTTATTTTGTTATGCTGGTCTAATAACGCATTTAATGCTTGCAGGTCGGCATCTGTTGGGCGTATAACAGCTACCGGATTATAATTTTGGGTTGATGTTTCAATTTCTTCAGCATCCATTTTGGCAATATCGCCGGGCAGGCCCACTACGGCCACACCTTTACGGTGCAGGGCCATTTGTATACCTGATTGTAGCATTGTTGCCAACTGCTTTGGTGTAGTAGCCATTTGGTTGTAATAGCTGCAATCATCAAAAAGCTTTATGGTGTTTGTTTCCTGGAAGGTATCGGTACCCAGTTCAAAGCTCATAACGGTGGAAGCTATGGCAATAACCGAAGCGCCGGAACGATGGGCATCATACAAACCATTTATCAAATGCACATGGCCGGGGCCGCTGCTGCCCATACAGCAGGCCAGGTTACCGGTAAGTTGTGCCTCGGCGGCGGCGGCATAGGCGCCAGCTTCTTCGTGGCGCACGTGAACCCACTGTATGCTGCCTTCGCGCCTTACGGCATCGTTAATAAAATTTAAACTGTCGCCTGTAACGGCGTATATCCTTTTTATGCCTGCATTAACCAGCATTTCAACCAATTGGTCGGCTACACTTTTTGCCATGATATTTCGGGGTAGATATTTATGTATTAAACTAACCACTGAATACCGATGGAGTTTTAAAAATTGTAAATTGCAGTAAAAATGGGTATGGGACGAATTGTAATAGTGGGCTACAAACCCAAACCAGGCAAAAACGAAGCGTTGAAGGCGCTGATGAAAACCCATTTACCACGACTGAAAGCGGAAGGGTTGGTAACCGACCGCGAATCGATCATAATGGAGGCGGCAGATGGTACCATTGTAGAAGTTTTTGAGTGGATTTCGCAGGAGGCTATTGATAACGCGCATAAAAACCCGGCGGTGCTGCAAATGTGGGGCGAATACGCTGAAGTTTGTGATTATGTGCCGGTTGGGAGTTTGGCAGAAGCAGGGAATTTGTTTTCAGATTTTACTCCGTTTAACTAATCCCTTTTTCTGAGGTAGCGACTTTTAATAAGTCCGCCAGTATATACATCGGTCTCGATATGCTCAAACTTAAGTTCTAAACTATTGCTCTTAAACAGCGGAATGCCATCGCCCAAAAGCGTGGGTATCCTAGTGATTATCATTTCATCGATCATATCAAGTGCTAAAAGACTTTGTATGGTTTTACCACCATCGACATATAGATTATTAATACCTCTGTTGTGTAGTGCAGCTATCACTTCTGTTAGTTCGCCGTTTACAAGCTCTGCCTTCGCGGCCCAATTGCCCTGCAAAGCGTTTAAGGTATTACTTAACACAAAAACAGGCTTGGTGTAAATCCATTGGTCAAAATCCATGGTGATCTCATAAGTTTTCCGGCCCATTAATACGCCGTCAATTCTTTTCATGAAATCAAAAAAGCCGTAATCGCTTTGGTCTGGATTAGGTATTTCCATTAACCAATCTATACCACCATCAAGTTTGGCAATGTAACCGTCAATACTGGTTGCTATATATATGATATTGGGCATGTAATAAAGTTAATTTAAATAGCTTCAGCCGGATCTATCCAATTACCATCCTCGCGAATAATGCCAATCAGTTCATCCAATGCATTAACAGATGTAATATTTTTCTTAACCGCTTCCTTGCCGCGATATAACGTAACCTTCCCCGGGCCGGAGCCTACGTAGCCATAGTCGGCATCGGCCATTTCGCCGGGGCCGTTCACGATGCAACCCATAATACCGATTTTTAACCCTTTAAGGTGACTGGTACGGCTACGGATCATTTGGGTGGTTTCCATCAGGTCGAACAAAGTACGGCCGCAGCTTGGGCAGCTGATGTATTCAGTTTTTGAGATCCGTGAGCGGGTGGCCTGCAAAATGCCGAATGCGGTTGAGGTGATAACTTTTGTGGGTAATTGCGGGGCATCGATCCAGATACCATCGCCAAAACCGTCGACTAAAAGGGCGCCGAGATCAGTGGCGGCATAGAGTTGTAGACTGGTTGTGAGTTGTGAGTTGCGGGTTGTGGGTTCGGTGTCGTTTATATCAAATGTGTAATCTCTTTTTATAATTACCGGAACCTCAAGGCCCAACTCTTCCATTTTGAAGAAAAAGGTGCGCTGGTCGGCCATGCCGTGGGTGGCGTTGGTTTCCAACACAAATACTAACGATTTATCTAAGGGCAGCAAGCCAAATTCTTCCGATTCAATGTCTGCCGGTTTTATCCGAACTAAATTTAAGGCTGATGTGCGGTCGGCATCACTAATATATTCCTGCAACGTAAATACCGGGTGGCAAAGTGTTTTGTTGTTTAGCTTTTGCCAGGTTTTGTAATTGTATAATTGTTTCAGGTTGCCGGGCAGTGTGAATGATGGCAATTCATCGGCCAAATAAACAAAATCGACAGATTGCTCGGCCATGTTGTATTTATCGAGCAATGGCGAATACAGGTAACCGGCATCATTTAATACGGCCGGATCTTTCAGGTTAGCTTTTGAAAGATCGATCAACACACGCGGCACCATGTGACCGCCGATGAAGGCATTGGCTTCGTAGGTTTCGCGTTTTTTGTATTCGTAGGGGTTATGAGCCCCCTCTAAATCTCCCCCGGTTGGGGAGACTTTTATTTTTTCTAACTTTTGACTTTCAACTTTTAACTTTTTACTCCTATCGGTATATCTTTTTACCAAAGCAATTGCTACAGGGGCTTCGGCTTCGGGTTCTTCGGTTAGGGAAACGCGGACGGTATCGCCAAGGCCATCTTCCAGTAAAGTGCCTATTCCTACGGCTGATTTTATGCGGCCGTCTTCGCCGTCGCCGGCTTCGGTTACGCCGAGGTGCAATGGGTAGTTCATGCCTTCGGCTACCATAGTTTCAACCAATAATCGGTAAGCCTGCACCATTACCTGCGGGTTGCTTGATTTCATGGAAACCACCAGGCTGTAATAGTTCATCGCTTCGCACATCCGCATAAATTCCATAGCCGACTCAACCATGCCCTGCGGGGTATCGCCGTAACGACTCATGATACGGTCGGACAGGGAACCATGGTTAGTACCAATGCGCATGGCCGTACCATATTCCTTACAAATTTTTACCAGCGGCGCGAATTTTTGGTAGATGCGGTCGAGCTCGCCCTGGTATTCGGCATCGGTGTAATCTATCTGATCGAATTTCTTTTTGTCGGCATAGTTGCCGGGGTTAACGCGCACTTTTTCAACTATACGGGCTGCTACTTCAGCTGCATTTGGCGTGAAGTGTATATCGGCAACCAGTGGTGTGGAGTATCCGCGCTGACGCAGTTGTTTCTTTATCTCGGCAAGGTTTTGCGCCTCTTTGATGCTCGGCGCGGTAATGCGTACATACTCACAGCCCGCATTGATCATGCGGATAGATTGCTCCACCGTACCTATGGTGTCCATGGTATCGGTGGTGGTCATGCTTTGTATGCGGATGGGGTTGTTGCCACCAAGCGGCACATCGCCAATGGCAACCTCGCGGGTAACAAAGCGCGAATATTCGCTTAGCGAATTACAATAACGGCCCGGAAGCAACTTTTCGGCAGCAGTACTCATTGCTACAAAAATACGAAATATGATTTATGGTTTTAATGTTGTAAAGTTGAAAGGCTGTAAAGTTTAATTTATTTGATTGTTAAAATAACTACATTAGGATTGCCTTATCGTACAAAAAATGAAAAACAGTCTATACCTTTTATTTATCATCACTACTTTTTTATCCTGCAAAAGCAATACAAAAAAGGCTGCTATTGATAGTAACGCTACAAATTTACCTTCAGATTCATCACAAGCACTTATTAAAAAATTCAAGCCTGTTATACAGGGAGTTTGGGTGAAAGCCGACTATATTAACAAGGTTGCAAAAACAAAATCGCCCGCCGAAGCGGAGGATGAAGCAATAGGTATTACCATAATGAATATTAATACTGATAAAATTAAGGGCGATAGTTTAGTAGTAAATGCGGGATATGGCAATCATGAAGGTGGTGACGCGATAATTAAGTTTAAAGCCGGCAAGTTGCCGGGAGCAATTGTATTTAATGGCGGCGACCTGAATTACGCTATTGAAAATGGTGACACTATTTTAATTACCCACCTTATTGATGACGATACCAAAAAAATAAAGACTGTGAAATATGTTAAAGCCTTAATTAGTGAGCCGGACGATAACTTAGGATTGGGAATGGATTATCTTATCAACAAAAACCTAATAGCAGGAAATTATATAATGACGGATAGCTTAGGTAATAATACCAGGATAACACTGTCTGCGCTTGGCAAAGTCACAGGTATGCCGGGATTGGATACCTATTGGATATCGGACGACATTGGTGGCGAACCAATGAATAATTTGGATGGTTTTATTTTTAATCTTTATAAGAAAAACGCAGAGGGTTACACGTTTAAAATAGTTGCAGATACATTAACATTGTATAATATGAAAGCTAATGCAGATTCGACTGAAAACGTATTGGGTAAAATGGTGTATAAATTTGTGAGGGATAAATAGTATTTATATCAACCTGTCCTTCATCACCAAAGTACCGGAAACCATATCATGCAAACATTGTTGTTTGCTGTTGAAAAACTTTAACTAAACCAATGGGGTAATTAAAATGATTGTAGATACCGCGTGATAACCTGTCGCGCTCCGTTTACCCACCCCGACTTAGCTTTGCTCGTCGACCCTCCCTTTGCTGCGCACAAGGAGGGTAAAAGTTATTTATCTTTATCTAATAATAACAATGCATATATGGGTCATAAAATACGGTCATCCACATAATCATAATTGAGCTTAATTATTCCTCTCAAATCAACCTATCCTTTATCACCAAAGTACCGGCCACCATATCATGCAGGCATTGCTGCTTACTGTTGAAAAAAGCCAGCAGGTAACCGATAAAAAGTGTCAGCACTGAAAATATCTTGGCCAAATTACGCCCGGTGGAGTGGGCCAGGGTGAGGCGTTCGCCATTCATGTCGCAAACCTTTATGCCGAGGATGCCTTTGCCGATGGTGGCTTGTTTGGGCGAGCTTTCCATAATTATGTGGTAAATGAGTTTTGCTACGGGGATAGCCAGCAACAAGCCTATTATGATAAATAACTGCACTGCCTTATCGGAATTGAGCAGCAGCCCTATTACCATAAAAAAAATGAATACACCCGAGATGATGAACCAATCAATAGCTGAGGCCAGCAGGCGTTGGTCAAAACTGCCGTAATATTGAGGGATGTGGTATTGCTTACCGAAACCTAATAAGTCGCGGAGTTGAGGTATCTCATGGGCTTCTTTGTAGTCGTCCATGCCGGTAGAGCGGACAAAATCATTGGGCTTTATTTTACGCGATTTTAATTCATCAATACTGTATGGGCCTTCGGGTTTGCCGTTGATGACTAATAAATATGTTATGCCGTTGGAAGGTTCCATGCCGTCGTATCGTTTTCTATAAATCTATAAACTAAAAAAGTTGAAATGCTATATTTTATAACATTTCAACTTCAAGCTTTGACCTCACCTAAATCCTCTCCAAAGGAGAGGACTTTAATTGCACCCTTCATCAGAACCTCTCCTTTGGAGAGGGCAGGGTGAGGCCTTACATGCGGTGTACTTTAAAATCGGCCATACCGCCGCTCATGGTGATGATAATTTTGCTTTTGGCGTTTTCGTAACCAGGGGTTTCGTAATTGCCATCACTGGTTTTGTTAAAGCCATCGAAATTGGTTGATGACAATGCCGATGAGGTAACAATTTGACAGGCCGCAGTTTGCGGAATGGTTATATCAACACTTGCCATACCGGTTGATACGGTTACGTTGGTGTTGGTTTCAACGGGCTGGCCTAATTGTACATGGAAAGCTGCCGCGCCACCGCTTAATACAAGCGTGCGTACTTTGAATTTGGTAAGGTTAAACTTCAAATCGGTTGCGCCGGTTTCCACATGTATATCCCAAAGCGGGTTGGGGTTTAATTTAAAGGTGGCTGAATTTGAATTGTCGCCGTCGCTATCAAAATTAAAATGACCTTTTTTACCCTTCATATCAAAATTAAGTACATAGGTTGAGCCATTATTTGAATGTGTAAATTCATAACGACCGAAATGCTCCTTAGTATTTGCCTGAAATAACTGGTTGGTGGTATCGCTTAAGTTATATTCGGTGCCACCACCACTGATGTTTAACTGGGCAATTTTTGCATCCGCAGCATAAGGTAACCCAAAGTCACTGGTACCCTCAACCTTTACTATCCCTTTGGCCGGGGTGCTTGCAGTATCATCGTCGTCGTCATCATCATTGTCATCGCTGTCGTTGTTATCGTGGTTGTGATGGTGCCAGTTATAGGTATAACCGGGCCACCATCCCCATCTGTCGCCAAAGTTGCCGAATAACAGCAGACCGAAACCTACCACTACCACACCTATTTTTAAAGTGGTTGCCAATGGCGAACGGTTATGCGCGAACACCAGGTTTACACCGCCTATGATAAGGAATATGGGCCATAAGTGCCATATATTGCTCCAGTGAAAATCAATATAGTGAAAGTTGTCCAGCAGGAAGGCTGCGCCAATGAGTACCAGGATAAGCCCCGGAATTAATCTATCGTTCTTCATGATATTATATATTAAACTGTTGGATCGTCGTTATTATTTGTTGAATTATCTGTAGCTGTGGTATCGGTTTTAGCCGGATCATTTTCGGTTGTCGGATTGTTCCAGTCGGGACGTTCCCATGGCTTACGTTGTTGTCCGGTAATTATAATGGCCAGTCCTAATACAACCAATACTATTGGCCAAAAGCGATGAATTTCCCAGTAATCAAAAAAATTAAATTCGTGCAGCAGAAACAAAGTGCCCATTACTATTAATATAGCACCTACTATCACGCCGCCGTTCGACCTTTTTGGCGCTACTGGCACAAAAGGCTGGTTGGGGTCGAGTGGTGGTATCGGGGGTACAATGTAATTTACCGTTGATGGATCGGAAGGCTTTGTAAAAGGGTTGTATGTTTTGCGGGGCAAAACTATCCACAAGATAATGTAGGGTATAAGGCCTACACCCATTATAAAAAACGCGAATGCAAAAATAAGGCGCATTACGGTTATATCCATATCAAAGTACTCTGCCAAACCGGCGCATACGCCGCCAAGCATTTTGTTTTGTCCGTCTCTGTATAGTCGCTTTTCCATGACTTTAAGTGTTTATTGTGATTGATTTATATTTGTCCGCCTGCGGGTTTAATGATGATCTCGTCAACATTGGCGCCGGGGCTCATTTTTAAAATATTTACTACTGCCGATGCTATATCCTGCGGTAAAACCATCGTATCTTTTTCAACCTTAACGCCATCCCACGAATTGGTTAATGTTGAGCCGGGTATAACGGCGGTTACCTTTACGTTATGCGCCTGCATCTCGAGCCGCATAACTTTTGTAAGACCCAACAGCGCATATTTTGTTACACTGTAGGTACCTGCCTCGGCTATAGGGGTTAAGCTTGCTACCGAGCAGATGTTAAATATATGCCCCTCGCGGGCAGCTATCATGGTCTTGCCAAAATAGCGGTACAATTCATAGGCCGGGGCCAGGTTGGTGTTAACGCCTTTCTGGAAGGTATCGTCGTTATCATCTAAAATACTGGAGTATTCATAAATACCAGCATTGTTTACAATTATGCTGATGAAGCCCAGCTCCTGCTCGGCTTTACCGGCGAAATCCAATATACTGGTTTTTACGCTTACATCAGTTGCAACGGCAAGCACCTTTATTTTAGGGTTGATGGCAAGCAATTCTGCTTTAAAAGCTGCCAGGTCTTTTTCGTTGCGCGCGCAAATGGCCAGGTTTATACCTTCTTTTGCTAACGCGATAGAGATGGCTTTGCCTATTCCTTTAGTTGCAGCGGTGATGAGGGCGTTTTTCATTTTTGTTTTGATCTGTTTAAATAGTTTGTTATAACACAACAAATGTAATATTCATTAGCAATGCTTTATTATGGCTTTTGGCAGGTTGGAGCAAAAACTCGGTAAAGCGGGGGATAATGGCGGTGAAAGCCCCCCTCTAAATCCCCTCCCGGTTGGGGGAGACTTTTATATATAATAGAGTACTTATTGTAAATGGGGTAACAAGCAAAGGAAGCACACGGTAACCTATCGCGCTCCGTTTACCCTCCCCGACTTCGCTCCGCTTGTCGACCCTCCCTTGCTGCGCAAAGGAGGGTAAGCGGTGACCTATCCCGCTCCGTTTACCCTCCCCGACTTCGCTCCGCTTGTCGACCCTCCCTTGCTGCGCAAAGGAGGGTAAGCGGTGACCTATC
>Ga0310811_10000074_pt1 | contig 157491 bp, 131 predicted proteins | sample YCmetagenome_FD_207642 | JGI IMG/M metagenome (GOLD analysis project Ga0310811, IMG submission 207642) | Soil microbial communities from experimental microcosm in Duke University, North Carolina, United States - YC | ecosystem: Engineered > Artificial ecosystem > Soil microcosm > Unclassified... | reverse complement strand
TGGCACTCGCCTATCGAGTGCATGGAGAGTGCGCGGCGCGGGGCAGCGCACCGGAGTTAGCTTCGCTGAGGTGAAACATGATGCTGTTCGACGATTTGAGAGACAACGAGTGGGCGCTGGTCGAGGCGTTGTTCTGTGCGGAGCCAGCACGGAGCGAACGGCGCGGTCGGCCACGCGTGGAAGCACGCGCGGTTGTCAACGCCGTGCTTTGGGTGCTATCGACGGGCGAAGGCTGGTCCAAGCTGCCGGGCCGCTATCCGTCGCCGCCGACTTGCCGCCGCCGCTTCGACGAGTGGCAAGCCGATGGTACGCTCGCCGAAATAGTTAAGCGACTCGGCACCAGCGGCCGTGAAATTTCGCTGCGCGGCCGTATTGGCGCGACCGCCGCGAAACCTCCGGCACCGCCGAGCCGCGACCGCCTGCGCGGCGCGTTCTGGACCAATCCGGAATCGTGGCGCGCGCCGGTCAAGATGGCCTGACGCGAATTGTTTTGCCTCCGGGCGCCTGCGGGCGCCCGGCGTGTATCTGGGCCGCCGTGCGTTCGCCGTACGCCGTCTGTCGACGTCCGCCGACACGACCCCGGTCTGCAAATGGGCACCGCTTCCCGGCGCGCCCAACATAGTCGTCGCTTCCCGCTCCACGACTTCACGGACTTCATCGAGTTCATCGCCTGGCCGTTTCAGACACCTGACACGGCTCACCGGTTGCGGATGAAACATCCATTTACCATTACTTACAGCGTGCTTTCGCGACTCGGCATACCGTATGAGTATGCAAACAGGCCTTGAGTCGATGGGCTTGACGGGAGCTCAGCATGAAACCAATGTCACTGCTTCTGTGCGGCATTGTTGTTTCATCAATGGCCGCACCGGCGCTCGCACAGCAGCGCCCACAAGGCTGGAACTGGCGGCCGGACCATACGGCCACAGTTCAGGCCTGGCAGCAAGGTGATGCACGCGGCCGCGACTTCACGCCGCCTGCGCCGCGCGGAGATTTGCGCGGCGACATCGCGAGCAATGCGCGCATGCGGCCGGAGTCGCCGCCGCGTGAAGACGCCGTGCGTCGCCGCTAGCGGAATCACGCAATGCAGCGCACTGCATGGGCACGGCGAATTGAACGGTTGGGGAACCACCCGGCGTCGCGCCAGTCTGATTTAACGCCATTAGCACAGCGTGGCAGTAGTAATTCCGGTACGCCCGTATCCTTGCGATACGGGCTTTTTTTTGCTTTTTTGCCTTAGCGAACGATCGGTGCGCGAACGGCGGACGCGCAATGCGCTGCCGCTCAAGGCTATTAGCGGGACCGGCAAACGGGAGCATGAGCGATCACAGGCACGGTCATAAGCAGGACCATAAGCCGGCCACGACCCGCGGCGACAAAATCACCGCCAGCCGCGCAACGCGGCCGGGGAAACAGCGCCAGTTTGCCGCGCCGGCCTAAGGCCGGGCTTCGAGAGCGGCTGCGGGCCGCGCTTCGGCTGTGGCGACGACGTAATCGTTCATGCGCTGCGCGCTCCAGCTCAACAGGCGCTCGTCGTGCTCGAGTCTCGCGAACTCGGCCCGGCCCCGTTCGGTGAGCACGGCGATGTCGACCGGCGCATGAAAACCTGGGGCCGGAGCGACCGTGCGCTGCCGAACAGTGTCCATCAGGCCTAACGCGCGAAGATATTGGAAGACGCCCGGCCGTCTGGCCCATGGAACCTGGCGATATTGCGCCCGCCGCAGCGCTTCAAGTACCGCTTCGTTGGAATACGTGGTCATCTCACTTCTTTCTTAAAGTGCAGCTATGACACATCTATGCCAACACGTCACCGCGCCACCAGTGACGCGCATAGCACCCGCCCTTGGCTGGAAGCCGGCCGCTTGCCTTGCTCCGCCAGGTGCTGCCTGGTCTGGTTTTCGGAACCCCCGTCTGAACGACATGTTAGCGTTCTATCTGCGGACCGACGATGCAACCGCTGCGGCGCGATAGCAAGCCCGAAGATTTGTCCCGAAAGACATACGTTACCCCATTTAAATTGATTCTATTCACTTTATTAGCGCTTTTTTTTGCAGCAATCGTGCTATGGAAACGCGGCCGCGCGCCTCTCATCATTGTCACGATCGCTCTATTCTGGCTGCTTGCCACCGGCTGGCTCACCGCGCCATTGCTCGAATTGGCGCAGCCGCACCGGCAAACCGACACGCCCGCCAGCTTCGCGCCGCGCACCGCGATCATCATGCTCGGCGGAGGCACTGCCTACGACGAAAACGACGTCCTCGTGCCACCGCCAGACGTGATCGCGCGCATCGCGGTGAGCGCCAAAAGCTATGCGGCTTGCAAGCGTACGGCAGCCACGTGTCAGGTGATCGTGAGCGGCGGCAATCCGCAGCGGCGCGCCGCCAGCGAAGCGGACACCTACCTGCCGTATCTGCTAAGCAAACAGGTGCCGCGCGCGGACATCGTGCTGGAAAACCGCAGCCGCACGACTTATGAGAATGCGCGCAACGTCTCGGCTATTCTCGAACGCTCACGCTACGATTCCCTGATACTCGTCACCTCCGCGTATCAGATGCCGCGCGCATTACTCGACTTCCATCGGTTCGGCATCGCGCCGCAACCGTTGATCTCGAGCGCGAGACATGCACGTCTCGGTGTACTGCCGCACTATGACAACCTGGTGAATGCCGAGATCGCACTGCACGAACTGGTTGGAATCGCGCAATTTCACGTCTACCGTGCAATCGGATGGTTCTGAATCTGACGTTGTAGAATGACAATTTATTTAGAGATGCGAATATTCCTTTTGTCGACAAGGCATTATCAAATTGGATGCGCCGTCGTCATCGATAATGACTGTGGAACGAACGTAACAAGATGTAACTAATTGTCATCGCCGTTACAAAACGTCCGCTGGAGCGGATTTTGCTGGCTAGAATGCATTGTCTTTCCGATTGGACAGGCAAATACTCGGGTCCATAACCACTCTGCGGAGGTAACAATGAAGAAAGTGTCCCTGGCGATCCTGATTTCCCTCGGTGCCGTAACGGGTGCAGCCTATGCGCAGGACAACGGCGTCATGATGAGCACCGATCCGGCCAAGGCCGCCGACGTCGAGCAACGCGCGCAAGAGTTGCAAAACCGCCAGCAAGCAATGGAAAGCGCACCGGCTATGCCGGCAAAACATCACAAGATGGCTCCCCATCATCATAAGAAGGCCGCCAAGGCCGACGCCGCCAGTTCGTAAGCGTAGTTCGCTCATCATCCGCAGCCCTGCCGCGGAGATGAAAAAGCCGAAGCCGGCGCCGCCGGTTTCGGCTTTTTTGTTGTCTAATGAACTTGCTGCGGGCCCGCTGCGCCCGGCTGACGTTATGCTAAAGTCGCGCACCGACCGGCGCCCGCCGGAATCCCCCTAACCTGTGCGCACCTTGGTGCGGAGGACAGCATGAGCAACATTCAGCTAGATATCGAATGGACTGAAGCGGCATCCCGCAAAATCGAAAAACTGATGCCGCGCGGCGGTCAGGAAGCGTTCCTCGCGCTGCCGCCCGTCGAATGCCTGCCGATGGAAGGCGACGTGCTGTTTCTTGGCCCGGACGGCAAGCAGCAACCGTTTATCGTCGCAGAGCGCCAGTATCACCACGACGGCGATGCGGACTGGACCATCATCCTGATCCTCGACGTCCCGCAAGCCACGCACTAAAGATAAACGGCGAGCGCCGCACAGGCCGGATCCGGCCTCGCAGTTCGCTCGCCGTCGTCCGGCTTTTCCTACCTTGTGGTTCACTTCATAGGCGTTCAGGCGATCTTCGACACGACCCGAATTTCCGCGTGTTCGACCCAATCCGCCACGGCTTTCTTGTAAGCCGCAATGTGTGCGGACGCGGCATGCGCCGCCAACGCTTCCTTGCTGGCCCAACGCTCGACAAACACGAACCGGCGCGGCTCCTGCACGTCACGATGCAAATCGTATTGAAGCGCGCCCGGCTCCTCGCGCGTTGGCCCGACGATGCCTTCCAGCGCCTGGCGCAGTTGCTCTTCATAGCCCGGCTTTGCCACCGAGATTGCGACCACCGCGATTTCAGCCATGCTTGCCCTCCGTTGTTTCAGGAAAAGCAGCAGCATACCCGCCCCCCGTCAAACCTGCAGGCGGCCACGCGCTGCCTGCAAGTACGCGCGGCGGCGGCTGGATTACCCGGATGCAAGGCAAACCGCGCGCGAAACGTCTGAGCACCGTCCTTGCCTGGAGTTTGGCGGGCGGCCACTTACCGCCCTGCTACCCTCGGCTTCATACGCGTGATTGATTCCATTTGAAAGGATGGGTCCTGCGCAAGGCGAACGCGCGCGAAGCTCACGCGCAACGACCACGACGCCGGAGCCGAAGCCGCGTGACCGCCCGCCTGCCAGGCACCCGGCCAGATCCTGCGTCTGTGATTACCCGCACATTCATGCGAAGTGCGAACTGATAGACTGGTTTTGACAAATCCCGCCGGAGCCCCGCATGGCTGGCATTGCACTCCGCGTTCCCGGGCCGTACCCACCTTGCCCTACCGACGCCTGGGCTGTGCCTTCGTTGCGCGCCGAATCTGTTTGCGCGCCCCGTCACCTGCTTGCCGCGATGCCGCCATGCCCGCCCTTATGCCCGCTCTCATGCCAACCGTCAGCGAATTGACCCTGCGCGGTCTGCTCCCGCATCTGGTCCGGGACGAGTCCGGCTGGACCGCGACATGGCGCGCGCTGACCCTGCATAGCGTGTTCCAGCCGGTACTGTCCGTCACGCATCAGTGCGTGGTCGGCTACGAGGGGCTGTTGCGCGCGTTCGATCCGGTCGGCCTGCCGGTATCGCCGGAGGTGCTGTTCTCCGGCACACGTTCGGCCGCCGACGCACGCGAACTCGACCGCATCGCGCGTTGCCTGCATGTGGCCAATTTCATGGAACAAGGCATCAGCACCGGATGGCTGTTTCTGAACACGCGTCCCCAGGTGTTCGAAACCGGCTGGCCGCAGCGGACCTTCATCGACGAACTGTCGGCGCACTTCGGCTTGCCGCAGGAGCGCATCGTGATCGAAGTGCTCGAACAACCCGCCGACGACGAATCCGCCGTCGCCAGCATGCTTGCCGCGTCTCAGCCACGCGACTTCCTGATTGCGATCGACGACTTCGGCACCGGTTTTTCGAACTTTGACCGTGTGTGGCGTTTTCGGCCCGACATCGTCAAGCTCGACCGTTCGCTGGTTGCGCGAGCGGGCAAGCGTGAAGGCGACGATTCGATGATCGGCCATCTGATCGCGATGCTCCATCAGTCCGGCACGCTGGTGCTCGCCGAAGGCGTCGAAACTGACGAGGAGTTGATGATTCTGATGCAGGCCGACGTCGATTTCGTGCAGGGTTTCTGGCTCGGCCAGCCGCAGAGTTCAGTGCAGGCGGCATGTGCAGGGGTGCCGGCGCAGATCGAGTCGATGTGGGCCAAATTCGCCGCTTATGAACACGCCCACGCCGGCCACCAGCGGCTCGGTTTCGAAGGGTTCGCCGAAGCCGTACTCGCCGCCGCCGACACGTTCAAAGCCACCGGCGATCTGCAGCAGGCGGCGCAAAAGATCTGGCATCTGCGCGAGGCCCGCCGGGTGTTCATCACCAACGGCCAGGGCGAACAGACTCAAGCGTCGATCTCAGCCGCCTCGGTGCCACCGCCCCCGTCGCGGCTCGCACCGCTCTACACCGACACGCGCAGCAACTGGTCGCGGCGATCCTATTTCAAGCACGCGCTCGCCGCGCCGGGGCGCGTCGCGATGATGGGGCCGCACTATTCGCTCGCGGACGGCCAGGACTGCTATACGGCGGCAATCGCGTTCGAGCGTGACGGCACGCATGTGCTCTGTGTCGATTTTGTGCCGGCGACGGCGGCAGCCGAGACGCGTTCTGGCGGACGCACAGCCAAACGCTGAGTCCGCCCCGGCTGCGCCGTCAGGCCTCGCCAGCCGCAGCCCCTTATCCTCTTCAGTCCTTCTTCAGTCCTTCTTCATTCCTCTACGCGCCCGCGGCCGGATTTGATCTCGCTGCGCTTCGCCTTGCTGTCGAGGCGACGCCGATTCGAGGCGCGCGTGGGCCGGGTCGCGACACGCGGCTTGCGTGTCACGCTGACGCTTTCGATCAGTTCATCGAGCCGCGCCAACGCGGCTGCGCGGTTCATCTCCTGAGTGCGATGCTCCTGCGCCTTGATGATCACCACCCCGTCGCGCGTGAGCCGGTGATCGGACAGCGCGAGCAGGCGCATCTTCAGCACCTCGGGCAACGACGAGGCCTGCACGTCGAAGCGCAGATGGATGGCACTCGAAACCTTGTTGACGTTCTGGCCGCCCGCTCCTTGCGCGCGCACTGCGGTCAATTCGATTTCGTTCGGCGGAATGGGATAGCGGGATGTCATGACAGGATTGAGCTGGGAGATGCAAGTGTACACAGTGCGCAGCCGATTCCGGGCCAGGCGCTATCGGGCGGCGGCCGCCGATGCGAAAAACCATTTGCATCGGCACAGCCAGTTCGTTGATACTGCGGTTTTCGCTTACAGCGTAAATTTATATGAAACTCCGTCCGGGTTTTGTTCTGGAACTGGCCATCAACTTTCTGTTGCCGTGGCTTGCTTACCGCTTTGCGTTACCGCACCTGGGCGAGACCGGCGCCCTGATTGCCTCCGCGGTGCCGCCGATGGTCTGGAGCGTGATCGAACTGGTGCGCTTCCGGCGCGTCGACGCGCTCAGCGCGATGGTCGTGGCAGGCATCGTGCTGTCGATCGTGGCCATGGCGCTGGGCGGCAGTCCTCGCATGCTGTTGCTGCGAGAGTCGCTGGTGTCCGGCGCGATAGGCGTGGTGTTTCTGCTGTCGTTGCCACTGCGCCGCCCGCTGATCTTCTATCTTGCACGCGCCACCGTCGCGCGCGAGATGGAAGGCGGCGCCGAGCGCTTCGAAACGTTGTGGCGCGAGCGGCCGGGCTTCGTCAGCGCAATGCGGCTCATGACGCTGGTATGGGGCGTCGGCCTGACCGGCGAAACAGCGCTGCGCGCATGGATGGCGCTCACCTGGCCGATCGAGCGCTTCCTCGTGGTCTCGCCGTTCATCGGCTATGGCATATACGGCGGCCTGGCGCTTTGGACCATGTGGTACCGCAAGGCCATGCGCAACCGCGTCGAGGCGCGCACGCAGCCGGACGGAATCGCTGGCTGAACACGGCGGCCCGCCCGCGCCACGCTACCGGGCCGCGCGCCACGCCTCCGCAATTCGCGCGGCCAGACCGGAGTCGCGCTGCGTCGGCGTCGCGATCGCCTGCAGCAGCACGGCGCGCGCGCCGATCACCTCCACCCGTTCACGCGCGCGCGTAATCGCCGTGTACACGAGTTCGCGCGACAACACGCGGCTGAATGCCGACGGCAGCATCAGCACCGCATGCTGGAACTCCGAGCCTTGCGACTTATGAACCGTAAGCGCGAATGCCGTATCGTGCGGCGGCAGCGCCGCCGGCGACACGGCTCGCAAACCGCCGTCACCCGTGCGGAAATACACGCGCAACGCGCCGCCCGCGCCCGGCAGCGCAATCCCAATGTCGCCGTTGAACAGACCCAGCGCATAGTCGTTGCGCGTGACCATAACGGGCCGTCCGGCGAACCATTGAGCGCCCACCGCCAGCGTCACACCCGCCGAGCGCCGCACCTGCGCGGCCATCGCGGCATTCACCTGATCGACGCCGCGCGGCCCCGAACGCGTCGCGCACAGAATTCGAAAGCGGTTTAGCGCATCGAAGAGCGGCGACGGGTCTGGCGTATCGGTGGCTAACGCTTCAGCAAGCGCCCGCGCATACGCCGCAAAACCCGCGGCAAGCCGTGTGACCGTGCGCTCGGCGAGGCTCACATAGGTGTCTTCGTACAGCGCCGCTGCACAGGGTTCGGCAGGGTCGATACGCAGAGCATCGAGCGCGGCGCCCGCCGCACCGTTGCGAATAGCGAGCGACAAACGGCCGATCGGCGATTCGAGGCCAAATCGATAGTTGCGCTCGAGCCAGACGACGCAGTCGGCGAGCGGGTTTTGTGCAAGCGCGGCCAAGGTCGAGGTAGAGCCTGATGCTGATGCCGCGGCCGCTGCTGATTTCGCAGACGACGGTGCTCCGGCATCCGGCTCGGCGGTATTCGCAAAGAGATCGCCGCTGGGTGGTTGATCGAAGGCACCTTGCGCTTCGGCATCGGCATCGGCAAACAGATCGTCGGGCGGCGCATCGAAAATGCCCGGCTCACCCGCGTACGCGAAAAACCCGTCATGCCCTTCGGCAAGTCCGCTCGATGGACCCGGCAGCGCCTGCGACAACCGCGCCGCGTCAATACCGAGCGCCCCGGCGATCCGCTGCAGTCCGTTTTGCGTAAAAGCGGGACGCGCGCTGAGTTCGGCAAATACCGCACCGGCCTCGACGGCGGCGAGCTGGTCCTTGTCGCCCAGCATCACGAGACGCGTCTGCGGCGCAATCGCGTCGAGCAGATGTGCCGCCATCGCGACGTCGATCATCGACGCCTCGTCGATCACGACGACGTCATAAGGCAGCGGATTATCGCGATGATGCCGGAAGCGCCCGCCCGGTCCGGACCCGAGCAAGCGATGCAAGGTGTACGACGTCTGCGGCAAGCGCGCCGCGAGTTCCGGCGGCAAATCGCCGGCACGGGCCAGCAAGGCTTCCTGCATCCGCTGGGCGGCCTTGCCGGTGGGCGCCGCCAAGGCAATCCGCAGATCGGCCCGCGCGTCCAGCAGGCACGCAAGCACACCAACTACGGTAGTCGTCTTGCCGGTGCCCGGGCCGCCGCTAACGATGGTCAAGCGCCCGGACAGCGCCATGACTGCCGCGACACGTTGCCAGTCGACCTCGTCGTCCCGCGGTGCGCCGAAGTAGCGCAACAGACGTTCGTGTAATGCCTGGGCCGTCGTGTTCGTGTTCGCGGTTGTGGCGGCGCTCGGGGTCGTGTCCGCTCCTGCGCCGGAGCGCGCGTTCGCTGGCGCATTGGAATCGGCACCGGCATAGGCCTCGGCGCCAGCTCCTCCCGCAGCGCCCGCAGCTTCGCGGACCCTCACCTGCTCCGCCTGACCACCGCCCGCATGCCCAACCAGCGAGCGAGCGAGGCGCCGCTCGTAGTCGTAATAGCGTGCCAGATACAGCCGCCCTTGCCCGTCGATCACCAGCGGCCGCAACGCCGCCGCGCTCTGCGTGCCGTCGCTGACCATGCCGCTTGCGAACAGCGCCGCGCGCACCTCGGCGCTCGACCCATCGAAACGCCGCGCCAGCACGCCAAGCGGCAGACACACGTGCCCTTCGGCAGTCGCGCGGCTCGCAGCGAAGGCGGCCCGCGCCGCCCACTTCACCGACTCGCCCGACGCACCGCCGCGGCGCGCCAGCGTGCCGATGCGGCGCGCGAACCCTTCGGCAAGCGCGGTGCTGAAGTCGGCCGGCGCGGGTAGATTCACGCCGATGTCATCGAGTGCCGGCGGTGCGAAAGCGTCCCGCTCGAACGTGCTCATGCGACACCTCCGATCATCGCAGCGTCGAGCAGCGCCACCAGTTCGAACGCGGGGCGCCGCATATGCACGCCCGCTGCCGCCCCGTCGCCGTCGCGCCACTGCGGACGAACGCCGCGCACGAACAGATATAGATAGCCGCCGATGTGCGTGTCGTAGGCGTAATCGCGCACCCGCGTTTTCAGATAGCGATGCAGCGCCACCGTGTAGAGCAGCGCCTGCAGGTGATACGCGTGGCTCGCCATGGCCGCTTCAAGCGGCGCCGCGGCGTAGTCGGCGGCCGTGTCGCCCAGATGGTTCGACTTCCAGTCGACGATCCAGAAACGACCGTCGTACTCGACGATCATGTCGATAAATCCTTTGACGAAACCGCGCAACACGCCGGGTTCCAGCGCCACATCGGGATAGCCGTATTCGATCAGCAGTTCGCGCAACGCCGGAAAATCGAGCGAAGGCGCGGCAAACAGAAATTCAAGTTCGTTCAGACGCCGCTGCGGATTCAAGTTGGCAAGCGCCATACCGGGCACGAGCTCGGTGCTCACGACGTCCGCGATCAGCTTGTGCATCATGGCAGGCAAACGTACCGCAAGTTCGGGCACAGCCGGCGCCGGGCGCTCGCGCAATGCGCCCCGGATGGCCTCCGGCCACGTCTGCGGATCGGTGAAATCCGCGAGTTCGAACATGCGGTGCAGACAGTCGCCCGCCGCCGCGCCGCGCGGAAAGGCGAGAATGTCGTCTTCCGCATATGACGGCGCTTGCGGCACCAGCAACGGCAGAGGTGCGAGCACATCGGCGATCTCGTCGTGATCGGGCCGCACTTCTTCCACCCGCGTAGGCGCCTCCTCGGCTTTGCTGCCGGCGGCGATCAGGCCGCTGAAGCTCGCCATGCGCCACTGATCGCGCAACGGCCGCCGGTTGGCACGCGCCTGCATTCGCGCGCCGCTATCCTGGAGGCTTTCCAACGGCACCCGGCGCCCCACCTCCGGCAACGGCTGCAGCGTGATCGGGCCGCCCGCAAGCGAGCGCCATCGTTCGGCCACGGCGACTTCGTCAGGCGGATCGGTGAGCCAATCGTCAAAGCTGTAGCCGCTGCCGCACACCAGCCAGTTCAGTACGCTGCGGCGAGACTCCCTGGTGGAGCGCGACGAAAGATAAGTCCCGGCAACCAGATAGCAGCGATACACCGCGCGTGTCAGCGCCACATACACGAGCCGCGCCCGTTCTGCCGCCTGCTCGCGCACTGCATCACGTGACGCGCGTTCGGCCTCTTCGTCGTCGCAACCGTAGTGCAGCACGGCACCGCCCGTTTCGTCGTGATATTCGCGCGCATCGGGCAAGCCCGAGGATGGCGGCTCGCGCAGCGCGCCGTCGTTCAGAAACGGGCAGAACACAACCGCGTACTCCAGTCCTTTCGATTTGTGGACGGTGACGATCTGCACGAGGTTGCGATCCGACTCGAGCCGTAACTGCGCGTCTTCGCCGCCACCTTGCGTGCGTTGCGCGGCGAGCCAGCGCAAAGTCGGTGCGATACCGGGTTGCGTGGCAGCACGTGCCTGCACGAGTTCGGCCAGATGATTCACGTTGGTCAGACGGCGCTCGCCGTCCGGTCCGGCCACCAGCCGTTGCGCGACTCGCAACTCGCGCATCAGCGTGCGCCACATCAACGCGAAGCCGCGCTCGTGCCATAGCGTGCGATAGCGTGAGAAACGTTCGACCCAACCCATCGCGTCCGCGGCGTGCGCGGGATCGTCGGCTGGCGCCGGCGCGTCGGCGACCTGCTCGAGACGCCACAGCGCGGCGGCGTCGAGACCCAGCCAATCGGTGGCAAGCGCGGCGCGCAAACGCCGCAGATCGCCCGGCGTATCGACCGCGGCAAGCACGCGCTCGATCTGCTCGGCGTCGAGCGTCGCGAACACCGAAGCCTGCGCCAGTTCCACGCTGCCGACACCCCACGACGCCAGCACACGCTTGATCAGACTGCCCTGCTTATGCGTTTGCACCAGCACCGCGATATTGCCCGGCGCGAGCGGCACGTCGCCGATCGTTACCGACGCTTCGCGCGCACCGCGCAGGAGCCGCACGATCTCGGCCGCACACGCTTCGCTCGCTGCGCGTTGCGCGTCGCGTTTGGTCAGCGCCGCGTCGCCCTGCGGCAAGGTCCAGATGCGGAAGTCGCCCGCGCCTGCATCCGGTTCGGAGAAAGGCGCACGACGCCGCTCGCCGGCCCGCACCGGTTGATAGTCGAGACCGTCGAGCACGAAAGCCTGGGGATTCGCTTCGAATAGCCGGTTGCAGGCCTCGACGATCGGCGCGGTCGAACGCTGATTGACCGCCAGCGTGTAGCACGCCGAAGCCGCCTCGCGCGCCGCCAGATAGGTGTGCAAATCCGCCGCGCGGAAACTGTAGATCGCCTGCTTCGGATCGCCGACCAGAAACAGCGGCCCAGCCGGCGCGAAGATGCGGCTGAAAATCGCGAACTGCAACGGATCGGTATCCTGAAACTCGTCGATCAGTGCGGCTGGATAACGCGTGCGCAAAGCATCGGCAAGCCAGGGGTTGGCCGCGAGCGCCCGATACAGATTGGACAGCAGGTCGTCGAACGACACTACCCTGCGCGTGCGCTTGCGCGCCACCAACTCGGCGGGCGCGTAGTCGAGCCAGGTTTCGATAAGCGCAAGCCAGCGCGCGCGTTGCGTGGCTTCGGCCGCGACCACGGCCGCAGCCAGTGCCTCGGCCTGCTCGAAGAACGGATGCCCGGGCGGTTCGAACTTGACCTTGGTGGCCTTTTTCAACGCCGACGCGGTCAGCTTCAAGGCCGCTTTCGGCGGCGGCGCATGGCAATCGCCCTGCGCGAAGTATTCGGTCCACGCCGCGATCGCGGCACTCACGAGATCGGGCTTATGCGAGGTCTTGCTCAGACGGTCCTGCGCTTGTCCAAGCAGGCTCACAATCGTGTCGCGCTCCGCCTGCCAGATTGCGCAAGCTGTATCGAAACGCGCCTGCGGATCGGCGTCGTTGCCGCCAGCATCGACCTTGCCCCAGCGCAGTTGCGCCAACGGCTTCTTCAAGCGCCGTGCGAGTTGCTCATCGAGCGACGCGGGGCCGGCGCGTTTGGCCACGAGCCATGCCGCGAACGCGGGATGCGCATAGGCCACCGGTTCCACCTGCTCGCGCCAGAAATCGGCTGCCATTTCAAAACGCAACGCAGCGTCGTCGGCTTCCATTTCGAACGCGAACGGCATGGCCGCGGCGAACGGCGCTTCCTGCAGTGCCCGTTGACAGAAGGCGTGAATGGTGTGAATCGCGGCCTGGTCGAACGTGCGCAGTGCGCGGCGCACGACTTTCAATGCACTCTCGCGATCAATGCCTCGCTGCGGCGCAAGCGTGGTCTCGAAGAGACGCTGGATAAACGGATCGCCGCCGTCGTCGTCCGCATCGATAGCCCGGTCCAGTTCCGCGAGCCGCCCGCGAATCCGCTCGTGCAATTCTGCGGTCGCCGCCTTCGTAAAGGTTACGACCAGAATCTGGTCGGCGTTCAGATTCTTTTCAAGCAGCAGCCGCACGTACAACGCGCAGATGTTCCAGGTCTTGCCGGTTCCCGCCGACGCCTCGATCTGGTTGACGCCCTCGAGCGAACAGGCGAAGACATCGAGCTCCTGCGCAACCAGCGCGTGATGATGAACGGCGCCGCTCATGACGCGCTCCGCAGATGCTGCAGCAGCGGTTTGAAGACGATCGAGGCAAGACTGCCGAACGGTTCGTCGAGCGTCAATGGCGTGCCGCGCAGCGCGATGCGCAAAGCAGGGTCGTCGGATTCGCCGCGCACACGATCGTTGATCCACACGCCCTGTGCCGCGGAATCGCTCTCGCTGATTTTCACCCATGCGCTCTTCGGGAAAAAGCGCAGCGGCAGCCTGCGCCCGGCCCTGAACAGCGCGGCAAGCGGCGCCAGTTCGTCGAGCGGCGCGGCGACCGGCGTGAGTTCGAAGCTCTCGCCGCTGCCATGCCAGACCGTGCGGCGTGGGCCGTTAGGCTGCGCCGCGCAATAGACCAGATGCGCGAGCCACGCCGACAGATAGTCGCGCGCGGTCGCTTTGGCGTAACGGAAAATCACTTGTCCTGTTTCGGTCAGCAAATTCAAGGTGCCGTGCAGTTGCAGCGGTGTTTCGGCTGCTTTGCGGAGCGCCGCGTCGTGCGGGCCGAAAAGCGTATCGGCGATGTCAGCGCCAGCGGGCCAGCGCGGCTTGATATCGAGCACGAATGGCAACCGCTCGACACCCGATGCGACTTCGCGGCGCACGCTGTCGGCGAGTTGGCGTAGCGCGCCGAGTTCGCGCGAGCGCCATACCGCGCCGGTCGCGCCGCCCGGCAATTCCGGACTGGCCGCGGCGACGCGGCGTACCCGCTCAAACATACCGTCCTGGTCTTCAGCGCCGCTGTCCAGCAGCACCGGCAGGAGCCGCTCCGCCAACGCGTCACGGCCGGCCCAATCGAGTTCGAACGGCTCCGTATCGAGCAACTCGCCCTGCGCGTCCGACAACACAATACCGAGGCGGTCGCGTAACAATGCACGCGCCGGATGACGCCAGAAACGCACGAATTCGTCGAAGGCAACAGAGGCCGTGTCTTCAGCGGGCAACGGTTGATCGAAAAACGGCGCAGCGGCCGGATGCTGCGGCGCGGCCAACAAAGTGGCCAGTTCCGCGCGATCCGTGTCGTAAGTGAAAAGGCCGCGCTGCGACGAGAAGTAGTCCGACGCGAACGCCTGCAGCGGGTGATCGATGATGAACGCATGCCGCGCGGTTTCGATTTCCGCGGGACTCGCCCCTTCCCCCGCCGACACCTGGGCCAGGTGGTCGAGTAATTCGTCGACCAGCGCGGCCGGCGGCAACGGTGCATTGTCGCGAATGCTGCGACCGGTATAGGCGATGAAGAGCCGGTCCCGCGCGGCCAGCAGCAAGTCGAGGAACAGATTGCGTTCGTCGTCGCGACGCTGCCGGTCACCGGCTTTCCCGAAGGCAGCCATCAGGTCGAATTCGTCCGCGCGGGCGAGACTCGGCAACACGCCGTCATCCATGCCGAGCAGACAGACAATGCGATAGGGCAAACCGCGCAAGCTGGTCAGCGACGAAAACGTCACGCTCCCCCACGGCACGCCGCCGCGCGCGGGGTCGTCGAGCGCCTCGGTGAGTGCGCCGCGCACCACGGTGGCAGGCAACCCGACGTCTTGCGCGCCCGCCTGCATCGCGTCGCCCATCTTGTCGATCGCGTCGCGCACCGCCGCCAGCGAATCGGCAAACTCCACGCCGCCGTCGAAACACTGCGCGAGCGTTTCGAGCAGCAATTGCGCCCATTCGGCAGGGGTTTGCTCGACCGCGCAGCGCTGCGCGAAGCTTTCGATATCGTCGACGAAACTTGACAGGCGGCCGAGCAATTCGGCATCCGACCCGTCCGCGCCTTCAACGGGCAACCAGGCATCGACCGGCTCGCCACCATCCGGCATCGCATAACCGAGGTATAGCCGGGTCAGCGCATCGGCGAATGTATGGCGCGCGACCGGCACGTGCTCGCCGGTCGGCTCGCCGGGCGCCAGCCCGCGCCGTGCACCGGCTGCCGCGAGCCACTCCTGTGCGGCTTCCAGCGCGCTGGCATCGATCCCGTAACGCGCGGCGATCGCATCGACCCGCAGCCATTCGATCAGATCCGGTGCGCCCACGCTACGCTCGGGCAAGGCCAGCCAGCCAATCAGTAAACGCGCAACCGGATTGGCCTGCGAAGGTGGCAAGCCGGTAATCCGGTAGGGAATCCGGCGCGTGTCGCCAGGCGGCGCGGTGCCGAATACCGCATCGATCAATGGCCCGGCGGCCGCGAGATCGGACACTGCAACCAGCACATCGGAGGGCTGCAGATCGTCGAACTCGTCGAACCATCCGAGCAGCCGATCATGCAGCACTTCAAGCTGGCGCGACAGGCTGTGGCATACGTGGACTTCGATGCCATTCTCAATCGGCAATTCGTCGGTGTCCGTTTCCTCGCGCAACTCGAGGATGCCGTTCTGCACGGCGGCGAGCCAGCTCGGTTCTGGATTCTCGCTGAACTCGCCCGTCTCGCCGGATGCGGCGCTCTCGGTCAGCTCGTGCAACATGTGTAGTTGCGCCTGGGTCTGACGGCCCCATTCGGCCAGCAACGGGTGACCCACCTGCTGATAATCGAGCTGACCCGCGGCGTCGAGCGCTTCGACGCGGCCCGCGCTGACCACGTCGAACCAGAACTCGCGGCACGGGTTCAACACATACAGCCGCACGTCGACCCAGCGCGAGAGCGCTCGCAATAGCGCGACGTGCAGCGGCGGCATGGTGGGCAGCGCGAATACGCTGACCGCTTCCGGCCACTGCGCGTTCGAAATGGCTTCCAGATCGAGCGTGCCGATTTCCTCGAGAAAGCGATAAGCCGGCGGCAGAGCCGCCGCGGGCGTTTGCGCGTTGCCCGCCACTTCGGCTAGCACGGCGCGCCACAGTGCAGCTTGCCAACGCTCGTCTTCACGCGCCGCCTCGCTTGCGCCGACGAGACGCGGGCCGGTGTCTCCCGCAGCGCCGCTCGCAAAGATCGAACCGCCCTTCTGCCATTGCAGCAGCCATTCCGGGCGATAGGTCAGATAGTGGTCGAGCACGGTGGCCACACGACGCGCCAGCTCGTAGCGCATCGACGCATCCGCCGCATCGAGATACGTACGCAGACGCGGCGAGGCATTCCACGGCAAAGCTTCGTGCGCTTCGCCCAGCAGCCGATAGCAACGCCAGACGAGCCGGTCCGGCGCGAACGGCGAATGCCTCGGCACCTCGATCACGCCGCCGATTTGCGCCCACAGCCATTGCGCGAGGTAACCAAAATTGACATTCGCGCAGATACCCTGGCGCGCCGCGATGTCGAGCTCGAGCCGGCGGCGCACGGCCGCGCTCGGGACGATCACGGGCTGCGCGCGCCAGGGGTCGGACGGCGCTTGTGCCAGGTCGTCGAGCAGCGCGCCGACAAGGGTTTCGTAGCGGTTCGAGTAGAAGAGCTGGAGCATGGATCCTGGGGAAGCAGGCGGCGCGAGCTGAACGCCCCCGGCCGCGACAGATACTGAAGCGACAGCATAACAAACGCGCCACCAGGGCAGAACCTGGCCGAACGGACGAGGTCAGATCAGGCACAAAATCAGTTAGACTCGTCGGCAAGTTTGGGGCTGCACCAGGTCCGCCCCGGGTCGGCCTTTTCAACCGCGTTTTCTCAGTGAATGGAATTCAGGCAGTCGATGCGCTATTCGGTTGAAATAAAAAAATTCCTTTACAGCCAGTACTTTTATGGCGGCCTGCGCATCGCAGTCGGCGTGTCGTTACCGGCCGTCCTGTGTCTGATCGTATTTCACGATCGCGACCTCGGCTTCACGATTGCGACCGGCGCGCTCGGCGCATGTGTGGTCGACATGCCGGGCCCGCTCAAGTACAAGCACAACGAGATGCTGGCGTGCACGGTGATCGGCTTCCTGTCCGCGCTCGCCACCGGCCTCGCCACGGTCAACTCGGTGGCGTTGTGGTGCACGGTCGTGCCGCTCACGTTCGTGCTCTCGTTGATCGTCGTGTATGGCAACCGCTGGCCGCAAATCAGCTTTGCCACGCTGTTCATGATGGTCATGACGCTGGAAGAGCATTTCACGCCGATGCAGGCGCTCGTCAACGCGTCGTGGATTCTGGTGGGCGGTCTCTGGTACACGTACTGGTCGACTTTCGTCAGCCGCTGGATGATGCATCGCATCGAACAGCAGGCGCTCGCCGAAAGTGTGTTCGCGTGCGCGGACTATCTGCTCGCGCGCGCCGCCTTCTACGATCTCGATAACGATCTCGACGAGTGTTATCGCAACCTCGTCGACAAACAGATTTCCGCGGTCGATCGTCAGGATGCCGCGCGCGACATCGTGCTGCGCAATCTGCCGAAGCTGAAAACCGGCCGGCTCGAGCCGCGCCGGGCCATGCTGTTCAATCTGTTCATCAATACCGTCGATCTGCACGAGCTGTTTGTCGGCACGCATGTCGATTATTCGCTGGTGCGTAACACGTTTGGCGGCTCCGATCTGCTGGTGTTCTACCGCGATCTGATTCGCAAATCCGCGGCCGACCTCGAAGAAATCGGACTCGCGGTGCTGCAAAACCAGCCGCCGCGTATTCGCGTGAATGTCAAAGCCGAGTTGCGTGCCATCGAGTTCGAGATCGACCTGATGCGCAAGCAGGACCTGCCGGGCAAAAATCCCGAGGCGTATTCGGCGATATCGTCCACCTTCCGGCGTATCTGGAGCGCCACGCGCCTGATCGACAAGATGCGTAAAAGCCTGTCGAGCGATCCGGGCGCAAGCGGAACTGAAACCGAATTGCGCCTCGACCAGGCGCTTTCCCGCTTCGTATCGAGCCGCCGTGTGCCGTTCGGGCAGATCTTCTCGAATCTGACCATGGCCTCGCCGAGCTTCCGCCATGCGCTGCGCGTGACGATTGCGGTCGCGGTAGGTTTCTGGCTCGGCCGCCTGCTGCCGCTCACGAATGCCTACTGGATCGTGATGACCACGGTCATCATTCTGAAACCGGGCTATTCGCTGACCAAACAGCGCAACGGGCAGCGGATCGTCGGCACGCTGATCGGCTGTGCGGCGAGCATCGCGTTGATGATCTTCGTCAAGGAGCCGCACATCCTGCTGGTGGTGATGTTCGCGTCGATGGTGATGAGCTACAGCCTGCTGCTGTTCAATTACACGGCGAGCGTGGTGTTCACTTCCTCGTACGTGCTGCTCATGTTCCATCTGCTCGCGCCGGGCAGTATGCGCATCATCGGCGAACGCGCGATCGACACAGTGGTGGGTTGCGCGATCGCGATTGCGGCAAGCCACTTGTTCCCCTACTGGGAATACCGGCTGATGGGCAAGCTGGTCAACAACATGATCAATGCCACGCGGCAGTATCTGGAAGCAAGCTGGTGGTGGAGCGGCAAGCCGGCCGCCGCGGTGGTGGCCACAGTAACGGAAGCCGGTGCATTTGCGCCCGCGGCGGCCATGGCGGATCCGGCGATCGATTTCGGCAAGCCGGTGCGCGCGATGGCAAATGGTGGAACAAGCGTTGGAACACGCGCTGGAGCAGCTACGAGCGGCAACGCGGTACTTCAAACCGGCTCCGGCGCCGCTGCAAACATGGGTGCAACCGCCGCTGCCAATCCGAATACCAATGCGGGCGCCAAGCCGGGTTCAGGCGGCACCGACTCTGCCGTCAGCAACGCGAGCACCAAGCCGGCAGGCGGGGCATCCGCTGCCGCGGTGGCCGCTGCAACCGCGCTTGATCGCGATTATCGCTACCGGCTCGCGCGCAAGAACGTCCACGTGGCGTTTGCCAATCTGGGCCAGGCGTTCCAGCGCATGATGCTCGAGCCGAAGTCCGCGCAGAAATTCGTGCCGGAACTGAACGACCTGCTGATACGCAGCCACGTGCTCGCCTCGCAGATCACCGCGGCCGCGCCTTTGCTGCGCACCTCCGCGCAGCAGGGCGACGCTGTCTCGCTACAGCCATTGCAGCGCGCGCTGAGCGTGGTCCGCGACAATTTGACCGAGGCCGAAGCGGGTAGAGCATCGCCCGCCGACCAGGGCGAACAGATCAAACAATTGATGCGTGAGCTGGATGTGATGGTGGTCGAGACGGAGAAATCGCCCGACTATTCGGCTGACGCCGTGCACGATATGAAGTTGCTCGCCCATCAGTGCAAGCAGATGCTGACGGCGTCAGCGCAGATTCGCAAGGATGCGAGCGTGATCCGGCTGCCGGCAGAAGCGTGATACGAAACGGGTCGTTATAACGGCCCGGGCTCGTCGTGCACTGTACGTTCAAAGCAGGCTTTCAGCGCCTGCCGGCAACCAGCACCGCACGAGGCGCAAGCTCCGCCGAACCAGCCGCGGCGGCGGATCGTCGATCGATCGCACCGTGTGTCTTCGTGTGCCTTATTGCGCAGCGCCGCTCGCGGGTTTCGCCGCCGTAGCCGCTGCAGCCGCCGCCGCGTCCGAAGAAACCGTCGGCTCCGGTGCGTTCTGACGGTCGAACTCACGCTTTTCCGTGATGGCGTTATAGAAGAGCGTGGCGATCACCAGCAGTACCGCGACCACGATGAAAATAGCAATGCCAAAAGTCGGGTTCTTCTTGCGCGGCGGTTTGTTCATGAGGCGGGCTCGGTTCGCGAAACAGTCGCGGATAGTGTCGGGAAAGGCGGCATTCTACGCCCACTGAGCTTGCGCGTGGCTTGCGGTCAACGGCCCTCCACCACCGCCGAGGGCCGCACCGGCAGCGCCGTCGAGTACTTGATCTGTTCCATCGCAAAACTGGAACTCACGTCATACAGCGGCACGGCGCCGATCAACAGCTTATAGACCCGATCGTAGTCGTCGATATCGGACACCACCACGCGCAACAGGTAGTCGGTTTCGCCGCTCATCCGGTAGACCTCCACCACCTCCGGAATGTCCTGCACCGCACGCGTAAAGGCCTGCGCCCAAGCCTCCGTGTGCTGGTTCGTTCGCACCGCCACGAACACGGTCGTGCCCACGCCGAGTTTGCGCGCGTCGCACAGCGCCACCTGGGCGCGAATCACGCCGGTCTCTTTCAGACGTTGCAGCCGCTTCCAACATGGCGTTTGCGACAGATTCACGCGCTGCGCCAGTTCGGCGATCGGCATCGTTGCGTCTTCCTGCAACAGTTCGAGCAGCTTCCGATCGATGATATCCATTCCCATCATCACGCCCCTATAGGAAATTATTCTACTTTTAAGACTGTGGGTGGAATTATATGGAAACTCTTTCTCCAGGCAAACGGGTATAAATATCTCTGTCAAAAAATAGCCGATAAGCAGCCATCCAGCTGCACAGCGATCATGAGCCAAGACCCCCGTTCAACCCGCGTCGCCCATTCCTCCGCCCACGCCACGCAGTTTGCCGCCGCGCGCGAAATGCCCTCGTGTGCGCCTCGCACCGCGCCGCTCGCACACCTGTGCGACGCGCTCGATGCAATGTTCGAAGCCTGCGTGAATTTCCCCGAACCCTCGAATTCGACCTTCTTCGCGCGCAGCATGCGCATCGCGCTTGCCGAAGCCGCCGCGAACCCCGCCTTGCTCACCCCGGCGCAACGCGAAGGCTCCGCCGAAAACTACCGCCGTCATCTGCTGGCCGCCGACCCTCACGGCCGCTATGCGATCGCCGCGCTGGTATGGCTGCCGCACCAGGCAAGCCCGGTGCACGCACACCACACCTGGTGCGGCTACGCGGTGCTGGAGGGCACGCTGAGCGAAACGGTCTTCGAATGGAACGGCGCACAGCATTGCGCAAGCGCCACCCGAACGCAAGCTCGTAATACCGGCGCCGTGTCGTTTGTGCGTGGCGGCAGGAGCGGCATTCACCGGCTCGGCAATTGCAGCGACGCACCCGCCGTCTCGCTGCACATCTACGGCGTCGCGGGCGCGCAGATCGCCACGCACGTCAACGACATCGTGCACACCGTTCAGGCACCGGCGCTCGTCTGAAACCGGCATTGGGCTTACTCAGCTTTTACCGCCCGCGTCACCAGCGGTCGGAATCTGCGGCGGGATCGGCGCGGTCTGCCCGGTCGGCGGCGGCGCCGGACGCGGTTCGTGCGACACATCGCGCGCCGCCGCCACGGCAACGTGCGCGGCACGCATCGAAGCGCCTGTCGCGGCATGCACGTGTTCAGGTCCATGCCCATGCGCAAGCTCATCGTCCGGCAAAGGCTGCCCTTCACTATCTTTCGATGACGTGTACACCCGCATTTGCGGCACGGGGATCTCGATGCCGGCCTCGTCCATCTTGCGTTTCAGCCTCAGATTGAAAGCGCGCGCCACGCTCCATTGCTGCAACGGCCGCGTCTTGATCTGCCCTTTCACGACCATCCAGTTCGGATCGAAACGGTCGAGCCCCCACACCTCGATCGGTCCGAGCATTTCGCGCCGGTAACGAAAGTCGGCCATCAGATCGGCGCCGACTTCGCGAATCAGTTGCGTGATCTGATCGACATCGGTCGAGAACGACATCCGCACTTCGAACACCGCGTAGGCGAAATCGCGCGACAGGTTCTTGACGATCTTGATCTGTGAAAACGGAATCGCGTGAATCGCGCCTTGCCCGTCGCGCAAACGGACCGTACGAATCGACAGATGCTCGACCGTGCCCGCATGGCCACCGTCTACGTCGATCCAGTCGCCGACCGAAATCGTATCTTCGATGATGATGAACAGACCTGTGATCAGGTCGGTCACGAGCGACTGCGCGCCGAAACCGATCGCGAGACCAATCACGCCGGCACCGGCCAGCAGCGGCGTCACGTTGATGCCCAGATTAGCCGCGGTGACGATGCCGGCAATCGTCATGATCGACACCAGCAGCACGTTGCGCAGCAACGGTAGCATCGTGCGCGCCCGCATGCTCGGATTGCGCGATTTGTTGCGCAGACTACCTGGATTGAGGGTTTCGGTGATCGCGGTATCGACCAGAATCCACAGCAGCCATGAAATGAATACGGTTGCGACGATCGCGGTCACCGCATGGGCAATCCCGCGCGCGGCAACGTTTTCCTCCACGACTTCCGCGAGCGACACGCCCCACAACCGCGCCGCCAGTTCAAAGAACAGCAGCCAGATGAACAACGTGAGCAGCGTGCCGCAAAAGCGCAACAAGCGCGACAGATAAGGCGAGCGGCGCCGTGCGCGCGCGCTGCGCGGGCGCGTCACGCGCAGCACGACGGCCGACAGGAAAAATGCCAGCACCAGCAGCAGTGCGGTCACCACCGAAATCTGCAGCACGTTTTCGCTGGAACCCGAGCCGCCGAGCGTGGCGACCACCGACGCGGTGGCCAGCACCAGCACCGGCACATGCCAGAGCGAGGCGAGCACGTCGAACGCGTCGGTCGCGGCCTGATGGTCGTTCCGCTGGTCGTAGGCCCGGTTGCGGATCAGATGCGCGACGGGCCGGCGAAACGCCAGCGCGAAATAGCCGGTGAGCACGGCGGCAGTCATGTTGGCCGCCGTCGAAATCAGCGCGGCGAGATTCGATCCCAGTTGATGCTCGACGTCGTAGTTGACCGCCGCATCGCCGAGCGCGGCGCATATGCCCACCACGAACAGCACGCGCCGCGCGTGATCGAGCAGCAGACGCACGGCAACTCGCCGGTGCCCGGAGCCGAACAGCGAAAACATGATCAGACAGATCGCCGAAAACACCGCGCCCGCGACAATCGCATAGGCGACCACCATGCCGAGCGTACGGCCGAGCTCATCGGGCATGGCACGCACGAACAGCAAGGCAGCGAGAAAGGCAACGATCCACGGCCCGACGCGGCGTAGTGCAAAGATCAGCAATTCGCGCGTGGTGGGATTCGGGTTGAGCCCCAGAACGATGCCGAAGCGCCGGTACAGCCGGTGTTGCACGTAGATCAGCGCGCCGGCGCACGCCCCCCAGCCGGCCAGCATGGCGATCATCGAGAACACGATGCGCCCGAAGCTTTCCTGCCCTTGACCCGAAATGATCGTATAGAGCTCGTTGCCGGCCGCGTTGAAGCGGCCGCCCCAATAGCGCACCGGCGTGCGGCCTTGATGCACGTCGGATTCGAACGACGCGATGCCCGACGCGATGGCGCCGAGCAAGCCCGGGCTCGGTTGCGCGGGCGCGGGCTGCGCGACGTTTTGCGAGACATCGCGCAGCTTCTTGAGCTGGGCGACGAGCGCGCTGCGCTGCCGGTCGTTGTCGAGTGTCGAGATCACGCTGTCGAGCGAGCGCGCCAGTTCCGCCTGGCTCGCAGGCGACGGCGCGGAGGCCGCGTCCGCGGCGGAGGCGCCCGAGGCGGCAGACGCAGGGGTCGCTGTCGCGCTATTGATCAGGCTCTGCAAAGCCGGAATAACAGGCGTGCCGGCGCCGGCAGCCTGGGCCGCGGCGGGCATCCATCCGATGCTGAGGATCAGCGCGACGCACATCGTGAGCGCCCACGCGCCGAACCACGCCGCGACGCGAGCACGAACACCGCGTCCAGCGCTGCATCCGATCTGATTGAAATTAAACTGAAAGGCGGCGCGAGTCGCCGGTTGTTCGCCGTTAGACGGCGCGGCCCCGGACTCACGCCGCAATTGGCATGACTGCATGGCGATCCGTAAGAAAACGGGAGACGCCAGTGTAGCCGCAGTTTCACAGCAGGCAACCGAACATGCGTAACCGATTGTTAGGACGCTTGCGCAAACCCGGCGATTGGCGGGCCACCCGGCCCGCCGGGCGGCCGCTACGACGCATGCCACGGACTACGCGCGACACAAGCCGCGCGCGGGCCCATACGGCACGTTAAGGCTCAGTAAGCCACCGTCGCGATCTGACGGATAAAACGGCCCTGCTCCAGTTCATCGACGAAGGCGATCGCATAGTCTTCCGCGGAAATACGGCTATTACCCTCGGCGTCGGCAATCAGCGTGTTCGCACCCGTGCGGAACTTGCCGGTGCGCTCGCCCGGGGCGATCAGCGCGGCCGGCGCGAAGAAAGTCCAGTCGAGATCGGTGATGCCGCGGTAGTAGTCGAATGCATCGCGGTGCGCCAGCGCGACCGCTTTGTAGGCATCCGGGAAGCCGTCCGTGTCGACCAGTTGCTTGCCCGGCGCGACTTCGAGCGAGCCCGCGCCGCCCACCACCACGAGACGCTTCAAGCCCGCTGCGCGCACACCGTCGACCAGCGCATGGCTGGCCTTGCTCACCGCTGCCGGGTCGTCTTTCGGCGGCGCGTATGCGCTGGCGACCACGTCGTGACCGCGCACTGCTGCGCCGACGCTCGCGGCGTCGAGCACGTCGGCCTGCGCAGCCGTCACATTCGCCAGATCCGCCGGCACGCGTGCCGGATTGCGCGCCAGCGCCGTCACCTGATGCCCACGACGAGCCGCTTCCGCGGCGATCCGCGAACCAATCATGCCGGTGGCGCCGAACAACGCGATCTTCAACTGTTTGCTCATTTCGATACTCCTGGTATGTAAGCCAATATGTAACCACATTGATTACATATATTCCGAAAAAAGAGGGGCATCAGCCCCCGTCCGCTCTCACGCGCGCGTCTCGACTACTTCGCGCGCGCCCTTCTGTGCCGCTTCTTTGCTACGTTATCCGTGCGAACGCCGCTTACGCTCACGCGCCCGTTCGGCGCGCACTACGTCGGCAGTGGCGTCCGCAAGTGTGCGCGCGCCGAGCGACGCTTCCATGGCCTGCTGCGCTTCGTCGATGATACCGCGCAGCACGACCTGAATATTACGCCCCACCATGCATGCCGGATTCGGCTCCTCGCGATGCATGGCGAACAATTGCGCGTCGTCCACCGCGCGGTACACCTCGAGCAGGGTAATGCTTTCGGGCGCCCGGGCGAGCAGCGCACCACCGCCCGCGCCAAGCTGCGAGGTCGTGAGACCCGCGTCGGCCAACATGGTCAGCAGACGCCGGATCAGCGCAGGATTCGTATTCACGCTGCCCGCGATCATCTCCGACGAAAGCGGCACGCCCTCCTGCAACGACAGCAGCGCGAGCACGTGCACAGCAAACGCAAACCGGCTACTCGTATTCACAGCAAACCTGCCCGGCAACGACAATGTGTAACCATAGTAATTACATTTAATCCGGCTGTCAAACGGACGGCTGCATAGACCATCCTCTCACTTGTCCATCTGCTTTTGCGCATCGCTGGAATCGCCCGATGCCGACGAGGAAGCGGAGGCCGCCGCCGACGCCGAACTTTGCGCCGACCATTCCTGCAGCTTGCGCCCGGCGTTCTCGAGGCCCTGGCCGGTCAGCGCCGCCGCCTTGCCGAGCTGCGCGTTCGTGGCGCTCGCCGCGTTTTGCAGGTTGGCCTGCGCGCTCGATGCCAGCGCGGCGGGATCGATTTTGATCGACGGCGCGGAAGCTGCGGAGTCCAGATTCTGCTGCGCCGTTGCCTTGGTCGCATCGACCTGCTGGCCCACGTAGCTGGCTGCCTGATCGAGCTTCTGACCGGCGGCTTGGGCCGCCTCATTGAGCTTGCCGGCGACCTGATCCGCCGACGCATCATTCTTTTGACACGCCGTCAGGCCGCCGAACACGAGGGCGACAACGGCGGCACGGCGCAACAACGGTGAACGAATGGATAAAGTCATATCTGTATGTGCTGTGTATGAGCCGCATCGAACGGCTTTCGCATGCGAAAACGCGCCCATGATACGCCGTTGCGCGGCGAACCCGTTCATCGCGCCGCATGTTGCGTCGCGGTTCTGTCAAACGTGTTGGAGTAGACTGACTGCCCGCTCGATGTATTCCGTTGATCAACTGGAGGCATGCGATGGCAGCAAAGAAGATTCTGTTCCTGACCGGCGACTTCGCCGAGGATTACGAAACGATGGTGCCGTTTCAGGCACTGCAGGCCGTCGGCCACGTCGTCGACGCGGTCTGTCCGAACAAGAAAGCCGGCGAGAAGATCAAGACCGCCATCCATGATTTCGAAGGCGACCAGACCTACACCGAAAAGCCCGGCCATCAATTCACCCTCAATGCGACATTCGACGACGCCGATTCCCGTCAGTACGACGCACTGGCCATCGCGGGCGGCCGCGCGCCCGAGTATCTGCGTCTGAATCACAAGGTCATCGAGCTGGTACGGCAGTTCGCCGAAGCGGGCAAGCCGATCGCGGCGATCTGCCACGCGGCGCAATTGCTGGCCGCCGCCGACGTGATCCGCGGCAAGCGCATTTCCGCCTACCCGGCCTGCGCGCCCGAAGTGAAGTTGGCCGGCGGCGAGTACGCCGACATTCCGGTCGATGCGGCAATCACCGACGGCAATTTCGTCACCGCCCCCGCGTGGCCCGCTCATCCTGAGTGGCTGCGTCAATTCCTCGTGCTGCTCGGCACCCGGATCGAACTCTGATCCCGACGGCGCGCGCCGGCTCTTTGCGGCCACGCGCGCTCGCCTTCGCAATACTTGCGCGGCAACGCGGCTTACATTGGCCGCACGTCGATTCTGAACCCCACCTCGGGGCGTTTTATCGCCGCTGTGGCTTCCGCTCGACGACAGCAGGACTGATAAAGCTTCAGTAGAACCACGAAGCGGATTCGCAGAAACCTCTCAATGCGATTGCCCCGGAATGTGCCCTCGTCGCACCCGACTTTGAGACTCGTCCGATAGTTCGCAGCAAAAGGCTTTCCTATAGTCGCGGGTTGACCTGGGAGCCTTTTTTGATGGAACTGACTGATTGGATCGTCATTCTCGCCGTCACGCTGATGGCGATTGCTTTTTTTTGCGCACGTACACCGGCCAACTGGTCGCGGGAAAACCGCGCACGGCGTCTGGCGGGTACGCGCATGCTGGTGCAGGCAGCGTGCTCGCTATGGGCGGCGCTGTTGATCGCCGCACGCGGCCTGTTCGCGCTCGACGGCCTGCCCGGCTTGCACCCGGCGCCGCTCGAAGCGCTGACCGGCATCGCGGTCCTGATCTGCTGCGGCTGTTACTGGTCGATCCGCGGTAGCAAACTGCTCAAACCACGCCGGCTCTTTACCGCGTACTGATGCCAGGCGCGGCATGGGCGGTATTCGCGGCGTGTACCGCACCGCCGCCGGGACCCGCGCCCCCTGAATCACCGGCTGCCGCACGCGCTTCCCGTCCACCCTGCACCGCGTGAGCACCGTCCGCCAGCGTCGCGTGTGTTTCGACAGACCGCTGCGCGCCCCGCGTCCCGGCTTCGGGCAGCGACAGATAAAACGTCGTGCCCACCCCTTCTTTCGACTCCGCCCATACGCGCCCGCCGTGGCGCTCCACCACCCGCCGCACGAGCGCAAGACCGATGCCCTCGCCTGCCGCCACATTGCCGTGCAGCCGCTGAAACGCGTTGAAAAGCCGCGGCAACGCGACCGCCGGGATGCCCAGGCCATTGTCCCGCACGTAAAAAATCCGTAGCGAATGCACGCCCGGCGGGGCCGGCGTCGTACCGATCTCGATCAGACCTTCGCGTGACGGGTCCAGATAATTGACCGCGTTGCCGATCAGGTTCGCGAACACCTGTTCAAGCGCGGTCGGGTCGCCCCATACCGGCGGCAGTTCGTCGACGATCACATGCGCCCGCCGGGCCCGGATCGACCCCTGCATGGCATCGACCACGCGCGGCACGATATCGCGCACTTCGACCTTTTGCTGCCGGTACTCGACCCGGCCGACGCGCGACAGCCGCAACAGCGCGTCGATAATATGAGAGGCACGCAACACGGCGGTTTGCAGGAAGTGCAAGGCCTCGCCGATATCCTCGTCCACCACCCGTTCGATGCGCTGCCGCGGCTCGGCCGCGAGCGACGACTGCCGCAGCACCGCGCGCAGGTCGTTGCAGGCGCGCGTCAGTTCTTTCGAGAAGCCTTGCAGATTCACCAGCGGCGCACGCAGGTCGTGCGACACGCTGTAGATGAACATTTCGTTCTCCTGGGTCTGTTGCCGCAAGGTCTCGTTGATGCGCGCCAGTTCGCCGGCGCGGCGCGCGAGATCGGACTGAAAGCGCGCCTGGATGCGCTCGGCTTCGAGCAGGCGCCGGCTGGTTTCATGCAAGGTCAGATCGAGCCGGGCAATTTCGTCGCGGCCCGGACCGATCGGCGCCAGCGGCTCGTTGCCCGCAAGGCGCCCGGCATTGTCGGAGAGCAGCGCGAGCCGGCCGCGCACGCCACGCGTGAACAACCAGATGGCCACCGCGACGAACAGCAAGGAGCCGAGCACGGCCGCGACGACCAGCATCTGCTGCCGTTCACGCGCGGCGCCGGCGGCGCTTGAACGCAACGTGTCGAGGCGCCGCTCTTCACTCTGGAAGGCCGCCACTTGCTGGCGGAAGCGATCGAGCACGTCGGCGCCGCCCAGATCTCGAAAGCGATCGAGCAGATCGCGCCGCCGCCCCGAATGCAGCATGTCCTGAACGCGGTCCGACCATTGGCGATAGCCCTGCACCGCCTGGCGCACCTGCACCACCCGTTCGACTTGCGCCGGGTTATCGGCCACCAGCTCGGCCAGTTGATCGATGCGACGGTCGACGTCCATCCACACCGTGACCGGCGTGGTAAAGCGGGTATCGTTGGCAAGCACCGCGCCGCGCAGCGCCACCGACTCACCCAGCACCGGATCGAGAATCGCGGTGGTCTGGCGCAGCACGTCTTCGCTATGGATAGCCCACCGCTCGGCTTGTGCCGCGTCAGACTGCGCCTTGACCAGGCCGGACAGCAGCGCCAATTCGAAGAAAGCCGGAATCGCGATCAGCAACAGGCCTTTAGTGGTCAGTCTCATGCGTGCGCATTGGAGGTCGATGGCCGGCAGATCATGCACGGGGACGGCACATTATGTGGGCGTTTGCGCAGGAAGACAAAGACGGCACGTCAGGAATCATGCTTGTTCCGCCAGATATCGTTCCGTACGCAGCGATTGCGCATAGAACGTCAGGCTTTTGAATTAAACGTAAATAAAGTCGAATAATTTGCCCACATTTGGATCATGAGAGCGGCAACGAAACCATCATGCACTTAAATTGTGCTTTCGTTGCCATTCGAGGTGCAAGGAAGAACTGACGCTGAATTGCCAGCACCTCACAACAATCCCATTCCGGTGCGGCCCTGCACCTGATCGACGCTTTCGGCACAAATTTGGCCCGGTTCTTGCATTCAATGCCCGCTTTTTTGGCATAAGCGGGACACTCGATGGAAAGTCTTAAAACCGGCACCGATACCCTCTTCCTTTTGCTGGGTGCCGCGATGGTGCTGGCCATGCATGCGGGATTCGCGTTTCTCGAACTCGGCACGGTCCGCAAAAAGAATCAGGTCAATGCGCTGGTGAAGATTCTGGTGGACTTCTCGGTCTCGACGATCGCGTATTTCTTCATCGGCTACACGATCGCCTATGGCGTGCAGTTCTTCGGCAGCGCCGAATCGCTGGCCGCGCACAACGGCTATGCGCTGGTGCGCTTCTTCTTCCTCCTGACCTTCGCGGCGGCAATTCCGGCGATCGTGTCGGGCGGCATCGCCGAGCGCTCGAAGTTCAATCCGCAACTGTTCGCCACCTTCGTACTGGTTGGCTTCATCTATCCGTTCTTCGAGGGAATCGCGTGGAACGGCCGCTTCGGCATTCAGAACTGGCTGACCCAGGTCTTCGGGGTGCCGTTTCACGACTTCGCCGGCTCGGTGGTGGTGCACGCGTTCGGCGGCTGGGTCGCGTTGCCGGCTGTGCTGCTGCTCGGTGCACGCCACGGCCGTTATCAGCGGGACGGCCGCATCGCCGCGCATCCGCCGTCGAATATCCCGTTCCTCGCGCTGGGCGCATGGGTGCTGGCGGTCGGCTGGTTCGGCTTTAACGTGATGAGCGCGCAGACCATCGACAAGATCAGCGGCCTCGTGGCGGTCAATTCGCTGATGGCGATGGTCGGCGGCACGCTGAGCGCATGGCTCGCGGGCCGCAACGACCCCGGCTTCACGTACAACGGCCCGCTTGCCGGACTGGTGGCGGTATGCGCCGGCTCCGACCTGATGCATCCACTCGGCGCGCTGGTGACGGGCGGCATTGCGGGCCTGCTGTTCGTCTATATGTTCACCTGCGTCCAAAACCGCTGGCGTATCGACGACGTCCTCGGCGTGTGGCCGCTGCACGGTCTGTGCGGCGCGTGGGGCGGCCTCGCGGCCGGCATCTTCGGCTTGCGTGCGCTCGGCGGCCTCGGCGGCGTGTCGTTCGGCGCGCAACTGGTCGGCACGCTGGGCGGCATTGTGGTGGCCTTGCTCGGCGGCACGCTCGTGTACGGCGCCATTCGCCTGACGGTAGGGTTGCGGCTCGACCAGGAAGACGAATACAACGGCGCGGATCTGTCGATCCACAAAATTTCGGCCACGCCGGAGCGCGAAAGCGTCGGCTGAGGGGCTGCTAGCACGCTACCCGCGGTTGGCCGCAAATCGTGCGCGGCGCGCCGGATGCTGCGCGCCGCGCACGATGCTCGTCTGTCCCCAATGCCAGGTGGATGCTAGACTTGCGCGCTGGAGATGGCATTCTCCATTAACCGCCCTTGATGGCTGATGATGCCTGCTTCGCCCGGACGACTGCGGACGCGGCATCACGCCTGCCCCGCGAGCCCGGTTTGTCGATCTTTCGGCTTCGCCAGAGTACTTTTCCATGTATTTGTCCATTCTCGCGGTCGGCATTGGCGGCGCGCTAGGCTCGCTATTCCGCTGGTTTCTCGGCATCCGTCTGAACGGCCTGTTCACCGGTTTGCCGCTCGGCACTTTCGCCGCTAACGTGATCGCCGGCTACGTCATCGGCGTCGCGGTCGCGGGGTTCGCGCGGGCGCCGCAGATCGCCCCCGAATGGCGGCTCTTCGTAATCACGGGTTTGATGGGCGGCTTGTCGACGTTCTCGACATTCTCGGCGGAAGTCGTGCAGCGTCTGCAAGACGGTCGGCTCGGCTGGGCGGCAGGCGAGATCGTCATTCACGTCGGAGCCTCGCTCGTAATGACGATCCTCGGCATCGCAACCGTTTCCTTGCTGGCGCGCTGAACGGCGTGATCGCTTCGCTGATCCGCGAGACGTGCGGCATCTCGCGTTCAATCACGATCTGACTGGCGCGAAACCGGTATGACGCACGGTTCATGCGTGCCGTCGATGGCGGCTCCTGCTGAACCTTCCACAACTGGCAACCAGCGCGTCGGTACTCGATGTCGCGCACGAATACGGCTACGATTCGGCGCCTTGGACTCTCCCCTCGGACTCACGTCTCCTTGCTTTTACGTGCTTTCGCCCGGGTACTTGCCGGCGCGTTCTTCTTCAATTTGGTCTGGTTGTGTTCAATCGCGGCACGGACCAGATTCTTTAGCGCGCGTTCATTGATCCTGTCGCCCTCGAAGAAGTCGATCGCCCGTCTTGCGTTGCCCTCAAGACCCGCGTTGAAGAGCTTGTCGGGATCCGGAAGGCTAGCCCCGTGGGCAAAGGTCAGCTTCACCTTGCCTTTGTGCGCATTGGCGACCGCGATCATTCCGTCACGAGACCACACGGGGCTGCCCATCCACTTCCATTCCTCGACGATCTGCGAGTCGGCCGCGAGGATGGTCTTGCGCATCGCGGCGAAGGTTTCACCACGCCAATCCGTGATTCCCGCGATCATCTGGTCAATGGTTTCTGACGGAGTCATAAGGTCGTTACGCCTCGAATTCTGGTCCGGTCTCGACAGAGACTGCCGTTGAATTGTGCCAGCATCAATCCGCGGACACCAATGAGGCATTATTTTCGCCATTTTTTCGATTTTTATCGTTATTTTTGTTGTTCCCCTCGGAGGTAAGATCGCCGCAGCCTGAATAGTAGAAGGGGCAAAAATGGCGATCACCTTGAATCTCTCAGCGTCCACCAATCTGAACAAGTCGTTGAAGATCGACGCCATTCGATTCCTCGCGGCTGTCTGGGTTCTGATGTACCACTTCAAGCCGCCCGCGTTCAAAGAACTTCTGCCCCACCCGCTCGCCTTCCTCGGCGGCGCGTTGTGGTCAGGGTCGACCGCGCTGTTCGCGGGGCCTGCCGCCGTCATCGTCTTCTTCGTCATTTCCGGCTATTGCATCCACAACGCATATCAAAAGGATGTGACGCTCAAGCCGATCAACTATTACGCGTCCCGATTCATCCGCATCGGCTTGCCGCTGGTCATTCTGCTGTGCCTCGTTCAACCTTTGCCGGCGGGCCAGAACTATCTGGAATCCGTGCTGTGGTCGCTCTACTGCGAGATGGTGTATTACGCCGCTTATCCGTTGCTGCGCCCCCGCTTTCGTTACATCGGTGAAATGATCGTTGGATGCGCGCTTGCAGCCGGCGTGATGGTGGCCGTGGTTCGTCTGATCGGGCACCCGGTTTGCCACGGCTGCGTCATCGAAACGTATGGGGTTCCCGGCACGGCGCTGCTGTATGCGGCCGGATGGATTTTCGGCTGTCTGATCGCGGAGATCCAGCGCAACGCGGAGCAATTCCATGTTCGCGGTGCGTATTCGCCGCTCACGCTGATGATCAAGGGCGGCCTTGACCGGAGCACGCGCTACCTCGCAAATCACCTGGTTGCGTTGAGAGTGGCGGTGGTCGCGGCCGGTGCGGTCATTATGATTCTGTTGTCCGAATCGAATCTCAAGCCGGCCATCGTGCCCTTGATCACGCCCGATATCACGCTGCCGCTATTTCAGTTCCTCGCGGCGGTCTGGATCGCGGCGGAAACCGCCACACCGTCCAGAAGCGGCGTGTGGGCCAGACTGGCCACCTTCGGCGCGTGGTCCTATAGCCTCTATCTGTGCCACAAGATGGCGCTTGCCCTGCTGGAAATGAGCGGATTCGACGCTACATCCCGATTCGCGTGGTTCGTGCAGGTGGCGCTGGCGTTCGCTATCAGCTATGCGTTCTACCGGATGATCGAAAAGCCTTCGCATCTGCTTTCGCAGCGGCTGCGCAAATACACGCCGAATGCGCCGGCCGCCCCGGCTGCATGAAGCGCCCGGCCTGAGCCATCGGATCAGCACCCGCACCTCATAGCCGTCCCGGCCGCGGATCGGCCACGAACCCACCGCGATTGGGCATCACCACACGCGGCAACGACGCCGCATCGAGCCGCGTATCCGCCGGCACGATGCCGTTGCGGTTCAGCAGGAATGCGCTTAGCGCGTATACCTCATCGGCGGAAAGCGATTCGGGCGCGTTGTACGGCATCGCACGGCGAATGTAGTCAAACAGGGTCGTCGCATAGGGCCAGTAACTGCCGACGGTGCGCTTCGGCTTCGCGCCCGTCAGCGTACCCTGCCCGCCCACCAGTTGATCGCCGAGACCGCCCTCGCCCTGCGCGCCGTGACACGCCGCGCATTTGGCGGCAAACACGTGCGCGCCGGTGGCGACGTCGCCGCTGCCCGCGGGTAAGCCGCGGCCGTCCGGCGCAACGTCGATGTTCCAGGCGGCGAGGTCCTGTTCGGTGAGCGGCGTGCCGATCTCATAACCCGCGCCAGCGCTCCGGTCACCCGGCGCGACTGTTGAACACGATGCCAATGCCGAGAGCGACAGCAGCACGGCTAGCGCGGTTCGTGCCATGCGCGCTGGCTTGCGGATCGAACTGCGGCAGTTACGCATTGCGCACCTCGCCGCTTGCCTCGACTCGCCATTGCTGGATCGCGTTGTAGTGGTACTGCGAATTCAGCCCACGTGCGGCAACGAGTTCAGCACGCGTGGGCTGCACGTAACCGGTCGAGTCGGTGGCACGCGAAAGAATCGCGGTCGCGCCGCCATCCCAGTGCCAGTCCGCCTGAAAGCGCGTCAGCGCGCGATCGTGAATGGCGCCGTCCAGACGCGCGAGACGCCAGCTCGCACCACCGTCGGTCGACACTTCCACCTTGCGGATCGTCCCGCGTCCGGACCACGCGAGACCGGTAATCGGGTAATAGCCATGGGTGGTGAGGCGATGTCCCGGCGAAGGCCGCGTGATCACCGACTTCGCATCCATCTCGAACGCAAACTGACGCGCGGTGCCGTTCGCAAGCAGGCTGGTGTACTTCGAGGTTTCCTCACGTGTTTGCAACGGCGCGTCGACCACTTTCAGCCGGCGCAGCCATTTGACGTTCGTATTGCCCTCGAAGCCAGGCACGATCAGACGCAACGGATAGCCGTTCTCGGGACGCAAGCGCTCGCCGTTCTGCGCGTAGACCACCAGCGCGCGATCGAGTATGCGTTCGAGCGGCAGGCTGCGCGTCATCGCGGCGGCGTCCGCGCCTTCTGCCAACAACCAGCCGCCCGCCGGATTGGCCGGGTTCGACAAGCCGCCCACCTCCTCCAGCAAGGTCGACAAGCGCACGCCGGTCCATTCGCAGCACGACAGCAGACCATGTGTGAGTTGCACCGGCATGCCGCTCGGACCATTCCATTCGTTGCCGGTATTACCGGAGCATTCGAGAAAATGAATCCGCGATTCGGACGGCAGGCGCAGCAGGTCGTCCATCGTGAACAGCTTGGGCGTGCGCACCAGCCCGTGAATAGCCAGCCGATGCTGATCGGGATCGATGTCCGGCACGCCGCCGTGATGACGCTCGTAGACCAGACCGTTGGGGGTGAGCGCGCCGTGCAGATCGGCGAGCGGCGTCATTGACGAAGCCGCGCCGGGCAGCGGCCACGCGCGTGCGCTGCGCCGTACGACATTCGCCTCATAGGGCGAAGGCACGCCGTAGGGATGCTCGAGAATGGGCGCGCCGGGCACGCGGCTCGATTGCGCGACCGTGAGCGGCTTGAGCAATTCACTGGCGGCAGCGGTGTGAGAAACCACCAGACCGCCGGCCGCCAGCCGACCGAGCAGTCGACGGCGGCCGCGCGACGGCGGAGAGTTGTGCGGGTTCATCATGGCGTCGGCACATCATAGGCAAGCCGATTAGCGTAACGATGCCTGCTGTCACGGCCAAACGATAAATTCGACTATCGTTCGACACAAACCGCATATCGGACGAATACGGTGCGCCGTTAAACCAGCACGTTCGAGAACACCCTGTCCGCGAGACGATTGGAATCGGTGCCGCTGTTGAGCACGCCCACCGCCTTCAGATCGTCGGCGTAGAGCGATATCTCTTTCCTGAACGCGTCGCCGACCGGATGATGGCGATCGGTATGGCTCTTGAGCATCGCCGTCAATTGGCTCACTTCGGCAGAGGGCGTATAGACCGAGAAAATCGCCGCCGCGTCGGCCGGATGATTGGCGGTCCACTCGGTTGCTTCGAGCAGCGCCTGGGTCAACGCCTGCGCGGTAGCGCGATCCTTTCGCACCAGCGAGCCGCGCACGCCCAGCACGCAGCACGAACGGTTCTGATACTCGCCGCATAGATTGTTCGATACTTCAACCAGGTGATCGGATTCGCGGATCGTCCAGATGGTGGGGTCGCCGTCCGCAATCGCCTGCACTTCGCCCTTCTTGAGCGCCTCGCCCAACAGATTCGCCGGATACTGCCGCCAGTTCACATCGCGCTCCGGATCGACGCCGATCTTCTTCAGCACGATGGCAAAGAAATTCTTCGTAGGACTTGCCATATCGCTCACGCCGATCGTGCGGCCCTTCAGTCCCGCCACGTCGACGATGCCCGACGCGCGCGTGGCCAGCAAACGCATGCAGCCGCCGTGAATCCCAGCCGTCAGTTTCACATCGAAGCCCTGCTCCAGCGGTTTGATCCAGCGCAGCGCCATGCCGACACCCGCATCGGATTTGCCCGTCGCGATCGCCTCGAGCAACTGGTCCGTCGAACCGGAAAAGTTCACCAGTTCCACCTGCAAGCCGTGCCGCTCGAAAAAACCCTGCTTCACCGCCACGGCCACCGGCGCGGTACAGATCGCGCCGGCATTCCACGAAAGCTTGAGCGGCTTGAGCCCGGCCTGCGGCGTCTGGGCGACCGCCGGCGAGCCCGGCATACCCAGCCACGCGCCGCCGAGCGCCGCGGCGCCCGCAGTCCAGGCCGTCTTGCGTAACCACGCGCGGCGGCTTTCGCTCAGCGGCGCTTCATCGTAGGGATTCATGGTTGACTCTTCCTCAGATCGTTATCAATTGTTCTATGGGTTGTTCAGGTGTCGAGTCCGAGTTGAGCGAGCACCTCGCGGCGCAGCGCCACGAGCTTCGGATCGTCGCGATGGCGGGGATACGGTGCGTCGTTATGCACTTGCGCAACCACGCGTGCGGGCCGTTCGCTGAAAACGATCACGCGCCCGGCAAGCAGCAGCGCTTCTTCGACGTCGTGCGTCACCAGCAGCACGGAAAAGCGTGCGTCCTGCCACAGCCGCGCCAGTTCGCCCTGCATGCGGATGCGCGTCAGAGAGTCGAGCTTGCCGAACGGCTCGTCCAGCACCAGCAGCGCAGGATCGTTGACGAGCGCGCGCGCCAGCGCCACCCGCTGCGCCATGCCGCCCGACAATTGATGCGGAAACGCTTCGGCAAATTCAGTCAGGCCGACCAGTTCCAGCGCGGCATCGATTCGTTGCCGCGCCTGATCTTCCTGTGGACCACGCCGCCGGGCGAAGCCTCTGCGCTGCGCCTGCGGACCGATCCCGACGTTGCCGCGCACCGTGCGCCACGGGTACAAGGTCGGGTCCTGGAACACCACCACGCGCGACGGATCGGGGCCCGCGATCGTGGCGCCGTCGACCTGCACGCTGCCTTGCGTCGGCGTATCGAGTCCCGCCACGAGACGCAGCAAGGTGGACTTTCCACAACCGCTCGGACCCAGCAGCGCGACGAACTCGCCCGGCTCGACCGCGAAGCTGACATCCTGCAACACGGGCAAAGCGGCGCCGCGCAACGCGAATTGATGACTGACATGGCGCACGTCGATGCGTGCGCCGTCGCGAACCGGCGCTGCGGCGGCATTCCGGTTCAGCACTTCGGGTACGGCTACCATTTGAGCAATCCTTTTTGCCACGCCAGCAAACGGTCACGCAGGCGGAACAGCAACGTGATCAGACCCGAGCACATCAGCGCCATGACCAGCAGCGCGGCATACATATTCGAATAGGCCGCCCAGCCCTGGGCCCATTGCAGGTACCAGCCGAGTCCCGCTTTCACGCCCATCATTTCAGCGACGATCAGGACCGAGAACGATGCGCCCAGCCCCATGAACAGGCCGACGAATACCGACGGCAACGCCGCCGGAATCGCGACACGTAGGATCAGAAAAGCCGGTCGCGCGCCGAGCGTGCGGGCGATGTCGTAATAGGCCGGGTTGACGCCGGCCACACCGGACCAGGTCAGGACGGCCACCGGAAAGGCGGTCGCCAGCGCGATCAGGAACACACTCGCGCTAAAGCTCGACGGAAAGAAGAAGAACGCCAGCGGCAACCACGCGGTAGCCGGCAGCGGTCCGATCAGGCGCAGCACCGGATGGACCCAGTAGCTGACCGCTTGCGACCAGCCGATGCTCACCCCCGTCACGAAGCCTGCCGCCGCGCCCAGCACGTAGCCGTAAGCCAGTAGTCCAAACGAATGCACGACACTCGAACCCAGCCGCGGGTAGTCTTCGGCATAGACGCCGATTAGCGCTTGCGGCGGCGCGAAAAAAGGCCGCGGCAGCCATTCGAGTTGCGCCGTGACCGCCTCCCATACGCTCACGCCGAGCGCCAGGGCGAGCAACCACGGCATGGCCGCGAGCCACGCATGGGTGCGCGTGGGCGTCCTTGCCTGAAGGGGCTGATTACGCCACCCGGCGACAGCCGTCGCAGCAGCGAATACGGCGAGCACGAGCTTGAGCGCGAGATATTCTTTCGTGTACGGCCAGTCGTCCGCGCTCGGCCACCATTCGGTCAGCGCGGCACTGCCGAGCCATGCCAGCGCCGCAAGACCGGCGATCCAGACGCCGCGTGAGAGTCCACGCGTTGCTACAGCGCGCGCGGCATCGTGAGGCTCCGCGCCGCTAGCCGGAGCGCGCGTCGCGATCGATTCGAACTGAGTGGACATAAAGGTTCCAGCCTCCTGCATTGTTGAGCTCGCGTGAGTTCGCGCCCGCTTCCGGGTCCGCTCTGGAGCCCGCCTCTGGACGAACTTCAGGCGACGTCGGCCCGGTCGCGCTGCCAGACGCTTTGTGCGTAGACCGATTCGTCGAAATCCGCGGCGATGTCGCCATGAATACGTGCTTCATGCGCGTCCAGATCGGCGAGAAACAGATCGCGGCTGATGCGCTGGACCACGGTGGGAATGTCGCGCTTCATGCTCGGCACGTCGCCGACCGGCAAGCCGAAACTGACAAAGGCCGCCGGGTTGTAGACGTGAATGTTCTTCAGATAAGGCGCTTCGCCCTCGACCTTTTCGAGGTATTCGAGCGCGGCGCCGAGATACGGATGCGCGCCGAGCGCGTCGTCGTTATCGCCGGCGGCGGGCACGTATTGATCGCGCCACAGGCGGACATGTCCGGCGATCTCTGCCAGTTCAGGTCGAAGCGCGAGATCGATCGCGTAACCGGTGCCGGCAATGACGAAATCGAATGTCAGCGACTCCCCCGCCACCTCGGTTATGACATGACCGTTCCTGACGTCGACGTGCGACCACTGCGTGCCGGGATGCAGATGAAAGTTCGGAAAGCGCGTGACGCGCTCCACCGCGTCGAGCGGCGGTGTCGAACCGGCACGGCGAAAGCGTCGCGCCTGTGACCAGCGAATCGCGTCAGGCAGATGGAAATAGTTGTCGTACGCGCCGGGATAGGCGCGAGCGCGAGTCACCGGCACCGACGCAATCCGTTCACGCCGCGCGAACAGATGGACCTGCCCTGCGCCGGCTTCGAGCGCCGTTGCTGCCGCATCGAACGCGGAGGCCGCGCCGCCGATCACCGCGACGGATTTACCGCGCAGCGCGGCGAAATCGATTGCCTCGGAGGTGTGGGCAAGCAAGGTGGACGGCAGCGTTTTCAGCACGGCAGGAATGTTGGGACCGCCATTGCCCGCGACGCCGTTGCCGAGCACGATCTTGCGCGCCGTCTCCACGACGCTCCGAACCGTGCCGCCGTCACGCACGTCCAGATGCAAACGGAAATGCTCACCCGCCGGTTCGATTCGCGTGAGGCGGGTGCCGTAGCGAATCGGAATCTCGAGGAAATGCCGGTACCACGCGAGATATTCCGCCCAGCGCGTACGTGGAATCCGATCGATTTCGCCATAAGACTCGGCACCGAAGCGCGCTTCATACCATGCCTGAAAGCTCAACCCCGGCAGCCCTCCTTCGGGACCCACCAACGATTTCGGGGTGCGCAGCTTGTTCATGCGGGCGCGATTCAGCCACACGCCCGATTGGTCTTCATCGGCGGCGGCATCGATCACGCTGACCTGACCGATGCCGGCGCGTTTCAACGCAAAGGCGAATGCCGTGCCGGTTTGGCCGCCGCCGACAATCAAGACGTTATGGTCAATGCCCTCGCGTGGCGGAACCCAGTTGTCGGGTGCCGGACCAATCAGCCGAAGTGTGTCGAGCGCATGCTGATCGGAGTGAGTGATTTGCGTCATGGAGTCGGGTTCGGCCAGAGAGTTGAACTGCGCACGGATACGTCGAAACCGGATGGCACGGCCATCGGACGATCAAGTATCGCGGCGCCGCGGGCTTACCCAAACCAACAAATTTCGCTTTGCTTATTTGTTTTGGGGCGGTCGGCGTCCATTCGACCCCTGTCAGGAAAAACGAGCACTTTAATCGCATAGCGATTAATTGCATTTCAATGCGATTTTTTTACTTCTATGCTTTTTCTCAGGCAGCGCTGGTTTCGTCCCATTCGGGTCGCAGCCGAGTCGAAGCCGCCGCCCGATCAAGGAACCGGAAATGAACCCAGTCGCGCCCTTGTTAGCCAGCCTGCAAACCGAACTCGGAGCGGACGCGATCCTCAGCGCCGAAGCCGACCTCGACGGCTTCATCGAGGATTGGCGCGGCCGCTACAAGGCGCCGGCGCTCTGCGTTGCGCTGCCCTCGACGGCGGCGCAGGTGTCCGCGGTGGTTCGCCTGTGCGCGGCGCACGGCGTGCCGGTCCTGCCGCAAGGCGGCAACACCAGCCTGTGCGGCGGCGCCGTGCCCGCGAGCGAAGGCGCCCGGCCGGTCATCGTCAACCTGTCGCGGATGCGCCGGATTCGCTCGATCGACACGGCCAACGGCTCAATGGAAGTCGAAGCCGGCTGCGTGCTGAAGACCGTGCAGGATGCCGCCGCGGCCGAACAGCGGCTCTATCCGGTAAGCCTCGGCGCCGAAGGCTCATGCCAGATCGGCGGCAATCTGTCGACGAATGCGGGCGGCACCGGCGTTCTGCGCTACGGCAATACGCGCGACAACGTGCTCGGTCTCGAAGTCGTACTCGCCGACGGCACGATCTGGAACGGCCTGCGGGCGCTGCGCAAGGACAACACCGGCCTCGATCTGAAGCATCTGTTCATCGGCACCGAAGGCACACTCGGCATCATCACGGCGGCCACGCTGAAGCTGCATCCGCTGCCGACGCATCACGCGCTTGCATGGTTCGCGCCCGTCGACCCGGCGGCCGCGCTGCGTGTTCTCAGCCTGTTTCAGGCCGCCTGCGGTGCGCGCCTGAATGCCTTCGAAATGATCAACCGCCGCCAGCTCGAACTCGTGATCGAACACGTGCCCGAGCGCCGCAATCCGCTTGGCGAACTGCACGATTGGCACGTGCTGGTCGAACTCGCGGACACCCGCGGCGGCGAGGAAATGGCGGAACTGCTGCAACACACGCTCGAACAGGCCGCCGTCGAGGGCCTCATTGCCGACGCCGTGCTCGCCAGCAACGACACCCAGCGCGCCGCGCTTTGGGAGATTCGCCACAGCGTATCCGAGGCGAACAAGAAAGGCGGCGTGGGCTTGACAACCGATTGCGCGGTGCCGGTGTCCGCGGTCCCCGCTTTCATCGAGAAGGCCACACGCGCGGTCCATGCGCTCGTCCCCGGTCTCGAGATTCTGGTGGTGGCCCATCTCGGCGACGGCAACGCGCACTTCATTCCGTTCTTCAGCTTCGACGCCTGGCGTGAATTAGCGGACCCCGCTGCGATGGCTACCGCGATGCGCCGCTGCGTGAACGACGTCGCGCACGAATTGCACGGCACGTTCAGCGCCGAACACGGTGTCGGCCAGACCGGACTCAGCGAAATGGCTCACTACAAATCCGCCGCCGAACTGGCTTTGATGCGCGCGGTAAAACAGGCGCTCGATCCTCAGCAGCTATTCAACCCCGGCCGGTTGCTGCCGTGACGCCCTGCCCGGTGAACCGCCACGCGGCTTGAATTTTCGCCTTTCCGGTCTTTCGCTTATCCACGCTTTCCACGCTTGCCACTTTCCTTGGAGTCGTCATGAAAAAGCAGCCCACACGCGATCAGATTCAGCAACCCGGCCGCCGCACGGCCATCAAGGCGGCGCTGGCAGGCACGGCGGCGGTCGCCTTCCCGTTCGTCTGGACACCGTCGCGCGCGGCCAGCAAACGGATCGTGATTCGTGACGACGGCGGTATCTACACAAAGGCCTACGGTGCGGTGTTCTACCGGCCGTTCACCGAGAAAACCGGCATCGAAGTGGTCGGCGTGCAGGCCAACGCCGAACCGACGGCGCTGATCAAGAGCATGGTCGACACCGGCAGCTACACCTGGGACATGGCGAAGATCAGCCAGCCGGCGATTCTTCTGCTGACCGGCGGCGGCAAAGACTACCTCGAAAAACACGGACTCGAATCCGATCCGGTGATCGCCAAGATTCCTAAGCAATATATGTCTCCGTACGGCGTGGGCACCAATATCTACACCACCGTGCTCGCTTACCGCACCGACGCGTTCAAGGGCCGCAAGGCGCCGGCCTCATGGGCCGATATGTGGAACGTGAAGGATTTCCCGGGCCGCCGCGGCCTGCGCAAGTATCCGTTCGACACGATGGAACAGGCCTTGATGGCCGACGGCGTAGCGACCGGCCAGGTCTACCCCTGCAACCTGGACCGCGGCTTCGCGAGCCTCACGAAGATCGCGAAACACGTCGACGTGTGGTGGACCACCGGCGCACAGGTCGAACAGATGCTGGGTTCAGGCGAAGTGGACATGATCAGCACGTGGGTGTCACGGGCGCAGTCGGCGATCGCGAATGGGGCGCCCGTGGGCATCGTCTGGAACCAGAATATCTGGGGCGTCGACAACTGGTCGATCCTGAAGGGCTCGCCGAACGCCGATGCATGCCGCGAGTTCATCAAGTTCGCCGCCGATCCGAAGCGCCAGGCCGCGCTGGTCGACTATTTCCCGGCGGGCGTTACGCAACCCGAAGCCTTCAATTTCATCAAGCCGGAGATCGCGAAAAACTGCCCGACTTATCCGCAGAACATGACCAACGGTCTGCATATCGATGCGAAGTACTGGCAGGAAAACCAGAGCGTCGCGCTCGAGCGGTTCAATCGCTGGATCCTGACGTAAGCGCGCCGCCGCTCCCTGTCACCTTTTCACGGAGGCCGATTTCATGTCCGCTTCGAATCTTCAGATCACGGGTCTCAGCAAACGCTACGGCGATTTCGTCGCGCTCGCGCCGACCAGTCTTGACGTCGCCGAGGGCGAATTCCTGACCTTGCTCGGGCCGAGCGGCTCAGGCAAGACCACCCTGCTCAGCCTGATTGCCGGCCTCGCGCTGCCGGATGAAGGCCAGATTCGCATCAATGGGGTGGACGTGACGTACGGCGCGCCGTATGAACGCGACATCGGCATGGTGTTTCAGAACTACGCGCTGTTTCCGCACATGACGGTCGCGCAGAACATTGCGTTCCCGCTGCAGATGCGTAAGACCGACGCGAAAGCCACTCAGGACAAGGTGATGCAGGCGCTGGAGATGGTGCACCTGCCGCATGTGGCGCAACGCTATCCACGCGAGCTGTCCGGCGGCCAGCAGCAACGGATCGCGCTCGCGCGCTGCATGGTCTACCGGCCGTCGATCATTCTGATGGACGAGCCGCTCGGCGCGCTCGACAAGAAACTGCGCGATCACATGCAGCTCGAAATCAAACGCATCCATCGCGAACTCGGTACGACGATCGTCTACGTAACGCACGATCAGGAAGAGGCCATGACGATGTCGGATCGCATCTGCCTGATGAACGCGGGTTCGATCGCCCAACTCGGCACGCCGGCCGATCTGTATTTCCGGCCCAACAGCGTGTTTGTCGCGGACTTTCTCGGCGAGTCGAATCTGCTCGACGCGGTGGTCACGAGCCGGGCGGGCGATCAGGTGCAGATCAGCGTTCAAGGCGTTGCAAAAGGCGAGGCGATGGCCTACGACCCGGTGATCGGCAACGGCAAGACCGTCAAGCTGATGCTGCGTCCGCAGAATCTGCGCGTGCACGACGGGGCGAACACCGACCCAGGCAACGGCGGCAGCCTGTCGGCGAAACTCACCGACATCATGGTGACCGGCAGCATGACGAAGCTCTATCTCGAGCCACATACCGCCAACGCCGCACCGCTCGTCGCCGCCTTCCCCACCAACCGTTTCGGCAGCCACTACGAAGTCGGGCAAACGCTCGGCCTATCATGGCTCGCCGCCGACGCTGTCGCGATCGCGGGGTAAGCGATGAATCATTCCGCTCTGAGCGCGCGTCCTTCTCAACCCGCAGGGCCGGCGCAGCCCATTCAGCCCGCGCCGCGCCGGGCCGCCTGGCGCGCGTGGCTGAAGCCTGGCGCGAAAGGCGCGCCGCTCGTCGTGCTGCTGCTTGTGATGCTGGTCTATCCGGTCGGCCAGCTTCTGCTGCTCAGCATTCACAACGACGCCGGCTTCACGCTGATCGAATACAAGCGGCTGTTCGCGTCATCCGTGTATGTGGACGTACTGCTGATCACGCTGAAAGTGTCGTTATGGACCACGTTCTTCTCGGTGCTGACCGGTTATCCGATCGCGTATCTGATTTCGACGGCGAGCCGGGCGCGTAAGAACCGCCTGCTGTTCTGGGTCCTGCTGTCGTTCTGGACCAGCTTTCTCGTGCGCACCTTTGCGTGGGTCGTGCTGCTCGGGCGCAACGGCGTCATCAATCAACTGCTGCTCAAACTCGGCATTATCGACGCACCGCTCAGCCTGCTCTATCACTTTTCCAGCGTGATCGTCGGCATGGTGCATGCGCTGATGCCGCTCGCGGTGCTGACCATGCTGTCGGTCATGGAGAACATCGACCGGCGCCTGCCGAGCGCCGCGGCCACGCTGGGCGCGCGCCCCGGCACCGTGTTCTGGAAGGTGTATTTCCCGCTGTCGCTGCCAGGCGTCGCGGCCGGCGCGCTGATGGTGTTCGTCACCGCGATCGGCTTCTTCATCACGCCGACGCTGCTAGGCGGCCGCCATCAAACGATGATCACCCAACTGATCATCGATCAGGTCATGCAGGCGCTGAACTGGGGCTTTGCCGGCGCGATTTCGGTGCTGCTGCTCGCGGTCGTGCTGGTCGTCTTCCTGGTGTACGACCGCATGGTGGGCCTCTCGACCATGGCGGGCGAAAGCGCGGGCGCGAAAGGCTCACGCGCGGGCGGCTGGAGCCGCAAGCTCGGCGATCTGATCCTGAGCGCGCTCGGCAATGCAACGGACGCCTTGCTCGCTATCCTGCCCCGCTCGCGCGCAGGCCGCAAACGCAATGCGCCGAGCAGCGGCGAAAGCCTGACACTGCGCGTGATCGTGTTTCTGCTGCTGGTGTTTCTCAGCGCACCGGCCTTCCTGATGATCCCGCTGTCGTTCGATTCGGCTTCCGGGCTGGCATGGCCGCCGCACGGATTCTCGCTGCAATGGTACCGGCAGATCGTCGATTCGCCGCTGTGGATGCAGGCAATCACACGCTCGATGCTGGTGGGGCTCGGCACCGGTTTGCTGTCGATGCTGATCGGTACGCCCGCCGCATTCCTGCTGGTACGCGGCGGCATGCGCGGCAAGGCGGCCATGCTGGCGTTCGTGCTCTCGCCGATCGTCGTGCCGCGCATGATCATCGCGGTCGGCATCTTCTATTTCTTCGCGAAGATCGGCCTCGTCGGCTCGTCGCTCGGCCTGGTACTGGCTCACACGACGGTCGCGGTGCCCTACGTCGTGATCACAATGATGGCCGTGCTGCGCAACTACGATACCCGTCTCGATCTCGCCGCGCAGAGCATGGGCGCGCGTCCGTGGGCCACCCTGCGCCGCGTCACCTTTCCGATTCTGGGCGCGGGTTTGATGTCCTCGTTCCTGTTCGCGTTCGCGACCTCGTTCGATGAACTGACCATCGCGCTCTTCACCTCGGGCGGCCTCAGTACGACCTTGCCCAAGCAGTTCTGGGACGAAATCACGATGCAGATCTCGCCGGTCATCGCTGCCGTATCGACCTGCCTCTTCATCTTTATCGCGGCGCTCATCTGGGTCGCGGACCGTTTGCGCCGGCGCAGCCTCGCCGCCTGAACCCATTCATTCACCGAGACTCTTCATGCTTTCAGCACAACAATTACGCGGCGTTCTGCCGGCCATTCCGACACCGGTCAATGCCGACGACACGATCGACAGCGGCGCGGCCCGCACCCTGATCCGCTATCTGCTCAAGCAGGGCGTGGACGGCCTCGTGCCGCTCGGCGGCACCGGCGAATACGGCGCGCTGGCGCGTGCCGAACGCATCCGCATGGCCGGCATCGCCGCCGAGGAAGTGGCGGGCAGCATCCCGGTGATCGCCGGCGTGCTCGACCCGGGATATCACGATGCCATGCAGGCCGGCAAGGAATTCGCCGCAGCGGGTGCGGACGGCTTGCTGGTGCTGACGCCCTACTACACGAATCCGACCCAGGGCGGCATTCGCGACTACTTCCTGCGTTACGCCGACGAATCGCCGCTGCCGATCCTGATCTATGAGATTCCGTATCGCACACGCATTTCGATCGCGCCCGAAGTGCTGCACGAACTGTCGAAGCACGAGCGGATCATCGGCATGAAGGCGTGCAATACCGACATGTGGCACTTCCTGCGCACCGTGGCCGGCGTCGACGAATCGTTCTCGGTCTTGAGCGGCGAAGACACGCTATTTCCACTGCATGTCGCGGCGGGCGCGCGTGGCGGTATCGTGGTGACGGCCAGCTTGCTGCCGAGCGCGTGGCGCAAGATCTATCAGCTCGCGGCCGATGGGAAAACGCAGGAAGCGCTGGCCCTGCACCGCAAGCTGATTCCGTTGATGAACCTGGCGTTTGCCGAAACCAATCCGGGGCCGATGAAATCGGTGATGGACCTGATCGGCGTGCATGCGCCGACGATGCTCGCGCCACTCGTGCAGGCCGCACCGGAGTTGTCGGCGAACCTGCGGGTCGAACTGGAAAAGCAGCTCGACGCGTTCGAACGCCGTGCGTGAAAGCTCAACGAGCACTGAGTAAGCGGTAAATAAGCAGTAAATAAGCGCTCAGCGCTGATAACCCGTGAGCCGCGACTTCGAGATCGACGTCGCGGCCACCTGCACGTGCTGCGCGAGTTCGGCTTCCACTTTCTCACGCGACCAGCGCGAGGTCGGCACCGAGATATTGATTGCGGCGACGCCCATGCCGCCGTGATCCGTCACCGGCGCGGCAACGGAAATATCGCCGAGCACGGTTTCGTTCTCGACTACCGCGTAGCCGCGCCGGGCGACTTTGCGCACGCGTTCGAGCAGTTTGTCGGGATCGGTTTCGGTGTAGTGCGTAAGCGGTTCGAGGCGCGTTTGGGCGAGGATCTCGCGCACGCGGTCGTCGGACAGACGCGAGAGGATGGCGATGCCGGCAGCGGTGAACATGGCCGGCAAACGCGCGCCGACCACGATGTCGATATTCACCAGATGCTGGCCGGGAAATCGCGCGACGAACACGATCTCATGCCCGTCGAGTTCCAGCAGATTGGTGGTCTCGCCAAGCCGCCGGCTGATGTCGAGCAGATACGGTGAAGCCTTGTCGATGAGTTCGTTGGCGCGCACGTAGTTGTAGGAGAACTGCAGCACTTTCGTCGTGAGGCCGTAGTTGCGAGTGTCGGGCACGCGGTACAGATAACCGAGCGCTTCCAGCGTATGCACGAGACGCTGCGTAGCGCTGCGATCGAGGCCGGAGGCTCGCGCGATATCGACGAGGGTCATGTGGCGGTTCGGCCCGTCGAACGCGTGCAATACCTGAAACGCCTTCGCGGTCGAGCCGACGAATAGCGACGAGCGCGGTGTCTCCGGTTCAGCCGCCCTGGTCTTGCGGACTGTGCCTCTGGCGTGTTCTGACATGGTGGTAGCGCGGCCCTTAAGGCGAATCGAACAGATCGAGAAGGTCGAATAGCAGTTATCTCGATTGTAATGCGATTGAATCGGACAACAGCAGCATATTTGAAGTCTGTGGAGCATTCATGCTTTCATGCGTAGCCGATTATCGGATCGCCGCCCGGAAACGTCTGCCGCGCCTTGCCTTCGACTATCTCGACGGCGGCGCCGAGGACGGCGACGCGTTGCGCCGCAATGCCGAGGCTTACCGTCAGTGGCTCTTCAAACCGCGTGTGCTGACCGACGTGTCGTGCTGCTCCAGCGCCACGCAGTTTTTTGGACGCGAGGCGGCCGCCCCGTTGATCGTCGGGCCGACCGGCCTGAACGGCCTGTTCTGGCCGCGTGCCGACGAACTGCTCGCCCACGCCGCGAGCGAGGCAGGGTTGCCCTTCGTTCTGTCGACCGCCTCCACGTCCCTGCTCGAAGACGTGCGCGCCGCCGCGCCGCGCGGCGATCTGTGGATGCAACTCTATGTGCAGCAGGATCGCGGTATTGCCGAAGACCTGATGCGGCGCGCGAGCGCGGCCGGTTTTTCCACACTGGTCCTGACGGTGGATGTGCCGGTGCACGGCAAACGCGATCACGACACCCGCAACGGCTTCGCGCTGCCTTTACGGCTATCGCCGCGGCTCATCGTCGATTGCATGCGCCATCCGCACTGGTGCTGGCAGATGGCGCGCCATGGTTCGCCGCAGTTGAAAAACATCGCGCACAGCGTCGGCGAACGGGCCGATCTGTCACGTCACGCCGCCATGCTCAGCCGGCAGATGGATTTGACACTCGGCTGGACGGATCTCGAATGGGTCCGGCGGCACTGGAGCGGCAAGCTGATCGTGAAAGGCATCCAGGGGCGCGACGACGCATTGCTGGCGCTCGCCCATGGAGCGGATGGGATCGTGCTGTCGAATCACGGCGGCCGGCAATTGGGCAGCACGTTCGCGCCGCTCGAACTGTTGCCGGCCATCGCCGAAGCCGTGGGGAACCGTCTCGATGTCTTCGTCGACGGCGGCGTGCGACGCGGCAGCGATGCATTGAAAGCCGTTTCTCTGGGCGCCCGTGGTGTTCTGCTCGGGCGGGCGCCGCTTTACGGTCTGGCCTCGCGCGGCGGCGCCGGCGTTAGAGAGGTGCTGGCCCTGATGCTGCAGGAAATGCATATCGCCATGCGCCTGCTGGGGTGCAGCGCGCTCGATCAACTGCAACCTGGGCTGGTCGAGCGCGCCGCATGAAGGTCGCATGAAGATCCCATGAGCGTCGCATGGTAGCCATGCAATTCGTCACGGCCAAACGACGAATTCAACTATGCAAATCGGGAAAACGCGCACTTGCACACCACAAGTGCCGCGCGGCGCCATTCACGCGGTGTGGTTCGAACTACCGCAGATTTTCTTATCAGCAATGATTGGTTGGATTCAGGCGCTCGCGAATCTAACTTGTAGTGCCGGCTGTTTGCCCACCTGAGCATTTTCAGCCCACTCCCCTCATTCGACTGGTATTGCCGCATGCGCTATTTCCGTCTGCTGAAATCTTTCTTCGCCGTGGCGGCCCTGTCGCTCGCCGCGGTTCACGCCTATGCCGACAAGCCGGCGGTGATCCGCATCGGCGTCGCGCAACAAGGCAACGGCGATCCGCCGACATTTGGCGGATCGCCTGCCGCGACGGTGCAGTTGCAGCAGTCGCTCGAGAAAGAATTCGCCGCCGACGGCATCAAGGTCGAGTGGCTGTTCTTCAAAGGGGCCGGCCCGGCGGTCAACGAAGCGATCGCCAACAATTCACTCGACTTCGCCTACCAGGGCGACCTGCCCGCGGTGCTCGGCCGCGCCAACGGCTTGAAGACGCGCCTGCTGCTCGCCTCGGGCGTACGCTCCGGCGTCAAGATCGCCGTGCCTCCGGATTCGGACATCCGCTCGATCAAAGACCTGAAAGGCCGGCGCGTATCGATCTTTCGCGGCACCAATCTGCAGCTCGTCGCGGACAATGCGCTCGCCGCCAATCAACTCGACGAGCGGGATCTGCGCGTGATCAATCTCGACTCCGCGAGTTCGCTCGCCGCGCTGGCGTCCAAAGGAATCGACGCGTCGGTCAACGATTACCACCTGTACAAGTTGCGCGACCAGGGCCTCGCGAAGATCGTCTACGAATCGCAGAACGATGGGCCGCAGTTCACCCGTCAGGCGCATCTGCTGGTGCTCGACGACTTCGACCGCGCGCATCCGGATATCGTGCAACGCGTCGTCAACGTAGTCGTCAAAGGCGCGCAATGGTCGTCCGATGAAGCGAACCGCGACGCGCTCTTCAAGCTGTGGGCCAAAAGCGGGGTGCCCTATTCCTCCTGGCAGGCCGAATTCGCCAATCAAAGCCTGAAGGATCGCAACTCGCCGTTGATCGACCCGTTCATCGTCGCGCGCTATAAGGCGGTTGCCGCGGATGCACTGAAACTCAAACTGATCCGTCAGCCGGTCCAGGTCGACGGCTGGTTCGAGACGAAATATCTCGACAACGCGCTACGCACGCAACAACTCGACCACTACTGGACGCGCTACGACGCCGCCGGCAAGCCGCTCAGCTAAAAACGGAAGCGATCACGATGAGCGAAACCGCCCTCCATGTCGAGCGCGACCGGCTCGGCCACGCTGCCGCGGCGCCGCGCGCGCCACTCTATCGCAATGCACGCTTGCGCGCCCTCGCCTGGCGGCTCGCGCCGTGGGTATTGCCGGCGGTCCTGTTCGCCTTGTGGAGCATCGGTTGCGAGCGCGGCTGGATCGCGCCGCAGATCCTGCCTCCGCCCGAGCGCGTGTTCGACACGTTCGTCGAGCTTGCGAAGAGTGGCGACCTGGTCAGCAACACGCTGATCAGTCTGCAACGCGTGCTGTTCGGTTTCGCCGCGGGCACCCTGCTCGGTTTTGCGCTTGGCGCGGCGCTCGGCCTGTCTCGCACCTTCGAAGCGTACGTGTTGCCGAGCTTCAATGCGCTCGTGCAGATTCCGGTGCTCGGCTGGCTGCCGTTTCTGCTGCTGCTCGTCGGTGTAGGCGAGCCGCTCAAATACATTCTGATCGCGCATGCCGCGCTGGTGCCCGTGACGTTGAGCACGCTGCAAGGATTCCGCCAGACGCCCGCCTCGCTCGATGAAGTCGCACGCGTATTCGAATACAGCGGCTGGCAACGAATCGTTTATCTCGTGCTGCCCGCGGCCGTGCCGACGCTTGCCACCGGCGTACGGCTTGCGTTCACCAAAGCCTGGCTCGCGCTGGTAGTGGTCGAACTGGTGGCCTCGTCCGAAGGGCTTGGCTATCTGATCGTCTACGGCCGGCAGTTGTTTCAGCTCGATCTGGTGATGGCGTCGGTGGTGGTGGTCGGCGCGATCGGTTACGCGACGAATCGTTTGCTCGACGCACTCGAAGCGCGTTTGCGGCGCGGTCAACCGTCGGCGTTTCGCGAGTAATGGCGCCAAACGCTGCCATGCACCGCTTATGAGGTATCTACGATGAGTCTTGCTCTTTTCAAGCGCAGCGCGGGCGTGAAGCAGGCAACACCTGCGTCCTGCGACTGCGCTAACGTGCCCGCCTCCTTCCAGCGCGCCGCGCGGCCACGCCGGCCGCTGCTCACACGCGTCGACTGGCGCGGCGCCGTCTTGCCGGTCGTCGCCATTGCAATCTGGTGGGCTGTCTCGCAAGCGCACCTGAGCAAAAGCGGCCTGCTGGTCAGCCCCGCGCAGGTGCTGGCCACCGCCTGGCAGCAGATTGTCAGCGGCGCGCTGTTCAAAGCCCTCTCCGCATCGCTCGCGCGTGAAGCAAGCGGGTTCGTGATCGGCACGCTGAGTGGCCTGCTGCTTGGCAGCGTGCTCGGTTTCTCGCGTCTCGCCACGCGCATGATCGGCCCGAGCTTCGACACGTTCAAACAGATCTCGCTGTTCGCATGGATTCCGCTGATTTCCGTGTGGTTCGGCCTCGGCGATGCGGCGAAAGTCGTGTTCCTCTCGCTCGCGGCCTTGCTGCCGGTCGCCGCGCACACATGCGACGGCATTCACGCAGTACCGCGCGCCTATATCGAAGTCGCGCGCGCATTCCGCTATTCGCGCTGGCAATTGATCCGCGCGGTCATTCTGCCGGCCGCGCTGCCGTCGATTTTCACCGGCATCTATCTCGCGCTGATCTATTCGTGGCTCGCCACGCTTGGCGCGGAATATCTGCTGGTGGCGGGCAGCGGGATCGGCAACACGCTGATCGACGGCAGCGAACAGTTCCGCATGGATCTGGTGCTGTTCGGCGTGATCGTGGTTGGGGTGACCGGCTGGGCGCTGAACGCGCTGGCGCGCGCGGTGGAACGGGCGATCTTTGCGCGCCGCTCACAGGTGCCGGCACGATAGACACGCCGTATTCGCGATTCACCGAGGGCGCGCCGCGGATACACCGAACCCACACCGAAAACGTACCAAACGCGCACCGTATTTGCCCCGAACACAGATCAAGGTCCACCCATGACTTCTTCCACGCTTGCCGAAAGCATCGACATTCTCCACGTCAGCAAACGCTATGCGCAGCAGGACGGCACCCCGCTCGCGGTACTCGACGATATCAGCCTACGGGTGCGTCCCGGCGAATTCGTCAGCGTGGTCGGGTCCAGCGGTTGCGGCAAGTCGACCTTGCTACGTCTGATCGCGGGACTGGATAGCGATTACATCGGCGATATCGTCGTTGCCGGCGAAAAGGTCCGCGATACGTCGCTCGAACGCGGCATCGTGTTTCAGGATCATCGACTGTTTCCGTGGCTCACGGCGTCGCAAAACATTCTCGCCGCGTTGCGCAATGCGCCGCTGTCGGTGCGCGAAAAACGCGATGCGGTCGCGCAGCACATCGAACTCGTCGGCCTGAAAGGCTTCGAAAATGCGTATCCGCATCAGTTGTCGGGCGGCATGGCGCAACGCGTGGCGATCGCCCGCGGTCTCGTGAACCGTCCGCGCGTCCTGCTGCTCGACGAACCGTTCGGCGCGCTCGACGCGCTCACGCGCGGCCGCTTGCAGAACGAACTGCAACGCATCTGGGAACACGAGCGCATCACGATGATTCTCGTCACGCACGACGTCGACGAGGCGCTCTATCTCGGCGACCGCGTCGTCACGATGGCGCCGCGTCCCGGTCGCATCAAACGGATTGTCGACGTGGCCTTGCCGCGTCCACGCGAGCGTAACGATCCCCGCTTCATTCGTTTGCGCGACGAGGTACTGGCCGATTTCGCCGAACACGACGGCGCGCGCCGCGACCCTCATGAAGACGAACCGCCGCACGGCGGCACGCGCATTCCGGTCGCGAGTCCGTCGATCACCGAATGGCGGCTCGCGTGGTGAGGTGCACCGCATTTCCCATACCTATAAACCCTTCACGGAGCAAACGATGAGCGGTGAAAATCAGCAGAAGCGGCAAATCAAACTGGGCGCTTTCCTGATGGAGACAGGCCACCATATCGCCGCATGGCGACATCCGGATGCGCACGCGAGTGGCGGACTCGACTTCGCACACTATGCGGAACTTGCGCAGATCGCGGAGCGCGCCAAATTCGATGCGGTATTTTTCGCCGACAGCGTGAGCGTGCGGGACACGAATCTGCCCGCACTATCGCGCACGGCGCGCGCCGATCATTTCGAACCGTTGACGCTGCTGTCCGCGCTTTCGGTCGTGACTAAACACGTCGGGCTGATCGCAACCGTCTCCACGACATTCAACGAACCGTATAACCTCGCGCGCAAATTCGCGTCGCTCGATCATCTGAGCGGCGGCCGCTCGGGCTGGAATCTCGTCACGTCGAGCACCGAATCCGAGGCGCTCAATTTCAGTTTCGAACGCCATCCGGAGCACGCGATCCGCTATGAACGCGCGCGCGAGTTCTACGACGTGGTCGCCGGCCTGTGGGATAGCTGGGAAGACGATGCATTTATCCGCGACAAGGCAAGCGGCATCTATTTCGACCCGGACAAGCTGCATGTGCTCAATCACGCCGGCAAGCACTTCAAGGTGCGCGGTCCGCTGAACGTCGCGCGTTCGCCGCAGGGGTGGCCGGTTGTGGTGCAGGCCGGCGCATCGGAGGCGGGACGCGAACTCGCGGCGCAAACCGCGGAGGTGATCTTCGTCGCGCATCAGACGCTCGATGAAGCGCAGTCGTTCTATCGCGACGTCAAAGGCCGTCTCGCGAAATATGGCCGTGCGCCGGATCATCTGAAGATCATGCCGGGCATTTTCCCGATCATCGGCCGCACCCAGGAAGAAGCCGACGCGAAATTCGCCGCGCTGCAGGACCTGATCCATCCGACTGTGGGCCTGTCGCTGCTGTCGAATATGTCGGGTGGCGTGGACCTGTCACAGTACCCCGTCGACGGCCCGCTGCCCGAGCTGCCGGAAACCAACGGCGGCAAGAGCCGCCAACGGCTGTTGTTCGATCTCGCGCGGCGCGAAAACCTGACCATTCGCGATCTGTACCTGCGTATTGCCGGCGCGCGCGGTCATCAGCAGGTAGTCGGCACGCCGCAAAGCATTGCCGACCAGTTGCAGCAATGGTTCGAAGAAGAAGGCGCCGATGGCTTCAACATCATGTCGCCGTGGCTGCCGGGCGGCCTGACCGAGTTCGCCGAACTGGTAGTGCCGGAACTGCAACGGCGTGGACTTTTCCGCACCGAATACGAGGGACGCACGCTGCGCGAGAATCTCGGGCTGCCGCGACCTGCCAACCGTTATACCGACGTGGCAAAACAGCCGCCCGCCACGTTCTCTTTCGCCAGGAGCATCGCATGAGCGCAGCCGCATTGCAGGAAACACAATCGATTCAGGTTCACCCGCTTTCCGCGCATATCGGCGCCGAGATTCACGGTGTCGATCTCACGCGGAAACTGGACGCGCGGCAGGTCGCGGAGATTCGCGCGGCGCTGCTCAAATGGCGCGTCGTGTTCTTTCGCGAGCAATTCCTGACGCACGAACAACACGTCGCGTTCTCGGCGCAGTTCGGCGAGCTGACCGTGGGGCATCCGGTGTTCGGCCATGTCGAGGGCCACCCGGAGATCTATTCGATCTCCAAGTATCGCAAGGCCACGCGTTTCGAGGGGCAAACGCTGCAACGCCCCTGGACCGGCTGGCATACGGACGTAACCGCCGCGGTCAATCCGCCCTGGGCCTCGATCCTGCGCGGCGTGACGATTCCGCCTTACGGCGGCGACACGCAGTGGACCAGCCTCGTGGCCGCGTATCAGAAGCTCTCCGCACCGTTACGCGCGTTCGTCGACGGTTTGCGCGGGCTGCATCGTTTCACGCCGCCTGCCGGCGCGAGCGGTACGGAGGCGTTTGTGAAAGCCGTCGAGCAACGCATTCTCGTCACCGAACATCCGCTCGTCAGAGTGCATCCGGAAACCGGCGAGCGGGCACTGTATGTGAGCCCGAGCTTCCTGAAGTCGATCGTCGGCGTGACGCCGCGCGAGAGCCAGGTGCTGCTCGAACTGCTCTGGGAACATGTGACGCGGCCGGAATTCACGGTGCGTTTCAGATGGGAGGCCGGCAGCGTCGCCTTCTGGGACAACCGCGCGACGGCTCACCTCGCCCCGACCGATATTTTCGATCTCGACTTCGACCGGCAGTTGTATCGCACCACGCTGGTCGGCGACGTGCCGGTGGGGCCGGACGGCACGCCCTCGGTGGCGGTCGAAGGCTCGCCGGTAAGCGCCGCTGCCGCAGTCGCGTTGAACTGAGTACCGCGCCCTCGACCTCTATCTCTACCTCTTCCCTACCGGGTCCCCCGGAGCTACTGATGACTCTGCAGGCTTCACCCGTTGCGGCCGCCGAACACCCGGCGGCCGCAACTCGCTCCTATCCACCCGCCCACATCATCACCTCCGACGCCGAGGCGATCGGCATCGCGCAGAATCTCGCCAGCCGCTTCGCCGTGGATGCCGCGCGCCGCGACCGGGAGCGCAGGTTGCCGCTCGACGAACTGAACGCCTGTTCGCAAGCGGGACTTTGGGCAATGACCGTGCCCAAGGCCTACGGCGGCGCCCAGGTCTCCTATGTCACGGTCGGGCGCGTGTTCGCGATTCTTGCCGCGGCCGATCCGTCGATCGCGCAAATCCAGCAGAACCATAACAGCGCCGTGTTCTGGCTCTGGAAAACCGGCAGCGAACAACAACGTGCCCATTTTCTCGGTGCGATCCTGCGCGGCGCGCGCTTCGGCAACGCCAACGTCGATGCGGGCCCACCGCCGGTTCCCGGCCCCCGGATGAGCATTACACCGGACGAAGCCGGTTATCGCCTGTCCGGCCGCAAGCTCTATGCAACCGGCGCCCTGTTTGCCGACTATGTCTCGACGATCGGTCAGGACGAACAGGGTCGCCGCATCGTGGCGATCGTGCCTGCAGGCCATCCGGGCATGAACATCGTCGACGATTGGGAGAGTTTCGGTCAGAAGACCACCGCGAGCGGAACGGTCATCTTCGACAACGTATGGGTACCCGCGCTCAACGTCCTGCCGATCTACCGAAGCTACGAAGAATGGCCGCAAAACGCCATCACGCAGATCAGTCACGCCGGAATCGATGCGGGTATCGCACGCGCCGCCCTCGACGCGACGATCGCCTTCATCCGGCAACGTGCGTCCAATCCGTCCACGCCGCCGACAGGGCCGATCCATTCCGATCCGTATGTCATCTTCCAGCTCGGCGAACTGAAGACCAGGTTGCACGCGGCCGAGGCCATGCTCGACCGCGCCGGACACGAGATCGACCTATGCCTCGACGACCCGCAACCCGACTCGCTTGCCAAGGCGTCGATCGCCGTGGCCGAAGCCAAGGCGTTGACAACGGAAATCGCGATCCAGGCCAGCAACCAGTTGTTCGATCTGGCGGGCACCCGCTCGACGCATCCGTCATTCAATCTCGACCGGCATTGGCGCGACGCACGGGTTCATACCCTGCACGACCCGGTGCGCTGGAAATACGCAGCCGTCGGCAACTTTTATCTCAACGGCGTCAGACCACCCAGCAGCGGACAGACCTGAAGAGACCGTAGCCGGAAGTACGCGGACCTGGTTGGGCAGCATCGCCGCCAACGATGAAACGGAACCGGCGCTATGACACACGGCAGGAACGCTACGGCATGCCTATCGCTGCATCGTTCTGCACCTCGAATGAATAGCAGAATTCGTTGTTTTGCATTGCCAACTCTCGCGTGATTTACTGCAGACACTTAAGTCCTCGCGCCGTGTGCGCCAGCGGTTGACCGAGCCGCGCACAGCGATTTCTCAGGCCGCTTCATCGAACACACGCCCCGTCATACGGTCGGCACGGATACTCCTGTGACTCAATCAACTCTGACCGCACCCTCGCCCGCCTCGCCAGCTTCCGCCGAAGCGACGCGCGACGCGTCCCCTTTCGTCCCGGTCCGCTCGCCTGCCACATTCGCGGACAGCCCCGTCTCGCGCGCACTGGAGGAACCCCTGCTGCTCGGACTGTTCCTGCCGATTCAGGCGGGCGGCTGGAGCGCTTCGACACTTGCACGCACCACCGACTGGTCATTCGACTACAACCTGGCACTTGTGCAGAAGGCCGAGGCGTTAGGCTTCGATCTCGTCTTCGCTTTGTCGCAATGGTTGCCGAAGGGTGGCTACGGCGGCGTATTCAACGGCGAGGCGCTGGACTCCTTCATGTCGCTCGCCGCGATGACCGCGCGTACCGAGCGCGTCATTCTGGTCGCCACCAGCCATGTGCTTTATGGTCCCTGGCATCCGCTGCATTTCGCGAAGTTCACCGCGACGCTCGATCACATTTCGAAAGGCCGCTGGGGGATCAACGTCGTCACCGGTCATCGCGCCATCGAACACGAAATGTTCGGCTGGCACCGTATCGAACATGACCGGCGCTATGAACTTGCCGCCGAGTTTCTCGACGCCGTTCAGCAACTATGGGCGCAGCCGGAGAACTTCAGCTTCGCGCCCGAGCTTTCCTCGTGGAAGCTGGACAAGGCCTTCGTCACGCCAAAGCCGCGCTATGGGCGCCCGCTGCTCGTCAATGCGACCGGCTCGGATGCCGGCATCGATTTCGCTGCCCGGTACTCCGACATCGTGTTCATCACGAGCCCCGCCGGCTCCGAGGTCGAGGGCGCGCTGGCCGCGTTGCCGGCTCACACGGCGCGTGTGAAAGCCGCAGCGGCGAAACACGGCCGCAAGATCCGCACGTTGATCAATCCGATGGTGATCTGCCGCGAGACAGAGGCCGAAGCACGCGCCTATCGCGACGCGATCGTCGCACACGGCGACGAGGGCAGTTTCCATCGCTTCGAAAGCGATGCCCATGCGTGGCGCGGCAACGCGGAACAGCGCAATCAGGCGGCTTCGCGCGCGGTGGGCGGAAACATCTCGATCGTCGGCTCGCCGCAGCAGATCGCCGACTACATCGTGCGTTTGCATCAGGCCGGCGTCGACGGCGTGCAATTGAGCTTCTTCGATTTTCAGCCGGACCTGGATTTCTTCGGCGAGCGCGTGCTGCCGCTGTTGCGCGAAGCCGGCTTACGGTACTGACGACAAACAAAACACATAGGTGATCGGATGAGCCGACTTTGGTATACGCGCTGCCCCGCCCCCACGCCGTTCGGCATTACCGCGCAAAAAGGCTGGCTGGAAGCGGAATTCGCTGCCGACGGCATCGACGTCAAGGCGCTGCAGGATGCCGACGACGTGCAGATTCGCCGCTCGCATTTCACGCACACGCAACCCTGGTCGTTCCGCCAGGGCGGCAATATTCCCGCGCTTTGGGCACGTGCGCAGGGCAGCGACACCAGGTTGATCGGCTTGAGCTGGGTGGATGAATTCCAGGCACTGATCACGCTGGACCGGCAACTCGACACGAGCCCCGAATCTCTTGCCGGACGCCGCTTTGGCTTCCCGCTCAACACTCGCGCGAGCGTGGTCGATTTTCATCGCGCGACCGCATTGCGCGGTTTTTCTTCGCTGCTCGGCGTGCTGGGTGTGCAACTCGAAGACATCGATCTGGTCGATCTGCCGCACACTCCACGCAGCCTTGAAGACGCGAAACCCGCCGCCGATGCCCCGCTCGCCGACTGGCTCGATGCGCAACGCTCGCACGAATTCGCGCGTGAAGCCGAGGCGCTGCTGCGCGGTGAAGCCGACGTCGTGTTCGTCAAAGGCGCGACAGGCCTCGATATTACCAACCTGCTCAACGCCAGGATTCTGGTCGACATCAGCGCGCAGCCCAACCGGGCATTGCACGCGAACAACGGCACGCCACGTCCGCTGACCGTGGATGCGCAACTGCTGCGCGAGCGCCCCGACCTGGTCGAACGCGTACTGGCGCGCACGCTGGACACCGGCGCGTGGGCCGCCGATCACGCGAGCGAAGTGGTGCGGTACGTTGCACGCGAAACGCGCAGCGCCGAGCATTGGGTTGAGCGTGCGTACCCGGGCGGTCTGCACCGGCAACTGACGATCGGACTCGACCCCCACGCGCTGGCCGCGCTCGCCGACTTCAAACGCTTTCTGTTCACATGGGGCTTCATTCCCTCGGACTTCGATTTCGACGCCTGGGTGGACCCCACGCCCCTTCGCGCAGCGCTCGCACGACGGCAGGCACTGACCGCTTCGGTTTGAGTCCGCTTCGGTTTGAGTCCGCTTCGGTTTGAGCCAGTTTCGCACCACTCTCTCTTTTTTCACCCAATCCAACGATGGCACATGTCACCTCGCAGTCGGCGCCATGCCGCCGCGGCCAGCATCTGTTCAAGCTCGCATCCGGATGGGCGCTCACGCTCGTCATCGCGCTATCGATCCCGCTGTCGAGCCAGTTTGCGCACGCACAAACTCGCGGCGGCACGCTCAACTTCATCGTCACGCCGGAGCCGACCGCCCTCGTCGATCTGGCTACCACCGCGACCAATGTGCTGAAGGTCAGCCCGAAAGTCGTCGAAGGACTGCTCGAGTACGACTTCAAGTTCCAACCCAGGCCGTCGCTCGCCACCTCGTGGGAAGTCAGCGACGACAGTCGTAAATACGTCTTCCATCTGCGCCACGGCGTGAAATGGCACGACGGCAAGCCCTTTACTTCCGCCGACGTCGCGTACTCAATCCAGACGCTGAGGCAGGTCCACCCGCGTGCGAAGACCACTTTCGCCAATGTCACCGACGTCGCAACGCCGGACCCTTACACCGTTGTCATTACGCTGTCGAAACCGGCGCCCTACCTGATCAAGGCGTTTTCCTCGTCGGAAACGCCGATCGTGCCGAAGCATATCTACGACGGCACCGACGTACTGACCAATCCCGCCAATAACGCGCCGATCGGCACCGGGCCATTTCGCTTCGTCAAATGGGTACGGGGCAGCTATATCGAGTACGTGCGCAACGACGACTACTGGGACAAGGGCAAGCCCTGGCTCGATCGCATTGTCGTCAAGGTGATCAACGACCCCGCCGCCCGCACCGTCGCATTCGAAGACGGCTCAGCGGATCTGAGCGGCGATTCGCCCGTGCCGCTGTCCGATCTCGAACGCCTGAAAAGCAACCCGAAGCTGGGGCTCGAGACACGCGGTTACGAATTTCAGGCGGGGGTGTCGCGTATCGAGTTCAATCTCGACAACCCGGTGCTGAAGAACCCGAAGGTGCGCCAGGCGATCGCCTCGGCGCTGGATCGCGAAGTGATCCGCAAGGTGATCTACTACGGCTACGCGACGCCGCTCGCGAGCCCGATCATTCCGTCGAATCCCTACTACGATTCCACGCCTACGCCCTATCCGTTCAACGTGGAGCACGCCAACGCGTTGCTCGACGAAGCGGGTTATCCGCGCAAGGCCGACGGCACACGTTTCGCGCTGACGGTCGACCCATTGCCGATCGGCGATCTGCCCACCCGCACCGCCGCTTACGTCAAATCGGCATTGGCTCGCGTCGGCATTGCCATCACCGTGCGCAGTCAGGATCTGCCCGCCTACCTGAAGCGAATCTACACCGACCGCGATTTCGATTTCAGCATCAACGGGATGAGCAATCTGTTCGACCCCGTGGTCGGCGTGGCCCGTCTCTACACGACCAATAATTTCCGGCGTGGCGTGCCCTTTACCAACGGCTCCCATTACAGCAATCCGGAAATCGATCAGCTGTTCGCCCAGGTCGCCGAAGAAACCGATGAAGCGAAGCGCAAGGCGTTGTTCGCGCAGATTCAACGCATTCTCGAACGCGATCTGCCGGACATCAATCTCGTGGCGCCGCAGTACCTGACCGTCTATTCGCGCGCGGTGCACAACCATACGACCTCGCCCGACGGCGTCTCGGCCAGTTTCGCCGACGTCTGGCTGCAACGCTGAACCTCTTTCGACTTACATTCTCACGGAATCCGACTCACATGGAATACAGACAACTCGGCCGCAGCGGTATCAAGGTCTCGACACTCACGCTCGGCACGATGATGTTCGGCGGCCCGACCGACGAAGCGACCTCCGCGCGCATCATCGATCAGGCCCACGAGCAAGGCGTCAACTCGATCGATACCGCGGACGTCTACGGCAAGGGCGAGTCCGAACGCGTGGTCGGCCGCAGCATCGCCGCGCAGCGCGAGCGCTGGGTGCTCGCCACCAAGTTCGCCAATCCGCTGGACAGCAGCGACGTCAACGCGCGCGGCGCGTCACGCAAACATATCGTGCGGGCCGTCGAGGCAAGCCTCAGGCGCCTGAATACCGATTACATCGATCTGCTCTATATTCATCGCGAAGACCACGAGACGCCGGTCGAAGAAACCGTGCGGACGCTCAACGATCTGATCCGGGCGGGCAAGCTGCGTTACTACGGTTTGTCGAACCATCGCGCGTGGAGGATTGCCGAATTCAGTCATACCGCACAGGTGCTCGGACTCGATGCGCCCGTAGCGAGCCAGCCGCTCTACAACATCGCCAATCGCCAGGCCGAAGCCGAGCAATTGACGGCCGCGCACCGCTATGGGCTCGGCGTGATTTCGTATAGCCCGTTGGCGCGCGGTGTGCTGACCGGCAAGTACGAGCCGGGTGCGACGCCCGCGTCCGACACCCGCGCGGGCCGCAGCGACCGGCGTCTGCAACAGACCGAGTGGCGCCCCGAATCGCTCGAACTCGCGCGCCGCGTACGCGAGCATGCCGAAGCGCGCGGGCTTTCCGCAGGGCAATTCGCGCTCGCCTGGGTGCTCAATAGCCGCTACATCAGTTCGACCATTGCCGGCCCACGTACTGAAGCGCAATGGCAGGACTATCTGCCGGCACTGCGTTATCGACTGACAGCGGAAGACGAAGCATTCGTCGACTCGCTCGTCACGAGCGGCCATCCTTCGACGCCGGGCTTCAACGATCCGGGTCACCCGTTCTTCGGCCGGCTCCCGCGGCATGGGGCAGCGCAGGACGCGCTAGCCGCCGTTCAGCAGGGATAGCCATGAGCTTCGAGCGTCGTCAGTTCCTGCAGACCTCCCCGACCTTCTTTTCCACCGGCACCACGGCGGCCTGGGCCGCCCAAAGCGAAATCATCATGTCCCGAACCATCGCAGCACGTTCGTCGCGCAGGCGGCGCCTCACCGGCGCTTTCCTGCTGGCCGCCACGCTCACCACGCTCACCGCCTACGGCGCGGATACCGGCGGTACTGCGCAGGAGTTGCGGGTCGGCTTCGTGCCCGGCCCGTACGCGGACGAATTCAAGGTGGGCGTCGAACCGCAATTGCGCAAGAAAGGCTACGCGATCAAATACGTCGAGTTCAGTACCGGGCTCGAAGCGAATCAGGCGGTGTATCGCGGCGAGATCATCGCCGACGTGATGCAGCACGAGGTCTATCTGAAGTCGTATAACGATCGCAACGGCACCGATCTGGTCGGCGTGGTGCAGGTGCCTACGCCGCCGATGGGACTCTACTCGAACAAACATCGCTCACTGGCGGAGGTGAAACCCGGCGCGCGTGTCGCGGTGCCGAACGACCCGGTCAATCTGGAGCGCGCGCTGAAAATTCTCCAGCGCATCGGCTGGATCAGGATCAAGCCGAACCCGAATCCTGTCGACGTAACCGAGCGCGACGTGATCGCCAACCCGGCCGGTATCAAGATCGTTCCGCTTGAATCGGCACAGGCGCCGCGCGCACTCGACGACGTCGATTACGCCGCGATTCAAGGCAATTTCGCGATTTTCAGCGGCCACAAACTGACCGATGCGTTGGCACTTGAAGAGATGACGCCGCCATATATCAATCAGGTCGTCGTCAAGGCAAGCAACCGCAATACGCGCGCGACGCAGGACATCGTGCAGGCGTATCAATCGGCGGATTTCCAGCGTGCGATTCGTGGCAATCGCTTCTATGACGGCTTTCGCTTGCCGGCGTACTTCGGCAACGAGTGAGACCGCTTGAGGGATAGCGAGGGTGGCATCAGCCAGCCGCCCTGCTTGAGGCCGCCTGGAGCGGCCTTATGAGCTGGCTTCGTACGAACTGTGCAGACTACGCCGCCTGCGCGTCGAAGGTCTTGCCGGGAATCGCGTCGAGCAGCGTGCGCGTGTATGGATGCTGCGGCGCACGCCAGATGTCCCGGTGATGCCCGCTTTCCACAATCCGTCCCGCCTGCATCACATGCACGCGATCAGCGATATATCGCACCACCGAGAGATCGTGCGAGATGAACAGGTACGCAAGCCCCAGGTCGCGCTTCAGGTCGACCAGCAGATTGAGGATCTGCGCCTGAATCGATACGTCGAGTGCGGACACCGGTTCATCGCAGATCAGCAGATCGGGTTCCAGCACCAATGCCCGCGCGATGCCAATGCGTTGCCGCTGGCCGCCTGAGAACTCGTGCGGAAAACGCCCGAGCGCCGAGTTCGGCAGACCCACACGATCGAGCATGGTGGCGATCCGTGCACGGCGCTGCTGCGCGTTGCCAATCCCGTTCACCACCAGCACGGTATCGAGAATTTCCGCCACCGTGCGGCGCGGATTGAGCGACGCATAGGGGTCCTGGAACACCATCTGCACATGACGCCGCAACGGCCGCAGCTCGCGCTCGCCCAGCGGCACGAGATCGGTCCCGCGCAAACGGATTTCGCCGCCCGCTGTCGGCACCAGCCGCAGGATCGCCTTGGAGAGCGTCGATTTCCCGCAACCGGATTCGCCGACCAGACCAACCGTTTCGCCTCGCGCGATCTGCAGCGAAACGCCGTCGACCGCACGCAGTGTGGTTTTGCCGTGACGTTGCGGATAATCGATCCGCACGTCCTGTAGCGCGAGTAACGGTGCTTCGCTCACCGCGGTCAGACGTTGTGCGGGATCGGCATCCGCAACAAAGTGGCCGGTGCGTACCGAACGCGCCACCACGGCGAAGCTCGGTTTGCCGTCGTCATCAATACCGTGACGAATTTCGGGTAGTTTCCAGCCGCGATAATGCAGATCGTCGGCAAGATTCAGCGACGCGCCAAGCAGACCGCGCGTGTAGGCATGCTGCGCTTGCGTAAAGAGCCGAGCGACCGGCGCTTCCTCCACCTTCTCGCCCGCGAGCATCACGGCGACACGATCCGCGTGGCTCGCGACAATGCCAAGGTCGTGCGTAATCAGCAGCAAGGACATCGACAACTCGCGACGCAAACCGTCGAGCAGGTCGAGAATGCGCGCCTGAATCGTGACGTCGAGCGCCGTGGTCGGCTCGTCGGCAATCAGCAGACGCGGCCGGCAAGCCACCGCCATCGCGATCATCACGCGTTGCCGCTGGCCGCCGGACAACTCGTGCGGAAAGTCGAACACCCGCCGCTGCGGCTCCGGAATCCGCACCAGTTCGAGCAGCTCGACGGCACGCTTCCATGCCGCGGCTTTGGACAGGCGCTCATGCTGGCGCAAGGTCTCGACGATCTGCGCGCCGATCGACAGCACGGGATTGAGCGACGTCATCGGCTCCTGGAAAATCATCGAAATCTGTTGGCCGCGAATCTCCCGAATCTCGCGCGCCGGCAGATCGAGCAACTCACGACCGTCGAAGCGCAGGCTCCCGGTCACACGCCCCGGCGCAGGCACAAGACGCATCAGCGAAAGCGCCGTCGCCGATTTGCCGCAACCCGATTCGCCGACCAGTGCCAGCGTCTCGCCGTGCGCGATGTCGAAACTCAGGCCGCGCACCGCTTCGTGCGCGCCGAAACTGACGCGTAAGTCGCGCACTTCAAGCAGGTTTGCCACGGTGCATCCTTTGTACGTTGCCGGCTACTTTTAAGCTGCTTTTGAGCCGATTTTTGAGCCACTCGTCAAACGCGTTCGCGCAAGCGCGGGTTGAGCGCATCGTTCAGACCGTCGCCAAGCAGGTTCAGCGCAAGCACCGCGAGAACGATCGCCGCGCCGGGAATCGCGGTCAGATACCATGCGGTGCGCAACGAATCGCGACCGGCGCCGATCATGCCGCCCCAACTCACCACGTTCGGGTCGCCCATGCCGAGAAACGACAGCGACGACTCGATCAGGATCGCGCTCGCCACCATTACCGATGCGGTGACGATCACCGGCGGCAAAGCGTTCGGCAGAATTTCACCGAAGATGATGCGCGCGTTGCCGAATCCCTGGCTGCGTGCGGCGAGCACGAAATCCGCCTGGCGCAGCGTACGGAATTCAGCACGCACGATCCGCGCGACGGTAGGCCACGAGGCGATGCCGATTGCCAGCGCGATGATCGTCACGCTCGGCCGGCCGATCGCCACAATCACGATCACCAGCAAAAACGACGGCACCGTTTGAAAGAGTTCGGTCACGCGTACCAGCAGATCGTCGATCACCCCGCCGAAGAAGCCCCCGGTCGCCCCGACCAGCGTGCCGATCACCAGACCGATACCCGCCGACGCCGCGCCGATCAGCAGCGACACGCGTGTACCGTGCGCGATGCCCGCCGCCACATCGCGGCCCAGCGAATCCGTGCCGAGCCAGTATTGCGGATCGGCACCCGGCCATTCGAAGGGCGCCGCCACCATATCGAGCGGATCGCCCTGGAACAGGTGCCCCGCGCTGAGTGCGAGCGCGATGAAGGCTGCCAGTAACAGCAAGCCGGCAAACGCGGACGGGTTGCGCAGCAGCGCCCGTCCTACGCCTCGCCCCGGCGCGCGCGATCCGGATGTAGCCGCGGCGCCGGCGCGCCGCTGACCGAACAGCGTGCCGGCCAGTTGACGCCGCCACGGCGACGTTGCGGGCTCAGGCGGCGTGCCAATCAGGTTGGAAGAGTCGGAAGCCATTTCATTCCTCTGAGATTAAACAGGTCGGCGTGCGCGTGAAAGCCGTCACGCCACGCGCGGATCGAGCCATGCCTGCAACAGATCGACCAGCACATTGGCGACGATCACGAGCAGCGACGACAGCAGCAACACGCCGAGCAGCACGCTGAAATCGCGCGCCATCACGGCGTCGAGCGCGAGACGCCCAAGCCCTGGCCAACTGAACACCGTCTCGGTCACAGCCGCACCACCCAGCAGCGTGCCGAAATGAATCCCGATGATCGTCGTGAGCGGCATCAGCGCGTTCCGCAAGACATGCCGCAACGTCACGCGCCATGGATGCAAACCTTTGGCCTGCGCGGTTCGCACGAAGTCCTGGCGCTGCACCTCCAGCATCGCGGCCCGGGTGAGCCGTGCGTAGATCGCGACAAAGAAGGTCGCCAGCGTCGCGGCAGGCAGCAGCACATGTTTGGCTGCGTCGGCAAACCAGGCGAATCCATGCAATTGCACGCCGAGCGTGATGTTGCCCCCGCTCGGCAGCCAGCCCAGATGTACCGAGAACAGCACGATCGCCAGCAGGCCGATCCAGAAACCCGGTGTCGAATAGAACAGCAAGGCCAGCACGGACAGCACCCGGTCGGGCCATTTACCGGCCCAATGCGCCATCACCGCGCCGAGCACCACGCCGGCCACGATCGCAAACGATAAGGCCACGCCCATGAGCAGCAACGTATTGGGCAAGCGCGACAGGATCAGTTGCATCACCGGCATGTCGTAGCGCGGTGAATAACCCAGACTGAAATGCGAGAGATGCGCGAGGTACGACCACAACTGATGCAGCACCGGCTGATCGAGCCCGAACTTCGCGCGCAGCACCTGCATCGTTTCCACCGTTGCCGAGCCAGACTCGCCGGCCAGCACGTCGGCGGCATCGCCCGGCATCAGCTTGAGCAGAAAGAAGTTCAGGATCACGATGCCGATCACCGTCGGCAGTGCCTGCCACGCGGTACGCCGGGCAATCGCAGCGAAACGCAAACGTCGACTCATCGTGTCTCTCCGGTCATGCGCTCAGATAGACGTCCGCGAGATTGCCTTCAAGGCCCTGCGCGGAAACCGTGTGGTTGTGAACGCGACGGTTCGCGAGCGTGACCATGCGCGGCGCGACCAGGTTGAGAATCGGCAGCTCGCGATACACGATCTGCTGGAACTGCTGGTACAGCGCGACGCGTTTGCTCTCATCGGTTTCGACCGACGCAGTTTCCAGCAGCCGGTCGACTTCAGGATTGCTGTAATGCGGCGCGTTCGAAAACGGCACACCCGGACGGATATTCTTCGACCAGTAGAGGCGCTGAACCCCTACGCTCGGGTCGAACAGTGTGTTGACGCCGATACTGGTGAAATCGAACTGACGATCCGCATACACACGCTTGAGGAACGCCGGCAGATCCTGCGAGCGCACGGTAACGTCGATACCCACCCGCGCCAGCGCCGACTTCACGTAGTCCGCCTGGCGGCGGTACATGTCGCCATAGGGCAGAAAATCGTGCGTCAGACCGAAGCGCACGCCGCCGTCCTTGCGCGGATAACCCGCTGCATCGAGCAGTTTTTCGGCGTTGCCGATATCGAATGCATAGGGTGTGAGCCTCGCGTCGTGATACGGCGAGCCCGGCGTGATCGGCGTGGGCGACAGATCGGCGTAGCCATACGCCACCGTGCGCTGGACGATCTGCGGATTGACGGCATGAGCGATCGCCTGACGCACTCGAAGGTCCTTGAGAATCGGATGGTCGAGATTGAAGTCGATTTCGGCGAGCGGCTCCAGAAAGCGATAGCCGCGTGTCTCGACGGCCAGTTGCGGCAATTGCGTAAGGCGCGGCAGATCGGTGAGCGGCACCGGATTTTCGCCGCCCAGATCGAGCGCGCCGGTTTCGAATGCGGCGGACCGCGCGGCGGCGTCGGGAATCACCTTGAATACGAGGCCGTCGATATACGGTTTGCCCGTGTCCCAGTAGTCCGGATTACGTTCGTAGACGATATTGGCGCCGCGCGTCCATGATTTGAAGCGAAACGGCCCGGTGCCGATCGGCGCGTTGTTATGCGGATTGGACAGCGGATCGCCCGACGCATACAGGTGTTTAGGCACGATTGGCGATTCGCCCGCCGAGAGCGCCTTGAGCAGATACGGGGCCGGCTTCGACAACTCGATCACCGCCGTGCGGGCATCCGGCGTGGCCACGCGTGTTACGTTGGCGAATGTGCTGCGGCCGCGCGGATGCACCGCCTTGAGCAGGTCGATCGAGAACGCGACATCGGCTGAGGTGAACGGCTGCCCGTCGTGCCATTTGACGTTCTGCCGCAGTGTGAACGTGTACTTCAGCCCATCCGGACTGACGGTCCATGCGGTGGCGAGCTGTGGTCTCGGCCGCAAATCGAAGTCATAGGCGAGCAGGCCTTCGAGCACCTTGGAGCTCGCTACGAGCGCGGGACCGGTGGTCTGAAAGATCGACACGAGCACCGGCGGCTCCGGATTGATCAACATGTTCAGCGTGCCGCCCCGCTTCGGCCCGGCGCTGTCGCCTTGTGCGAACGTCAGTGCGGGCATGCCGGCCGTCGCGAGCGCCGCGCCCGATGAAATCAGAAATTCGCGTCGATTCAGCCCTGCCATGTGATCCCTTTCCTTTTGCCGATGATTTCGATGATTCGGCCCGTGGTGGCCGAATGAATTGCCTTCGTGATTCTTTCGGCAATACTGCTGCCGCAGCGCTCACGATAAAGCCGCTGCGACAGCAAACGAACCAATCGTTATGCATATGCAAAGCACGATGTGAAGGAAAGGAGCCGCACCGCTATGGATCGCCAGCTCAGACGAGAAACACATCGGCCAGATTGCCGCCCAGACCGTCGGCGGTCACCGTATGGTTATGCACACGCCGGTTGTAGAGGGTCACCTGCTTGAGCGTGACCAGATTGACGATCGGCAGGTCACGCGCTATCGCCCACTGGAACTTTTTAAAGTACTCGACGCGGGTGCGCGGATCGTTCTCCACCGCGGCCGCTTCGAGCAGATGGTCGACCTCGGGGCTGTCATAGTGCGACGCGTTGGAGAACGCCACCCCTTTCTTGAAGTTGCGCGACCAGTAAAGGCGCTGTACACCCACGGTCGGATCGAAGGTATTGCCAAGAAAGTTGGCGTCGAGAGCGAAATCGCGATCGGTATAGATCCGTCTCACGTAGGCGCCGAAATCCTGCGAACGCACGGTCGACTCGATTCCTATACGACGCAACGTCTGCCGTAAATATTCAGCAAGGCGGGCGAAGGTTGGGTCGTACGGGTTGAAATCGATCGTCAACGGAAAACGAAAACCGTTCGCCTGCCGCGGCAAACCGGCCTCGTCGAGTAATTGCCCGGCTTTGCCGGGATCGTATGGCAAACTCGGCACATCCGGATCATAGAACTGGGTCAAGAGCGGACTGATCGGTGATGGCGAAACGATCCCATAGCCGTACCATACTGACTTCAGGATGGCCTGCCGGTCGATGCTGTGCGCAATTGCCTGACGGACCTTCTGCTTCGACAGATAGGGGTTGTCGAGATTGAACTGCAACTGGGTTTGCGCGGCATTGTAGCTATAGCCGCGTGTTTCCAGCGCCAGATGCGGCAGAGCCGCGAGGCGCTGGATGTCGGCGAGAGGCACCGGATTTTCGCCCGCCAGATCCAGCTCGCCGGTTTCAAGTGCTACGGCCCGCGCGGCCGGATCGCCGATAAAGCGCACCACCAGTTCGTCGATATAAGGTTTCGGTGCGTCCCAGTAGTCAGGATTGCGCACGAACACAACATGACTGCCGCGCTCCCAACGCTTGAACCGATAAGGTCCCGTGCCGATCGGCTCGATGTTATGAGGATTCTCCAGCGGATTGCCACTGCCGTAGATGTGCGCGGGCACGATTGGCGATTCCGATGCGGCAAGCGCATAGATCAGATACGGCGCCGGTTTCGATAACTTCAGCAGCGCCGTGTGCGGGTCGGGCGTCTCTACTGCCAGCACGTTGGCGAAGGTCGAGCGGCCGCGCGAGTGATACTGCTTGAGCAGCCCGATCGACACCGCCACGTCTTTCGAGGTGAACGGCTGACCGTCGTGCCAACGCACACCCTCTCGCAGCCTGAACGTGTACTGCAAACCGTCGGGGCTGATCGACCAGGCGGTGGCGAGTTGCGCGCGCGGCTGCACGTTGAAGTCATAGGCCAGCAGACCTTCGGTCACCTTGGGGCTGATTCTCTGTTCCGCGCCCGCCGTGGTTGCGAAGTTGACCAGCGCGTTCGGCTCCGGATTCACCAGTACCGTCAACCGGCCGCCGCGTCGCGGCGCCACGGTGTCGTCCTGAACCGCGGCCTGCGCCAACGGCGTGAATGGGCCGAGCGCGACACCCGCCGCACTGCCTGCGAGCCCCAGCAATGCGTGACGACGCCCGGAATGAAATCCTCTGCGCTGACTCATGCGACCTCCCCTCGGAGGCGAGCGCTGTGCCGACCGGCAACGCACCCGCAATGACTATTGGATGCGCCGCAAGATATCAACCGCTACGCCGCAAAAGAACGAATTAATTCAGGATTGCATATCTATCGTCGATCGTTGGCGTTATCGCTCGATGATCGCCGCTTGAGCGCACACCTATGGGAAATCATCGATATCCATATCGAATTTGCTTGTTTGTTCAATAAATTCGTTTTGCTTATCGTTACTCGTCGTTTCAAAACGACCCTCGAACAATCACTTCTCCGACGCTTCTTCCACATCGATTCGAATAATCATGAAAAAACTGCTTTTTGCTTTTAGCGTTTCCTCATTAATGGCCGGTACGGCAAGTGCGCAAAGCAGCGTCACGCTGTATGGGATCGTTACCGGCAACGTCACGTATACGAACAACGCGCAAACCGCTGCAACGTCCGCGTCCGGCAAACCGAAGGGCGGAACCCAGGTGTCGCAGTTCGATAGCGGTTCATCGGGCCTGTCGTCGAGCCGCTGGGGCCTGAAAGGCGTGGAAGATCTGGGAGGCGGCCTGAAGGCCGTGTTCCAGCTGGAAAGCGGGCTCAGTGTGAATAGCGGTGCGCTTGGACAAGGCGGCACCGAGTTCGGCCGCCAGGCGTGGGTAGGTGTCACAGCCGGGCGCTACGGCACCTTCACGCTCGGACGCCAGGGCGACACCTCGGTGGAATTCGTGTCGCCGTTGATCCACGGCTGGTATTGGGGCAACCTCTCGATCCACCCCGCCGACTATGACAATCTGAACTTCACGCACCGCATCAACAATTCGATCAAGTACCTGTCGGATTCTTTCAACGGCTTCCGTTTCGGCGGACTGTACAGCGTGGGCGGCGTGGCTGGGAACGTGACGCAGAATCAGCTCTGGTCCGCAGGCGGCAGCTATACCGGTGGAGCGTTCGCGATCGCCGCGTCGATCGTCAATGCACGCAACCCGAATACGTCGCTCTACGGCACTAACGCCAATGCGAGCGCCACCGGCAATAACCTGGGTTCCGCCGGGTCGGCCACGGCGCCCGAATCCAATCCCGCGATTGCCGGTTTCGCATCGGCCCGCACACAGCAGACCATTTCGGTTGCAACGACCTATACGAGCGGCGGTGCGATCTTCGGCGCGGCGTACTCGAATACACAGTTTCGCGGGCTAGGCTCGAACGCGTCGCTCAATCCGCTCAACTACAGCGGCTCGACCACGCTCAGTACCGTTAGTGCGAGCCTGCGTTATCAGGCCACGCCGTTCCTGCGCTTCGGTACATCGTTCGACTATACGGAGGGAGGAAGCGTCGGTGGCAAGGGCAGCGCGAAGTACGAGCAGTTGAATCTCGGTACGGCGTACTCGCTATCGAAAGCCACCGATCTGTACCTGACCGGCGCCTACCAGCACGCCAGCGGCACCGACTCGCTGGGCCGGCCGGCGGTTGCTGCGATCGGGTATCTCACGCCGTCCGCAACCAGCAAACAGGTGGCGGTCTCGGCGGGCATCAAGCATCTGTTCTGAGGCCGGCGCACCTTGGAGGAATGAGTATCGGGTGTCCGTTGTTTCTGCCGCGCGCAACGAACCATGCGCGCGGGAACTGGCGGACACCCTCCACGCAGGTCAATGCACCTTGGGAAAACCGTGCCGCTGCGCGAGCAGGTCGAGGATCCGGCGCGTATCCGTCACGAAGCGCTTGTCGCCCAGCGTCTGCGCATCGGCGGGCGCCGGCTGTTCGTCGCCGAGTATCAATACCGGCAGACTTTGATGCTCGGCATCGAGCGCCTCCACAACCGCGGCGCGCGGACGCGGGAACGGCAAGCGGCGAATATCCAGCCGTGCGTTGAGCGCCAGGTCGCTGGCCAGCAAGCCTTCGATCGGTGCGCCATCCGGGCAGATAAAGCGCTCACCGGGATGTTTCGGATCGGTGAAGCCTAGTTCCAACAGTAAAAGCAGATCTCGGCTCATGGCATTCCGTGATGAGATGATGGATGAGTGAATGGCGGCGGTCTTTCCAGTGCCTCAGAAAACGCGGCCTTCGGTCAGGTGCGTGGTCACGCCGTTCAACTCATAATCGCCGACCACGCGCGCTTTATGCAGCAAAGGGTTATGGCTGAAGATGGTGCGCAGATTGCGCCAGTGACGGTCGAAATTGTGCGCGCGCCCCGTAGCCGAAGCCCCGCCGATTTCAAACAGACGCTCGCCCGCATGAAGCGCCAGTTTGCTGACCACCAGTTGCGTTTTGGCGGTCGCCAGCGCCCCTTCCAGCACGAGATCTTCCGCATTGGCCGCGCCGCTGCGAATGGCATTGGCCGAGCGGTCCAGGGTGCGGGCGTTTTGCGCCACCAGCGCGTCGATCGAGAGGCTGTGCGCCGCGAGATCGCCTACCACCTGTTGCACGAAACCGTCTTCGCGCGCCGAGGCTGCCGGGCTATGCAGTACCGGGCGCCCGTATTGCGTCACGTAGCGCCGCGCATCCGCGAGAATGTTGCGCACGATCCCTGCCGCGACCGTGACCAGATGCAACTGCCGCACCGCGCTGCCATGGCGGCCCGCGAGACTCGTATAGCCGCGCGTCGCGATTTCATGCGCAAACACCTGCACATTGTCGAGCACCAGGCTGCCGCTCGCCGTCATGCGCTGCCCCATTCCGTCCCAGTCGTCGAGTACCTGCAAGCCTTCGCGAGCGACCGGAATCACGATCGACACCTTCTCGTCGTTCTCGTCCTGCACATTGATACGCGCATAGTCGGAGAACGCGGTGCCGGTCGAGTAGTACTTTTTCCCCGTCACGCGAAAGTGCTCACCGTCGCGCACCAGCCTGGTGACGATTTCGCCAGGCCTCGCGGTACCGAGTTCCGTCGACGCACCGCCGAAGATCGCTCCGTTCTGCACCCGTTCGATCTGCGTGTCGTTGAACGCGGAGCGCGGCGACAGCAGCAACTGTTCGGTCAGATCGAAATGAATCCGCAACGCATGCGCAACATTCGACTCATGCGCGGCCAGTGTGGCGATCACCTGAAAGAGATCTTCCAGCGAACCACCGAGGCCACCCCACTCGGCCGGAAAACGGAGCACGCCCAGCCCCGATTCGCGAAACAACGCGAAGCGATCGAACGGCAACTCGCGACGTACTTCGCGTTGCGCCGCATCTTCGCCGATTGCTTCGGCGAGCGCCGGCAACGCGGCGAGTGCCGCCTGAAGCCGCGTACGCGTCGCGCTTTCCTGAGAGACCTGCATGCCTTGATTCCTTGTAAAAGCGCACAGATCAGGCTTGATCCGGCGAGGTGTGCTGGGAGCATGAATATCGGCGTCCGCGTGGGACGTGCCGGTTCGACGGACCAGTATAGGGACGCGGCACGCGGCACTGAACAAGCAATTCAAGCTATGAATATGCGCGATTCTGAAATGCGATTCACCGATAAGGATCGATGAATCCGTTATTGGAGCGCCGCGCGGCATCTTTCTATACTCGATTCCGGTCAGCACTCACCACCGACGAGTGCCAAATCTCAATTGCGGAAGTCCAACCATGAGCCTACGTCCCTTGCATGACCGCTTGATCGTCAAGCGTCTCGACCAGGAAACCAGAACCGCCTCAGGCATCGTCATTCCTGAAAGCGCCGCCGAAAAGCCGGACCAGGGTGAAGTGATCGCCATTGGACCGGGCAAGCGCGATAGCGACGGCAAGCGTATCGAGCCGGATCTGAAAGTCGGCGAACGTGTGCTGTTCGGCAAGTACGCCGGGCAGTCGGTCAAGGTCGACGGCAACGAACTGCTCGTGCTGCGCGAAGAAGATGTTGTGGCAGTGGTCACTCAATAACGAACGGAGCGTCAAACCATGGCAGCAAAAGAAATTATTTTTAGCGACGTCGCCCGCTCGAAACTGGTCGAAGGCGTCAACATCCTGGCCAACGCGGTCAAGGTCACGCTCGGCCCGAAAGGACGCAACGTTGTGCTGGAGCGCAGCTTCGGCTCGCCGGTCGTGACCAAAGACGGCGTCTCGGTCGCCAAGGAAATCGAATTGCCGGACCGCGTGCAGAACATCGGCGCGCAACTCGTGAAAGAAGTCGCCTCGCGTACCAGCGACGACGCCGGCGACGGCACCACCACCGCGACCGTGCTTGCACAGGCGATCGTGCGCGAAGGCCAGAAATACGTCGCGGCGGGCCTCAACCCGCTGGACCTGAAACGCGGCATCGACAAGGCCGTGGTCGCCGCGATCGAAGAGCTCAGGAAAATCAGCAAACCGACTACCACCAGCAAGGAAATCGCCCAGGTCGCGACGATTTCGGCCAACGGTGAAGAATCGATCGGCCAGCGGATTGCCGAAGCGATCGACCGGGTCGGCAAGGAAGGCGTCATTACCGTTGAAGACGGCAAGTCGCTCGACGATGAACTCGATGTGGTGGAGGGCCTGCAGTTCGATCGCGGCTACCTGTCGCCCTATTTCATCAACGATCAGGACAAACAGGTTGCCGTGCTCGATAACCCGTTCGTGCTGCTGCACGACAAGAAGGTATCGAATATCCGTGATCTGCTGCCGATTCTGGAACAGGTCGCGAAAGCCGGCCGCCCGCTGCTGATCATCGCGGAAGACGTCGAAGGCGAAGCGCTCGCCACCCTGGTGGTGAACAACATTCGCGGCATTCTGAAAACGGTCGCGGTCAAGGCGCCGGGCTTCGGCGACCGCCGCAAGGCACTGCTCGAAGATATCGCGATCCTGACCGGCGGCCAGGTGATCGCCGAGGAAACCGGCCTGTCGCTCGAAAAGGCGACGCTCGCGGAACTCGGTCAGGCCAAGCGCATCGAGGTCGGCAAGGAGAACACCACGGTCATCGACGGCGCGGGCGACAGCAAGAACATCGAAGCACGCGTGAAGCAGATTCGCACGCAGATCGAGGAAGCGAGCTCCGATTACGACCGCGAGAAACTGCAGGAACGTGTCGCGAAGCTGGCGGGCGGCGTTGCCGTCATCAAGGTGGGCGGTGCGACCGAGATCGAAGTCAAGGAAAAGAAAGACCGCGTCGACGATGCGCTGCACGCCACGCGCGCCGCGGTCGAAGAAGGCATTGTGCCGGGCGGCGGCGTCGCGCTGATTCGCGTGAAGCAGGCCATCAGCGGGCTCAAGGGCGTGAACGCCGATCAGGATGCGGGCATCAAGATCGTGCTGCGCGCGCTCGAGGAACCGCTGCGCCAGATCGTGACGAACGCCGGCGAAGAGGCCAGCGTGGTGGTTGCGAAAGTGGCCGAAGGCACAGGCAACTTCGGTTATAACGCCCAGACTGGCGAGTACGGCGACCTCGTGGAATCGGGCGTGCTCGATCCGACCAAGGTCACGCGTACGGCGCTGCAAAACGCGGCGTCGGTTGCGGGTCTGCTGTTGACCACCGACGCCACCGTGCATGAAGCGCCGAAGGATGCGCCGGCAGCGGGCCAGCCGGGCGGTCCGGGCGCAGGCGCACCGGGTCTCGACTTCTAGGCGTCAAGACGTTTTATCCGCATACACGCCGGCATGCTTTTCAACACGCATGCCGGCGTGGTTCAACATGAATTTGTAGGTCAGCCGAGCCAGGCGCCGCAACCTGCCACGCCAGCACGGCATGCACAAACTCACTCAGAAAAACAGCAGCGTGCGCAGCTCAATGCTTCTGCGCGGCGGCGCATCGGCCGGCGATGTTGGATCGTCGAATGCCGTGTGGGCCGTCAGGCGCGCGATGCCGTCACCCGCCGAATCGTAGATCTTCAGCAACAGGTATTCATCCGGCGACATATGCGGGAAGTAGTACCAGCGGTGCCGCGGATTGAACACCAGCGCATACGTCTCGCCAACCTTGTCCGGATACACCAGGTCCGACGCCACCAGATCGTTGAGCGCAATACTGCGCGAATCGCATAGCGCGAGCGGCGACGCGTGCACCGTTTCTCCGATCGGACGCCATAGATTGACGATCGCCACGCGGCCTTGCAGCAAACGTTCGGCTTCGGCTGCCGGCAAATGATCGCGCACCCGGCGCGGCCCCGACACGAACGTCTGGTCGTTATGGATGTACTTGACCGGCTCCCTTATGCCATTGCCGCGTTCAGGATTGCCGTCGCGCAACGTATGGTCGAACACGACTACACGCCGCGCACCGGTAGCCTGCTTCAGCAGGCGCTCCGCTTCCGGATAGTAGACAGACTCGATCTTTGCCGGATCGGAGAAGTCACTCAACGCGCTGGCATGCCGATGCAGTTCGAAGCCGTTACGATCGATCGACAACACGCCAGGCGGCGGCGCAACGCGCGCATTCGCAATGCTGACCCGGTGCGCCCGGTACACGCCGCTGCGCTTCGGAACACCCGGTGGCGGGTCGTACTGATACGACACCGGTTTCTCGCCGGTAAATTCGAGGTAGTTCAGTTCCGCCTCGATTGTCGTGGCCAACACCGGTGCATCGATGACGATATCGCTCATGTTCATGCCCTCACGTCAAAACGATTCGTTGAATGGTCGCAGATCGATTTCCTGCGACCATGCACTGCGCGCCTGCTGATGGAGATACCAGTAGGCGTCGGCAATATCGGCAGGATTCAGCAGGCCGTCCTCACCGCGCTCGGCCACCCGCTGCGGCGAGGACGTACGCAGGCGCTCGCCGTCGATGCCGCCGTCGACCACCACATGCGCAACATGGATATTGCGCGGCCCGAACTCGCGCGCGAGGCTTTGCGTCAGCGAGCGCAAACCGGCTTTGGCGGAAGCGAACGCGGCAAACGGCGGACGCCCGCGCAGCGATGCAGTCGCGCCGGTAAAGAGTAACGAACCTCGGCCGGCCGCCAGCAACGGTTGCAGCGCCGCACGCGCGAACAGAAAGCCGCCCAGCGTCGTCACTCGCCATGCTGCCTCGAACTGCTCCGCGCTCAGTTCGAGCGTCGGCGCACGCGTCGCACCGGCGGCGTTGAAAATGGCCACTTCGAGCGTGCCTTGCGTCGTGATTTGCCCGGCAATCGCCGTCAGATCCGCTTCGCGCGTGACGTCGCCCGGTGCAGCCACCGCATGGCCGCCGGCACTGCGGATTTCGTCGACGATCGCATCGAGCCGCTCACGCGAGCGCCCCGTCACGACCACGCTTAAGCCACCCTGAGCGAAGCGGCGCGCGAGCGCCGCACCCAGTCCGGCGCTCGCGCCGACCCCGGCAATCCACGCGAAACGCGTCCTCTCCTGCCGCTCTTCGACAGTCCCGGTCATTGGCATCTCCATTGCAGGTAGCCGCGGCACGCAACGCGTGGCGGCAGTAGGCGCATGCGCCTATCGTTTCAGCGTAGGCGATGGCCGGGCAGGAAGGAAATAACGAATCGTGGAAAGTTATGCGCCGGATTCAAGACTGGCCACGGAAAAATAGCGGTTGCCGGGCCGCCGCAAGCCGAGGTTCTCGCGCAACGTGCGGCCTTCGTAGTTCTCGCGGAACAAACCGCGCCGGCGCAACTCAGGCACCACCAGTTCGACGAAATCGGTCAAGCCATGCGGCAGCACCGGCGGCATCACGTTGAAACCGTCCGCGCCGTGCTTCACAAAGCGCTCTTCGAGCTGATCGACAATCTGTGCCGGCGTGCCGACCAGTTGCCAGTGGCCCCGCGCACCCGCGACTCGCAAATAGAGCTCGCGGATCGTAAGGTTCTCGCGGCGCGCCAGTTCGATTGTCAGCAGCTGGCGGCTCTTGCTGGCGTTCGTTTCAGGCAGTTCCGGGATCGGGCCGTCGAGCGGATACCCTGAGAGATCGAAGCCACCCGTCAGCCCGGATACGAGCGCCAGCCCGACCCGGGGATCAATGAGCGACTGCAATTGCTCGAACTTCTCTTTCGCCTCCTCTTCGGTGCGGCCGACAATCGGAAACACGCCCGGCATGATCTTCAGATCGTCGGGGTGACGACCGTAGGCCTGCATGCGCCCTTTCACGTCCGCGTAGAAATCCACCGCATCCTGCAGCGTTTGCTGCGCCGTAAAGATCACCTCGGCCGTTTTCGCTGCAAGGTCGCGGCCGGCTTCGGACGATCCCGCCTGCACGACAACCGGATGCCCCTGCGGGGAACGGGCCACGTTCAGCGGCCCCTTGACCTGGAAGAAGCGGCCCTTGTGATCGAGCACGTGCCGCTTATCCGGGTCGAAGAAGCGCCCTTCGGCCTTGTTGCGAACGAACGCGTCGTCGTCCCAACTGTCCCACAAGCCCTCGGTCACCTCCGCGAATTCGGCAGCGCGCGCATAGCGCTCGGCGTGGTCGAAGTGCCTGTCACGATTGAAGTTCTTCGCTTCGTGCTCGCTTGACGAGGTAACCAGATTCCAGCCCGCGCGTCCGCCGCTGATGTGATCGAGCGACGCGAACTTGCGGGCAATGTGATACGGCTCATTGAAGCTCGTCGACGCGGTGCCGACGAGGCCAATACGCTCGGTCACCGCCGCCAGCGCCGACAGCAACGTGAGCGGCTCGAACTGCGCGACGTAGCTGTGCGCCGTGCGGCTCAGAAAATCGAGGTTGTCTCCGCGTGTCCCCACGCCGTCGGCGAGAAAGATCAGATCGAACTTCGCGGCCTCGGCCGTTTGCGCGAGCCGGACGTAGTGACGGAAGTTGACGCCGGCGTCCGCCTGCGCCTCGGGATGCCGCCACGCCGCAATGTGGTGCCCGGACGGATAAAGGAAAGCGCCGAGGCGCAGGTGCCCGCTACGTTTGCTCATGGATGTCCGGAAAAATGGGTGAGGGTCAGTCCGCCGCCGGGATCCAAGCCGCTGTGGCAGCGTTCGGACACCGCGCCGACCACCGCCGGATTGGTCGCCGCGGCTCTGGAAATGATTGTCTGCTTGGGCGGGACGCGTGGAGAACCAATTTGTTCTGATATGCAAAGCGTCGGGCGCGGCGAACCGTGGGCTTTTCGCAAGCCGGTGCCCTGAATTACGCGGCAATAGCGATCCTTGCCGCGCTTAGTCTGCCCGGGCATATCGATGCCACAATTCCTTCGTGGTCGCGAACCATCCGCTCCTCGACAATGGACGGATCGCTCAGCGCGCTCGTTCGCTGCTGGCTGCTCCCGCATTCGACAAGACCATGAGAACCGACCCGCCCCGTCAGCTTCATCTGAACGTCAACATCCTCCACTCCGGCTTTGTCCCTTCCGCATGGCGCACACAGGAAGCCGATCCGCGCGCTTTTGTCGATATAGCCCACTACGTTCGCGTCGCGCAGATTGCCGAGGCCGCGAAATTCGATGCGGTGTTTCTCGCCGATAACGCGTCGATTGCCGATCAGATCGATTTCCGCCCGATCACGGCGCTTGAGCCGACCGTGCTGCTCGCCGGCATTGCCGCGGCCACGACGCATATCGGCGTCATCGGCACGGCATCGACGAGTTATAACGAGCCGTATAACATCGCGCGCCGCTTTGCCACGCTCGATCAGCTCAGTGCGGGCCGCGCAGGCTGGAACATCGTGACGACCGCCGATCTCGGTTCAGCCCGCAATTTTGGGCACGAGGCGGTGCCCGATCATGCGCAACGCTACGAGCGCGCAGCCGAGTTCACCGAGGTGGTGAAGGCGCTGTGGGATAGCTGGGAAGACGACGCCTTTATCGGCGACAAGACGAGCGGCCGTTTCATCGACGCCACGAAGGTGCATCGCATCGACCATCGCGGCAAATACTTCAGTGTCGATGGCCCGTTCAATCTGCCGCGTAGCGCCCAGGGGCACCCCGTGCTGATCCAGGCCGGCGGCTCGGCTGACGGACGCGAACTCGCGGCGCGGCACGCGGAAGCGGTGTTCTCCGCGTCACAGTCGTTCGACGAAGCCGCTGCCTATGCGCGCGAACTGAAATCTCGCGCGGCAGCGTGGGGACGCGGCAACGACGCGATTCGCGTGCTACCCGGTCTCACCACCATCATCGGCGCAACCGAAACCGAGGCTTTGCGCCGCCGCGATGAACTGGTCGATCTGATTCCATGGACCTACAGCCTCACCCGGCTGGCCGGCATACTGGGTATCAGTGTCGAGCGCCTGAAACTCGACGAGCGCCTGCCGGACGATCTCTCGTTGCCCGGCGGCGGCAACGGTAATCACACGTTCTTCCACGCCACGCTCGCGCAGGCGCGCACGCACGGCTACACCGCGCGCCAGTTGATCCGCGCGCTGGCGGGCGGTGGCGGACATCGTGTGGTCGTCGGCACGCCGGAACAGATTGCCGACGACATCGAGCAATGGTTCAAAGGCGGTGCCGCCGACGGTTTCAATCTGATGCCGGATGTGCTGCCGGGTGGCTTGCAGGACTTCGCTGATGGCGTGGTTCCGCTGCTGCAGCAGCGCGGCATTTTCCGCACTGACTATGAGGGACGTACGCTGCGCGAACACTTCAGGCTGCAACGCCCTTTCAGCCGCCACCTGCACCCGCGGGAAGCGCCCGAGACCGCGTAGTTCGAGACGGCCGCTTCGAGGCGGCCGCGTGGGCTTACTCTACCTGTCGAACGTGATGAACTGCGCCGAGGTCCACACTTTGCTGTCGTCACGCTGACGGCCGAACACGTACACCGGGCGAAAGCCAAAACCGGCGTTCTGCGGAGCAACCTCGAAGCTTCCTTGCAGATCTACCGGCAACGGCCGATCCGTCAAACGCTCGACCGCCAGAAACAGTTCGGTGCCGCCGAGTTCATGCCGCGCCGTGCCGCTTGCGAGCAACTCGGCCCCGCTGATTTCCCAGTGAAAGGTCGGCGCGTGCGCGAACGGATTGCCCTGCAGCGGGTCGCCCACCTTAACGAAGCCGTCGATCGTGCCTTCGATCACAATGCGCGCCTGGGCCAGATTGCTCACATCGATCTCGATGCTATCGGCGTCGCCATAGGTATCGCTGCGAAACTCGATGTCGGTTGCCCCCGTGCGCCACGCCGCCTCTTCCACATGCTCGAAGCCGCCGGCGCCGAAATTATTGATCGTGCCGTTCACGATGCGAATTCGCCCTTGCCAGGAGGCCCACCGATAGCGGTCGCGAATCCGCGCGCCGCCCCAGCGGACCCGAATCAGGCGTTCGGCGTAACCGAGTTCTTCGTGCAGATTGCGCTCGACCAGCAGACCGTTGTGATCGAACGCGGCCACATATTCCCAGCCGGCACGTCCCAGCAAACGATAGTCGAGGGTGGCGGGTCCGCGCTGGGTGAAGGCATCGCCTTGCCAGAACTCGCCGCAACGAACCAGCGCCGCGCTGTGTTCGCCAGTGGTCGCCCACGTGCGGCGAGCACGCAATGCCTCGCCGACCGAGCGCCGGTCGAGCGAATCGGACAGCACGCCGGTCAGGCCGCCATGCACGCCGAACACGCTCACGCCAGGCGCTCCGCCGCCCGGGCGGCCGCGGTGCTCGTCGCCGCTCGCCGCCACACCGAGTTGATAGCCACGTGCGATCACGTCGCGATAGAGCCAGTCGAAATGGCCCCACGTCGATGCAATTTCAACCAGCCGTTCGAGCTCCGGATGATGCCAGTCAGGGATATAGCGGCGGCCGCCCACGTGCGGCATCACCAGATGGTGGGCGGCATCGTCCACGTAGGCGTCCCATAGTTCATCCACCGGCCAGCGGCCCAGCTCGACCGCCGCGCCCTTCATGTCTTCGTTCCACACCAGCGTGCGGTTGTGTTCGCCACGCGCGTTGTACGGGAAACCAGGCCGCTCGTCGCCGAGAAAAACCACGTTGTGATCGCCGCCCGCCGTCGAACTCCCGCACCACTCCTGCACCGGGTAGACCACGAAGCGCCCCGGCTCGTTGAACTGCTCGACAGTCTCGACGCCCAGTTGCCAGTTCGCGTCGGTGATCTGGAAATCGTTAGCGGTGTAGCCGAGCACGTCGATGCCACCGATATCGCGTGCATAGGCCGCGTTGTAGGCAGGACTGTTCGTGCCCACCGTATCGTGCGCATGAACATGCAAGTCGGCGTACAACGACCGCGCAACCGGCAGCGCGGCATCGACCGTCAGAAAGGCCTCCGCCTCGCGCACATCGTGCAGCGACGGCACATCCGCCACGATGCGCAAAGTCCCGGATGAAGCCGGCAGGCCGGTGACCGCGACACTCGCCCAGCCCTCGGCCGGCAGCGGCAACTCGCGCTCATAGACGAGGTGTTCGTGCTCGTCATAGGCACGCACGCGTACCGCGCCGCCGGCAGCGCGGCAAGCATTGCCCCAGCGGTCCTGCAACGAAAGCCGGAACGGCGCAGCCTGCGCCGGCTGCACGAAGCGCGGTCCGTTGAGCAGCACACGGGCAGGCGGGCCGGCATGAATATCGATCACCACGTCGCCCGGCACCGCGACAAAACGCGAGGTGCCGAGCGGGTCGACGTAAAAACGGAAACGGAACTGATCCTCGACGAAAGTCTGCACACGCGTACCCGGGCCGCGCCGGCGATCGCCGAGGCGAATCACGATGTGGTCGCCGGCATTCAGGTAGCCGTCAGCGACATCGACGATCACGGCCTTCTGAAACGGCCTTTCGTGCCCCTTCTGATCGAAGCGCACATTCAACGACTGGACGGTCGCCGGGCTTTGTCCCGCAACGAGCGGCGCCGCGTGATATTCCGCGCTGATGTAATTGGCCGCGCTGGGGTCGCTGGTCTGAAACAGCGCCCAATCGGAATAGAACTTGAAGGTCGCCTTCAGCCATGCGCCGTCGGCGATACCCGAAGCGCCCACTTCGTAGTCGAGAACGATCTCGCTCCAGCTACCTGCTTCGAGCTGCGTTACGTTGCTGCTCACGCGCCCGGCAAACGGCAACGCCTTATGACGCTCATATAAACCGGCGGGCGCGACATGCGGGCCGAGGCGCTTGCGCAGCGCGACGCCCTTTGCCCCGAGCGTCGCTTCAATGCTTTCGTTGCCGCTGCCGCTATCGTGATCGCCGTGGTTGCGGTGGTTGTGGTGATTGCGGTCGTGGCCGTGGTCCTGGCTCATGTCAGTGTCTCTCGATCAAAAGATGGGTGAAGCGCGGCGCGATCAATGCGCGAACGGCCAAGGCGCGGCAGGGTTCCAGATCGGAATGCCCTGATACGCGTACCACGGCGCCATCACGCAGATGCCGTAGGCGATCGCGATCAGCACCGAGACCACGCCGACCCTCGCGTAGTCCGAGGTCGTGAAGGCGCCGCTGCTATAGGCAATGACGCCCGCTGTGATCTGCGTGGGCAGCAGATAGGCGAAGCTGTCGGTATCGCTGATCAGCAGCGTGAAAGCCACCGGATGCAGACCGAGACGCGGCGCGAGAGCCAACGCGATCGGCGCGATCATGGTCACGGCCGCGACATTGGAGAGCATGCCGATCCGGATCACGTGCGTGCCGATCATCACGATCGCCAGCATCAGCCACCAGACATAGCCGTGTGCGAGTGTGTAGATGTGATCGGCGGCCCACTGCGCGAGCCCCGAATCGCTGATCGCCGACGACAGCGAGAGCGCCCCGCCCAGCAGAAACAGCGTGCCCCAGATGGTGCGCTCCTGAATCTCCTTCCAGCTCGAGCGCAGCACGCCAGGCGCGAACATCAGCGCGAGTGCGACCAGCGCGACGATTTCCGATTGCAGGTGATGCAGCGATTCGGTGGCCCACATGACGGCGACGAAACCGAAGATCGCGAGCACCCGCCAATCCTGACGCGCCACCGGCGGCAAACCGCGGCGCGCGTCGACGATCGCCTGACGGCCGCCCGGCACCGGCACGCCGCGCGATTTGAAGTAGTGCTGCACCCAGAACTGCGTCAGCACGAACATGCCGAGGTACGGCCATTGCAGCCGGAACCACGTGAAATACGAAATCCGTACGCCGAGCTGCTTCTCCAGCAGACCGGAGACCACCATATTCGGCAGATGCGCGGTAAGAATGCACATGCCGCTGATCATCGAGCCATAGACCAGCGTCTGGATCACGATGGCCTTTCTGGCGCTGCGCTCGCGCCCGCTCTCGCCAAACAGCCCGACGATGCCGTTGGTCACCGGCAGCAACGCAGCCGCACGGGCGTTAGCAGCCGGCACCACCAGCGACATCACGAAGTTGACCACGAACATCGCCCAGATCACGCCATTCGCCGAGCGCACCCGGAGCTTGTCGAGCAGCACCAGCGCAACGCGGCGGTCGAGCCCGGCCGCCTGCATGATCGCGGAAAACAGAAAAGCGGCCAGGCACAGGAACACGACCGGCGCGGCGAAACCACTTGCGGCTTTGGGGAACGGCGTGACCGCGTGCGACAACACCAGCAGCATGGGCAGCAGAATGCCGCTGACGCCGACGGGTATCGCCTCGGTGATCCACACGACGGCCACCCACGCGACCACGGCCAGAGTCGCCTTGCCATGCGGCGTGAGACCTTGCGGCGCCGGCAATACCCAGGCGATAGCGATGAAACACAGCCACGCAAACAGAAATCCCGCGCGAGCCTTCAACAGACTCCCGCGTGCCGGTAAATGCGTTGCCACGGAATGATTCGCGTGCTGCGGCACGGTTGGATTTACACTTGCGACCGTCGCATAGCTCGATGTTTCGTTTGCCACTTCCCCGCTCCTGTGAGGCGGCCAGGATTCGCCCGCATGCGAACCTGACGCGCCGGAAAGTTGGCATAATACGTATTAATACAAGTTGTCGATCTAAGCACTTCTCATATCCTTATACGAAGAATTGGCTTAGGCTGCCGCATCGATTCATCGCGGTGCCGGTGCGCACTGCAAAAGGAAAAAAGAGCCCATGAGCCTGGTCCGGGAGAACGTCACGTCGCTGTACGATCAGATTGCCGGCACGTTGCGTGGCGAGATAGAGAATGGCAGTTTCGAGCCTTCCGGCAAGCTGCCGTCGGAGGCCGAACTCAGCGAGCGCTTTGGCGTGAGCCGTGTGACCGTGCGGCTCGCCATCGGCAAGCTGGCGGACGAAAAGCTGGTGGAGCGCAAACAGGGCAAAGGCACCTTTGCCAGCGGCAAGCGCATGCAGCATCGCCTTGATGTATTGCGTGGCTTTTACGATTCGCTGGCGCGCCAGGGCACCGAGCCGCAGATGCGGCTCCTGCGCATGCAGCCCGGCAAGAAACTGCCGGCCGACATGGCCGGCGTGTTCGCGAACGAGGTCAAGACCGCCGTCTATCTGGAACGCCTGCATTCCGTGGACGGCGTGAGCGTCGCGCTGGCGCAGACGTGGCTGCTGCCGGAAGCGGAGACGATCTCCGAACAGCTGGCGCAGACGCGGCCTTCCTACGAGATCATCGAATCGATGCCCGGATGGAAGATCGCCCGCGCGGACATGAGCATTACCGCCGTGGCGGCATCAGCGGCTATCGCGCGCAGCCTTCAGACAACGGAACATGCGCCCCTGCTGGTGATGAAACGCACCTCGCGTCTTACCGATGGGCGCGTGTGCGAGTCGACGCTATTTCATATCCGGCCGGAACGGTATGAGTTTGTCGTAAGCAGCGCGATGAATGGGGAACTGACGGCGCGCACGGGCGAGCATTAGAACGTGGGGTGAAATACCTGGTTGACGGTTTTTTGCCCGCTCATCTCAGCGGGCAAAAAACCGGTTCTCAGGCCGTGGCAATCCGAGATTCTCGCGCAGCGTCGTGCCTTCGTATTCGCGCCGGAACAGGCCGCGCCGTTGCAACTCAGGAATGACTTTATCCACGAAGTCGTCAAGGCCGCCCGGCAGATACGGGAACATCACGTTGAATCCGTCCGAGCCCTCCTCCACCAGCCATTGCTCCATCTGATCGGCAATCGTTTTCGCCGTGCCGACCATCTCGAGCCCTGAGTATCCGCCAATACGCTGGGCGAGTTGACGAATCGTCAGCCCGTCGCGCTGCGCCCATTCCACTACCCGTTGCCGTGCAGTCCGGCTTGCATTGGTCTCCGGAATCTCGGGCAACGGACCGTCCGGATCGAAACCGGACACGTCGTGCCCCAATGCGATCGACAGCGAAGCGATACCGCTCTCGTAGTGAACGAAGGTATCGAGCCGCGCGCGGATTTCCTGAGCCTCCGCCAACGTATCGCCCACCACCACGAAAGCGGCAGGCAGGATTTTCATGTGATCGCGTGCCCGGCCAAGCTTTTCCATCCGGCCTTTCACATCGGCATAGAAGCGCTTGCCGTCGGCCAGCAGGCTTTGCGCGGTGAACACCACCTCGGCGGTCTCAGCCGCGATCTGGCGCCCTGCTTCCGATGAACCGGCCTGCACGATGACGGGCCACCCCTGAATCGGACGGGCAATATTCAACGGCCCGCGCACCGAGAAGTTCTCGCTCCTGTAGTTCAGCACATGGAGCTTTTGCGGATCGAAGAATATGCCGGTTTGCGTATCGCGAATAAAGGCGTCGTCGGCCCAACTGTCCCAGAGGCCCGTGACCACGTCGAAGAACTCGCGGGCACGCCGATAGCGTTCGTCGTGCTCGACATGCTCGTCGAGGCCGAAATTGAGCGCGGCATCGGGATTCGACGTCGTCACGAGATTCCATCCCGCCCGGCCACCGCTGATATGGTCGAGCGACGCAAAACGTCTGGCGACGTGATAAGGCGCGTCGAACGTGGTGGACGCGGTTGCAACGAGTCCCAACCGTTCCGTGACCGCGGCCAGCGCGGGCAGCAACGTCAGCGGTTCGAACGAGGTCACCGTGTGGCTATGCTTGAGCGCGTCGAGCGGCATATTGAGCACCGCGAGGTGGTCGGCCATGAAGAACGCGTCGAAACGGCCACGCTCGAGCGTCTGCGCGAAGCGCTTCAGATGCGCGAAGTTGAAGTTGGCATCGGGATAGGCGCCAGGATAGCGCCATGCGCCGGTATGAATGGTGGTCGGACGCATAAAAGCGCCCAGGCGAAGCTGACGTGACATGTAGCAAGCTCCATCGCAAACAGGTCGGGCCAGTTTAATCGGCCTTCATCAAGGCTGCTTGGCGCCGCCCACCGCTTTGCACCCACCCGTACCGGCCTGCTGAACCCGCCGCGCGGGGCGCCAGCGCGAACCGGCACGCCGAAAGCTGTCCCGCAGAAATACAAAGCACAAAATCTTCGTTCGCCCGCCGCGGCTCCATCACTAGACTGTGCTGCAACTTGTCATAACAAGTACGGATACCCCACAGATCATGCTGAAACCCGACCCGGCCAACGTGCTGCCGCTTTCCGCCGTCCCGCTCTACGAGCAGATCAAGACGGCGTTGCGCGCGCGCATTCTCGACGGCACCTATCCGGCCCATTCGCAGATGCCGTCCGAAAGCGACCTCTGCACGATGTTCAACGTCAGCCGCATCACCGTGCGGCAAGCGCTCGGCGATCTGCAAAAGGAAGGCCTCGTTTTCAAGCTTCACGGCAAGGGGACCTTCGTCGCCAAGCCGAAAGCGTTCCAGAACGTCAGCGCGTTGCAAGGCTTTGCCGAAGCGATGTCGTCGATGGGCTATGAAATCGTCAACCAGCTCAAACAGATCCGCTTCATCCCGGCCACCGCGCACATCGCGAGCCGCCTGCAGTTGCCGGAAGGCACGAAGGTCGCCGAAATCCATCGGGTGCGGCTGCTCAATCGCGAACCGGTGTCGCTCGAAATCACGTGGGTGCCGGAAGCATTGGGCAAACGCCTCGCCGGCGCGGACCTCGTCACGCGCGACATCTTCCTGATTCTCGAGAACGACTGCGCCGTGCCGCTCGGCCACGCCGACATCTCCATCGACGCGATTCTCGCCGACGATGAAATCGTCGAGGCCCTGAAGGTTGAAGAAGGCAGCCCCGTGCTGCGCATCGAACGTCTTACACATAGCGCGGACGGCACGCCAATCGACTACGAATACCTCTATTTCCGCGGCGACGCGTTTCAATACCGCTTTCGCATCGACCGTCAGAAAGAGAAGAAAAGCACAAGGAAGACGAAATGAACACGCAAATGAGTACGCACGTGCTCGAGTACGACCTGGTCGTCGTGGGCGGCGGTACGGCCGGCCCTATGGCTGCCGTCAAGGCAAAGGAACAGAATCCGAACCTGAAAGTGTTGCTGCTGGAGAAGGCCAATGTCAAACGCAGCGGCGCGATCTCGATGGGTATGGACGGTCTGAATAACGCCATCATCCCCGGCCATGCCACACCGGAGCAGTACACCCGGGAAATCACAATCGCCAACGACGGCATTGTCGATCAGGCCGCCGTCTACGCCTACGCCCGGCACAGTTTCAGGACCATCGAGGAACTCGACCGCTGGGGCGTGAAGTTCGAAAAAGACGGTACAGGCGACTACGCGGTCAAGAAAGTGCATCACATGGGCTCCTATGTTCTGCCGATGCCGGAGGGCCATGACATCAAGAAAGTGCTCTACCGGCAGCTCAAACGCGCGCGCATCCCGATCACCAATCGTATTGTCGTCACACGGGTTCTGACCGACGCGCAAGGCCGTGCTTGCGGCGTGCTGGGTTTCGATTGCCGCACGGCGGATTTTTATGTCGTGCGCGCCAAGGCCGTGATTCTCTGCTGCGGAGCGGCGGGCCGGCTAGGCTTGCCCTCTTCGGGATACCTGATGGGAACCTACGAGAATCCCACCAACGCCGGCGACGGCTACGCGATGGCATATCACGCGGGCGCCGCGCTGGCGAACCTCGAGTGCTTCCAGATCAACCCGCTGATCAAGGACTACAACGGCCCCGCCTGCGCTTATGTGACGGGCCCGCTCGGCGGCTTCACGGCGAATGGCAAGGGCGAGCGTTTTATCGAGTGCGATTACTGGAGCGGCCAGATGATGTGGGAGTTTTATCAGGAACTCCAAAGCGGCAATGGGCCGGTGTTTCTGAAGCTCGACCATCTCGCCGAAGAAACCATTCAGACCATCGAACAGATTCTGCACACGAATGAACGCCCGAGCCGGGGACGGTTTCACGCAGGACGCGGCACCGATTATCGCCAGCAGATGATCGAAATGCACATCTCGGAGATCGGCTTCTGCAGCGGCCACAGTGCCTCCGGCGTCTATGTGAACGAGCGCGCGGAGACCACGGTCGCCGGTCTTTACGCTGCCGGGGACATGGCCGCCGTGCCGCACAACTACATGCTCGGCGCCTTCACGTACGGCTGGTTCGCCGGGCAGAACGCGGCGCAATACATCGACGGCCGCGAGCATGCGGCGCTCGATAGCGCGCAAGTGGAGGCGGAACGGACGCGAATCTATGCCCCGCTCGAACGCAACACGGGGCTCGCGCCGGCGCAAGTCGAGTACAAGCTGCGCCGCATGGTGAACGACTATCTTCAGCCGCCGAAGGTCACGCGCAAGATGGAAATCGGCCTGCAACGTTTCGCTGAAATCGCGGCCGATGTCGATCAGATCAAGGCCGACAATCCGCACGAACTGATGCGCGCCGCGGAGGTGCGGGCGATTCGCGATTGCGCCGAAATGGCGGCGCACGCTTCGCTGTATCGCACGGAAAGCCGCTGGGGGCTGTACCACCATCGCGTCGATTATCCGCAACGCAACGACGCGGAATGGTTTTGCCACACGCATCTGAAGAAAGACGCAACGGGCCGCATGGTCAGCGAGAAACGCGCCGTAGAACCGTATGTGGTGCCGCTCGACGACCACGAAGCTCAGGCCTATCAGAACCTGCGGATCGGCGAGCCGGCGCTCGCCGACGCTTGAGGAGCCACCATGTCTACGACACCGCACAACATTTTCCAGCGCAGCGCCGCGCCGGTCACGATCGACGAAGACAAATGCATCGCGGACAAAGGCTGCACCGTCTGCGTGGATGTCTGCCCGCTCGACCTGCTCGCGATCGATCTGACCAAGGGCAAGGCCTATATGAAGTTCGACGAATGCTGGTACTGCATGCCGTGTGAAAAAGATTGCCCGACCGATGCGGTCAGGGTCGACATTCCGTATCTGCTGCGCTAGCAGCCGCTCACTCCGACCAAACGTTGTTTCCCTATCAACCGGGGCTTAACTCATGAAACGTCGTCAATGGCTTGCCACAGCTCTCCTCGCGAGCGGCCTGTTTTCACTCACAGCGGGCGCGGCGCGCGCCGAGACAATTCGCGTCGCGATCGGCACGCAGGACACGACGATCAATTGCGCGACCGGCGGCCTGCTGATCCGCGAACTGAATCTGCTCGACAAATATCTACCGCACGACGGCAAGTACAAAGACGTCAAGTACGACGTGCAATGGAAAGACTTCACGTCCGGCGCGCCGATGACCAACGAAATGGTGGCGGGCAAACTCGACTTTGGATCGATGGCGGATTTCCCCGGTTCGTTGAACGGAGCAGCCTTCCAGAAGGCCGGCAGGAAAAGCATCTTCATCACGGTACTCTCAGGCAGTATCGACGGCAGCGGCAATGGCATCGTCGTGCCGGACGACTCGTCCATCCGTTCGATCGCCGACCTGAAAGGCAAGACGATCTCGGTGCCGTTCGCCTCGGCGGCGCACGGCATGTTGCTGCGGGCCATCAAGGCGCAAGGCTGGAATCCCGACACCGACGTCAACATCATCACGCAGTCGCCCGAAGTGGCCGGTAGTGCGTTGAAGGCGCATAAGATCGACGCACACGCCGACTTCGTGCCGTTCGCCGAACTGTTTCCGTTCCGCGGTTTCGCGCGCAAGATCTACGACGGTGCGCAGACCCACGCGCCGACCTTCCACGGCACGCTCGTCGACGCCGACTATGCGAAGCGCTATCCGGAAGTCGTGGTCGCGTATCTGCGCGCAGTGATCGAGGCGAATCAGCTGTTTGCGCAAGATCCCGAGAAATACAGCCAGTTGATCCAGAAGGTCACCGGCATCGACGCCGAGGTCAATTATCTGTTCCACGGGCCGCTCGGTCTGCAGACGCGCGATCTCACATGGAAGCCCGAATACCGGCAGGCAACTGTCACGGCGATCAGCACACTCAAGCTGCTGAAAAAGACCGACGTCGATCTGGATGTCAACACGTTCATCGACGACCGCTATCTGCGCGAAGCATTCAGACAATCGGGACTGAACTACGACGCGGCCCTCAGGAACTACGCGAAACAGCCACTCGTGGCCAATGACGTGCAAACCGGCAAACCCATCACCGATTTTCGCAGTGTGACGCAGGTCTGGCTCGATGGCGAAGGCAAGGTGCGCAACTATGCATCGGCGCAGGAGGCCTTCGCGGCGCTCAACACGCTGGAGCAAGGCGGCAAGAAAGCTCGTGTGGTGTACGTGCAGGATCGTTCGAGCGGCCTGAAGCTGTTCGCCAGTCAGGCGTGGTACGTGAAGGACGCCAAGGGCAATATCAACGCCTTCCTGCTGAAAGACAACGCCGATCGCTACGCGAAGCAGGTGAACGGCAACGTGGTGGATTTCGCCGCCGCGAAGACCGATGCGACGCAAGCGGTCGCGGCACGCTAACCGATCGTCCTGCGACGTTCATCCAACCACGGGAGTCCTCGATGTCAGCCATTCTCGACGCCACGGAGAATACCAGCGTTCGACACAGCGCCGCCGCCCGGCGGAACTGGAATCCGGCACGTCTCGCACGTGTGGCGGCCAGGTTCGTATCGGTTCTGGTATGTGTCGGCATCTGGCAAGTGCTGGCCGAGCATCATGTCTCGTTCGGGCTTGTGACGTTCGCCAACGTGCCCGCGCCAAGTGACGTGGTGCCCGCGGCCTGGGCCCTGTTCCACTCGCCCAAACTGCCGATGCACCTGCTGTCCAGCGTGATGCGCGTGCTGGTGGGCTTTGTCGCGGCGAGCGCCGTGGGTATCGGGCTGGGACTTGCAATCGGGCGCTATCGGGCGTTCGAGGACGCGGTGCTGCCCCCGCTCGAGGTACTGCGGCCGATTCCCGCGGTTGCGTGGATCCCGCTTGCCATCCTGATGTTTCCTTCATCGGAGATGAGCATGATGTTCATCACCTTCATTGGCGCCCTGTTTCCGATCCTGTTGAATACGATCCATGGTGTGGAAGGCGTCGATCCACGGCTGGTGGCAACCGCCCGTTCGCTCGGCACGCGCGGCGCTGCGCTATTTGCCGAAGTGATCTTGCCGGGTGCGGCGCCCGCTATCGTCACGGGTCTGTCGATCGGCATGGGAACCGCGTGGTTCTGTCTCGTCACCGCCGAGATGATCGCCGGTCAGTACGGCATCGGCTATTTCACGTGGGAGTCTTACACGTTGCAGAACTATGCGGACATCGTCGTCGGCATGCTGCTGATCGGCGCGTTGGGTATGGGCAGCAGTGTGCTGGTGAAGCGCGTCGGGCTGGCGCTGATACCGTGGTACCGGATGGAGGCAGCGCAGCGATGAGCACCGAATTGCAAGCGAAACCGCCTGGCCGCATCGACGTACGCGCGTTGAGCGTCGACGTCGGCGTGCGCGAACAGCGGTTCACCGCGCTCGATCAACTGGATTTCAGCGTCGAACCGGGCGAACTCGTCTGCGTATTGGGCCCCTCGGGATGCGGAAAATCCACGCTGCTGGCGGCACTCGCCGGACACGTGGCAGCCAGTGCGGGCGAGATTGTCGTCGACGGCGAGCGGGTCGTGCGCCCGCATCCGGAACGCGGTCTCGTATTCCAGCAGCACACGCTCTTTCCGTGGAAGCGCGTAATCGACAACGTCGCATTCGGCCTGAAGATGAAAGGGCTCCCGGCCGATGAGCGCCACCGTCAAGCCGCCGAGCTGCTCGACCTGGTGGGTTTAAGCGGGTTCGGCACGCGCTATCCGGCGCAATTGTCGGGCGGCATGCAGCAGCGCGTGGAAATCGCCCGCGCGCTGATCAACCGGCCACGCGTGCTGCTGATGGACGAACCGTTCGGCGCGCTCGACGCGCAAACGCGCCGCATGATGCAAACACTGCTGCTCGACGTGTGGACACAGATCCGTACCACGGTGCTGTTCGTCACGCACGATATCGACGAAGCGCTGTTTCTCGCCGACCGCATCCTCGTGCTGTCGCAGCGCCCCGCGCGCATCGTCGCCGATTTGCGCGTCACGTTGAACCGCCCTCGCGACGACGAGACCACGACCGACGCGCAATTCATCGAGATCAAGCGCCATTGCCTCGCGCTGTTGCGCGAAGCAATGGCCTGACGTGTTTCGCGTGCCTGACCGGGTTACCGAAAGCTTCCGCTTCAATCCAGACATCACTCTACACATGACCGATATTTCGCTTCCGCTGACGTTCGACCCCGATTCCCTCGACCCGGAAGCCGCCGAACTTCTGCCGCGATTGGCATCCACGGATGCCGCAGTGCGCCGTATCGCGCTCCTCGCGCTCGCCGACCTTGAAGACGAAGCCCTGCTCGGACCGATTGTCGCCGCGTTGCTCACCGACCTGTCGCCGGACGTTCGCGCGCAGGCCGCCGAGGTGCTCGGTGCGTGGGAGCGCGCCGACGCGGTCAAAGCGCTATGCGAAGCATTGACGGATCGTACGGAAGCGGTGCGCGACGCAGCCGCGCTAAGTCTGTCCAATCTGAAAGATCCCGAATCGGGACCGCTGCTCGCGCCCTACACCACGCATCCCGATCCGTTCGTACGCCAGGCTGCATTGCGCGGTCTGCGCGAATTACGCTACGCGGGAGCGCTGGAACCCGCGCTGGCCGCGCTCAGCGCAAGCGAAGACCCGGTGCGGCTCGAAGCGGTGAGCGTGCTCGGCTGGTTGAAGAGCGAGCAGGCACTTGGCCCCCTCACCGCGGTCGCCGTGAATGATGCGAACGCTGCCGTACGCCGCGCGGCAATCGGAGCGTTGGGTATCGGGGCAGCGGCAACGGAAGAGACCATCGTCGCGTTGCTGGGCTCGCTGCGCGATGCGGCGTGGCAGGTCCGTGAGGAAGCAGCGGCCACCCTCGGCAAACTGCGCGTGTCGGACGCGCGCGATGCGCTGATCGCAGCGCTCGAAGACGACTACTGGCAAGTCCGTTTGCAGGCAGTCCGCGCGTTGGGCAAACTCCGCGACGCCGCGGCGAGCACGGCGGTCGCCACACTCCTTACCCACGCGATCAGCAATCTACGCAAGGAAGCTGCCTTGTCGCTAGGAGAACTGGGCGACGTAGCGTCATTGCCCGCCTTGCACGCCGCCTTGGCCGATGCCGATCCGGAAGTACGCAAGGCCGCCCGCATCGCCTTGACGCAAATCGGAAAGGCGCAACGATGAACGCCCCGGAACACGTCACGGTTCACGCGGCGAGTGGACGATTGTCCCTCACATGGCATGGCGGACACACGCAGTGGATCGACAACGCGACGCTGAGGGAGCGCTGCCCTTGCTCGACATGCCGCCGCCTCGCGCATGCGGGTCACGATGCGCGGGTCGAGCCGCATGTTGCGATCGTCGATATGCAGCCGATGGGATACGGCGTGCAGATCGGGTTCAGCGACGGACACGCGCAGGGTATCTATCCGTGGGAATATCTGGCGGCAATCACCTGAAATGCGGCCTGAAGTGCGGCCTGAAATACAGCCTGAAGTACGGCCCGAATGATGGCACGGTGAAAAAAACGGCGGCCGTGGAAGGCCGCCGCTTTTCCTAGCGCCGCGAAGACAGCCGCCGCACCACCGACACCAGCGCGTCGACTTCATCGCAGGTGTTGTAGAACGCGAGCGACGGCCTCACCGTAGCTTCGACGCCGAAGCGCCGCAAGATCGGCTGCGCGCAATGATGGCCCGAGCGCACCGCTATGCCCTCTTCGTTCAACGCCTGCCCGACTTCCTCGGTCTCGTACCCCTTCAACACGAAGGACAGCACGCTGGCCTTGTCGCGCGCCGTGCCGATCAACCGAACCCCCGGCACCGGTTGCAGCACGCTCGTCGCATAAGCCAGCAGATCGTGTTCATAACGCGCGATATTCTCGATGCCCACGCGCTGAACGTAATCGATCGCCGCGCCGAGACCGACTGCATCGGCGATATTGCCCGTGCCCGCTTCGAAGCGATTCGGTGGCGGCTGGAACACGGTGCGCTCGAAGGTGACGTCCGCGATCATGTTGCCGCCACCCTGCCACGGCGGCATATCTTCAAGAATCGCACGCTTGCCATACACCACGCCGATGCCGGTCGGACCGAATACCTTGTGACCTGAGAACACGAAGAAGTCCGCGTCGAGCGCCTGCACGTCCACCCGCATGTGCGACACCGACTGCGCGCCGTCGACCAGCGCCTTCGCCCCTGCCCGATGCGCGAGTTCGACGATCTCCTTGACCGGCACCACCGTGCCCAATGCGTTCGACACCTGCGTGACCGACACGATCTTCGTGCGGTCATTGAGCAGCCGCCGATATTCATCGAGCAGAACCTGGCCGCTGTCGTCGACTGGAATCACGCGCAGCTTCGCACCCGTTTGCGCGGCAAGCTGCTGCCACGGCACGATATTGGCGTGATGCTCCAGATGCGAGACGATGATCTCATCCCCCTCGCCCACATGCTTCACGCCCCACGTCTTCGCGATCAGGTTGATCGCTTCGGTGGTGCCGCGCACGAAGATGATTTCTTCCGGCGACGCCGCGCCGATGAAACGCTGCACCTTGCTGCGTGCGGCTTCGTACGCATCCGTGGCGCGGCCGGCCAGCGCATGGGCAGCCCGATGGATGTTCGAGTTTTCATGCGCGTAGAAATACGCGAGCCGATCGATGACCGCCTGCGGTTTGTGCGTGGTCGCGGCATTGTCGAACCACACCAGCTGACGCCCGTTCACACGCTCCTGCAGAATCGGAAAATCCCGCCGAATCGCATTCACGTCGAAGGGCGGATGGGCCGACGGCCCGGCATGCGGCATGCCATCTGCCGCGCGAGGCGTTTGCGCAGCAAAACGCGACCCCTCATTCAGATCCAGAAAATAATGCGAACGACTGCCGTGTTCCGCCGGCGTCGCTCCCGGCGTAGCCGCCTGTGCGGCTGCCGGCCGGTCGTACGGGAAGCGCTGCTCCGCGAGCGGTTCGTCAACGCCTGGCAAACCGAACGATTGCGCGCTCACCTCATGCCAGCCCGGCACCACGATATCCGGCGACGTCGAACCCGAAGTCTGAGCTTGCGCGGCTTCGCCAAGGAAATAGAACGGCGATGCGGACCCCGCCGACACTGGCGACGCCAATGACGCGCCGCCCGCCGGCGGACGTTGCACAGCGTGCCCCTCAGGCACGCCCAGCGCCGCGCCGCCAAAGCGCGGGTCGAGCGCCGGCGCAACGCTCACCGCGCTATCGGGTAAGCAGTTCTGCGCAAGTGCATGTGGCGCCAACGCGGGCGCGCGGTTACCCAGCGACAGGACATGGGTGGGCGCCGAGGGCAACAGGTTGCCACCCGGCACATGCCCTTGCGGCAACCCGGCACCTGGCACGCCGGTACCCGTGCCGCCCGGCCCAGCGAGCGGCGAACCAGCCGATGCCGGATTGCTGATCTCGCTGGTGACAGGCGCCGTAAGCGGCAGCGTGGCGGCCACGCCGGGCGCGCCTCCTGCCTGCGGCGCATTGCCCGGCAGCGCCGAGAAAAACGCATTGGCGAGCGACGCCAACGTGGCAGGATCAGGCAAACCCGCGGGCGGACCCGTCGGCACATCGTGCGGCAGGACGCTGTCCATGGGCTTACTTGTAGGTGTCTGGGTAGTCATGGTACTTGCCGATCTCCACGTCATCGAGAACCGCCAGCGCGTCCGGCGAATGCACCGCGAGCGAGCAATAGAGCGAGATCAGATACGAAGCGATCGCATGATTGTTGATGCCCATGAAGCGAACCGACAGACCCGGACCCTGTTCGCCGGCCACGCCCGGCTGGAACAGGCCGACCACGCCCTGGCGCTTGTCGCCCACGCGCAGCAGCAGGATTTTGGTCTTGCCGTCGGCAACCGGCACCTTGTCCGACGGAATCAGCGGAATGCCGCGCCACGTCAGGAACTGCGAGCCGAACAGGCTGACCGTCGGCGGCGGCACGCCGCGGCGCGTGCATTCACGGCCAAACGCGGCGATCGCGAGCGGATGAGTCAGAAAGAATGCCGGCTCCTTCCATACCCTGGTCAGCAATTCGTCGAGATCGTCCGGAGTCGGCGCGCCGGTCAGCGGGAACACGCGCTGCTCTTCGGCCACGTTCGCGAGCAGGCCGTAATCCGGGTTGTTGATCAACTGGCTTTCCTGCAACTCCTTGATCGTTTCGATCGTGAGGCGCAGTTGTTCCTTGATCTGATCGTGCGGACTGCTGTACAGATCCGAGATCCGCGTGTGGACGTCCAGCACGGTGCTGACCGCATTCAGGAAGTACTCGCGCGGCTGCTCTTCGTACGGCACGAAAGTGCGCGGCAGGATGCTTTCATCTTCGCGCGCGGTGCAGGCAGCCATTGCAGCAGATGGGTGAGCCAGCGCGGCGTAATCGTGGCGAGTTGCGGAACGGTTTTGGTGGCATTGGCTAGTTGCCGTGCTGCGGTATCGCCGAGCGCCGTCAGGCCGCCCACTGTTGCTGTCATCTGAAGCTCCGGGGTTGATAGAAGAAAAACAGGAAAGCTTATGAACGAAAGCGATTATCGGAAGCCGCCCCCAGCCGTTCAACATGCTATAGACGGCAAAGAGGCGGTCTAAAGGGGCGATGCCGGATCGGCGAAAGCGGAATGCGGGCGCGCGGCCAGACTCAAACCGTCAGATGGATGGCTGAGCAGGCGCTCGATGGGCACGTTGAAAGCGCGGGCCAGCTTGTCGAGCGTGACAATCGACGCGATAGCAGAACCGCGCTCGATCTCCCCGACATAAGACCGATTGAGTCCGGCTTGCTCGGCCAGTTGCTCCTGCGACCAGCCGGACGCCTCGCGAAGGCGCCGCACCGCCGCGCCGAAGTCCCTGACGAGCACGCTCATCGCGCCGCTCCGGCCGCTGCGGGTTCCGCGTCCGCGCTTGCCTCCGCGCTTGCATACGAGTTTGCCCCCGCGTCTGCCTGCACATCTGGCTGCCCGCGCGGCGCGCGCTCGCGAACCGCCGCCGCGCCGGTGCCCTCGTTACGCGACACGGCCTGCGTCACATGCGTACCCGGCGCGACGTCCTGCGTGAGCCACACGTTGCCGCCGATCACCGAACCCTGTCCGAGCGTGACGCGGCCAAGAATGGTGGCGCCCGCGTAAATCACGACGTCGTCTTCGACGATCGGATGACGTGCATGGCCCTTTTCCAGGTGCCCCTGCGCATCGCGCGGAAAGCGTTTCGCACCCAGCGTGACCGCCTGATAGACCCGCACGCGTTCGCCGATGATGGCCGTTTCGCCGATCACCACGCCCGTACCGTGATCGATGAAGAATCCCGCGCCGATCCGCGCGCCAGGATGAATGTCGATACCGGTTTGCGCATGCGCGAGTTCGGCGATGATGCGCGCCAGCAGCGGCAGCCCGAGCCCATAGAGCTCGTGCGCGAGCCGATGGTGGATCATCGCCAGCACGCCGGGATAGCACAGCAGGACTTCATCCACGCTGCCCGCCGCCGGGTCGCCGTGAAAAGCCGCCAGCACGTCGCTATCGAGCAGGCTGCGAATCGCCGGCAAACGCGCCGCAAACGCACGCACCGCGATGCCGGCCTGCGCCTCGATCGTGGCGGCGGGCGGCGGTTGATGACGGCTGCGGTAGTGCAGTTCCAGCCGCGCCTGGCTCAACAACGCATGCAGCGCGGCGTCGAGCGCGTGCCCGACGTAAAAGTTTTCACTTTCCTGACGCAGGTCGGCTGGGCCGAGCCGCATCGGAAAAAGCACGCCTTTCAGCGTATCGATGATCTCCGAGAGCGCTTCGCGCCCCGGCAATTCGCGCCCGCCCGGTTCGAGCGAGCGCTTCTGCACTTCGCGCCATTGCTGGCGGACCGTCTGAAGCGCGTGGACAATTTCATCGACATCAAACACAGCCACAGAGGTTACTCCCCGTAAAGTGCAGCGCGAACGATCAGGCCATCAGTCCTGAATCCACGGCAACCCATGAAAGCGCCAACCATTGCTGGCGCCGCGCCGCTGCGCGCCGTCCAGCTCCCCTTCGAAACCTTCCAGAACGTTGAATACCTGTGTGAAGCCGGCTTTCGCCGCAGCCTGGGCAGCCAGCGCCGAGCGATTGCCGCTGCGGCACAGCAGCAGCACGACGGCCTCCTTGCCAGTCTTCGCTTCCAGTTCACGCACGAAGCGCGGATTGCGCGTCAGGCTCGTGCCGGTCGCCCACGCGACATGCACGCTGTCCGGCACTAGTCCGACGAATTTGCGTTCTTCGGCGCTGCGCACGTCCACCAGCACGGCGTCGCCGGCCTGGACGAGCGCCCACGCATCCTGCGGCGACACGCCGCCGGCATAAGGCAAGCCGGCCGCGGCGGCCTGCGAACGGGCGGCTTCCAGCAATGCATGAGTGGGTCGTTCTGCGATTTCAAGCGTCATGATGTCTCCTTCGATATCACGCGAATCGGTACGCGCGGGTCTAAGCCATCTGCGAATGCAACCGCCTATAGCCATCAGAAGACACTATGAAAGAGAGTTAGCCGAAGCCGAACCAATTAATTGTGATTTCTAAAGAAGCATCGGTTCGGTCGCTCCTGCTTGGAGCCGCCCCGCCCGCTCGCTGCGGATGTGCCGCGCCCGTGCCGGCGCGCGGATCACTCCCTTGGGACCTCGAGCGGTACGACAAACATGCCGGCGGTGTATTCCATATGGAAATAGCCGCAGCGTGCGTAAGCCGCAATGCGTTCGAGCCGCTCGGGTGATGGGGGGGTGTAGGCCGCGGCAGCCGCCCTGTCTGAGGATTGCTCAGACAGGGCGGACGCGCGTTTTGACCATTGCTTCCGCAGGCTTCGCACAGGATGCCGCAGTCCGCCCCAGATAAGCGTCGCTGAAAGTGTGGTCATGCGAGCTCCGTCGATTCATTGCGATATGAATGAATCTAGCGACCTGGATACGGAATCGCAAACAAGCTTTTGTGGATTGGTTTTCGAAGAAAGGCCCTATAGCTCCGTCTGATTCTATAGACCGTGCGACGGCGCCTGGTCGTACCAGTAGCTGCACTGATGCGCGGTGTACGCGTCGTAGGTGTTCGAGACCGGATAACCGAAGTCGAGCGTGCGCCGCGTCGCCGGGGTGTACAACGGCCAGCTCGCCACCGTGCTGCCCGAATTCGGATTGCCGGTGTGCGCGAAACCGGCCAGCGCGGCCGTCATCGCTCCCGATAACGTCGCCTGGTTCGCCGTGGGACTCGGGATCAGTTGCCACCAGTAGTCGAGATCCGACGAGTGAAAGGCGCCGTAGTTCATCGCGGTGGGCGGCAGCACTGAAATCAGGCTGTGCACGCTATAGGGCGCGGGATCGGAAAAGCGATACATGTACACCGCCGGAGAATACTTCGCGAGGTTGTCGGCGTCCTGCATTTCGCCGCAGGTGAACAGGTAGTCGCCGGTTGCTTTAGCGAGCGCCTGACCCGGCGACGAAAACTGGCTTGCCGGATAAAGCGCTGCGGTCGCGGCGCCGGAAACGCCGAGGAAGCCCTGGATCGCCGCTTCGTAGCCCGAAGCAGTCACGGGCTTGCCTTGCGCATCGAACGCCGCGGCGACGAAATACGTCCCCTCGTCTTCCGTGAAGCCCGACATGACCGGCACGCGGTTGTACTGGCCGCTGGCGAATGCCGCGCTTGTCGAACCCGGCAGCACGTTGCCGTCGATCGTTGCATACCAGGCGACAGGGTTGCCCTGCAACAGCGCGGATGCCGGCAGAGTGCGCAGGCAGGCCGCGCTGGACGGGTCGGTGCAGCCCCATGTTTTGGCGTAGCCGACGCCATCCGTCTCGGCCTGCTGCAAGCTCTCCTGCTGCCGGCTGAAACCGCCGCTCTGCGCGACAGCCTTCGCAAACAATCCGGCCGAACCCGGCGAAGCAAGTTGCACGTACACGGAATGGCCACCGGCCGAATCGCCGAAGATCGTCACGTTCGTGGGGTCGCCGCCGAACGCCGCAATGTTCTTCTGCACCCAGGCGAGCGCGGCGGTCTGATCCATGATGCCGTAGTCACCGGTCGCGCCATTGGGGTCTTCCGCCGCAAGCGCCGGATGCGCGAGAAAACCAAGCGCATTGAGGCGATAGTTGATGGTCACCACGATCGCATTCGCCTTCAAAGCAAGCGCGCTGCCATCGGTTGACGCGCCGGAGCCGAGAATGAAACCGCCACCGTGAATCCAGAACAGCACGGGCAAGGCCGTTATGCCTGCGGTCGTACCGGGCACATAGACGTTGACGAAGAGACAGTCCTCACTGCCGGTCGGGGCCGCCGCCGTTCCTTGCACACAGACTGGGCCGACGTGCGATGCGTCGTACGGACTGCTCGCATAGGCCGCGGCGGGCGCGGGCGGTTTCCAGCGCAACGCGCCGGTCGGCGGCGCCGCATAACGCAGGCCAAGGAACTCGCGCACACCGTTGGCGACGATCCCCTTGACCTGTCCCTGCTGGGTCGCGACGACGCTCGGGTCAGCGGGTGCCGGGCTGTGGACGCTGCCGCCGCACCCCAGCATGATGAGTGGAATCGTGACTGCGATGAGCCATTCCATGGCTCGTCGATGATGGGCGTTCATGCTTGTCTCCAGATGTCCGGGAAGGCGCAACCGCCTGACGCGTGCCCCGGACCGGATTCGCTTGGCGGTTTGAGATGAATGGCGCTCAATCGTCGTAGCGCCGCGCATTCAGTTCTGCCGCAGCAGGACTAGAACAGCGTGCGGATACCCACGCGCACCGCAGTCGACGACTGCCCCGTGCCGACGTACATGCCATTGGTAAACACCGGCGCTGCGCCGCCGCCGAGGAAAACCGGCGCCGCGCCACCCGACGCGCGCAGATAGGTCGCGCTCGTATAGACATCGGTGCGTTTCGACAGCGCGTAGTCGAGCAGCAGCGTGCCGTTCTGCCACTTCTGCGAACCGAGCTTGCTGTACCAGTAGCCGCCCATCAGCGTCGTGGCCGGGGTCAGTTGGAACACTTCGTTGATTTCGTAGGTTGGCATCGAACCGTTGTCGTGACCGATGCGGAAGTGCGTGTCGGTGAACAGCAGGCGCGTCAGGCTCCGGCCGAAGCGATAGCTGCCGCCCATCCCGAAGCTGCTGACACTGCTCGCCAGCACCGGCGCGCCAGGCAGATCGGGAAAGAACGTGGTGCCGGCCTGGCTCGGCCCATTCAGGCCGAGATCGTGCGTGTCGGTGTACGCGGCGCCGAGATTCAGCGGGCCATTCGAATAGCGCAGCCCAAACGCAATCACACGCCCTGTTCCCGCCGATACGGATTGCGAAGGAAATGCATACAGCGCGCCTGCTTGCAATCCCAGGTAGTTCGGCGACGTGTACTTGACTGCGTTGTTGATATGTAGCGTGCCCGCAAGGTGATCGAAGTCGCCTGGGTGCCACGAGTACTGGCCGGCAACCTGCCCCATCGCAAACTGCGTGAGGTTGTCCCAGAAGAAGTCGTACTGCTTGCCGAGCGTGAACCTGCCGTAGGTCTGATTCTCGACGCCCAACCACGCCTGACGGCTAAACAGCACGCCCGATTGCACCATCGTGCCCGAGTAGAGATTGAAGCCGTTCTCCAGATCGAACACGACTCGTGTGCCGCCGCCGATATCCTCCACACCGCGCAGGCCCCAGCGATTCGACTGGATCGAACCGTCGTTGGCGACGAAATTCGAATGGCCGTTCACGTTGCTGAAGTAGGTAACGCCCGCATCGATAATCCCGTACAGCGTCACGCTGCTTTGCGCATGGGCCATCTGGCTGCTCAAGGCCAGTACTGCGGTTGCGCTTAAGCTCAAGGCAAACTTTTTCATTACTCGTCTCCAATGTTTTATTTTTAAAAGGCAAAGCGTCGCCCTCCCCTGCAAAAGGGAAATCGGTTCCTGTGTGGAACTGCCCGGCGGGCCGCCGGGCGCAACTGATAGCCGAGTTTGGCGGTTTCTAGCCGCTAACCGTTGAACCGGTATAAGGTCGAATCAATGCGAAAGCGGATCTCATCGCTCAGGCTGTTACTCACCACCAGATAGCGCTGACCGTCTTCGACGAAACTGGCGGCATCCGTCGCACCGGAGGTCGCGAAGTCGCCCACCAGTTCGAAACACGCATCGCGCCATTGGAATATCTCCGACTGCTGCATGACCACCGGTGCTTTAGGCGTGCCCGTGATAAAGCACGCACGCACCAGATAACGTCCTTCTTTACCGTCGATCAAACACAGTTCGCGTCCGCCTGGGCCACCCAGCATCTGCCGCTCGACAAACTGCGCGCCGTCGAATCGATAAAGCGTGGTGTGTTTGAGCAGGTTCGCGTGCACCATCCAGAGCGCACCGTCGGCTTCGAAAAAGCGGAATGCGCGGCCGCCGTTCTCGCTGAAGGTTTGCAGCGGCACAAACTTCTCTCCGTTCCAGCGATTCACCGACGATCCGCTGACGTGATCCGCATACGCGAGATAGTGCTCGCCGGCAAACGACACGAACGCGAAGTTGTAGCCCCACTGTCCGTTGAAGTTCTGAAACGGCACGAAGCGTTCGCCATTCCACTCGAACAGACACGATTCGCGTGGATGTTTCGGCTCGACCCCGTCGACCACCACGCCTTGCGACAGCCCGAGGAAATGACGCGAGTCGAACGAGAAGGCCGTCCACTGTTTCGCCGCGAATACCGCAAAGCTTTGCAACGGCACCCATGCGCCGGCGACGCGTTCATACACCACCGCATCGGTATCGAGATCGTACGGTCCGTTGCCGCTTCGAACGCCGGCCGCCGCGAGAAAGCGCCGGCCGTCGATCTCGAAGTACTCGAGGTCTTCGCCGCCAGGCAAGGCCAGCGCTTCATGCTCGACGAAACGGCCGTCCTGCCAGCGGTAGATGGGCGCTTCGATATCGCTGTCGCCACCGTTCATGTAGGGCGCTTCACCCGCCACATCGCGCGCGAGTTGCGGCACGCCGAGAAAGGTGCCTTCGTTCGTCGTAAAGACTTCGACCGCGCGGGCGCCGCTAGTCGGCAGTTGCTGCAGTGCTGTGAGCAAGCCCGCGCCCAACTCAGTTTTTGCCATGACTGGCTTCTCCCAACTCCGAACCCGTGACCGGGAACGGCGCAGTCGACATGATCTGTCCAGCTTCTTTCTCTCGCGGCCGCAGAACATTGGACAGACACAGACCCAACGCCGCGCCCACCGCGAGAATCGCCGCCAGTATGAAAAGTGTTTCGAACGACAGATGCTGCGACAGCAGCATGCCGCCGACCACCGGCCCGACGATCGAACCGATGCGTCCGATCGCGAGAGTCCAACCGACCCCGGCCGCCCGTACGTTGGCCGGAAACAGATAGCTGGCAATCGCCGGAAACGTCAATTGGCCGCCGACCAGAAACGCGCCGACCGCAAACAGCATCGCCAGCGCGATATTCCCCGCGCCGATGATTTGACCCAGCGCCACCGTCAACACCGCGCCGCCCAGAAAAGCAATCGCCACCGGCATAAACGGTCCGCGTTTGCCGACCAGGGTCGAGATCACCAGCGCGCCGCCGATGGCCCCCAGATTGAGCAACACCGAACCGAGCGCGGCACGGCCCGGTTCCACGCCGTTCATGTTGAGAATGGTCGGCATGAAGCTAACCAGGAAACCCGACAGGATCATGCTCGACAGCACGCTGACCCACAGCGCCAACGTGGCCGGGAACCGGCCGCCGGCAAACATGCTGCCGACTACATTCAGACCGCTCGCCGCCGCATGCTGCCGTGCCGCCACCCGTTCAGCATGGCTGACGGTTTGCGCCGGAATCACGAGAAGCACCGGGATCAGCGCGAGCAAAGCGAACGTGCCGCCCATCAGGAACACGAACGGCCAACCAAAGCGCACCATCAACGCCGCGGTGATCGCACCGCCCACCACCGCGCCCAGCGGAAAACCGATAAACATCAGGATCACCAGCGAAGAACGGCGCTGCGGCGAACTGCTCTCGGCGGTGATCGCCGCCACGGGCGGAATGGCGCCGCCCATGCCGAGGCCGCCGATAAACCGCAGCGTGGCCAGCATCGTCGCCGACGTGGCGAACGCACAGCCAAGCGTGAAAATGCCGGTGACAGCAAGCGCAAGCAGCAGCATCGGCCGGCGGCCGAAACGATCCGCCAGCGGCCCGACGATCAGCGAGCCCAGCACCGTGCCGATAAAGCCCGCTCCAAACACGCGGCCGAGCGTTGCGTGATCGATCTGCAACGACTTCGCCAGCAAGGGTGCGACGAACGACAGCATCAGCGTGTCGAAGCCGTCGATCATCGATACCGCGAAGCACACCAGCGTGATACGCAGCACGTTGCTGACCGGCGGACCCGCCGACGGCTCTAGTGCGAGTGGATTCATGAAGCCTGTCTCCTTCATCAAGGGCGTTTTGTTATGACCCGCGCGGGCGCCCATGCGCGCGGGTGTCGGTCCGGCGTCCGTGGTTACGACTGCACGGCGCCCGGGAAAGTCACATTCGTAAAGCCAGGGATCTCAACCTTTTGCGGTTGATTGCCGTTGCTGTACAACTGATCGACGATGTAATCCGCGACGCAGTTGGACAACAGTTGAGTCGGATCTTCCATGATGCGGCGCAGACGCGCCGTCGTCGCATCGCGGTCGCCGATCGAGGTGATGGGCGGCATGCCGCCGGGGGGTGCCGGATCGAAGTCATACGGCGTCTGCTCAGGAAACAGCGCACGCGCGACCTCGATACTGGCACGCGTGTTGAGCCACAAATCCCGATACGTACGCTCCAGTTCGGCCATGCCCGCGGCATCCGGCAGTTCGGCGACCGAGAACGACGGCGCATGCGGCGCGATAAACACGCGCTCCGGCAGCAGCACGCGATTCGACGCGCACCACACCAGATAGCACATGTTGTTCGACCCCCACGTCACGCCGGCAGTCGGCCTGCCCGAGCGGCCGCTGACGAGCACCATCAGGCGGTTCCAGTCGAGCGCCTGGGCACGCAACCAGTTGCCGATGCGATAGACGATGTCGAGAAACGCGAGCCCGAAGGTGGCGAACATCACGTCGTTCATCGGCACCGGGAACGCCCTCGTGGACGGCGCGGCGAAGTACTCGTCGTTCAGACGGTCGAAGCTCAGCAGCGCGTGATCTTTCTCGATCCGCTCGAGCAGCTCGATGGTGACGCCGCAGGTGTAGTCGACGAGATCGGCGATCTTCTGTTCGTGGCCAGCGAAACTATCGACCGCGACCTGATCGCGCCACAACGCCAGCGAGTTCGCCGCGCGGGTTTGCTGGGCGTGAGTGCGCAGGTTCGACGCGTCGCGTTGCCAGGCGGTGTCGTGCGGCGCCAGTTCGCGCATCCGCGCAAGATAAGCCAGCGCCAGCGGCAGATGCGATACCGCCGTCAACTCGATGAAGCCGCGCGTCGATTTGCGAAAGCTCTCGATCGTCGGCGCACGCCCCGCGCCGGGAAACAGCACGATATCGCTGCCGGTCGACACCAGCAATGGATCGTCCGCGTGCTGCTGCGCCATCTGCTGCGTCAGGTGCGCGCCGATGCTCTGCGGGTCCGATGTGAACGCGCGAAACAGACCGGCAAACGCTGCGTTGGGTTGGTAGGGCATAGTTGGGTAAATACCGCCTCAGTAATCGAACAGTCGCGCGGGATTATCGGCCAGGATCATCTTGTGCACCGCCGGATCGCCGGTCCATGCGCCGAGCAGATTCAGCAATTCGCCGGTGTCGCGCGTCGAATCGGGAATATGCGGCCAGTCCGAACCCCAGATCACTTTTTGCGGCGCGGCCTTGATGATCGCTTCGGCCATCGGCGCCACGGCTTCGTAGCCGCGATGTTTGGCGATCCGGTACGGCGCGCTGAGTTTAAGCCAGCAGTTGCCGTCTTTCAGCAAGCTGAGCAGGCGGTCGAAATCCGCTTGCGTGAGGCCGTCTTCTTCGAGCATGTAACCCATGTGATCGATGACGAAATCGGTCTGTACGTCGGCGAGAAACGGAATCAGATTACGCACCACCCAGCCCGGCGCATAGAACTGCACATGCCAGCCAAGGCTCGCGCACAGGCGGGCCATGCGGGTGATGTACTGCTGGATTTCGGCGGTCGGCAGCCCGGAACGCGCAAACAGGTCAAGCCGCACCGCGCGCACACCGGCTTGGTGGAAACTGTCGAGCGTTGCCGCGTCCGTGCCCTCCTCGATCATCACGACGCCGCGCGCGATCGAACCCGCCACGTGCAGCGCGTCGATCAGACAACGATTGTCGGTGCCGTAGAAACTCGGCTGCACGATCACGAAGCGCTTCAGTTGCAGCACGCTCATCATCTGCAGATAGTGCGCAAGTTTGCCGTCCGGCAGCGTGTAGTGCGGATGCTCGACTTTTGGATATTTGTCTTCGGGACCGAACACGTGCATGTGTGCGTCGCACGCGAGTGCCGGCATGGTGAACGACGGTCGCGACAGCGTCTCGTAGTCGCGCATCGGCGTGGAAATCAGCGGGGTTTCTGCCATGATCTGAAAGTAAAGGTTCGAATTAAAGTTGACGTGCCTGCTCGACGCGCTCGCGCAGCGCCGCCAGATAAACATCGCTGTCGATGCCGGCAAAGACGAAGGGCGCGGCGCCTTCGCGGCGCAATTCATTGAGCGCCTCGCATTCCGGCATGCCGCCCACGATCACCACCTTGCCGTGCCGCTGCGCCGCGGCGATCACCTCGCGGCATGCCGCCACGACCTCGGGATGGGCCGATTCGCCGGTGTGGCCCAGATCGGCGGAGAGATCGTTGCAACCGAGCGCCAGTACGTCGACGCCTTCGACCGCCGCGATGGCATCGGCCGCTTCGACACCGGCACGGCTTTCGATCAGGACCTTAAGCACGGTCGCGTCGTTCAGGCGCCGGTTGAGTTCGCGAGCGGGAAGTTTTTCGAAGTTGACGTACGGCAGTGTGGCCAGTTGCGAACGCTGGCCGAGCGGCGGAAACCGCGTGGCGATCACCGCGTCGCGCGCCTGCCCGGCGGTCTCGACACGCGGCACGATGATGCCGAGCGCGCCACCATCCAGCACGCGGTTGATCGTGCCGTAGTCGCGTTCCGGTACGCGCACCCACGGCATCAGGCCGAGGTCGACCGCGCATGAGCACAGTTGCGACACGGTATCGACCGGCAGCGAGCTATGTTCCATGTCCACCCAGATCGTGTCGTAGCCGGCCGCTTTGGCCCAGCGGACGGCATCCGTTGTGCGCGAGGCGCGAATTCCCAGCGCAATGATCTTGTGTCGCGCGCGCAGGCGTTCGACCAGTTCCGCACCGTTCATGCTGTCTCCGTCGTTGTGTAGGTGGAAGACAGTATCGCCCGGGAAACAGTTTTGATTTATTCTCCAAATCAAGGTTATTGATTTACAGAGCAAATCAATGAATATCCGTCATCTGGAGTTTTTCGTGGTGCTGGCGCAGGAGTTGCATTTCCGCCGCAGCGCCGAGCGGCTGGGCATTACGCAGGCGCCCTTGAGTCTCGCGATCCAGTCGCTGGAGACTGATCTGGGTGCGCGGCTCTTCCACCGCACGCGCCGCTCCGTCGCGCTGACCGAGGCGGGGTTGGCGTTGCTGGACGACGCGCGGGCGATTCTCGCGCGCATCGAACACGCGAAGGAAAGCGTCTGGGAAACCGTGAGCGGCGACGTTGGGCGGCTGCGGGTCGGCTTTACCAACGCATCGACACTGTCGCCGTTTTTCCCCAAGCTGATTCACGCGTACCGGACGCAACGTCCGAAGGTCAACATCACGCTGCTGGAGTTGTCGTCGTCCCGGCAGATCGAGGCAATCGAGCAGCGCGAAATCGATGTCGGCCTGTTGCGGATGCCCGAAAGCGTGCCCCCTGCCGATCTGGTGTTCACGCCGCTGATGGAAGAGCCGCTCGTGCTCGCCATGCATGCGCGTCATCGGCTCGCCAAGGCGTCATCGATCAAACTCAAGGATCTGCGCGACGAACCGTTCATCGCCTATCCGCGGCAAGCGGGCGTCGCGGTTTATGAAAAGACGGTCGCGTTGTGCGCGAAGCGCGGGTTCGAACCTCAGGTGGTCCAGGAGGCGCAGCAGGCTTCCACGCTGATCGGGTTGACCGCGACCGGGCTCGGCATTGCACTCGTACCGTCTACGCTGCAGGCCATCGCGCTGCCGGGGGTGGTGTTCAGACAGCTGGACGAGACCGACACCACCACGACGTTGTACATTGTGCACCGCCGTGGCGACGCCAACGCGCGCGCGATGCAGTTTGTGGCGTTAGCGCAGGGGCTTCGGCAGGTTGCCACGAAAGCCGCCCGTAGCGCACACGGAGCATCCTCGGTGCCAGGCTGATGACCCATGCCTGTGTTGCCGGCGCGGCGCGCGATGCGGTACCTGCGGGGACTTGAAGTCGCGGTCGCTGCGAGCGCATGCGCCGCCCGCGAGCATCACCGCGCTTTACGCCGCCACGCTGACACGCGCGGGCATCGCCACATTTGCGCGGCACACCGTTCAGAGCGATCTGGCGCACGGCCATAACGGCAATGGGAACGATCACCCCGTATGGCACACCGGTCGGTTTTCGCCAATAATGGCCCCACATCCACTACTGGACGAGGGCAGCCATGCGCTACAGCCCCGAGGCCATCCGCACCATCGCCCTGGTCGGGCATGCTGGATGCGGCAAGACATCCCTTGTCGAAGCGCTGCTGCACCGCGGCGGCGCGCTCCATGCGCCCGGCAGCGTGGAGCGCGGCACTACGGTGTGCGATTTCGACCCGCTCGAACGCAAATACCACCACTCGCTGAGTTCCGCCCTCGCCCACCTGCACTACCTGGATACCCGTATTTATCTGCTGGATACGCCGGGCTACGCGGATTTTTCCGGGCTGTCGATCAGTGCCCTGCCGGCCGTTGAGACGGCCGCCATTGTCATCAATGCCCAGACCGGCATCGAAATGACCACCCGGCGCATGATGGCGTGGGCGCAGGAACGCAAGCTGTGCAGACTGATCGTCGTGAACGGCATCGACGGCGAAAAGGTCGATCTCCCGGCGCTCCTGACGCAAATCCAGGAGGCCTTCGGCAAGGAATGTCTGCCCATCAACCTGCCCGCGCAGCGCGGCCACCAGGTGGTGGACTGTTTTTTCAACCCGGCCGGCGAAGCCGATTTCCTTTCCGTTGACGCTGCGCACACGGCGCTGGTCGATCAGGTGGTCGAGATCGACCCCGCCTTGATGGAGCTTTACCTGGAACAAGGCGAAGCCATCAGCCCTGAGCAATTGCACGAACCCTTCGAACGGGCGCTGCGCGAAGGTCATCTGGTGCCGGTTTGTTTTACGTCGGCGGCTAACGGCGCGGGCATTGCGGAATTGCTCGACGTATTCGTCCGGCTGCTGCCCAATCCGATGGAAGGCAACCCGCCGCTCTACTATCGCGATGCCGGCGGGCGCCAGCAAGTCGCACGTGCCGAACCGGCACCTGACAAGCATGTCCTTGCCCATGTCTTCAAGATCGTCGTCGACCCTTATATCGGCAAGATGGCCGTATTTCGCGTGCATCAGGGCACGATCAGGCGCGACAGCCAGCTTTATATCGGCGACGGGCGTCAGCCGTTCAGGGTCGCCCATCTCATGATGCTGCAGGGCAAGGAACACGTGGACGTCCCGCAGGCCGGTCCGGGCGATATCTGCGCCACCGCCAAGGTCGACGAAATCGGCTTCGATGCCGTGCTGCACGACGCCGCCGAAGACGGCAACATCCACCTGAGCCCGCTCGACTTCCCCACCCCTATCTACGGCCTCGCAATCGAACCGGCGCGCCGCGGCAACGAGCAGCGCCTCTGGGAAGTCCTGCAAAAGCTGAGCGCGGAAGACCCTTGCCTGATCATCGACCACCCGGACAGCACCAACGAAACCGTGGTGCGAGGGCTCGGCGAGTTGCACTTGCGCGTGATGCTGGAACGGCTAGCCGAGCAGTACAAGCTCGAGGTCGTGACGCGGCCGCCGAAGATCGCCTATCGGGAAACGATCGGCACCAAAGCCGAGGGACATTGCCGCCACAAGAAGCAAACCGGCGGCGCCGGGCAATTCGGCGAAGTGATGTTGCGCGTCGAGCCGCTGCCGCGCGGCGCGGGCTTCGAATTCGTCGACGCCGTCAAGGGCGGCGCGATCCCCGGCCAGTTCATGCCGGCCGTGGAGAAAGGCGTGCTGCAGGTCATCGACAGCGGCCCGCTGGCCGGCTTCCCGATGCAGGACGTGCGCGTCACCGTCTTTGATGGCAAGAGCCATCCGGTCGACTCGAAGGAAGTGGCCTTCGTTTCCGCCGGCCGCAAGGCGTTCATCGACGCGGTGCTGAAGGCGCGGCCCGTCCTGCTCGAACCTATCGTGGACATCGAGGTGATGACACCGGAAACCGCGATGGGCGACATCATCGGCGACCTGTCCGCCAAGCGTGGGCAGGTGCATGGCACACGCACGGCCGCCGGCAATGCCGTGGTGGTTGCGGGCCAGGTGCCCTTGTCCGAACTCAACGACTATCAGTCGCGTCTGAATGCGATTGCCGGCGGCCACGGTCACTACACCATCCAGCTCAGCCATTACGATCCGGTGTCCCCCGCTCAACAGGAACGGATGGCGTCGCAGTATAAAAAACAGGGCGACGACGCGGCGCCATGAATGGTCACCGCAAACGCCTGCCGCTCAGTCCTGGAAGTAGTTCAGGCCGAGCGCGCTTTTCACCTCGGACACCGTCGCGCCTGCCACCTCCCGCGCACGCATCGTCCCGCGCCGCAAAACGTTCAGCACCTCCGCACGGTCGGTTGCGAACTCGCGGCGGCGCTCCCGGATCGGTGCGAGCATCGCCTGCAGGCGGTCGTTGAGCAGACGCTTGACCGCACTGTCGCCAAGACCGCCGCGGCGGTAGTGCGCTTTCAGTTCGTCGACCATCGGTACGTCCGGCTCGAACGCATCGAGGAACGCGAACACAACGTTGCCTTCAACCTGCCCCGGGTCGCTGACACGCAGATGGTTCGGGTCGGTGTACATGTCGTTCACGGCTCGGGTGATTTCATCCGGGCTCGCACCCAGCGCAATGGCGTTACCCAGTGACTTGCTCATCTTGGCTCTGCCGTCGATGCCGGGTAGCCGCGCCACCTGCGAGAGAACGGCTTCGCACTCCACCAGCACCTGCCGATCGACCGTGTTGTTGAAACGGCGCACCAGTTCATTGGTTTGTTCGATCATCGGCAACTGATCGTCGCCGACGGGCACGCGTGTCGCCTTGAATGCCGTGATGTCGGCGGCCTGGCTGACCGGATAGGTCAGAAAGCCCGCGGGAATATCCCGTTCGAAACCGCGAAGCACGATTTCCGCCTTGATGGTCGGGTTGCGTTCGAGGCGCGCGACTGTCACGAGATTGAGCAGGTATTGAGTCAGTTCCGCGAGCTCCGGCACCTGCGACTGGACGACGATGGTTGATTTGGCAGGGTCAATACCGACAGCGAGATAGTCGAGCGCCACCTCGATGACGTTTTCCGTGACCTTCTGGTGCCGGCCGACATTGTCGGTCATGGCCTGCGCATCGGCTAGCAGGAGGAACTGCTGCGCTTCGTGCTGGAGCTGCACGCGCGAGCGCAGCGAGCCGATGTAGTGGCCAAGGTGCAGCGGACCGGTTGTGCGGTCGCCAGTGAGGATAACCGACTGCTTTGCATGTGACATGGTGAGCTCAGTGTTTGAGGACACCGCCAGCCATGCGCGCGCGAAAACGAAAATGCCGCCAGGACTGGCGGCATCACGTTGTAGATATACGTACGGAAACGGGCCGCCTAGGTTAGGCGCGCCACCAGCAATATAAAGTCAGCGAGGTCGGGTTCGTTTCCATGAAAACAGTATAGCGCAGCAGCATGACGGATCGTCAATAGCAGGGCCGCCGACGCGCTCATCATCTGCCGTGCCGTTGCACGCCCGCCGCGCCGGCTTTTAAAATGGCCCGCGGCTAGCCAGTTGGGCGTACTCGTTCTTTAGCGTCTGGATTCGTTGCCGGTACGCGGCAAGCAGGCAAGTCTGGTTCGACGCGCATTTCTTTCTCGCGCTCAACCAGGCCTGCTGCTCTTCCCCCATGTCCCCGCGCGTACCCATGGCGACGAGACCCATCATCATCTGGAAGCGCACGGACATTTCAACGTCCAGTTCGCTGAGTTGCCGGGATGCGCATATTGCTTTTTCGTCCGGCAAACGCGCGCGATTGCAGTCGAAGCTCGCCGCTTGAGCGGGTACCGAGCCGAACGCAATCGCTGCTATCAGTGCGAGGCGTAAGCAACGGCCCACGCGGTGATTGCGCGGTTCATTCATCGTCGTTCATCAGCAGAGATTTCCGGGGGAAGCGTCAGCGGAAGTATATGAGGGTTTCCAATGCAGCCAAAGGCGGCAGCTTGACGGTGCTGTTGCGCTAAGTCGAAGAAAATACGACTGCGGCAGCGCCTTCGATTTCCGCAAAGCTGCGGAAGAATCGGTAGATTTTGCCCTCGACTTCGATCAGATTCGCGCCCGCTTGCGTCATATCGAGCATTTCGTTGGCAAGCGATGCGGCAACCGTGCCGCAGCGCTTCAGATCTTCTCGCGTGCCTGCTGCGTCACCCAGATACAGCGTGGCGGTTTCGCTCGTGTGGCGCATCACGACCAGGGCGGCGCCCGCGTCGAGCGACAACTCGAGATATGCGGCCAACGTCCGCAACACCTCGGACAGGGGTGCCTGCTGGTTAGTATTCGCGCCCGATGCGTTCGTCATGTCTTTCTCCAACGCGTTGAACAACTGCTGATGTTATGCGCAGGCTCATTTGCCGGCTTGCCGCATAGGTCGGCGCACGGCGCGCAGGGCTGAATCCAAAGGTCCATTCGTCACTTGCCGGCCATGTCGAGCGGCATGCGGTCAGTCCCCAAACGGGTTGCCGGTGTCTTTCACTTCGGTAGCAAGATTGTATTCCGCACGCATAGCCTTCAGCACGCCCTCGATGTCGCGCTCGAAGCCGGCCGCGTTGCCGAAGTGGGTCATGGTCCAGTTGCAGCCCGTCTTGTCGGCCTCTTGCAACTGCGGCCGCGGCACACGAATCTTGACACCATCCTCGACGATTTCCTGCAGTCGGTGGATTCGCCGGTTGACCTCCTGCTGAAGCTGCGAGGCATTGAGCGTCTTGCGTATCATCCAGGTCTCCTTGCGGTTGCTCGGGCAAGTCTAGCGCAAGTGAGGCGTTTCGCTGAACCGCCGCGGTGTTGTCCCGCGCACGCTGCGTGGGTTGCGTGAAACTTTAGCCCGTATCGAGCTGCCAAAGAAGAAGTGGTCACTCGGAAAATCTGGGTATGGCAAGCGTGCTGCTGGTAGATGACGACGTGGAAGCCCTTGCGGCATGGGAGGCGTGCTGCGTCGCGGACGGATTCGAAGTCAGAAGTGCGAGCGACGGCCAATCGGCATTGGCAATGTTCATCGACTCCCCTGTCGATATCGTGGTTGCGGACTGGCGGATGCCGGTGATGTCGGGGAGCGAACTATGCCACCGGCTACGCACGCTCCCCGGCCTGGCCGATGTTGCTTTCATACTCATTTCCGGAGAACCCAGCCCGCCCGCCTTCGTTAGTTACGATGGGTTTCTTCGCAAGCCCGTAGATGGGGCAATCTTACTGGCAACCATGCGGCGGCTGCTGGCGGATAACGTCAAGCATCGGCAATCCCAGCGCGGCGGGGCCACGTAGCCGAGAGGTTGCGAAGGCCGCCGATATGCTCGCCTGCAAGAGCCGGAAGTCGCGGATATGCCGCGCCAGACAATGCCCGCGCGGTGCGCTGCCTGCGTACCCTCACTGTAGTCGACAGTGATCGAGGTCGCGCTGCCTATCGCGGACGTTGACCGAGCACGACCCATTCGTCCCCGTCGAGGTCGACCGGCACGGCCTCCAAGGCGGCACCTTCACAGGGTCCTTCAATGCATCGGCCATCGTCGAACCTGAAGAGCGCGCTATGGTGTGCACACATCAGCACCTGTGCCCTGTAACAGGACACGATGCCAGGCTCGAAATCGAGGGGAACCGAAAAGTGCGGACAACGATTCACGTAAGCCCACACCTGCTGCCCACGCCGTACGACCACCACGGAATGCGCTGCACGGTCGCCGTCGACGACGTGCGCGCCGCCATCGGGGACGTCGACGAACCGGCACAATCGACTCACACTCATTGCTTACACCCGCCGCTCGGGATTGCCGAGGCTCCAGTCCCAAGGGCGAACTTCCACCCGCGCGAATAGACCCTCCTTCATGTAGGGGTCGTTGCCGACAAACTTCATGACGGCATCGATATCGTCTGCCTCGATCACCAGCAACGTGCCGTTCATCGCATCGCAATGCGGCGCTAACGTGGGGCCGCCGAGACGTACAAACACGCCGTGCTGCGCCGCGCTTCGCAAATAGGTTCGATGGTTCGGGCGAACCCGTTCACGGACTTCTCGCATGTCCGGTTTGTCGGTTGCGAATACGGCGAAAAAACGGGCCATGTTGTTCAGCTCCGGTCGAGGACAAAGTCGTAGCACGCTTCGCGGTACGGGCCGGCCAGGTTGAACTGCCGCGCCAGCTCATCGTTCGCGGGACGTTCCCGGTATGCGACCATTAGCGAAGGTTTGACACCGAAAACCGCGTCCGACTTCAAGAATGGGTCGGCCTCGTCAAACAGGTGAGTCACAAGCTTGCGATGCCCCGGCGCGTCAATCATGAAATGCAGATGCGCGGGCCGCCATGGATGCCTGCCGGTTGCACTGAGCATTTTGCCCACCGGACCATCGGTTGGAATGGGATAGCTGACCGGCAAGATCGTAGCGATTGCGTAGCGTCCTTCGGCGTCGGTTCGATAGCGTCCTCGAAGATTGCCGTGGGGCTGCGCGGTGTCCTGACCGGAATACATGCCGTTCTCCGCCGTCTGCCAGACGTCGAGAACCGCGTCCGCTACCGGCTCCCCGTCAGTATCCAGTACGCGCCCTCGTACGACGACCGGTGTGCCGGGCGTGAGTGCCATGTTCTCGCCATACGTGCGCTCAGGCATTCCCTTGATGTAGAACGGACCAAACACGGTCGTGTCTGTCGCCCCTGTCGCATAACGGTGATTGATGGCGTCGACCAGCATCGAAACGCCGAGCGTGTCCGACAGAAGGATAAACTCCTGGCGAACCAGGTCATCACACATCTTGCCGGTCTCGGTGAGAAAGCGAATCGCGCCCATCCACTCCGCTTCAGTCGGTTCCACCTCATGCACGAACGCATGAAGGTGCCGGACCAGACTCTGCATCAAGGTGCGCAAGCGTTCGTCCGGCGTGCCTTCAAAGCTGGCAACGACCTGTTCGGTCAATCCGCTGTCGCTCTGTTGAGATTCAGTTGTCATGTCTGTCTCCACCATGTCTCCCTCCATCATGTCTTCCTCCCTCTGCCCCGCTCTTTAGACTCAACGTGGCGACCGCCCTTCCCAGGCATCCTGCAACAGTTGACGAATTGCTTCGCGCTCAACAGGACGGGGATTGGCATAGGGGTTCTTGCACGCCAGCTCAGCAGCCTCGTCGAGACCGCTTGCCGGCAAGCCGAGATCTACCAGCGCCACCGCCATTCCCAGTTTCCGATTCAACTCGAATAGCAGCCGGCCCGCCTCGGCGGCTTCGGCGCCGCCAAGCGCTCTCGCTACTTTCCGCAAGGCCTCGGGCGCCGCACGGTGGTTGTAGTGCGCCGTGTGAGGAAGCATAGCCGCATGCGTTTGCGCGTGCGGCAAATTGAATGTGCCGCCCAACGTATGGCAAAGCTTGTGATGCAGTGCCATCCCGACGGCACCAAGACATGTCCCGGCAAGCCACGCCCCATACAATGCGCGGCTCCGCATCCCCGCGTCGCCCGGCGTACGCACGATTACCGGCAACGCCTCGCCGAGAGCGCGTATCGACTCTTCCGCCATCAGGCTGGTTATCGGATTCGCATCCTCTGCATACAACGCCTCGACGGCGTGCGCCATCGCGTTGATTCCGGATGCCGCGGAAATCTCCGCCGGCAATGAAAGCGTCAAGTTCGCGTCGTACAACACGGTACGTGGCAACACGCGCGCATCGCGTCCGGTCCGCTTCAGGCGTCCCTCTGTCAGGCCAAAGATAGGCGTCATCTCCGAGCCCGCATAGGTCGTCGGCACGGCGATAATTGGCAGTGACGACTCAAGCGCTATCGCCTTCCCTAGCCCGATCGTGGAGCCTCCTCCGATCGCGACGCAACAGTCCGCCTCGAGCGCCGTCGCCATCTCACACGCCGCTCGTGCTACCTCGACGGGCACATGCATGACCGCTTGAGCACACACGCCGGCGGCACGCTCCCCCAGGATGCCTTCCACCCGGTCAGCGAGGTTACGCTGCTCAGGTGTCGACAAGATCAGCGCGCGCCGCACGCCGAGCCTCGCCAGCTCTTCGGGTAGCTGCGCGAGCGCACCGCACTCGAAAACCACGCGAGAGGGCGTGCCCTGGTAGACAAAGCGTTCCATGCAAACCTCAGCGCCTGAAATGCGGCGGCACGTTGCCGTCGACGTTGACCCATACCGAGCGTGCCTCGGTGTAGTCGTGCATCGCCTCGAAACCCATTTCCCGACCGTATCCGGACTGCCCAACGCCACCGAACGGGCTGCCTGGATTGACCCGCTTGTAGCAGTTTATCCAGCACATGCCTGCCCGGATTTGCGAGGCAGTCTTGTGCGCACGCGACAGATCGCGAGTCCATAGCCCACTCCCGAGTCCATACTCGGTACCGTTCGCGATGGAGAGAGCCTCTTCGTCGCTACTGAATCGCAGTACAGTAACGAACGGACCGAATACCTCTTCCTGCGCGATGCGGTCGTTGGCCGTCTTCGCCTCGATGACCGTTGGCCGCACGTAGTAACCGTTCGCGAGCGCGGCGTCCTGCGGTGCGCTCGCACCCGTCAGTACGCGCCCGCCCTGCTCGCGTGCAATGTCAGCGAAGGCAAGCACGCGCTCGAGGTGTTGCAGCGAGGTGAGCGGCCCCATTTCCGTATCCGGGTCGAGCGGGTTGCCAATCCGGATGGATGCAGCCAGCGCGACGAAGCGTTCGAGAAACGCATCCGCAATGCGTTCGTGCAGAATCAGCCGCGAACCGGCAATGCAGGCTTGCCCCTGGTTATGAAAGATCGCCCACGCAGCGCCGTTGATTGCGGCATCCAGGTCGGCATCGTCAAAGACGATGTTGGCGCCCTTGCCGCCCAACTCCAGCTGAATACGTTTCAGGTTGCGCTGCGAGGCTTCGACAATGCGCCGCCCCGTCGCAGTGGAACCCGTGAACGCGATCTTGCCAACGCCCGGGTGCTCCGCAAGCCGCTGACCGGCCGTATGGCCATACCCGGGAACGATGTTCACCACGCCCGCGGGAAACCCGACCTCCGCCATGAGCTCGACGATGCGCAAAGTCGAGAGCGGCGTGATTTCCGACGGCTTAAGCACCACGGTGTTCCCCGCTGCGAGGGCGGGCCCCATTTTCCAGCTCGTGAACATGAGCGGAAAATTCCACGGCACAATCTGTCCAACGACGCCGATCGGCGCGCGCTGCACATAGTTCAGAAAGCCGGTCTCGACAGGAATAACAGAACCTTGCAGCTTGTCGGCCATGCCGCCGAAATAGCGAAAGCAGGCCGCCGTGCGCGGCACGTCAAGCCCCCGCGAATCGCGAATCGGATGACCTGTGTCCAGCGATTCCAGTTGCGCAAGCTCCTCTGCGTTCGACTCGATAGCATCGGCGAGGCGCAGCAACAGCCGCCCGCGTTCCGCTGCCGCCATGGCCGACCATTTCGGGAATGCACGGGTGGCGGCCTCGACGGCGAGGTCGACGTCTGCCGCGTTTGCCGCTGCAATCTTCGTGATGAGCGAGCCATCGTGAGGATTGAGTACGTCGATAGTGCCGCCGTCGACGGCATCGACAAAGCGGCCGTCGATGAAGAGTTGGGTTTGCATGAATCGTCCTCGGATTGTTGCCGGTTCTCTGCTCAAAATTCAATCGGGTACGGCGCGAACTCGCCGCTCTCGTATCGCTGCGGAAGATCCGGGGTCGCGTTCTCCCAGACGAGCAGCATCGAGCGTTTTGTCGAATACCCCTGATGGCGAATGTCGGCGGGCATCGCGCAGATGTCACCGGCACGCATCGTGATGCGTGCGCGCGGCGCGCCGGTATTCTTGTCGCCCACGTCCCAGACGATCTCGTCGGACAGTTGCAGGAACCATTCGACCCGGTCGTTCCCATGGAACACCGGGAGAATGAATTCCTCGGTCGTTGGACAGAACAGGCTGCGACCGCACACGGAGGTGACAGACGGATTCCAGGTCACGTCGGAGCGCGACAGATACTTGAAGAGATTGAACGCGTGCAGCTCGCCCTCGAAGCCCGGCTCGGCGTGAACTTCGGGCTCGTCCTGTACGACATCGAGGAAGGCCCGATTGACCGGCAAGTCATCGCGCAAAGGCGAATCGCCTGCAAGGCCCGGCATTCTGCGAGTGGCGATGCGAGTCCGTTCGATCGCCGCGCCGTTGTCGCCATGTTTGCGGCCGAACGCCGTTCCGGTTTCCTCGGGCGCCGCGAACGGGTCGAAACCCTCGTTGGTCCAGTCGTGCAGCATGGCTTTGAACGTGGCCATGATGGTCGGCGTTTCGAAGGTCTCGATGTAGTCGACCCCGGCGTCTTTCATGATCCCGTTGAACGTGCCGGCATAGACATCGACCTTGCCGTAGTGATTGCGCGTGCCGAACACGTGGTCGAAATTCACCCAGCCATAGAAAAATCCCCACGCGACATCACGCATCATCGCGCGCAGGAATGCATCGGCGGGAACGGCGTGCGTGCGCGTCTGGCCTTTCGCCGGCCAGTTGATTTTCACAAAATACTCATCGCGTTGAAATTCGAACGCGCCGAGCGTGAAGCGCCGGTAGCCGGTGACCTTATCGGGCTCGGTCGAGCGCACCGTGTCCGCGGCAAAACCGAGGGCGTGGTCGTTGGTTTCGAGGGTGGCCATAGCGTGTCTCCTAAGAATGTTCGATGCGTGGATGTCAGTGCAGGCAGACGTCTGCCCACTTCTGCACTGATAGTTCGCCCAGCATGGTCTGCACGATCGCGACGCCAGCCTGGCGCGCGCTGAACCGATAGGCGCAGCCGGCCGGCAACATGGCCTGATGTCCTTTACGCAGCACCACGTGTCCCATTGCACGGCCCGCGGGTGCCTCTCCGGCGTGAATCGTCCCTTGCCCCGCGGCAGGTGGCGTGTCGAGCTTGATGAAGTCGATTTGAACCTCACCATCCATCAGAATGGCGAACTCGTCGTGCGCACAGGCGAACCATGCGGAACGGCCCTCGGTCCGCAGCACTTCGATGACGTATTCAAGGTTTTTGCCGACCACGACCTTTTCGTACGGGGTCGACTGCGAAGCCACCTCGAAGATGTTCGAGAAGGCATAGTGGCGAGCGCTTCCGCTCGTGATTTCGATTTCGCCCTTGTGGTAGCTCTCGAGCGAGCCAAAGATGGTGTGGAACGCCGTATCGGTCATTGCTGTCTCCTGTTGTTGGAAGCTTGCGTTAGCTTCAACTTTAGGAGCCGGCGGCGACGGCAACAACCTGCTGGACGACGACTACGGCATTTGCGCTTCGCGAATAATCGCCTTCGTTCCTTCGTTAGCAGACCCAGCCGCGCTCAAGCAAAGGCAGGTCCCAGGCAGGTTCGGGGCCGAGATACTCCACGAGAAACTCCACTAGCGCCTTGACCTTCAGGGCCTGTCGCTGCGTGGCGGGATAGACCGCTGCGAAGCTCAGATGCGACAGCTGGTACTCCGTCAGGATCGGCACCAGAGAGCCGTCGAGCAGCGAAGCGCTGGCGACCAGCGTCGGCAGGCACACGACCCCGCCGCCAGTCAGCGCGTAATCGCGAAGCAGATGGACCGAGTTCGACCGGATCATGCCCGGCAGCTCCATCTCGACAACCTCTTCTCCGCGGGTTAGCGTCCAGCGGTTGCGTGAGGGGTATCCCGAGTAGAGAGCCGTTGTGTGCTGCAACAAGTCCCGTGGGTGCTGCGGCGCACCATGTTCGGCGATGTATGCTGGAGCGGCGCAGAACAGACGGCGCACGGTAAAAAGGCGCCGCTCGATGAGCGATTCCGAAATCGCGGGGAATATCTGGAATGCGATGTCAAACCCTTCTTCAATCGGGTCGACAACGCGGTCGTTGACTATCACGTCAAGCTGGATGCCGGGGTAACGCCGGTTGAACTCAGCCATCGGGATACCAAAATGACCCAGCGCGAATCCCGGCAGCATCTGGATGCGAAGGCGGCCGGTAGGCGTTGCACGAAGCTCGCGCATCTGGTCGGTTAGCTCATTGACCCGACCCACTACCTCGGCGCACTCGCGATAGAAGGCCTCCCCCACCTCCGACAGACGCACGTGGCGCGTGCTTCGGTGAAAGAGAGGCGCATTGACGAATTTCTCCAGTTGCTGAATACGGTTCGTCACCACTGAACTGGTCACGCCAAGCTGCCTCGCCGCCTCAGCGAAGCTGCTCGCTTCCGCGACCCGCACGAACGCTTCGATGCTCAGAAACCGGTCCATACGCACCCTTCCATCGTCAGCAAATGCGTCAGTGTATATGGACGGAGGACCCGCTGTGCATCACGTGGAACGTTGTGACTTCATCACTGATCTTACCTCTCCGGCACGCGTATCGAGACGCGCCTCTCAGGTCCTTTCCAACTCCGCACGCACTGGCTGACGGCGCTGCAGGACGGCCGGCGCGGTCTCCTTGAGCAGCACGCTGACAACAATGCCCAGCACGACTGCGCACATCGGCAGCCAGAGAATGTTCTGGATCCCGAAGTGAGCTGCCACGTAGCCGCCCAGGGCGGGCGCGATGCCGCCGCCGAAAATTTCACCAACGCCGACCACGACACCGATCGACGTCGACACGAGCCCCACCGGAGCGGCTTCAGTCGCGACCGGCCCGGAGAGCAGCGACACCAGACCCAGCGTGAAGAAGGAAGCCGCGAACAGGACGGCAAACAGCGGCAGCGGTTGGGGACCGAGACCGCGGAAGATGTAGAGCATCGCGGCGGTCCCCGCAAAACCCGCGATGCTCGCGAGGCGGCGTCCAACAATGTCAGACAGGCCTGGCAAGCCAAACTGACCGAGAAACCCGCCGAAGCCAATGGCGGAGACGACGAGTCCCATCCGCTGCGTGTCGAGCAGAAGATATCCGGTGAGATACAAAGGCAGCAGCGCGCCAAGGACAAAGACGCCGGTCATCGCGCAGCAGAGTGCGCCCATCGCCACGAGAATGTTCCTGCTTTTCAGGACGTGACGGAGCGAAGCCGGAGTTTCCTCGGCGGCGACCTTCGGCGTTACCCTCGGTTCGCGAATCACATAGAACATGATCAGACCGAGTATCAGCCCCGGGATGGCTACGAGAGCGAACACCCACCGCCATGTGACGAAGCCCAGCAACTGCGTCGCGATGATGGGCGCAAGCGCCAATCCGAAAAGCGCGAACCCGCTTTGCTGGAGGCCGAGATTCAAACCGCGTCTGCGTGGGTGCGATGCATCGGCGGTGGCCGCGAAACTCGTGGGGCAGAAGGAACCTTCGGCGACCCCCATCAAGCCGCGAATCGCTATCAGGCTGAACAACCCGCCGGCGAGCCCCGAGAAGCCGGAGAGGAGCGAGAACGCGAGGATTGCCGGGATGAGCACCTTCCGGCGCCCTATCTTGTCCGAGATGCCGCCCATCAATGCGGCGAAGACACCCCACGAAAGACCGAGCACGCCAATGCAGTTACCGACGTCCTGGGCATTCAGATTGAGGTCCTTCATGATGGATGGAAAAAGTGGCGCGATAAGCCAGCGGTCCAGTCCAACCAGGCCGAAGCCGAGCGCGAGTAGCGTGACCGCTTTCCATTCGTAGGAAGTATCCCACTTGTCTGCATTCATTTCCGTCTCCGTTGACGTTGGCTCACCTGTGCGCGCCGAAGCGTTAGCGCATGGTCCAACTCCAATCTTTTTGTGCGACCTCGGTCGCGAAGGATGGGGGCGTCGCTTTGATTCGCGACATTCTTTCGAATGTCACCCGGCGACGCCCCAAAGATAGGTGCAAGGAGCACAACTCGGTATTGGGGAACGGGCGAACGCCTCATTCGCGAAAGACGAATAATCAGCGTCGGCAAGCGGGAAGCGTCTACGGGAAAGCGCAGCGCGATATGGAAGGCAAGGGAACCACGCGGTGCGCGCAGTCCCAGGGGATTCCCTCGTAGACGCGCGCGCGGCTGCCGTCTGCAACGACACGGCAGGTACTGACAGCCATCGTGATCCTCACAGCGCGATCGGCCGCCGGCGCGGCGGCCATCGCAAACCGTCGTGTGACGCCAGCGAGCGCGCCGGCCGGCGACAGGCTATCTCCAACGCCCGTCGATGACGGACCGTGGCGCCTCCCCGCGCTCCTGTGCGAGCGACGGATAGTCGGTATATCCTCGCTCGCCGCCTCCATAGAACGTGGACGGATCCGGCGAATTGAGCGGAGCGTGCGACCGGAAGCGTTCCGGCAGGTCGGGATTGGCGATGAACAGGCGTCCGAAGGCGATCAGGTCCGCGTTGCCGTCCTCGAGCCATCTTTCGGCGCTGCCGGCGTCGAAGCCCCCCGCGACCATCAGCACACCGCGATAAGTGCGCCGTATCATCTCGTTCATGCGTGTCGCGCGCTCCATGAAAGCGACATCCTCACCGGTCGCCGCGAGCGTGGGATTGACGATGTGCAAATAAGCCAGCCCGTATTGGTTGAGCTTCTCGATGACGTAAGAAAAGGTCGCCTCGGCATCGTCGTCATGCATGTCGTTGAAGGTGCCGAGAGGCGAGAGCCGTACGCCGACCTTTTCCGGCCCCCACACTTCGCAAACCGTTTCGATCACCTCGAACAGCAGCTTGGCCCGACGCTCGCTCGATCCGCCGTATTCGTCCGTGCGGCGGTTCGTGCCGGACAACAGAAACTGATCGAGCAGATACCCGTTTGCTCCGTGCACTTCGACGCCGTCCATACCGGCCGCCTTCGCGTTTCGCGCACCCCGGAAGTATTGGCGCACGAGATACGGCATCTCTTCACCCTGCAGCGCGCGAGGCGCGATGCAGGGCGCGAGGACGCCTTCGCCGCGCTCGTTCTCGATGAAGGCCTCCGCTTCTGGCCGGATCGCGGACGGCGCAACGGGCAGCATTTCGTCGGGTTGCAAGGAGGGATGCGATATACGTCCGACGTGCCATAGCTGCATGAACATCAAGCCACCCGCCTCGTGCACGGTGTCCGCCACGAGCCGCCAGCCCTGGACCTGCTCGCGACTATGAATTCCAGGCGTCCATGCGTAGCCCTGCCCTTGCATCGACACCTGCGTCGCCTCGCTGATGATGAGCGCGGCCGCTGCGCGCTGCGCGTAATAGCAGGCGTTGAGCTGCGACGGTATGTTGCCTGGCTGGCTCGCACGCGAACGCGTCAGCGGCGCCATCACGACACGATGACGCAGGTTGTACGGTCCCACCTTCAGGGGTTCGAAGAGCTTGCGCAGCGGGCTTTGTTCCTCGTGCTGCCCGGCTTCCCCGGGCGCGATTTCCGTATCAGGCATAAATTCCCTCCTTATGGTTTCGACCGGGACCGAAAAGCACCGCATAGCCGCTTAGCCGCTTAGCCGCGTCGGTGTCGATCGCATCGGCAGAATCCCGGTTTCCGCCCAGTCTAGCCAAGACCCGGTTGCGCTTCTTTCCGGTTTCTGCCCGGACATGTCAGGATCCTGCGCTCACCCGGCGCGTCGCTCCATCGGCTTCGACGCGGCCCGTCATGCGCTTGGCTCCGGGATTCGTCAAACGGGGGCAAAGTCAAAGTGTCGGAATCATTGTTCTGATCAACCTCAGGCAGTATCCACTTCGCGATACTCGTATCGCTCTGATCTGATCGCGTGCGCGCCAGTCCCGCGGTCATTGTTTTGCTCGCAGTTTCGCCAAATGAATCAGCTACCGACGTTCCGGTGGGCAAGTCGGAATGCGCGCGGTGTCGCACCGGTGTACCGATGAAACACTTCGGTGAAGTGCTGCTGGGTCTGAAACCCCGCGCGCGCGCCAACGTCGACGAGCGGAATGGTCTCCTCGCACAACATCGTCCTCGCAAATTTCACCCGTTCGAGGGTCACGTACAGATGGGGCGGCGTACCTGTCGCCGTTTTGAAAACACGCGCGAAGTTTGATGCACTCATGTGCACCAGCACTGCGAGTTGCTCGACCAGAATGGTTTCGGCTATGTGCTCATGAACGAAAGCTTCAATACGAGTCAGCAGTTGACGCGTAAGAGGCATGTCCGGCTCGGCCGCACCAGCACAGTGCCCGCGGCGCAGAGCGATGTGCACCGAGATGACATCTGCAAAAGCGTCGGCGCAGGCCGCGTCGATGAGATCCGCATGATGCAAGGCAGCCAGGGTGTCCGCGGCCTCGCGCAGGAATGGATCCCAGGACCTCGACCATTTCGGGACCGCGTCAAACGCTTCTTGCGAGACTTGCCCAAGTACGCCCGCTTTGAGTGCGATAACCCATCCTGAGGGATCGCCGTCAGCGACTGTGGCCAACTGCGCCCCCGCCGGAATAACTGCGACGAATGGTGCACCTATCAGGATGACATGACTCGTTCCGAGGTCGTCGCAGCCCGCAGCCTGCACAACGGTGCCACCTGTCGGCATGACGAGCCGAAGTCCCTGCACCAGATGCAGGCCGCCATCGGCGACAGCAGCGTTCATTGCCTGGCAGCGTAACCCGTGTTTCGGGGTCGATCCTGTTTCTTGCTTCATGGTGAGCAGAGGTTTCCTCCTCGTCTCGTCTCGTCGCATGCCTAAGTTTACGTCGAATTCAGGGCTGCTTAAGGCGGATTCGTAATATGGGCCCAGGCAATTCCGACCACGTTGACGGCGTTGCTGCCAAGCTAAATTGCCGGACAACCTGGGGCGACGCTCGACACGCTATTAGCCGGGACTCAACGCAACCCAGGGTTCCTGAAGGCTTTCTGCAAGCTGACGCTTACGCCGGATATTGCGCAGCGTCAGCAAGCAGTCAGGTTCGTCGTATGCACCGCACTCGTGTCCGCGATCCGGGAACATCGACCGGACGTTGCTGCGGTAAAGCTTCGCGCTCGAATGGAGCCTGCCGATCATCGCGATCACGACCCGGTATGCGGGCTCGAAGATGAATTGCCGCTTCAACCTGTCGCACGCAACGTGCGTTGCACCGGCGCTGGTAAGGAAAGTCGCCTGAAGAGCAGGCGGCAAGCGTGCGACATGAAGAATAGTCACGCGCGGTGGCGCACTAAACGGCGCTGCCCGTGGAGTGAACGTGCCGCGCGTCAAATGCATCGATCACGGACGATCGAGGACAGATATCAGTGATGCTCGCTGTAGTCGGACCTCGGCTTAGGTGTCGCGCGCACCTTTGTGTATTGAAACTCAGGCAGCGCCTTGATCGCATCTTTCGTCGCACCGGCAAGCACCAGTTTGCCATCGGAAAAATCGAGCTGCTCGATCGGGATGGCCACGTCGTGATGTGACACCCCCAAAAACTGATTTGCGGCGACGATTGCAAACGATACCGATCGGTCCGGTGCCACGATAATGTCATGAATGACGCCGACACGCTCACCCTTCTCGTTGAAGACCGGCTTGTCCATGATCGACTTTCTCACGCTCCAGCCCGCCACGATCGCGGCCGACTCTTCCACGCTGACACCAAGCGGCTGGGCGCCGGCCACCTGGGCGCGCGCGTCTGGAGCAAGTGCGAGCGACGACGCAAGCAAGCATACAAGCAGATTCGCTTTCATGAGATTCCCTTCGTTCTGACGTTGACGGTACGACACCGGGCCAGCAATGATCGGGCTAACGCCAGACCGTGCGCGGCGTAAATTCATGTTAGAACGCCTCACGGCGAGGCGCTATAAAAAAGCGGCGATGGATCGGGTTATTTTGATGCGTCTGGAATGCCAGTCTGGATGCCATTCAACACGCGCACTGAATGAACGCAGAATCGCGAAACGCATGGCAGAAACGCGAAAGAATCGCAGATGCGTAGAGCCTAGACTATAGCTGATCACCTGACGGTACAGCTTGGAGTCCCACATGGATGAACTGCTTGGACGCGCTTGGTGGATGCTCATTCTGCGTGGCACGGTAGCGCTGCTGTTCGGCATTCTGGCGCTATTCTGGCCTGGTCTCACTCTGCTACTGCTTATCACCCTCTTTAGCGCCTACGCAATCGCCGGCGGCATTGTCGCGATCGGTGCGGCCATCCGCTACCGCGCAACGCACGGCGGCTGGTGGGTGCCCTTGCTGCTCGGGATCTGCAGCATCGGCGCCGGTGCGATAGCGATCCTGGTGCCGGGCATTACCGCGCTCGTGCTGGTCGCCGTGATCGGCGCAAACGCGATTCTCACCGGCGTTTTCGATCTGATCGCAGCAACGCGGCTGCACAGGCGCCTGCGCAATGCGTGGATGCTGGTGCTGACCGGAGTGCTGTCCGTCATGTTCGGTATTTTCGTGCTGCTCTTTCCCGGCGCCGGCGCATTAGCGCTCGTGTGGCTGATCGGCGTGTACGCGTTGTTCACGGGAGCACTGCTGTTCGTACTCGGCATCACTGCGCGTGCCTGGCACCACGGCGGCCCGATCGACGAGCCACACGCGCCGCTGCATCCGTAAGCACACCGCTCACGGGCACTCGCGGGTTACAGGATCAAGCCCGCGGCCAGACCCGCGCCGCTCGCATCCGGAGGTCAAATGGACCACCCGTCATCTCAAGTGGTCCAACCTCAGGTCTGGCACTGGCGTATCTCACGTAAGGAGAATCACATGCCTCTGGATCTCGACAAATGGAATCCGTTCCGGTTCTTACGCTCGCACCCCGCGCAACAAAGCGCATCCAGCCGCGCCGATGCGTCGCGCACCGGTCAGCAAAACGCCCCGAAAAACGGGCAGCCGTCGGGCGGCACGCAAACGGGTAACGGGGCACCGATGGCGGCTGCTGCACCGGTACCCCTTGCGCCCGCCAGTTGGCCGCTACCTGATCCGATTCATCTGTTCGCCGAATTGATCCGCGATCCGTTCGGCGGCCGCGGGCCACTTGGAAGCTGGTTCGGCGACTTCAGCGCGAGCGAGTTTCAACCGCGAATCGACGTCACGGACGAAGGTGATGCGCTGCGTATCGTCGCCGAATTGCCGGGCATGACCCGCGACGACATCGAACTCGAAGTGATTGACGACATGCTGATCGTCAGCGGCGACAAGCGCTTCGAATCGACCAGCGAAGAACAGGGATGCTATCGGGTCGAGCGGTCGTTTGGACACTTTCAGCGCGCGGTCCCGCTGCCCGCGGGCATCGATCTCGACCGGGCAGAAGCCAGATTTGAAAACGGCATGCTGACGCTGCGCGTGCCCAAAGCGGCCGGAGAACCGTCAGCGAAGCGGCGGATCGAGATCAAATAGCACCGTCCTAACTCCGCGCTCGAGCCTACCGTGAAACAACTCGTCCGCTTCCGCAGTCCGGGTGATTAGGCTCACGCCGCAAGCGGACGTTATGCCACGTTTCGAGTGCAGCGAGCCCAGCGCGCAAACACGGCGACCTCGGCATAAGCAGCGGAACAGATATTTCCACCCACCCATTACCCGCCCCGGGAAGCAATGCCCTCGCGGACGAAAAGGAGTTCATCATGGCCGAGTGCAGTGTTTGTGGAAAGCCCGCTACCTCGCAGATCACGATTACCGAAAACGGCCAACGTCGTCAGCTGATGCTGTGCGATGAGCACTACATGGAGTTCATGGCGCGCAATCAGCGCCGCCTGTCGCCGCTCGAGTCCCTCTTTCACGGGGGACTGTTCGACAGTCTGTTCGATGACATGTGGCCACAGATGGAAAGCGGCCGCGGCAGCCGGTCACGCATCGGACGCACGCCTGGACAACCAGGCGGCGCGAGTCAGGGCACAGGCGCCGGTAACGGGCAAATGGGCGAATCAGCGGGCGGACAGCCAGGCGGCCGCCCACGCCGGCATCGCCGGGCCCGTGAAGCGGTGGACCTGCAGACGTACCTGAGCCAGAGCGGTCTGGACCGCCTGCAGGCCGCGGCGCAGGCAGCGGTCGAATATGGCAAGAACGAAGTCGATACGGAACACCTGTTGCTTGCGCTCGCCGATAACAACGTGGTGCAGGAAATCCTGCGTGAATTCAAGCTCGATCCCGAAGAGATCAGGAAAACCATCGATCAGACCGCGCCGCGCGGCACCCGCAAGGAGCCGGCTGACAACGAGCAGATCGGCGTGTCGCCACGCGCCAAGAGTACGCTGGAAAATGCGTTGAAGTCGTCGCTCGAACTGGGTCACAGCTATGTCGGACCAGAGCACATTCTGATTGGGCTCGTCGAGGAAGAAGACGGCTTTGCCGGTGAATTGCTGCGCAAGCTCGGACTGTCGCCGCAATCGCTGCGGCAAAAGGCCGTCAAGGTGGTCGGCAAGGGCGCCGAAGACGGCAAGATGGAGGACCGCTCCACCACGCCCACGCTCGATAAGTACGCGCGCGATCTCAGCGCGCTTGCGCGTCAAAGCAAGCTCGATCCGGTGATCGGCCGTGACAGGGAAATCGAAACCACCATTGAAGTGCTCGCGCGGCGGCGCAAGAACAATCCAGTGCTGATTGGCGAACCCGGTGTCGGCAAGACCGCTATCGTCGAGGGCCTCGCGCAACGCATTGCTCAGGACCAGGTGCCGGAAGTGCTGCGCGGCAAGCGCGTGGTCGAACTGAATATCAATAGCGTCGTGGCAGGTGCGAAGTATCGTGGCGAGTTCGAGGAACGCGTCAAGCAGGTGCTGGATGAGATCATCGAGAACCAGGACCGTCTGGTGGTGTTCATCGATGAACTGCATACGATTGTCGGCGCAGGCCAGGGCGGCGGCGAAGGCGGCCTCGATATCGGCAATGTCTTCAAGCCCGCGCTCGCTCGCGGCGAACTGCACCTCGTGGGTGCGACCACGTTGAACGAATACCAGAAGTACATTGAAAAAGACTCGGCATTGGAGCGGCGTTTTCAGCCCGTCATGGTGCCTGAACCCAGCGTCGAGGAAACGATCGAGATTCTGCGAGGCCTGCGTGACCGGCTGGAAGCGCATCACAAGGTGAAAATCAGTGAAGAGGCGATCGCTGCCGCGGCAAGACTATCGGACCGCTACATCGCCGCGCGTTTTTTACCCGATAAGGCAATCGACTTGCTCGATCAGGCCGCCGCCCGCGTGCGCATTTCATCGAATTCGCGTCCGCAGCCATTGCACGACATCGAGGCGAGCATCCGCCGCATCAGGCAGGAACAGGACTCAGCCAGCGCTGCAAAGCAATTCGATAAAGCCAAGGAGCTGGAAGAGCGGCTCGTCGCGGAACAGAAACGGTTGCATGAAACGACTGAAACGTGGAAGAAGGAACGCGGCACCCACTCGCAGGAAGTAACGGCGGAAGACATTGCGCAGATCGTTTCGTCGCTCACGGGCGTACCGGTATCCGAACTGACTGCCGAAGACCGGGAAAAACTGTTGCGGCTGGAAGACCGCCTGAAGGAACGCGTGGTCGGCCAGGATGCGGCCGTCTCCGCGGTCGCCAAAGCGGTGCGGCTTTCGCGCGCCGGTTTGACGGAGGCCGGCAAGCCGACCGCGAGTTTCCTCTTTCTGGGACCTACGGGTGTGGGGAAAACCGAACTCGCGAAGGCACTGGCCGCTTCGGTGTTCGGCGACGAAAACGCGCTGGTACGCATCGACATGAGCGAGTATTCCGAGCGTCATACGGTGGCGCGGCTGGTTGGCGCGCCACCCGGATATGTCGGCTACGAAGAAGGCGGACAACTCACCGAGCGCGTGCGGCGCAGGCCATATTGCGTGGTGCTGCTCGACGAGATCGAAAAGGCGCACTCAGAAGTGCATAACCTCCTGCTGCAGTTGTTCGACGAAGGGCGGCTCACCGACGGCAAGGGACGTCTGGTCGATTTCACCAATACGATTATCATCGCGACCAGCAACATCGGCTCACAACTGATCCAGGACAACATGAAGACCGACTCGAAGCAGCTCGACTATCCTGAGTTGCGCGACCGGTTGATGGAGATCCTGCGGCACCATTTCAGGCCGGAGTTTCTCAATCGCGTCGACGAGGTGGTCGTGTTTCGTGCGCTCGGCAAGGAGCAGATTCGCACCATCGTCGATCTGCAACTTGCGCGCGTACGGCGTACGGCGCTGGCCCAAGGCATTGACCTTTCGTTCGACGACGGGTTGCGCGATCACCTGGCGCAGATCGGCTATGACCCCGAGTTCGGCGCGCGGATGCTCAAGCGCAAGATCCGCCTCGAAGTGGAATCGCAGCTCGCCGATGCACTATTGCGAGGCGACGTGCGCGACGGCGACAAGGTCACAATGACCTACGACCCGGGTACGCACTCTGTGAGCGTGCAGAAAGGAGCATCGCTGACAACAGAAGCGCTCAGCGAGGCATCGGAGCCGGCGCATGCGTGACGCCGGCTTGCTGAAAAACGCGGCGCCGCCCGCACGCGCGGGGGCGGCGCCGTCAGGATTCGAGTTCACCGGCGACGATCTCGTCGCGATAGCACCAGATCCACGTTTCGCCGGGCTCGATTGAACGCACCAGCGGATGGCCGGTCGCGTGAAAATGCCTGCTTGCATGCCGGTTGGGCGACGAATCGCAACAGCCGACGTATCCACACGAAAGACAGAGCCTCAAATGCACCCACGGCTGACCAAGCTTCACGCAGTCCTCGCAATAGTTTATGGACGTGTGGAGGATGCGGGCCGCGCCCAGGTGCGTGCAACCAGGGGTCATGATCGTACTCCTCGGACAGGTGCGCGCAGACGTGCGCGGATCAAGATTGCGCTTGCGCTCAAGCGCTAGTCAGATAGCGATGCACCAGCGCCACAGCCATCGCACCCTCGCCGACCGCCGACGCCACGCGTTTGATCGACGCGTGGCGCACATCGCCCGCGGCGAATACGCCAGGCACACAGGTTTCCAGATGCAGCGGCGCGCGTTCGAGCGGCCACTTCAGGTTCGCCCGATAATCCTGCAGGTCGGGACCGGTCACGAGATAGCCGCCTTCATCGCGCACGATGCCAACCTCCTGCGCCCATTCGGTCTGCGGCACGCCGCCAATGCAGACGAAAAGCCAATTCGTTCTTATCGTGCGTTGCCGGCCGGTGCGCAGATCGGTCAGCGTGATCTCCTGCAACACGTCGCTGCCTGCGAGCGCGGTAACTTCCGTGCACGTGCGCACTTCAATGTTCGGCGCCGACGTGATGCGATCCACCAGGTATTGGGACAACGTGTTCTTAAGCGATGCGTCACGCACGAGCATATAGACGCGGTTGGCGGACTGCGAAAAATGCATGGCGGCCTGTCCCGCCGAATTGCCGCCGCCCACCACATAGACGTCTTCGCCCTGGATCAGTGCGGCCTCGCTCGCACCGGCGCCGTAATAGAGGCCGGCGCCGAGAAAACGCTCTTCATCTGCCAGGCCTAGCGTGCGATAAGCGACGCCGGTCGCGCAGATAGACGTGCGCGCCGTGATACGTGTGCCGTCTTCCAGATACACGATGCCCTGCCCGGGCAGAAATTCCGCGCGCACGCCGGCGCGAGCCAGCAGGATTTCGGCACCGAACTTGACGGCCTGGGCGCGCGCCCGTTCAGCGAGCTCCGCACCGCTCACGCCCTGCGGAAAGCCCAGATAGTTCTCGATTTTCGAACTGCTGCCGGCCTGGCCGCCCAGAGCCAAACGCTCCACCAGTACGGTGTGCAGCCCCTCCGACGCACCATACACCGCCGCGCTCAGCCCTGCCGGTCCAGCGCCGTAAATCGCCAGATCGTAGGCCTCACGGGATGGGCTCGCAAACCAGCCGAGCTTCTCTGTGATTTGCCGGACGGTGGGACATTCGAGCCGCGTTCCGTCGTGGAAAACGCAGACCGGCAGGCGCGAATCGGAAAGATGCTGCACGTGCGCCAGTTCCTTCGCTTCCTTATCGCTGCCCAGCTCGATCCATTCGAACGGTATGTCGCAGCGATGCAGGAAGTCGCGTATCGCATAGCCATTCGCGCTGCGCATGCGTCCATAGATCCTGACCATGAATATGCTATCCGCCATTGAGGAGGTTCAGAACAGTCTTTCGTTTCTCGCGCTTCACAAGCAGACGGCCCCGCCAGGATAACGGCGGCAGGCCGTATGCGTTCTGCGCAGGCTGTACCACGATCTCGTAGCCTCGATGTTCAAACACGTGCGTTTGCATGACCCGCTCCGGTTTCGTATCAAGGCGTCAATCGGGAAGCACGAACTCGGTACGCATGTCTTCGATCACCTTCTGGAGATGATGTGCGCAATCCGCGCCGGGGTCATTGAGCGGCACTATGTTCCAGTTGCGGCCGGATGCGTCCGGCGGATGCCGCTCCGGCAGCGGTATGCGCATGCGCAGAACGCCCGGCGTGTCAGCGGCGATTTTCGCCATGCGGTTCTGCAGTTCATCGCGAATTTGCTCAGCGCTTCGAACGGTCTTCGGCATCGGTCTGCCTCCCTCGGTCGCTCGTCCGGATCGTGACTGAACGGCGCATGCGTTCCTCTTGCGCAAGCATGCGCCAACGATGCTTTAAGTCTAGTCGCTAATCCAGATTTGTTTGGACAATCGGTCGCTTTCGCGGACTGCATCACGGGAGGGCGCGCCGCGAGGCATCGGTCGTATGAACGATTGATGACCGTGACCGGCCGGCGCATCCTGAGCGGGCCTGGGTGCGAGCGGTTAGTGACGTTGTCCCCGATCAGCGCTGCCCAAATGGCGTCTTCCATATTGCGCTCGTCGGGGTACAGTGCATGGAACTGCTGCTTCGGGCAACTTGCCGCGAAGAACCCGCGCAAACGCATAGGGCCGTAGCGTGTGTGCGTCACGCGCCCGTCGAATGAACTGGGCACGGTGCATGTGCAATCGATGCACACGCACGGTGCGTACGCGGCGCAGCAACGGCCGCCCGGGAGCTAATCATGGAAACGAAGAAAAGCTGGCTGCGCAAGGATCTCGATGCGTTGCGTCTGCAGTGGGACATGCTCACCTTTTATGAACGATTCGAGCAGCTTGTCGCGCATGTGCTGAGCGTCGTGATTTCCGTCATCACCCTGGTGTCGCTCTGGCAATTGATCCGCGCGGTGATTGCATTGCTGGTTGCGGACGCGCTGAACCCGCTGGATCACGCGGTGTATCAGACCATCTTCGGCATGGTCATGACGCTGCTGATCGCTATGGAATTCAAACATTCGATTACGCGCGTGATGGCGCGGCGCGATCACATCGTGCAGGTCAAAACGGTGCTTCTGGTTGCACTGCTGGCTATTGCCCGCAAATTCATCATTCTCGACCCCGCCAGTGCGCCCGCCCAGATCGCGGCGCTTGCGTTTGCGCTGGTGGCGCTAGGGAGCGTCTACTGGCTGATGCGGCAGCGTGATGACCCGGCCGACGCGACAGCCGCCGAGCGAGCGGAGCGCGATCGCGTGGCCCTGGCGCAGCGACAGCAAGGGGTACGGCCCGGCGAAGGCGGGCAGCGCGACACGTGACCCGACTCGCCCTGCCCGTCAAGTAATGACAGCGTACGCGTCGGGGTAGCGGACGGCGAAAACGTGTCGGATCTCTGCGCCCCCGCTGCGCGGCTTTCAGATGTGAAGGCATCGCAGCATTGCGCAAAAACCGCGCAGACCCAGGGAAGAAAATCCGCCCCGCGCGCCCTACCGTTGGCGGATGCGTGCGGTGCAAGGCATAGCCCGCTCGCGTTAGTCCGTCAACGAACCGCCAAGGAGCAGCGATGAGAACCGGCGAAGACATCAAACGCGATGTGGAGTACGAACTGAAGTGGGATCCGGACATCGATGCATCAGATATCGGAGTTGCGGTCAAGGACGGCGCGGTCACCTTGTCCGGTTTCGCGCGCAGCTTCCGGCAAAGGCGAAAGGCCGAGGAGGACGCGACGCGTGTGCGCGGCGTGAAGGGAGTCGCAAACGATATCGAGGTGCGCTTGCCTCTGATCAACAAGCGGCCCGATCCGGAGATCGTGCGCGAGATCATTGCCCAACTGAAGGCCGAGCTGCCTTATGCGTCGGACGACATCAAGGCAATCGTCAGGGACGGACTTGTGACGCTGAAGGGCGAAGTCGAATGGGACTACCAGCGCCGCCGCGCCGCCGACACGGCGCTGCGGGTGAGCGGCGTAACCGGCCTCGCGAACGAGATCGAGGTCAAGCCGAAGATCAAGCCCGACGACCTCAAGCGCAAGATCGACGACGCGTTCAAGCGCAACGCGGAGGTCGACGCACAGCACATCACGGTCGAGGCCGAAGGCAATAAGGTCGTCTTGCGCGGCAAGGTCCGCTCATGGGCCGAGCGCGAGGAGGCCGAGCGGGTGGCATGGCTTGCCCCGGGTGTGATGCAGGTCGACAACCGGATCACCGTCGATTACTGACGGGCTGGGGCTGCAGACTTTCTTGTCCGCCCGTAGCGCTAGAACAATTCAACAATGTGTGCAGGAAATTCTCGCTGCCTCCCTCATATGACCGTTGGTCGACCGCTCCCAAAAAGAATCATAGTTTGACGGAATCGCTTTCGCCTACTCGATTGTCTTTCAAAATGGGAACGCAAAGTGTGCAGGAAGCCCTTCGCGCAAGGCTTCGCGGGCGGCGGCACAATTAAGGGGCGCATTCTTTTTTGTTGCGTCGCAACAGCCGCCGCCTCGTACAGCCGCTCGCCTTGGGCGGCGAAGATTTTACCGTGTGGGTCGCCATGCGGAACTCCTCGACGGTCCAACGGGAGATTCCTTCCGGAACGGAATGCATCCGGTCCAGTGGTGAATCGCCTGACTTCTAAGTTCGTATGTTTTGCGAGCTAAGGGCTTTTACGACTGGCGCCGTCGACAGGCGCAGACTGCCCCCTTGCGGACAACCACGACTTGATATGCGTCCGTTGTTCGAGTGTCAGAGTCCGGTCGGCAATATGGCATCGTTTCAAAAAACTCCAGTAATGAACCTGTACATCTAAACCCAGCTCTCTCATCCAGAACTCGATGACACGGTCCCGGTAGGCAGATTTGCTCTCAACCAGATGTCCGACAAGGTCTCTATCTGGAGATGAAAGCAATGGCGGCCTTCCCCCTATCCCTGAGCTTTCCCAGATAGCCACACGAGACATCCACACTGGGGGTGTTGCCGCAGCCAGACTCTCCCTCGCCGCGGACAGAAGCTGAGATTGCGAATCTCTTTGGTGTGACTTTCTGTTAGCAACGAAATTTCTATTAAACCCCCTGAGCCACGCGGTATCGTTCCTGAGCAGAAAACTGTAGGTCGAAGGAAGTTTTTGTCTCAAGTCCATATGGCCACGCCCGAGAGGCAACTGCGCGCAAGCAGACCGCCATTGCTCGCGATTCTCTTCTACCCGCTCAGCCGTGATTTTCAAGCTGCGAGTTACGCCTGCTATACGGCGCTCCCACCGGTACGCCACGGAATTACTGACCTCGAGCTGAGCCGCCGCAGCAAAAGGCGTCAGCCCGCGCCCAACAAGACTCTCGAATTCTTTCAGACAGGGGCTACCGTGCTCGAGCACCTTTACCGCTTGGGTGCCCCCCTTTCTGAACGCAACAGATATTCGCCTCTCGCACGTACAGGAGAAAACCAGACTCCCTGTCCACTCTGCGAGCTCAACCCGGGCGTATCTGTCATCAGGTTTATGAAATCTGCCCGAACACGCAAAACGCTCTGCCAACATCTTGAGGTCAGTTTCGCACGTCACCTCAAGCATCCCCCTGCGCGTTCTAAGCGTTGGCTGACAACATAACGGAGCAGTGCCGTTACGAGCAGGAACACGCCGAATTGCAGCCAGGCTAGGTGACCCTCCGAGCGAAGCGCGATAAGCGAGAAGTGACTGGAGAGCCAGATACCGGAATGGTCGAGGACAGATTCTTGCATCTGTCTCGTGCCCCCAGAATTTGCGATGTATTGCCGACCGTTCGATACCTGTGTCACTACAGAACTTCTCGCCAAAATACGCATTGAATGCATCCCAAAGTTTGGCGTGGTTGAGAGTGCCAGACTGGAGGCTCAGGCCGGCCTCTCTGAACATCTTCTCGTAGGGAAACTTCACGAAGCTCTCGTCAAATCTGGAGACAATATGCGCGCTTCGGCGAGCAACATCTGCTGCGGCCGCGATACAACTCGAGGGATACTCATCCGTCAACCTGCGGTCTTTTGGTGTTGCAAAATCTTCCAGAGTCACAGCCAAAGCCCGAGTATGAGCAGTTGGTGCCAAGTCTATACAGCGAAGACTCTGGCCATGAATAGGACATACAATGACGTTGGGCAACTGATGCACGACGTCGAAATACGGTTCGATGCCGCTTCCTCTGCAGGCTCGTACGCATTCGTCGCAATAGCGCAATGCAAACCTGTCCTTATCCGCTTTTCTACGAGTACCCAACCTCGACACAGCGGAGCCTGGTATATCTATCATCCTCTCAAATTCAGTTTTACGGCACTCCTTATTAGCGAAATTCGTGTAATAGTGGTACGGAGTATTGTCACGCACAAACTGTTTGGCCGACGTGGACCAGTAGTCGCGACCTGCTTCGCAGAATCGCCGAATTCCCGCGGGAAGAATCCGAGTATGGCAACAGGCGTTCTCACCGAACAACTGTGTGTAGACAGGGCGAAAGGAAGTCATACCTACTTCTTTTGCATACCGACTCAGATTGCTCTCAAGCGTTTCACCCTTGTTGAGTGGCGCGAATGCTATTGCCATGGAACCTCCCGATGGAGAATGACCAAAATCCATTCCTGATTGATAGCCCTCTAGATATGTAGCGCTGACGCCACCCCTCCTCCCTTTCTAGTCGAAGAACTCCCTCTCGCCTGCGGTTTTCCCAACGTAGCAATCGCCGACCAAATGTCTGTCTTGACTCCACTCGCTCACGAAGAAGCTGTTGGCAAAGCGGCAGCTTGTGCAAGACATTTCGCGTACCTTGCGGCACGTCGGCAACCATCAGGATGCTGATTTTGCTCACCCATCGCGGGGGCTCCGCCTCCGCAAGATAATCGGCCGCTGCCGCCATCAACGTCCGATGGGCCCGGTCCCTAACTGGCCAGTCGACCCTCTCAACCGTGACCGGCCGATGTGCCTCGCAAAAAGCCTCAATCCATTGACGGTCGTACTTCAAAAGCATTCGATAGGTCTTCCGCGCCTGCCGACGTGCATCAGAAAGCCGTAACGCTGCGTCGCCTTCAAACAGGCTGGCCCATTCGCCTCGCCAATGTTCCACGTCTGTCGTACATGCAGCTATTTGTGCGAAATCCGCCTCATCCGTAATCCGCCTGACGGTCATGACGCTCACATTCAAGGTCGATGCTATCTCCCTACATCCCATGCCTTTCTCTAGCATTGCTTTTGCGGCGAGTCTATAGCCATTTCCATAGTGAGATATGCGACCAACCGATACATCGTCGTCGATTATTTCAAAGCTGAATTTCGTGCCACAATCGCATTTCGCCTTGCCCTTCGTACCGGAGGCGTCCAGATTGACTGAACCCGTAAAGTCACGGTCCGCATGGGCTCCGTAGGGTGACGGACACCGGATGTTCGGATTCACTGTGGCTCTAACGGGGTGAATCGCATTCGACGCGAGGAACTCCTGTAGCAGCACGTGGGATATTGTCGGCGGCGTAGCTTGCCCCTCGCATAGCAGCGGCACCAGCCAGTCCCTTACCCGCTGTCCCCTTCTGAAGAGGCCACTCCACGATAGATAGCCGCTGCCAAAGTAATCGACAATGTCAGATGAGAGTTCTTCGAGGCGCACGTTCCCTGATTTCAGGATGTACCCCGCTGATAGCAATTGCTCCTTGTACAGACAATGATGACGATGGAAAGAGCATGGTAGTGTGCGACTCAATACCTCCCGTGACCTCACTGCGACCGCGAGCAGCCGATTTGCCAGTTCTGTGCCCGCCTGCGCAAACTCCGGCAGACAGTCACCCACGAAGTAAGCATCGAATCTGCTCTCGCGGCCAAACGGTCTGCGCGCGCTGATTATTGACGAGAACAAGGGGCCACCGTGCGAATGGCAGACCGCACTGCCTGGCAGCTGATGAGCTCTGTGAAGATAGGCTCGACGATGTGCGCGCACATCATCCCGCACGCACTCCGGGCAGTACCGAAAAGCGTCGAGGCGGGTAAATCTTCCGAATCCCAGACCCCGTCGATTTCTCGTTGCCATAGACGGAGATTTCATTACTTCGAGGACGGCGACCGCCACTTCTGGCGAACAGCTGGCAACGTGATACGGATACAAGGTCAACCCATATGCAATCGCCTCTGCGCTCAGACTCAAGTACTGCTTGGTGTGAAGCGCGAGCTTCGCCAAGCCACCAGGCATGTCAAACAGCGACGTAGCCTGATAGCCAAGAGTGTTGCGCAGAAATACTGCTTTGTTCTCAATCTCTTCGTCGTCAACGTATTCTGCGAGCAGACTCACGAGCAGTTCGTCTGGATAAGGGCGCCTCAATGCGAGAGCCATCTCAGTCCTCCACACAGTGTGTCGATTGTTGTGTTCAATCAACCGTCACAACCTCCGCGGAGGCTTGGCGTCGGTTTTTCGCTGGCGCCAATGCGGACTCTCTGGTCGAGTAATACCGAAGACATACCTCGTGGCATACCTGCTCGCGGGTAGCCTCCGGATACTGTTTCTGGACCAAAGCGACCATGCTGTGTGCAACTTCTTGCGGGATACCCGTCACTATCAATGATGAAACGGCGTCCGCCGCGATTTCCATCCTGTCGTGTCTGATTGCAGAATCGTAAAACAGGTTGTGCATTGCCTCTGCTTTCATGTCGGCAACGATTTCCTTGAGCGTGTCTCCAAGGATGTCGTCATACTTCATCATTGCGGCCTTCTTGCCAGAACGGATAGCCCGCAAGATTGGCTTCAAGGCATGCATCTTTTCGTTGAACACAGCTTTCAACAGCTGACACGACAGCGCCTCTCGCTTCGTCGCTACGGCGGAATACTGCGCAAGCTGATAGAGCGGGACTGCGACTCCGGGGAGTCCTTGACTCAGAGTCCACAGACACGTGCGTTCCGGGGAGCTTAGCGGGTGACCATTTGCCAACCACTGATACTTGGAAAGAACTCCGCAGAACCTGTTCCAATCGTCAGGGTTGCGGATTCCGCGCCAGACGATAACGCCTTGGCTGCTTATCCGTCTAGCGAGCCGGAGCGTCTGCCGGAAAAGCCTCTCAGCCCTGAGGGTACCAGAGACAATCATTGGCACATGCGAGATGTTAGTGAAATTTACGAAGAAATCGAATAGTGGGTCGTGATTCGACGCTGCGGCAATGGCGTTCTAGATTTCGTCCAGCACTATCAATCCAGTGAAGTGTCGACGTGCGACGCGCCTCACCTTGTTGGCATAGTCAGCGATAGTTGCCTTTTGATTGAGTTCGCCGGAATATTTCGTATTGAGGAGGATGTCGTAGGCTTCGAGAATCGCCTTGAGCGTGTCCTTCAAGCTCGCACTTGTTGGGCATTCAATTTTGATACTTACGACCTGGACGATTCCGTGCTCAGGGTGATGTATCGCTTTTGGGAGGACGCGCAACGCCGATTCGAGCGCCGTCGACTTCCCTACGCCCGAATATCCAAACAAGCCTCCGCAAGAGGCATGGCTTTTCACGTGAGGAAAGACCGCGCGAAGTTCTCCCTCGTTGGACAGCTCGTAGCGGCCTTGGAGTTCCTCCCTGTTCATTTTCAGCCTGTTCCCAGAGTGGATGCTGTACCCATCACGGATGATGCGATGCGAGGTATGGACCACTTCCAAGTGAGCGGGTAGAGACACAACCAGGTTCTCCAGGCGACCTATCGCGTGCATCCGGTACTCCTTTGACCGGTTGATTTCGTCGCTGTTAAAGCCGACGGGCACATGTAGCTCTCGGGCGATATCCGCGTCAGTCCAATACGGCCCGAGCGCCGAGACCAGAGGGTTTGAAAGATGCTCAGGCAGAAGTCCCTCCGTGCAGTACCGCGCCTCCACAATCTCCTCACTTTGCAAGACCGGTTCAACTTCCTGATTCATCCTTTTTCTCATCGAACCCTCCGAATAAGGAAACTTTCTAGGTCGTCAAAACCCCTCGCCTCGTCTACTTGCTCTTTTCAAGATGGCTTGATGGCACACCTCGTGTTCACAACCCCGGCACCGGCGTCATTCGGTCTGGCATCCTCCCGACCTGCGGCTTAGACATGCCCAAATATTTCACGAGCCTGAGCCTCGGCCTCTTCCGCAATCGTCCTACTCACTACCGGTTGGTCCAACTCGCTCTCATCGAACTCGGGCTCCGTTGAGTTAGCTGAAACATCGTCCAACATTTGCGTGCCTGGTTTTTTCTCGAGCTCGTTGCTTCCGCGCCGACTCATCCCGAATTGGGTGAAGGGTGACCGGGCCTTTGCCCTCTTTCGGGCCGATGTATTGGGCTTCGCTACATCGACCGCCGACTCCGCGTCTCGCTCCGTGCTTCGCATTTGCTTTAGATGGCTGATATCGGGGTGCGTCATGCCGCGTGCTTGCAACTCCTCCTTGGTTTGCTTTTCGGCTCGTCGCGCCGTCTCTCTGTTGTTGTATTCGGATATAGCTCGTTCTTTCTCCTTGTCCGCGTCGTCATTTTTGCAATTGACGCTGTTGAGCTCTCTATACTTTTTCACCTCCTGATGCGTCAGACCTTTCGTCCATGCAGGTTCGGAATCTGCGAGCGGGCACGTGATGGGCTCACCCAGCCCCAGAAGGTCGACCGTGCTGTTGTCCGTCGAACTGAACACCACGTCTAGATTCGTTCCTTTGCTCTCAGCGCGAATCATGCTTTGTCGCTCGACCAGAGCCAACGGTGCCGCGTACAAAGAGCCTCCGAAATCAATTCCACCTGCCACAATTTTCGCCGGCGCACGAGACATTACGCGAGCCCGGAACGTCTTGACGTCAACGCTCTGCCCACAGCCGTTGATTTGCGTACCATAGTTCCAAAGGTTGAGCGGAGTCGGAGCCTGCTCGTTAGCAACCATTTCAGGAGGGGTCGGATATCCGGTGATTGCATGCTGGTTGTAGTCAAGTATTCCCCTTACGATGATGGCTTCCATTTGAGCGATATCTAACGCTGCGTCTAGAGCGGGATGGCGCTGACCTCTATCAAAGGAGTCTTTCTCAACCGCACCGGGGACCAACGACATCCAGGTCGCTGGAAGCACCTTGAAGCGCGACTCCATGACTGAGCGTAAATCAGGCCGATACGCTGGTGCATTCAACAACTTCACCTGGTAGTGAATGGCCAGCGGCATCGCCAGATGCTCTGACGACATTTCCCCCTGGTCTGCATACAACGAATCTCCCAATCTCGTGCACGGCCATTCATCCTCCGTTATCTCTATTCCTAGCGACGCGCAATACTCGACCTTCGGTGATATGGCGTTGCATAGGGCAGACATTGCCCCGTTCCAGGACGGCGGGTCGTAGGTCAAATGCGTGCCGACCGCCATACGGGACCAATCATCGATAACCACGTACCAAGTTGCTCGTCCAACTACAACACTGCGCATGTTTCGCGAAACGAGATACACATCAATAATCGTTGCGTCTATGTGATACCGGTCTCCGGGACCACGAGTGTCACTCAAGCGTCCAGTTAGCGGGCGCTCATGTAGAAGGTATTGCCACAAGCCGACCTTCCGGATGCGGCGTTGCTTGTACGTATACTTCTTCGAAATGTAATACTGAAGCTGACGCGCGGTAATTCGATTGACAGCATCGAAATCCACATCCACAAGCATTCCGTTCGAGTCGAAAACCTTTCTTTTTGCGACCTTCAATTTCAACCATCTGACAGCTTCGGCCATCGATTTCGACTGTCGTGTCCCTTGCCGATACTCAGGTTTGAAATAGTAGTCGGCAGCCAGTTGAAGTAGCCGTCGAATTTCGGTATCCAATACGGCACCAGAGAGCGCACGGCCCCGAGCTTTTCGACCTGGCTTCGATTTGTAATTTTTTAGCTTACCCTTCCCGCCAGAATTGACGTAGTCGTCGCCGACCGCTGCTGGTGTCAACCCCCGTTGCAAATACCGTCGAAGTGTCCGGTGGACCGTCGCTTCGGAATATTGGGCCGTCTTGATGAACCGGAGGATGCGCTTTCTCCGAGTCGTTCTCTCGAGTAGTTCCTCAAACTGCTCGCCATGCAACAACGGCTCTGAGGATTGCTTCTCATCCTGACAGGGGATGTCGAACGTCAATAATTTCCTTATCAGCTCCCAGCCCTTGTTCAGGGTCGGGTTTTCGACTGAGTCGATGCGAGCTTGTGCACGTCGGTGCGGAACATGAGCCGCCACCGTACGCTGGTCGGTGAAACTCACGGGTAGTCCAGGCAGCACTTCCAATGCCAAATCTTCCTCAACATTGTCAGAAAGACGGCGGAGCACTTCGTCTGTTTTCAGCTTGAAGGGCGACGCCTTGTGGCGCCTCTCCCTGATGCCATGCTCAATATCAATCAGATGCGTCCAACGCTGACCATCCCCTGTCTTCAATACAATGTAGATGGTCTTGTGGTCATTTCGCTTTCGCAACACGCTGCACCGTGCGATGGACGTCGGGCACGTCGCCTTCGTGGCCATGACTGTCCTCCCTCCGACTGTTCAAGCGTTATCCTTGTCGTCACGACGTCGGGTTTCGAGCGTGATTTCCGAGACGGGAATCCTGATAGGGTCTTCCGAGCTCAAGTCAAAGGCAATCCGTTTGGTTGCCGCGAGTTGCCGGAACGCGCGCGCACCGGAGCCTGGCTCCAGTTCAGCCTGCCTGTCGACTGCCCTGCAGGCGTCTATAACCAAGGTGTCAACCCTCCTGCGAATACGAAACAGAAGCGCTTTCTGCGCGAGAATCTCTCCAAGAGACAAGGCTCGTCCAGTCATGGCATTTTCGGCGGCAAGGAGCCACGCCAGGTTCTTCGAGCGAGGCGCACGCATTCCGTCTGCGAGGAAGACCTTGAACTCTGCGCCCTCGTTCTCCCATACCCGTCGCTCGATTCGCTGCCTGTCGGTTTCGCCAGCCCTTTTAAAATTCCGACTGTCCTTGACTGAGTAAGCAGTTTTCCGCATGCGACCGTCACCCTGCCGAATCGCGACCAAGTCGGTTGATAGCACTATCAGCTCCCCGCCAGGCTTGTACGTGGGATGCTCGACATCAATCTGAGTTGCCGCCTTGAGCGAGGCATTTTGTGGGATAGCAACCTGGTCATAGACCGTCAGCACGCTCTCGTCCCACCACAGCTCGAGGAACGCCGCCTGTTCAGAGGATGACAGGAGGTGAATCTCTCGCAGCTGTGTTTTCATACACGTGAGCCGAACCTTTATCCCGGAACCGGGTAGGGAACGCGTCCCGAGCCATCTCAAGTGACGCCCTTCCCGCCGGGCCGCTTCCTGCTCCGCAAGCTTTCGCTTGAGCGTGCTAGGTTTCATCTGGAGTGTTCGCGACGTCATTGCTGAAAATCCTCCGGGCTGGTCACGTTTCCGGCAACGCTCGCGTCGGCTCAACATTTCGCCTACGTCACCAACAACGAGCGATTTATATTAATTAGTCATAGCGATATTTTGATTTACTAATCGTTCGAAGACGGGATTACTTCAATCACTAGCCACGACAGCGAACTTGCCCGCCTCTTCGCTCATCGATTGCACATGCTCACTGGGCTGCCCAACCGATTCAATCTGACCGCTGTAGCTCGACTTGCGAGGCCTTGGTGCGCGCAACAATCCTGCGGAACCAACGCGAGAGTTCACAGTCGACCGTAACGGTTGACTGAGCGCCTGCACTCGGAGCAAGCCAGCGCTCGACGACGACGCGCTCCCAGTAGCGATGAACCGCTCCTTCACTTTTTTAGCTCCCGAAGGTTTTTGGGAGGACCGCTTCGGCAGTGGGGGAACTCGCTCACGAGCGACCGCAACGCCAACGGACCTGAGGGCAAGCATCAGACTCCGCCCCTCTGTATGGCGAGGGTCGGTCCCGCACACCACGCTGACGCCGCAGCTCGCAATCTCCTTAATAAGATTTGCGGCCTCGAGTGAACTCAATAGGTATTGGTCAATCCCATCGATGCCGAGAATCATGTTCGGTACGTGACGTGGCTGCGCCCCCCTTACCACCGCGAGCACCGGCGACAATTGCTCGGCCAACGTTTTCCGTGCGTCCCGTGACATGAAGACCTGCGCGACAGCTTCTCCGCTCTCAGCGAGAAGTTTCGCACGCTGTGTTGCAATCAAATGAAGCAGTGCAACGCGGTACCTCACTCGCTCATATCGCTCACATGAAGCCGGAGCGACGAGAAACATGACCAGAGGCGCTTTTTGCTCGGACATGCCCCTCAGTGCTTCCAACTTCGCATTCTGGCAATCATCAACTTGCTCGAGTTCAAACTTGTCTCCGACCTTGTGGACAGGAAAGAAGTCGTCCGGGAAGGATTGACTATGTTGCTCGTTCCGCGCCTGCTCGATTTTCCCCCCTCGCCAAAAATCTAGCGGCGTTGAATTGAGAATGCGCCCCTTCACAGGCCCACGCGTTTCGTTCGATTCCATATGCCCCCCTCAAGTAATCAGTATTGCTCATCAAAGAGCTGAGCCGCATATACGCGTACGACTAGCGACCGGTACCGGTGCGTAAGCTCCTCACCCTGCCCTCCTTATATTTCAATGACGACAATCCGCCGACCAATCAAGGCGATATCGAGCCAAGAGAGTCGACTTGATACAGGCCGTTGGGTCGGCTGTCGTATCCCTGTGAATTCATGCTGGTTCTCCTTCAGAAAAGAAAATAGTCGCGGACGCCGCATCGAACATGGGCGCTTGCACACGTCAGGGTCGCCGTTTGCAATCAGGAAAGAATGCGTAATACGTGGGCGACCAGGGTCGGCGCCGGACACAATTTAGGTGAGCTGTTGGACCGTCGGTTCGGGCAAGCTGGCCGCCCAGACCGCGTCGCCCACGGGACCCCGACCGCTCTACCACCTGCTTAATGACGTTCGACGGTAGCGCTCTGCATAGAGCCGGTTCATAGCGAATTCGTTGCTGTAAGCGTCGCGCAACTCGCTTTTCTCCAGCCATTCTTCAAACTTCAATTCTTCGTCAGACGAGGACGGCCCTGAGGCGTCATCAGGTATGCATCGCTCGAAGGGTACGAGCGAGAAGTACGAATCGAGTGCCGGTGTATTAGACGCAGGAAAAGATTTAACCGGCGCACCGAAGACTGCCCCCCCCTCAAAGCTATCCACCCAATCGACGAATTCGTAAATCGGCATCGTTTCAGGTTTCACCCCAAGTGACCGGAGAACGAAAAGAAGCCTGACATCTTCGGCGTCGTCGAGGTCGACCGTGCAGATGAAGTTGGCGCCTTTGGACACAAGCGCGCTGACCTGTGTCGCGTTGGGGAAGCTGCCACACCCGGCATCCATCCTTGCAATATCAACCCCAAACCAGAATTGATGAGCATCAATGGCACCGGCATCAATGAAACGGCTGAGTTCGTCGAGCCACCAAGTCAGCCTTTTTCCGCTGTACCCCATAATCAGCGCGGCCAAGTCTCGACAGAGCAAGCAAAAATTGAGCTCGCACAACATCTCTCCCAGCCGCCGACCGCGCTCGGACAAGTCGGGGCAGTCCGCCAGAATTGCCCGTCCAGGCTCGGGCTCAGCCTGACTTTCGTGGCTGCAAATCGCGGGGGGCTGTGCAGGTTGCTCTGCAGCAACCTGCGTATCAACCGGCGAGATGCGAGCGCTGGTTGCGAGTTCCGGGCGTCCCGGGGGGAACACTGCACAAGCAGTTCCCATAACATTGCCAATTTCGTCAGATGTATCGCTGGAAACCGGCACCCGGCTAGCGCGCCGGAATAGGGTCCAATCATTAATGGCCGAATGCATCCCTGCCTCCAAAAAAGCATTGACAGACGCCAAGCCTCGGAGCACGATGCAGTTAGGAAGTAGTGCATCTGCCGAGTCGGCGGATAAACGGGCACCCGGTTTGCAGACCGGCGTGCCCGATTTGTTTTCCGGGTTTCACCTTCCGTTTCGGCTCCTTCGAATAATCCGGTCTGGGAATCTTAGTCAGAACTTCTTGAAAATAAAGGTAAATTTTGACGCACCGGGCATCCGGAGTGGTTTTTTTCGGGTCGAATCGTTATTTGTCAAGTTATAGAAATCCGACCCTTTATCTGCTCTGATGGCTTCCCGACCTAGCCACAATTCATCAGATGAATATTGTTATAGCAGTGGCGATTTATCTAAAATTTTCATACTTTTGCGGTACCAAAACCTCGTTTTGAACCTCTAGCGGAAGGCCGAATTGCTCTACCCTGCTGGGTGAATCGCCAGCCTTAATTCTTTTTAGGTAAATTTTAGATTGGGCCCGAATCCGGCGCCCTCGCTCGCGGCGTGAAATCGCCCTCACTCTATGTATTGGTGCTGCTCTCACATGGGTTATCGACCCGCACACAGCTATCGGCCGAGGCACATCCGCAGCATAAATCGGCCACACTTCCCCTCTAGTCGGCCATTGTGCTCGCAGAACGTGCTGGGTTTATTCCTCAAACCACGCAAATTTAGCGAGACTCCTGTACCTCCAAACTCGCCAAAGAGTCTAGAACACCTGAAGAACCTAGGAGTTACCCTGACCCGTGCCCACTCGGGATTCGGCGACGAATTCCTATGACGAACTCCGCCCCTGTCCTTCCCTACGCGTAAGCTCAAGAGTGACAGTTTTATCTAAAATTTAAGGAAACCAAACCCGCGTCATCGCAAGACTATAGTTTTTAGAACTCAAGCGACGCGCTCGCGTTGGCCTGTTCCGATTTTCAAGGCCATGTCTACTGGCCCGAACCAACAGCACCCAATTACGGCACCACGTCATATCTGTACGCACAATCAGCCAGCACGACAGTCGGCATATATTCAGCTTTCCTATTCAATCGCTCGCGCTCTGAGATGAGGTGCAGGTTCTTCTTGGCGCGTGACGCCACGACGTACAGCAGCTTCTTTGCGCCCTCTTCACCCTCTGCATCACCGAAGTGAGGCACCATCCCTTCAAGCAGCGCGTAGGCAATCACCGCGTCAAACTCCGCACCCTTGATTCCATGAATGCTAGAGACCGTGATGCCTGTCCTCGTCCTGAATACGCGGCGGAATACCTCCGTGCCGCTGATGCACTCCAAGCCATCTCTCTTCAACTTATCGACGCGGGCCTGCGAGCTTTCGAAGAACGCCACGTAGTGCTTGTGCAGAACGTCGAACTGCATGAAATTGATATTCAGCGATTGAAACAGTTCAGCAAAAAATTTGCGCAGATAGACGAGACCGTCTGAATCATCGAGCACAATGCAGTTGCAGGCTCGCAGCAGTACTTTTGGGGTGATGCCAGCGGTAGTGACCCCAGCTTCTGTCATATCGCGCAAGACTTCGTTTGCCCAACGCAATCGACGCACATAGAGGTCAGGAGCTGCCACGGTCAGCGCCAGTCTTGACACCTTAAACCAAAAATTGTCGTAGTCCCTTCCAAACGGGACCATTCCTGGCCCATCAAAGGGGTACTCTGGCAGCCGGGCTACCAACTTACGCGTCATGCTCGCGAGATGAGTCCACCACGGTGCGATGACACATATTTCACCCGGCGCGAAGCCACAGTCCTCGATACTGTGCCTTATGAGCCGAACAAGCTCGTCCTCCAAGCCATCCTTTGTCACCGTATCGTTGTAGGATATAGTGCCTACATGGTCCTTATCTTTCCCTTCCGCAACTATGGCCGTCTTGTGAACCTTGTAGTTCGAAAAGTAGTCAACGACCCGTCTGGATGACCGATAGTTCTTCGACAACGCAAGGGGCTTAAACTTGACATTGGCCATTGCCTCCAAATCCGCGTGCGGTATTGCATAGCCACCCAGCGACATGTATATCGCCTGGTTGGGGTCGCCAACGATGAATGCGGAGGTAGCCCCAGCCCCAGCCCCAGCCCTCAATATCGATGCAACAATCGAGTATTGAATCTCTTTGGTATCCTGGTATTCGTCCACGAGCACGTACGGGAAGATGTTCGACAGAATCTTCGCAATACCAGGCCGAGTCTTAAGAATCTGATGCGCCCTGAACAGGATAAGTTCAAAGTCGATAGCCTTGAGCTCTGCGAGCCGTCGAAAATACCGCCTCAACACCTCCTGAACGGCTTCGCGCAGTGCCGGGTTCGTCGTTGAGATGACGCACCGCTCTGACGTAAAGAAAAACTCGCAGTTCCAGATTGTCACCTTCATTCCATCGTACTGGCCGCACAGTTCCGTGAGCAAAGCCTCCCTTTCGTGCGCGTCGATAACCCGGAAGCCTCGGCTCAGTGACCCATGGTAGATGCCGTATGGTTTGAGAATCCACTCCAAACAGAAGGAATGAATCGTCCCAATCCAGAGCTGCGAAGTGTCGACACCGAGCCGTTCGATTCTGTCGTGAATCTCGTCGGCTGCACGGTGGGTATAAGTAATGGCACAGACGAACTGGCGCGACGACTTCAGCCGACTAAGTTCATATGCCGCCTTGTATGTCAGGGTGCGAGTCTTCCCGCTCCCTGGACATGCCGTCAAAAGGATGTTTCCCGGCTCCTTAATCGCAGCTTCCTGCTCAGGATTAAGCTCGCCGTGTCGCCAGAGGTCCATGGTCAGCTCAAGAACGCGGCAACAACATCGTGGATGCCATCTGCCGGCAGGGTTATGAACAGCTCATCGTTCAGTTGCTCAAGCGTGATTTCTCCACGCCGGAAGCGGTCGAGATGTCCGCGAGATGCTTCGATGAGGGCACCGTCAGTCCCTGCCTTCAAGTTCGCATGGAGTCGATGGTCAAAGACGCGATACCACGCCTCAATCGGCAACTCCGGGTTGGCAAATACCAAGGCATCGAGAATGTAGCGGGGAATCACGGTCGCTGGCGTTATGGCTTTTGCAAGCAGCAAGGCAAACCAGCCCTTCCCCTCGTTTGCTGCCATCGTCAACACTCGTCGACCGTACAAAGATACATCGGTAGATTGCAGTTCTGCTCGCGCCTCCTCGATGGTGTTGGCATTTACGTAAACGTCACCCAATACCCCGACGACAACATCCGCGTTACCGGCCCGCACAAACTCGACTTCAAATGTGTGGTCTGCATAGGACACGGCTAGCCATTGGTTGCCTTCGCAGAACCCGTTCAGCGCCAACTGTCGCTCGATGCCCTTCGCCTGAGCACCTTCGATGTGCAGTTTGAATTTTCTCAGTGCCTTGCTATCGTCATCATGCGGAGTCGTATCGATTATCGCCGTATCGAGGTCAGTAACGATGGCGCATCGCTTTCGAACACGGTCATCGTGGAACAGGCGCCCCACGTTCTGAAAACCAGTGCTGCGTATGTTGATGAGGCTGATTCCGAGTTCGTCAAGACTTACGCCCATGACAGCCTTGACGAGCGACGGGATGAGAATCTCCTCAGCATCGCCCTCAACCAAGATGACGCTCTTTGCAAACAGGAGGTTGCTGCGCACTGCATCGAGGTAGCGTTGAACACTCGTTATCTCGCGAGGCTCCAGCCCCGTTGCTGGCTGATACGCCTCACAGCGTCCGCCTTCCCGCCCAAGGATGTTCATATTCTGGATTTTGCTAACTTCAGAAATATGCACCGAATGGGTCGAGTAAATAATCTGGGTGTCGTCGTAGTTCAGGCGGTCAAACAGCGTCTTCTGGATATGCGTGTGAATATGCGCTTCGGGCTCTTCAATCAGCAGGAAGTTTGCCACCGGCATCTTCTCCCGCTGGTATTTGAACTCAAGGAGTTTGAGTGTGAGATAGATGAGGTTCGCGCCCCCCAGGCTCAGCTCGTTGATATTTCCCTCGTAGGCCTCGCCAGATTCTCCGACGAACAGCTTCAGCGATTGAAACAGCTTGTCCGCTTCGTCAGGAAGGTCCGACCGGATGGAAAGCGACGACGGTGAGTAGGCTTCCCCTGCCGCCGCCTTGATTGTTTGCGTAATGTCGCTGCGAACTGCGAGGACGTCGTTGAGGCCACCAATCGAGTCGTTCAGCGCCTTTACTTGCTCAGTTATCGGGGCAAATGCCTCCGCTTCGATACTGCCACTCTTCGCCTTCAACAGCGTCAGTAGCGGATTCGCGCGATTGCTGTGAAATTCTGCGACAACGTCCCGGAGCGCTTGGACAAAGGTGAACGACACTTCTCGGGCGACAGATAGCACGGCTGGGACACGGATGCCAAGCTCCGGAAACTCCGTTTCCTTGCTGAATTTGACTGCCTCGAAATCGCCAACGATATTTTTGTACGTCGTTGCGTCATTGAAATCAGCCGTGCTCTTACCGGTGAAGACGACTTCGTAGTTGTCAATTGTGATGCCGTCAAGAATCTCGGCTAAGCCTAGGTGGTCACCCTCCACAAGCTCTGACAGCTGTTGACGAACTTGCAACTTCGGGCGAAATATCAGGTTGTAGGTGGCTTTTTCAGTGTACTGTTCACCGACTATCGCCGTTCCATGTTGGAACAGCGCTTGGATTGCTTCGTCTGCGACAATCTTCTCGAACTCGAGGCTGATGATTACCCAGTGACCTCGCCAGTCAGCCAAGCCACGATGAAAATCCCCCTCGTCAAGCCTGTATGCCGAGCGGAGCATGTTATCGTCGAGCAAGAGTCTGATAGCGCGAAAGAGGTTGCTCTTTCCCGAGCCGTTCTCTCCGATTATGGTATTGGTACCTTCGCGAAACAGAAGGCGCGCGTTTGCGAAATTCCGGTAATTTACCAGGCTTAATTTCGAGATATGCATAGGGGAGAGGCTTGGCCGACGGAGTCTGGATTATGAACTCCAGTCGGTCTTTTGTCTTCTCGCCTCGCTGCTCAAAGCCGCTTAGCAAAATTCGGAGCTGGGTTATTGGCTTTAACTCTAAAACACGAGACCCGATAACTCCCTACGTAAGCGCAGCTCCGCACTTTCATACTTGACTACCGCTTCTTCTTAAATTTCGCGCCATTCATCGTGAACTCTGCGTCGTAGTCGCGAAACAAGGCGATTATGGTCGCGAGCCCAATGGTCACCACGAAGATTATTGTGGCAATTTCCACCCCAGTCAGGGCCGCTACCGGTACCAGTCCAAGAGTAGAAGCTCCGCCGCTCGGAATGGCCGTTACTGCGATTGCTCCGATAGCAGCTAGGGCCACAGCCCCTAGGGCGGTAACCTTTCGCGCACTCTTCAGCTTACCCGCAAGCTCGCCCGTGACGAAAATCTCGTCAATCTTTGCTTGTTGAGCTTCCTTCAGTTCTTCCGAAGTCGTCACTGTGACAGATGTCATGCATATCCCCAATTGATGGTCTGCGTCGCAATCAAAACTGCCGCGTCGACCGCGAATACCGACCTCTTCTAGACCTGTTTACGGCCGTATTTCCGCAAACTTTAATGTGTACCAGTCATTGTACCGGCTGCGATGTCAGCAGTGCACCCGGGCAGAGGAGACCGGACGGTAGACCACCCGCTTCAACGTCTGACCGCCTCCTCGACGCAGGCGACGATGATGTCGCCTGCTCAACTCGCTGTCGGCCCATCATCGTCGAAACTTTCGATGCTAAGGTGCTTCCAACGTAAACTGCGACTTGGTTCTGGCGCGCAAGCGGCGCTATCGTTACCGAGCGAGTCTAGGCCGCAGCTTTCTTCGTTGTGGCCTTCTTCGCGACACCGCTTTTCCCCGCTACTTTCTTTGCAGATGCTGCTATCCGACTGCGAGCAACACCCTTACCCTCGCCTGACTTTGCAATCAGAAATTTGCTCCGGTCTTTGATATCGGCCAGCCGCGCGGGCGCGCGCCCGCGCCCGCTCCACGGCGCACCACTCTTGCGGTCAGCGTAGAGCGCCGGCTGAGGCCACGGACTTTCCGGGGCTGGGACTGGGCCAACTGCCCTACGCCGGCCGCGCGTAATCAGGGGCTCCGAGCCTTGACCAGTGTCTTCTGAGCAGGCCGGCCGCGCGTGCGGCCGGTTCTATTCCAACGGAGCCGGAAATATAAACCCGTATCCCTAAAGTCTTTAAAAAGAGTTTTCCTTCATCCTCAGGAGGTACTTTAAACCTCTGGAAATTAGCCTCTTTAGGAAGGCAGTGAGGTTCTTCCAGCCCTTGCCGCACTGAACGGTCGCAAGACGAAAGGCATCCCGACGTGCCGGACACAAGAGCAGAATACTTCGGTGAGTTCTGGCACCCATCACACAGCCCGCCTTCGCTCGTCCCAGGCGAAGGCTGAGCTTGCTCACAGACACGCAAACTCGAAGAACACTGATACGAGCGACAAGCCGCCAAGACGTAGTCCCGCGCCAGACTGAACGACAGGACCACCGTTAGCTGTATCGCTGGCTGAAGTGTTTTGCTCTAAGCCTTGGCCGCATGCTCGGTCAGTACTGCATCCAGACGGGTGAGAATCGGCCCGAAACCAGCAAAATTAATAGTCTTTTGCTTCTTCTTCACGACGTACTCAGCGAAATGATGCTTGCCGTACTGCGTGGCAGGGTCAAACTGGTCCTTCCCACTGAACACCTTCGTACCCAACTTCTCAGTCAATACCGCTGGGTCGAAGAAGTGCTCAATCGTCGTATCCTTCTTGCCCAATTGAGGTACGGCAACCACGTAAAAATTGTCGGCTATATGATAGAAAGAGGCGCTCCCATCTATCGTCGCTTTACTCCCTGTAACGTTTTTGATAGTCGAGAAGATTTTTTTCGTCCCATCGTCATTGTCAATCAAGAGAATTACCGGCTGTCGCTCCCCTTTCGCGTAGAACCCCTTGAACTCGGTGCCGTATTTTGCGATGAGGTCCTGAAAGTCCCCGGTCCCTCCGCCAAGCCGCAGAATACGGTCAGCGACCTTGGTAAAATTGAAGAACGACACATGGATGTCAACACCATTCTTCGTCTTCGTGGCCAGTTGGGGATAGGCGTCCGCGAGTTGCCGCAATGCGCATTGGATGTAGACCTTGTCTGTCTTGCCTTCACAGATGATTAGCGGCTTTTCCGGATTGAAAAGCTGCGTGTACAGCAAGAAGCGGCGAAACGTGCGAGAGGCACTGTCCATGTCCTTGATTTCAACCCTTGGAACCCGGTAATCCCGTCTTGCCTTCTTCGCCGACGCGTGCTTCTGTTGCTCAAACAACCGCACGCTATCGATGTGGCTCAGCATCCCTCGAAGTTGGCCGACCGTACCCGCCGCCAACTCCGCTGTCCACGCGCCCTTCTCGTCTCGAAACTGTTTTTCGAAGTAGAAAGCGCCTCTTGTTACGTAGGAGTCGACCATCGCACGTGCATTCTTCACGTACTCTCGGCGGACATTGAGTGTCCGGTTGACGATGACCCCGGTGACATCCTGACGAAAGCGAGCAAACTGCATTCGCGTTTTCTCTGGATTTATCTCGAATCGAGATTCCCTGATTATTTTAAGAAGTGTCTTACCTGCGACCCACTCGTTGGTATCCCCAACGCGCCGTGCAATCTCCGAAGGAAACACGGGGCGATTCGTCGAGAACGTGAGGTCGTCCGCGTACCGAGAGTAGTGACAATCGTTTCTCGCAGCGAGACGGGCCAAACGAATGTCCAGTATATGGGCAACGAGGTTCGCGATTGCTGGCGAACAGGGGCTTCCTTGCGGCAAGACCTTCTGATGACATGCTATCTGAGCCAACATCCGCGCAACGGTCGGATTCAGCTGGAAATGCTTATTCTTCTTGAGGTACCCGGAAATGCGGCCGAAATCGACCGTACCAAAGAAGTTGTGAAGGTCGACATTAAATACATAGCGGCGATTCCGATGTGGTGCGGCGTTGGTCAGAATTGAGTGCTTCTTCCGGAATCCGTGGGAAAGCGTATTTCTGACGCCACGCTCGGCGTCGATTTCATCGATGCATTCTTCCAAAAGCGTTGCCACGCGTTTTTGCAGCAGCTTCAGTTTTTCAATGGGCGCACTAATCGTGCGTACCCCACCCCGACGCTTAGGAATCTGGAAATCGGTATATTTGTACTTGTCGTCTATCCCATAAACCACATAGGCCAGACCTTTGGGCTCATATCCCAAGAGATGCGCGAGCGAGTGAAGTGAACTTGCTGACCTCAGGCGCGCAATGCGAGTTGGCGTTTTCATCGTCAAAGAGTGAATGTCTGCGGACACTCTATGGCAAGGCTCATCTCATGGCGGATGCTACGATATGCGAGGGCAACGTCGCCTAACGATACGTCCATTTATCGCGAAACACGATAACAAATCTGTCCGCAGACGCCCTGCAGACTATCACGCCTTTACAAAAATTTCAAAGCCACTCCGCTGTTCAAATCCCTCCTTGACCGAATCCGAATACCGACTAGCCTAGAAGCTTGCTGCGTAGAAAATGCAGGTGCCGGTTGTGACGTCGGTCTGCGGCATCATACTTCGGATAGCACTGAACACCACGGTCATGGGTCAACGGTAAGGCATCGGCAGTATGTACCTGGCATATGCGCTCGATGACACACACGGTCAGTCAGGAGAGCTTTGAGGTCGCTAGCTTGCCGTTCCGTTCGTGCAGTCGCGATGGCGTGCAGCTGTTGAGCTGCTTCTGCCATGCGGAAAAATGGGCGGGGCGATAGCCTGAGCTTCTTAAAACGGAGGGGTTCTACACATAGTATTTAAAGTTGGCGCGCCACTTTTCTGACGGAAGCCCTGGGTTTGCCAGCAGGATTTCGCCAACACGGTCCGAGTACTTCACCGTTATCGGTTGTCCTTCACCGAGTACGCACGCGTTGTAGTTCAGCTTGGTCAGCCCGAGAACGTCTTTCGCAATCTGGACCAGGTCTCCTTTGCCGTGCTGAATGGTAATTGACAAAGGTACCGGTACTTCGAAGCCGTCGTAAGTGCCCAACCTTGGCTTGAATCCATTCGTGAACAGCAATCCGTACCGGGATGTCCGTTCCCAGAGAACACCGCGCAACACGGGATGCTGTCCTCGCTTCGCAGTATCCGGATTATTGTCGTGCCGGTAGAGGCGGTAGGTATTGCGCTCCTGGTTCACGCGAATTGCGACTAGATTGACCTCAGGTGGGCAAGCTCGCTTAAATCCTTCGTATTCTTCGGAGTCAATGCCAGACCGAGCGTGCAGAAAAATCTCTTTCAGTGGCCTTCCGTCCTGCTCTCGGTACGTTGCCAAGACGCCGCGCAGTAGCGCTTCGGCCTTCTCTGGCGGCAGATGGAACTCTTTGCGCTCCGCGGAATACCAAGGACCGAACTCGCCGACGAAGACGACTCCATCTCCGCTGTCCAAGAACATTTGCGCTGCGCAACAGGCGTTCTGACCAGAGTCAGTGCGCTTGTAGGCCAAGCCGACATAGCAAACGCCTTCGCGAGCCCAAGGAGTCTTCCAAGGCTTCGAGCCGCACTTGTAATAAACGGCGGTAGCAAAATTCCAGAGTCTGTCTGACAAGGGATTCGCTCCCTTCAAGCCTTGCCTCACCTGTTCCGTAATGCGCAGTGTCGATTCTCGGATGATTTGAACAGGCAGTTCAGCCTCCATCATTCGGGCCTTCAATTGGCGCCTAAAATCTGGGGACATCGAGTGGGACTCCTCAAATTCATCGATGTCACCGATTATCTCGGCGACGTCGGGTTCGTCGTCGAACATCCGCGTTTGGCCCGAATCGCGGTCGGCGATTGCTTTGGTCAGAAACTTCTTCTCGTCTTTGCTTCGCGACAACTCGCTTTGCTTCGAGGCCGAGACGGAGGCGTTCGGGCGGCAGTTCTCGGCGACCTCGTCTGGCACGACACAGATAGCGAGGGCAGGCCTCGAGTCCAGTTTCGAAAGCCGGCTCATCTCGTCGACGTAGAGGTTTGCGACGGCAAAGGCTCGGTCGAACTTATCGGCGATGCGGGACGCATCGGACAGGTCTGCCGCGTCGATTGCGAGGCTTCGAACTGGGTCTGGCCATTTAGGGCCGAACGCTACGTCGAACCCGGGGTAAGGCGGCCACGCACGATGCTTCTGCGGGTCGACACAAGATGCCGGCGCGTTCAATGCCTCGCACCATTCGCTCCAAAGTTCAATCCCTTCTTTCGTACCGACGACTACCGTGTCTGGCATTTGCGTTCGCGCTTCGGCGGGACCAAACAGTGCGAGGCCGTCGTGGGGCGTTGTTGCGTTAATCAGGCGTAAAGACAACATGACCTCTGTGTTTTCGATCTCAGGCGATACGGACGGACTGCGGGCGTGCGAGGGCCGCCATGCGGTTGAGGACACCTGCACGAATCGATACT